>Ga0208371_1000018_pt1 | contig 184785 bp, 166 predicted proteins | sample SubbioCR12Aug_1A_FD_184827 | JGI IMG/M metagenome (GOLD analysis project Ga0208371, IMG submission 184827) | Serpentinite rock and fluid subsurface biosphere microbial communities from McLaughlin Reserve, California, USA - CR12Aug_1A (SPAdes) | ecosystem: Environmental > Terrestrial > Deep... | reverse complement strand
GCAGCGCTTTTGCGTTCCTTGGCATCAATCCGCCCAAGAATGGGGCGGAATATCTCCCAGTCGATCACGGCGTTGAGCCGCTCCAGTGGGTCGCCTGCCTCAGAGAGGCTGGCATAGCGATTCTGTAAGTCAAACAGGCTGTTTTGCATGGCGTGGTCACGGGTGGGTGTACCGATAATTCAGATTATCCAGAAAGGCGGGAATTTATAGAAGTGCCCTATAGCTAACGCCTAAAGCTGCGACGCCGATTCCGCCACCGCCCCCTGCGATTCTTGGCGTTCGGGGCGGCTTATTTGCGCCGCGCGCCGCTCACCCCCGGCACTTCGCGCACCTTCCCCAAGACTTTGTCGAGTTGTGCCACGTCGCCGATCTGCAGTGTGAACCCCATTGCCGCGCGCTGCCCCCGGCTGAGGGTACTGGCGGCGGTGACATTGACCTTTTCGCGGGTCAGCGTCTCGGAAATATCGCGCAGCAAGCCTTGGCGGTCGCTCGCTTCGACTTCGATGTCCACTTCGTACAAGCCCGGCTTGACGCCCCACTCCGCCGCGAGCAAACGGGTCATTCCGGCTTCGTCGAGGCGCTTCACGTTGGGGCAATCGTGGCGGTGGATCGCCACCCCACGCCCACGCGTGACGAAACCGACGATGGGGTCGGGCGGCAGGGGTTTGCAGCATTTGGCCATGACGGTCAGCAGATTGCCGACATCCTCGACCAGGATGCTGCTCGGCAATTTCGCCTGGACGTGGCGTCCCGGCTGCCATTCCGGTTCGTCGGCACGCACCGGCGCGGGCTCCTGCATGGCCGCCACGGCCTGGCGGGCGGAGAGGTCGCCGCGCCCGATGGCGGCGAGAAAATCCTCGCTGCTGTCGAAGCCGAATTTCTGGATGAATTTTTCCAGGCTGGGCAATACCAGACCCAGTCGGTGCGCCTCTTTTTCCAAGGCCTCGCGGCCTTGTGCGAGATTCTCCTCGAAGTGCTGGTATTTGAACCAATAGCGGATTTTCGCCCTGGCGCGCCCGCTCGCCACGTAACCTTGGCTGGCACTCAGCCAGTCGCGGCTCGGCCCGCCCTGTTTGACCGTGATGATCTCGACGCGCTGACCGTTGGCGAGCTTGGTGTTGAGCGGCACGATGCTGCCGTCGATTTTCGCGCCCCGGCAACGGTGGCCGAGGTCGGTGTGCAGATGATAGGCGAAATCGATGGGCGTAGAACCGGCAGGCAGGGCGATCACCTTGCCTTGTGGGGTCAGCACGTAAATGGTGTCCTGGAACAGGCCGGTCTTGAATTGATCGAGGATTTCCCCGGCATCCTGGACATCATCTTTCCATTCCAGGATTTGCCGCAGCCAGGCGATTTTTTCCTCGAAACGCGCATCGCCCTTGCCGCCTTCCTTGTAGCGCCAGTGTGCGGCCACCCCCAGTTCGGCATGGCGGTGCATGTCCTGGGTGCGAATCTGCACTTCCAGCGCCTTGTCTTCCGGGCCGATGACGGCGGTATGCAGGGAACGGTAGTCGTTGCCCTTGGGATGCGAGATGTAATCGTCGAATTCCTTCGGAATCGGCTGCCACAGGTTATGCACGATACCCAGCGCGGTATAGCAATCGCCGACGCTCTCGACCAGCACGCGCACCGCGCGCACGTCGTACACGTCGCCGAACTCGACCTTCTTGCGCTTCATCTTCTTGTAGATGCTGTAGATGTGCTTGGGGCGCCCGGTCACTTCAGCCTTGACGCCGGCCTGCGCCAGCTCGTTGCTCAACTGGTCGAGAACCGCGGCAATGTAGCTTTCGCGGTCGAGGCGTTTCTCGTCGAGCAGCTTGGCGATTTTCTTGTAGAGTTCCGTCTCCAGGAAGCGGAACGACAAATCCTCCATTTCCCACTTGATCTGCCACACGCCCAGGCGGTTGGCGAGCGGCGCATAAACGTCCTGAATCTCCCGCGCCACGGCACGGCGCGTCTCCTCGTCGGCCTTGGCGGCGCGGCGCAGGGCATGGGTGCGCTCGGCAAGCTTGATGAGCACCACCCGGATGTCTTCCACCATCGCCAGGAGCATCTTGCGCAGGCTCTCGATCTGCAACTGCGCGGCTTTTTCCTCCTGGACGGCGGCCACGTCGCCGACCTTGACGATGTGCTTCATGCGCGCCGCACCATCGACCAGCGCCGCGACATCCTTGCCGAAGCGTTTTTCCAGTTCCTCGCCGGTGTTATCCAGCAAATCGGGGACCGCCAGGAGCACCGTGGCCGCCACCGAGCCGGCATCCAAGCGCAGCCCGGCAACGATCACCGCGGCACCGATGGCATGTTGCAGCAGGGTGGTTTGTTCGAGAAACGGGGTATTCCCGTAGAGCGCCTCCGCATATTCGCAAGCGCTGCGAATCAGGGCGAGATCGTCGCCGACGAAGCCGCCCGGCAGGGACTCAAGCCAGGATGGCCAGTCGGTTTGACCGGCGCTGGAAATATGGAGATTGGAAGTTGCGAGAGTGACCATGGACAGGTAATCGGTGTTGAGCAATGGGTGATGGGTAACAGCCCATTAACTTACCACCTATTCCCCGCTTAAAACAATTCGACGCCGCTTTCCCCGGAGGAAGCGAGCTTTTCCAGTTCATTGAGAACCTGACTGCTGGCTCTCTCCATTTCGGTGACATAAGCCAGGCCATCCATCACGTCGCCGGCACGAAAACGCTCGACTGCCACCATCCCGCTGGTGTGTACCGCCTTGTGCGGCGTCTCGATTTCCCGGTAACCCGAATACCCGGCAAACAGGCTCTTGCCGTCGCCCTCGTAATACCATTTGCCGAGGCGACAGGCGGTATGACTGGAAAAATCGGAAGCGTTCTTTTCCGATAGCCCCATGAAGACCTTATAGATTTCCGCCTTAAAGATGATGTGATCGACTTTCACCACTTCGACGAAAGTGCGCAAGGCGCTGGCGGTAATCACATGACTGAGCTTTTCCGATACCACATGCAATTCCTGCATGCTGCCGCTCGCGACATTGGCGTCCTGATCGAACTCCGCCGACTGCTGCGGGCTGATTTCGATCTGGCTGCGCGCAGTGGCGGTTTCTTGCTGAATCGACAAGACCAGGTTGGAAATTTCGCTGGTGGCGTTGGTGGTGCGTTCCGCCAGCTTGCGCACTTCGTCGGCCACCACCGCGAAGCCGCGCCCCTGCTCGCCGGCCCGCGCCGCCTCGATGGCGGCATTGAGCGCCAGCAGATTGGTCTGGTCGGCAATTTCCTTAATCAACCTGACGATGCCGTCGATCTCCCCCACCCGATTACTCAGAGCCTCGACGCTGGTCGCGATATCGCGGGTCTTTTGCGACATCACCTGGAGATTGCCGGCGATTTTGTTGACGGCACCGACATTGGTTTCAGTCAGACCGAAGGATCTGGTCGAATCAGCGGTTTGCGCCTTCATTTCCACGGCGAGCTTCGCCAGGGACTTCTGCGATTCGCCGATGGTGCCGGCAAACATCAGCAGGTTCTCGAACAGCTTGCGATAGACGTCATCTTTTCCGCCGGCCTGTGCCATTTCCGCCAACAGCGCCTGTTTCTCGGCGTCCCAGCCTGCCCGCTCCGCCTCGTGCGCGGATTCCATCCGTTGCAAGCGCGCATTCAACTCGCCGATCTCCTGGCGCAATTTATTGTTGCCAAACATGTCATCACCTCGGAATAATTACGCGGCCCGGCTCAGATTAAGCGCCACACAAAATACCGCTTTTTCTGCGATTCTTACCCGAAAAACCTGAAATGTAAACAGCATAATTAACGCTCATGCCAGTATTTACGCTCATTCTCACGCCAAGTCGTCACCTTCACTCCATCTTCCCCAAAGTGAAAATCCACAGCACCATCCCGATCGCTACGCTGCAGCTTGGTGCCACGTTCGCGAAAACGCGCGACCACGTCGGGATGAGGATGGCCGAAGCGGTTACGATAGCCGGCAGTGAACACCACCGTGCCCGGCTGCACCGCCGCGATGAATTCCTCGGTGGAAGAAGTCTTGCTACCGTGATGGCCCGCCACCAGCACCTCGGCGGGCAGGAGCGGCGCCGCACGCGCCAGGATTTCCCGTTCCGACTTCGCCTCGATGTCGGCGGGCAGCAGGGCGCTGCCGTAGCGGCTGGTGATCTTCAAGGTGCAACCGCGGTCATTGTTGCGGATTTTTTCGACACCATAGCTTTCCAGGGTGGGATGCAGCATCGTAAAGCGCACCCCATCCCATTCCCAGTCCTGCCCCGCGTAACACGGCACATCGCGGCGCGCTGCCGCCCGGGCGGGGTGATCGGCGGGTAGCGACGACGCCAGCCAATCCACCGGCAGCGCCTGGAGTACCGACAACGCGCCGCCGCTATGGTCGCTATCGTTGTGGCTGACGATCAGGCCGTCCAGGCGTTTCACCCCGGCCGCACGCAAATACGGCACGACGACCCGGTTGCCGCTGTCGCTTTCGCTGGTGTAGCGCGGCCCCGCGTCGAACAGTAGAGCGTGGTGTTGGGTACGCGCCAGCACTGCCAAGCCCTGTCCAACATCCAGCACGGTCAGCCACAACGCGCCGCTGGGTGGGCCGGGCGGCACCACCAGGAACATCGGCAGAAAAGTGAAGACGCCCAGCCAGCGCGCCGGAAAACCGCGCGGCAGGAGCAGCCAGGCGATGCCCAGCAACGCCAGTCCCGCCGTCCACCAGGGCGGCGCGTGCTGCTCCCACACCGCATCCGGCAAGCGGCTCAACGCTTCCAACGCCCCCATGCACCACGCCATCACCTGATGGGCAACCAACAAGATGAAATCGACCGGCACCATCGCCCCGAGGAGGGTTAGGGGCGTGACCAGCAGGCTCACTGCGGGAATCGCGAAGGCATTGGCGAGCGGCGATACCAGCGAGACCTGCTGGAACAACAGCAACAACGCGGGCACCAGCCCCAACGTCACCGCCCATTGGGTGACGCCCCACTCGCGCAACCAGTGGGGACGACGCAGGCGGCCGATACTCACGTAGAAAATCACCGCCACCGCGCCGAACGACAGCCACAAGCCGGGCGCCAGCACCGCCCAGGGATCGAGCAGCAACACCACCCCCAGCGCCACCGCCAGCACCCGCGACGGCACGGCGGTGCGCCCCAGCCACAGCGCGGCGGCGATCACCGCCAGCATGTACACGGTGCGCATGGTCGGCACGCCGCTGCCGGACAACCACGCATAACCGAGCGCCGTCGCCAACCCGACCAGCACCGCCGCCTTGCGCGCCGGCAGGCGCAACGCCAACGGCGGAATGCGGCGCCACAGGAACTGCGCCAGCGCGAACAAGAAACCCGACAGCATGGTGACATGCAGCCCCGAGATACTCATCAGGTGGGTCACGCCGGTGCGCGAGAAAACTTGCCATTGAGACTGGCTGATGGCGTTTTGCTCGCCGATCGCCAAGGCCTTCAACACCCCCGCGTAAGGCCGCTCGCCGAGCACCTCGCGAAAGCGCGTCGCCACGGCTTCGCGCACCGCTTCGATGAGATAACCGGGGCGCCACACCCGTTCGGCAAGGCGCAGGTTGTCGCCGTCGCCGCACACGTAGCCGAGCGCACGCAGGTTGCGCTCCAGCGCCCAGCCCTCGAAATCGAAACCATGGGGATTGAAGTTGCCGTGGGGGCGCTTCAAACGTACCGTGAGACGCCAGCGTTCGCCGGCATGAAGAGGCGGCGGCGGAACCGCGGTTTTCGCGCCCAAAGCATCTTCGTACCACGCCAACTGGATATGGCGCGGCACGCTCGCATCGAGGCTCAGCACCTTTTCCACATCGAACTCGAAACGCTTGCCGCGCTCGGTATCGGCGGGCAGCGCCGCCACCACCCCGACCACCCGGATATCCTCGCCTTCCCAGCGACGCGGCAGTTCGTCGGCCAAGCGCAGATGCGCGAAGGTAGCCGCCCACAGGAAACCGGAAACCGCCCACAGCGCCACCATCGCCAAGCGCCGTCCCAGCCCGCCGCGCAGACGATACGCCCCCCAACCCCACAACGGAACCGCCAGCCACCACAGCACCCCAGGCAGCGCCGCCTGTTGCTGAAGTAGCCAGATTCCCGCCGCGAAGGCTAAGATGTTGGACCGCATCCCCGCTCAACCGAAAACGTGCCGAAAAAATTCTTCAGGAAATGGCTGCCCAGCCACCAGAGCGTCCGCGAAAACCGCCTGGTGCGGCTGTTCGGCCCGCTGCTCGGTCATCACAACCTGTGGCACCTGCACCGCCGCTCGGTGGCCGGCGGCGTCGCCGTGGGCCTCTTTACCGGGCTGATACCGGGGCCGTTCCAGATGCTCGGCGCCGCCCTGCTCGCCATCCTGTTCCGCGTCAACCTGCCGGTGGCGGTGTTCACCACCCTTTACACCAACCCGCTCACCTTCGTGCCGCTGTATATCCTCGCCTATCGCATCGGCGCGCTACTGCTCGGCGAACAAGGCGCCATGCCGAATATCGTGGAGGACTTCAAAACTGAAAGCTGGAGCGACTGGCTACCCGCCTTTATCGAGTGGCTCGCCGGGCTCGGCAAACCCCTGCTGGTGGGGGTGCCCACCCTCGGTCTGATACTCGCCGCCATCGGCTATTTCACGGTGCGCGGCGTATGGCGGCTGTATACGGTGAGAGCATGGCGGCGGCGTCACGGCTCACGCGGAAAGGGCTAGTGCGCCTTTCCCTTTCGGCTACGCCCAGTTTTCCAAGATCAGCGGGGCCGCAATCCGCTCATAATGGCGGCTGTTGTTGGTAACCAGTATCGCACCGGCAGACAGCGAATGGAAGGAGCGGTCCATAGCGGCGCTGTTCGCCGAGGAGCGGGTCTGCCTCCGTTCCGTCACAGCATCATTTGACGGGTACTTCGAGCAAACCCTGCGCGTGTCTTCCACCTGTCTGGTGAGCTATGACCGCAACCGGTACAGCGTGCCGGCAGAGTGTGCCGGGCAGCGGGTTTCCGTGCGGGCGGATGCAAACCGCGTTCGGGTGGTGGCGGACGGCAAGCCGGTTGCCGAGCATGCCCGCCACTTCTCAAGGCGCTGCACCTCTACGGCATGGTGACGGAACTGGCGGAGATGGGCGCGGAACGCACCCGCAAACCGGAGGCGCCGGAGGTCTGGCCCCAGCGCCTGGTTGATGCGGAAAGCGTGGATCGCCAAGCCCGTTCCTTGCGCTACCAGTTGCATGTGGCTAAGTTCCCGGTGCATCGCGACCTGGATAGTTTCCAGTGGCCGGAATCGCCGCTGCTGTTCCACCTCATCAGCCAGCTCTACGAGCGCACCAGCCTGATCGTCACCGCCAACCTCAGCTTCGGGGAGTGGGTGCAGGTCTTCGGCGACGCCAAGATGACCACGGCGCTGCTCGATCGCATCACCCATCACTGCGATATCCTCGAAACCGGAAACGATTCCTTCCGCTTCAAACAGCGCAAGAAATCAGCTTAAATCCCTGGTCAAAATTGGACGCTGACTGACAGCAATATAAGCAATTTTGTTGACAACCTATCGATTATTGCTTAGATTCAGCTCATCCCTTCAGGAATTGTTCCGGTGAAGCAAAGCGAATTCGTCAAGTGGCTTACCCGACATGGAGCGACTTTCGCCCACGGTAGCAAACATCTGAAAGTATTTTTGAACGGCAGGGAGACCATCCTGCCCCGCCATCCGTCCACCGAGTGGAAAACCGGCACGGTGGAAGGCGTAAAGAAACAGCTTGGTTTGAAATAGGAGGCCCGCCATGCACTTTCCCGCCCATTACGAACCCGCGCAGGAAGGCGGTTTTGTCGTTACTTTCCGCGACATCCCGGAAGCCATCACGCAGGGCGATACCCTGGAGGAAGCCGATGAAATGGCGCAGGATGCCTTGGTGACCTGCATGGATTTCTATTTCGACGACCGCCGTGCCGTGCCGCCGCCTTCCGCGCCGCTGGAAGGCGAGCGGTTAATCGAGTTACCGCCCAGCGTTGCGGCCAAGGTGTTGCTGCTCAACGAGCTGGTTGCGGCGGGGATATCCAATGCCGAACTGGCGCGGCGCATGGGCACCCGTCCCCAGGAGGTGCAGCGCATCGTAAACCTGAACCACGCGACCAAGATCGACACTATTGCCGCCGCCCTATCGGCTTTGGGTAAGCACCTGGATGTGCGGTTATCTGGCTGACGATCCGGCGTGTCTCATTCGCCGCGCTAACCGGCTGAAACGCCTAGCGGCATGATGGTGCGTGGCGGCGGCACCGCAACTGCGCAGAAAGACCTAGACCACCAGCCGGGCGGGAGCGTGATGCAATACCATCAGGCGGGGTGCCGGAACGGCGGCGGAGGCATAAGCCCTGCCGTCGAGATCGCAGAATTCCACTTCGTAAACGTCTTGCCCCAGCATTTCAACAATGGTGCCCGCCTGGCCTCTTTGCAGCTTGTTTTCCGGTAAATCTTCGGTAAGCGCCACAACATCCAGCGTTTCCTTTACTGCACGTAACAACTTGTTCCGCATTCGGCAGTGGGATCTCATCCCTCCCCCAGCACCCCATCCACCAGCTTGAGCACCCGGTCGGTGCGGCCGGCCAGTTCCAGATCGTGGGTGACGATGACGATGCCGGCGCCGGTCTGCTGGTTGAGTTCCAGCATCAGTTCGAAGACGCCTTGGGCGGTGCTGCGGTCGAGGTTGCCGGTCGGTTCGTCGGCGAGAATGCACGCCGGGCGCGTCACCAGGGCGCGCGCCACGGCGGCGCGCTGGCGTTCGCCGCCCGACAGTTCGCCGGGCTTGTGGCGCAGGCGGTGCTTGAGTCCCACCAGACCGAGCATCTCGGCGGCGGCGGCGAGCGCTTCGTCCCGGTCGGTGCGGCGGATCAAGAGAGGCATGGCGACGTTTTCCAGGGCGCTGAATTCGGGAAGCAGGTGGTGGAACTGGTAGATGAAGCCCAGCGAGCGGTTGCGCAATCCGCCACGCTCGACCTGGCTCAGGGTGCGCAGGTCGCGGCCAAGGATGGCGATTTCCCCGGAAGTGGGGTCGTCCAGCCCTCCCAACAGGTGCAGCAGGGTGCTTTTCCCCGACCCCGAGGCACCGACGATGGCGACCCGCTCGCCGCGCGCCACGCCCAGCGTGACGCCGTGCAGCACGGCTACGTCGAGGTCACCCTGGCGATAGGTCTTGTGCAGGTCGCTGCACGCCAATACCGGATCATTCATAGCGCAACGCCTCCGCCGGGTTGGTGCGCGAGGCCCGCCAGCTCGGGTAGAGCGTCGCCAGCAGGGTGAGGGCGAACGACACCACGCCGATGATCCCGACGTCGTGCCATTGCAGTTCGGAGGGCAGTTCGCTGATGTAATACACGTCCTTGGCAAGGAACTGGATGCCCAGCAGGTGCTCGATGGCCGGGACGATCACGTCGATGTTGAGGGCGGTGGCGACCCCGGCGGTGACCCCGATCACGGTACCGATCACCCCGATCAGGGCGCCCTGGACGATGAAGATTTTCATGATGCTGGCGGGAGAAGCGCCGAGGGTGCGCAGGATGGCGATGTCGGCCTGCTTGTCGGTGACCGCCATCACCAAGGTGGAGACGATGTTGAAAGCCGCCACCGCCACCACCAGCGAGAGGATGATGAACATCATCTTCTTTTCGATCTGCACGGCGCGGAAAAAATTGGCATGGGCGCGCGTCCAGTCGCTGGCATGGATGTCCGGCGGGAAGGTGAGATTGAGTTCGCGAGCCACCCGCGGCGCGGCGAACAGGTCGTCGAGCTTGAGGCGCACGCCGCTGACGGCATCTCCCAGACGATACAGCTTGGCGGCATCGTCGAGATGAATCAGGGCGAGGCCGTTGTCGTATTCGAACATGCCGATTTCGAAAATCCCCACCACGCTGAACTGCTTCATGCGCGGCGCGATGCCGGCCGGGGTGACTTGGCCCTGGGGGGCGATCAGCACCACCTTGTCGCCCGGCGCGACGCGCAAGGCGCGGGCCATGTCGACGCCCAGCACGATACCGAATTCGCCGGCTTTGAGGTTGTCGAGGCTGCCCGCTTTCATGTGGCTGCCGATATCCGCCACCTTGGCTTCCAATGCCGGGTCGATGCCGCGCACCATCGCGCCGCGCACTTCCGAGCCGAACGACAGCAAGCCCTGGGCGCTGATATAGGGCGCGGCACCCCGGACTTCGGGATGCTTGCGGGCGAAATCGGCGATCGCCGGCCACTCGGCGAGGCGGTCGTCGGCCCCGCCGATTTCGATGTGCGAAGCGACGCTCAGGATGCGCGTGCGCAACTCGGTCTGGAAACCGTTCATCACCGACAGCACCACGATCAGCGCCCACACGCCGAGCGCAATGCCCATCATGGAAATCAGGGAAATGAACGAGATGAAATGATTGCGACGCTTGGCCCGGGTATAGCGCAGGCCGACAAAAAGTTCGAAAGATTGCATGAATATCTAAGCCGGACGAGCCGGAACCAACGAAAGTAATGGGTGATGAGTGATGAGTGATGGGCAAGTGGTTTTCATCACCCATTCCCCATCACCCATTACCTTGGAATTCAGTTCAAAACGCATTCTTGTCAGGTTTCGACATTATTTGCCCAAGCAAGAGATTAATTGCTTGCCATCTGGAAGCTGTTGCGACCATCCTGTTTGGCCCGGTACATGGCTTCGTCGGCCTGTTTGATAAGCATGTCGGGCTTGTCGCCGTCCCGCGGGTAAACGCTGATGCCGATGCTGGTGGTCACGGTGAACTCGCCCGCCGCCAGCTTGATCGGGGTGCGCATCGATTCGAGAACCTTGGCGGCGAGGAAGGTCAGGTTGTCGATCTGTTTGATCTTGGGCAACAGCAGGACGAATTCGTCGCCGCCCAGGCGCGCCACGGTGTCGCCCTTGCGCACGCTCACCTTGAGGCGAGACGCCACTTCGCGCAGCAACTGGTCGCCCGCGTCGTGGCCCAGGGTATCGTTGATTTCCTTGAAATGGTCGAGATCGAGGAACATTACCCCGAGCATTTCCCCTTCGCGGCGCGCGTGCAGGAGTCCCTGGGTGAGGCGGTCATGGAACAACTGGCGGTTGGGCAGGCCGGTCAGCACGTCGTGATAAGCCTGGTAGCGCACCAGTTCCTCGTGGCGCTTGCGCTCGGTGATGTCGAACAGCACCGATACGTAATGGGTGATTTTGCCCGCATCGTTGCGCACCGCCGAGATGGTCTGCCAGGCGAGGAACACGTCGCCGCTCTTGCGCTTGTTCCAAATCTCGCCGCGCCACTGGCCGCTCGTCGAGAGCAGGCCCCACATGTTCTGGAAAAACTCGGCGCTATGGAACTTGGAACGCAGGATATTGGGATTCTTGCCGACGATTTCCTCGGTGCTGAAGCCGGTGATCGAGGTGAATGCCGGATTCACCGACAACACGCTGGCATGGGCGTCGGTCACCATCACGCCTTCCAGGACGTTTTCGAAAACCTTGGCGGCCAGGCGCAGGTTCTCCTGGGAAACCGCAGCCTGGCGCTCCAGTTCGCCGACCCGGATGGCGTTGCGCAGCACCCGCGCCAGGTTGTCCGGGGAGAGCCGCGCCTTGGCCAGGTAATCGGTAGCTCCGGCGCGCATCAGGTCGACCACCAGACCTTCGTCGCCCTGCCCGGTAAGGATCACCACCGGGGTCTTGACGCCGCGGGCGCGCAGGTTTTGCAGCTTGTTGAGGCCGTTGTCGCGGCCCAGCAGGTAGTCGAGGAAGATCACGTCGACCGGGCGTGCGACGTCTTCGTCGAAACTTTCTTCCAGCCCGGTGAGGCATTCCAGTTCGATCCGGTAACCCGGCACGTCTTCGAGGAAACGCCGCAGCAGTTCCTGATCCGCCGGATCGTCGTCGATGGCGAGAATCTTCAGACTAGTGCCGGACATCCCGGTTCCTCCGACGACGGCAGGCGCACGATTTCCAGCCAGTATTCCTCGATGGTGCGCACCACCTTGATGAATTCGTCGATGCCGCTGGGCTTGACGATGTAGGAACAGGCTCCGCTGTCATAGCTTTGCAGCATGTCCCGTTCCTGCTGGGAAGTCGTCAACACAATCACCGGGATGCGCGCCAGACGCGGTTCGGAACGGACTCGTTCCAGCACTTGGCGGCCATTCAGCTTGGGCAGATTGAGGTCGAGGAGAATCAGGTCGGGCAAGGGGTTGTTGCGGGCATCCGCATAAACGCTACGGTGCAGCAGGTAATCGAGCGCTTCCTCGCCGTCCTCGACCACCCGCAGATCATGGGGGACAGTCCCTTCCAGCAGGGCGCGCCGGGTCAGTTCCTGATCGCCCGGATCGTCTTCCACCAGCAGGATCACTGCCTTTTTTCCCTTGCTGAACATTGTTTCCCCCATTAAAACAGTGTTTAGTGTTGAGTTTTTAGTGCTTAGTTGCGGGGTGCGCTATGCGCACGATTCTTAAATTCAACACCAAGCACTCAACACTGGTTTTTTAGTATATCGTAATTCGATTACAGCCGGTCGGGCAGCCTGAAGCGAAACCAAGCCCCTGCGCCTTCCTGCGATTCCACCCAGATCCGCCCGTGATGGCGTTCCGCGACCTTGCGGCAGATCGCCAGCCCAATCCCGGTGCCCTCGTACTGGCCGCGTCCGTGGAGGCGTTTGAAGGGCTGAAAAATCTGCTCGGCGTAGTCCGGATTGATGCCGATGCCGTTGTCGCGCACCCCGAGGATCCAGGCATCGCCGTCGCGCACCGCGTCGAGATGGATGAGCGGCGGGTTTTCGTTGTATTTGAGAGCATTGCCGATCAGGTTCTGGTAGAGCTGGGTGAGCAGGGTCGGGTCGCCCAGCGCTTCCGGCAAGGGGTCGCGAGTAACCACCGCGCCTTTTTCCTGGATGCGTAGCGCCAGGGTTTCCAGGGCGGCATCGACCACTTCGTCGAGGCGAATCCGCACCGGGGTGACCTCGCGATTGCCGGCCCGCGACAGGGACAGCAGATCGTCGACCAGGCGCCGCATGCGCGCCGCGGCTTCGGCGATGAACTGCAAATCCTTGGCGGCGCGTTCGGGCAGGTTGCCGCCCAGGTCGCGCTCCAGCCATTCGCTGAAGATCACCAGCTTGCGCAGCGGTTCCTGCAGATCGTGGCTGGTAACGTAGGTGAATTCGTTGAGTTCCGCATTGAGCAGGGCGAGCTTGGCCATTTGCCCGGACAACTCGGCCTCGAAATGCGAGCGCATGGCATCGCCCTTCACCACGTTGTCCATCAATTCGCCGAGCGCCTGAGCGACCTTGCACAACTCGTCCTCCACCCCGCCGCCGGCATCCAGGAGATGCGCGCCGATATCCCCCGTCATTTCGCGGCGTTCCGCGAAATGACGGGTAGCCGCATACAGCGCGGCGGCGCGGTACGTCATCCCGCGCAGCCAGCGCCCCAGTACCAGGAGCAGAAATAACGTCAGGCTGAAATACAGGAGCAGGCTGGTCACGATGATTTCGTTGAAGGTAAACGGACGCTCGACGCGCTGCCGGACCAACAGCGCCAGCTCCTTGTTGCTCTCGCCTTCCCAGGACACGGCGTATTGTTCGTAGCGCACCCCGTCGTTGAGGATGGCGCCATGCCGACCGGGATCGACACGATCCCGCCCCCCCTCGCCCAGCGAGCTGGCCACCACCGTTCCGCGCCACACCAGGAATAGTTCGGTATCGGGAAACACGTTGGCGTAGAGCAGGGAATGGTTGAGCGGCCGGTAGAGTATCAACCAGCCCATCCCCGACTTCCCCAGCCACAGCGGCTGGCGGTACACCCGGTAGAGGGCGGCGCGCTCCCTGCCGAAATACCAGCCGGCGTAGCCCTTCTGGCGAATATCGACGGACATGATCTTGCTGTGGGGACCGTAGGAGAACAACAAGCCACCGTCGGGCGCGAGGATCTGTAGATCGCTGAATACCGGGTTGCCGCTTTGCGCGGTGAAATAGCTGCCGAGCACCTCCCAGCGATTTTTGGGATCATCCATGACGCGCATGAATTCGATGCGCACCCTGACCAGTTCCGCCTCCCGTTCCCAGGCGGTCTCCAGTTGGCGAACCCGCGTGAGGTAATGCAGCGCGGCATTGTCCTTCTTGAGCTTGGCGGTTTTTTCGGCAGTGGCGTTGTAGAACCAGAAGGCCGCCACCACCGTCAGCAGCATCGCCGCCCCCAGCGCCAGCGCCAGGCGCACCGACACCTGCCGGTGCAGCGAAGCGCTTTTCTCCATGCTGCTCATGAATTTCCCTCGGAAAATCCCGCCTCATCGCTCTCGCCGCTGTTTATCCCGGCAATCCCCACGCCGTACCCCGCTTTTCCCAAGGTAAAGCGGAAATGCGCGCCTTCGCCTTCGCGCGATTCCACCCACAGGGTTCCACGGTGGCGCTCCACCACCTTGCGGCAGATCGACAGGCCGATTCCCGAGCCTTCGAACTGGGCGCGCCCATGCAGGCGCTTGAAGGGCTGGAAAATCTGGGCGGCGTATTGAGGATTGATGCCGATGCCGTTGTCGCGCACGCCGAACACCCATTGGCCGTCGATTTGTTCGGCACTAATATGAACCTCCGGGGGATGACGATTAACGAACTTGAGGGCATTGCTGAGCAGGTTCTGAAAAAGCTGGGTCAGCAGAGTGGCATCGCCCGTCACCTCCGGCAGCGGATCGCAGTGCACCACGGCATGGCTTTCGCGAATGCTCAAGTCCAGGGTTTCCAGAACATTGGCGACCAGCTCGTCGAGGCTCACCATTTCACGCACCATCGAGTATTTACCGGCGCGCGACAGGCTGAGCAAGTCGCGGATCAGGCGCTGCATCCGTGCGGCGGCATCGACGATGAACTCCAGGTCTTTTTCGGCGCGCGCCGGCAAGCCTTCGCCAATGTCCTTGCGCAGCAGTTCGCTGAAGGCGATCAGCTTGCGCGCCGGCTCCTGGAGGTCGTGGCTGGCGACGTAGGTGAATTCGTCGAGTTCGGCGTTGAGACGCGCCAGTTCGGCGACGTGGTGTTTCAGCTCGTCCTGCTCGCCCTTGCGCTCCGTGATATCGCGCGCTATGCCGGCGGTGCCGATGACCTTGCCGGAGGAATCGCAGATCGGGGATTTGATGGTTTCGATCCAGATACGCTGGCCATCCTTGCCCTGGAATTGCTCCTCGACCCGCTTGGGCAGGCGTTTTTCCATGACCAGCCGGTCGTCGGCCCGATATATTTCGGCAAGATCCGGGGGCCACAGGTCGAGATCGGTCTTTCCCGGAATATCGTCCGCCGCCATGTGCGATTTGCTCGCGGTGGCCTCGTTGACCATGATGTAACGGCTTTCCTCGTCCTTCAGCCAAGCCATGTCGGGCAGATTATTGAGGAGCGCCTTCTGGCGGGTTTCCATTTGCCGCAACGCCTGTTCGGCGTGCTTGCGCTGAGTGATGTCCTGAAACGACAGCACCGCACCGACAATTCGGTCCTTCTCATAGACGGGGGCAATCGCCAGACTCACCGGGAAACGACTCCCGTCGCGGCGCTCGAAAGTCCAGTTGTCGGCGTGGAAGGTAGTGCCGGCAGCAACCTTGCTCCACGCCGGGCAGGTGCTGTCGCTCAGGAACGCGCCTTCCCCGGTTTGACCGTGTACCACGTCGTCGGCTTTTTTGCCGAACATTTCCAGTTCCGTCATACCCAACAATTCCTGGGCCTTAGGGTTGGCAAAGATGATCTGGTGCGACGAACTCGTGCCTATCAAGCCGTCGCCGACCGCATTGGCCAAGGAGCGGATCAGTTCGTTGGTGCGGGCGTACTGCGCTTCCTGCTCAAGACGCTTGCGCTCGGTAATGTCGGTGGCGATCCCACCGATCGCATAAGGTTTGCCGGAGGCATGGCGCATCACGAACTTGACGGCGATATAGGTGCGCTCCTCGCCGCCATAGGGCACGACTTCCTCGAATTCAAGGGGAACGCCGGCCTCCAGCACCGCCACGTCGTTGGCGCGCAGGCGGTTCGCCAACGCCTCGGGGAACAGTTCGTAATCGGTCTTGCCGGCCAGCCATTCGCGTTTCACGCCGTGGCGTATCTCGTATTCCCGGTTGATCAGGAGGTAGCGGCCCGTCAAATCCTTGATGAATATCACCGAAGTGGTGTTGTCGATGATCGCGCGCAGTTTTGCCTCGCTCTCGTGCAACGCCTCCATGCTGCGTTTTTGCTCGGTGATGTCCACCGCGATGCCGAGCACGTGCACCCGGCCATCCGGCTGCGGCAACGGGCGCTTGACGGTCATGAACCAGCGCACCTCGCCACTCGGCCGGGTAAAGGGCTGGTTGAAGACGACTTCCTCGCCGCTTTCGATCACCTGCCGGTCCACCACATCGAAGACCTTGGCCTCGTCGGGGTTGGTATGCAGTTCGCCGCTGCGGCTGCGCATCAGCCATTCGCGCGGAATGCCGTACAAGGCCTCGGTCGCCTGGTTGGCCAGGAGTATCCGCCCCTCCTCGTCCTTGACGAAAATCAGGTTGGGATCGGTATCGATCACCTGCTGGACGAAACGCCGTTGCTGGTCGAGTTCCTTCTCGATTTTCTTGATTTCGCCGATATCGAAAGAAAACCCCAGCAGCATCGGCTCGTCGCTATCCGGCAGATGGATGATCTTCTTGCCGGCCAGCAGGAAACTTTCCACACCGTCCCGCACCAGGGTTTCCTCGCGTACCACCAGGGTGCCCTGGGCGCGCACCGCTTCGTCGTGGTCGCGCAGCGCCGCGGCGATTTCCTGCGGAAACAGGTCGAAATCGCTCTTGCCGAGCGCCTCTTCCTTGGTCATCCCCAGCGTTCGCGCGGTTTCCTCGTTGACCAGCGCCAGCCGCCACTGGCTGTCCTTGAGCAGCACATTCACCGGCAAGGCATCCAGCACTTGGGAAAACAGCGATTTCTGGCGGTTCACCTCGTCCATGACCAGGCGCCGCTGCCGCAGCAAAACCAGGACCACCACGAAAACCAGCAGGCTAGTCACCAGCCCGCCGCCCAGCACCAGGAAGGAAAGGCGCCTGTCCTGGCCGCCGTACCCTTGGTCACGCCCGAAAAAGAACAGCCAATTGCGCCCCGCCAGTTCGATCTTTTCCCGCTGATACATGAGCAGATCGGGCTGCGCCGCCGTCCCGTACAGCACGCTTTCACCGGCCACCGCATGCAACAGGTTGTCGCGCAAGGCGGGCTGCGGGGCGGCGCTCGCCAGGCCGCCGTCGTACAACTCGAAAAACAACTCGTTGAGAATGCCGGCCCCCAGCAGTTCCTTGAACATCTCGTCGACCCGGATCCGCGCCGTGACGAAGCCTTCCAGCAATTGGCGGCGCGCCTCGACGGAAGATGGAACGTCCCCCGACCGGTAAACCGGCAACACCACCAGCAGATTGGGGCGGCTCTCCTCGTCCGGCACCCCGCGCAAGCGCCCACTCATCACCGCGTCGCCCGTATCCCGGCTCAACTCCAGAACCCGCCGGGTTTCCGGATCGGCGCCACGGTCCACGCCCAACAGGGTATTTTGGAATGGCGCGGGTTGGATAAACTCGATGGGGTAATAGCCGTCGCGTTCCCCCGCCGGGCTAATCGCGAAAGGCGTGCGGGAAACGCCGCTGCGCGCCACTTCGGCGCGGACATCCCGTTCATAGAGAGCCTTGTCGCCACGGGGAACGTAGCGGATCGCCCCCAGGGAAACGATCCCCGGATAGCGTTTCTCGAATGCGGCGGCAGTGGAAAAATCCTGCCACTCCTGGCGCGTTACCCGTTCCGAGGCGGCAAACAAGCCGCGCGCGCCGTACAGGAAATTGACGTACACATCGAGCCGCTGCGAGACGCTCTTCAACGTATCGTTGAGATGAATACGGAAAACCCGGCGGGCTTCCGCTTCTTCGCGCCCGGCGACCACCTGCCAGACAATGCCGCTCAACACCAGCCCGACCAGGAGTACCAGCCAGGCCAGCCGCGCTTGTCCAAACTCCTGTGCTGTTTTTATCATTGTTATCCCTCCCACCTCCGGGAACCCTTGCCATTTCCGGCACAGCCGCTGCCATTATCCTAAGCCGGACGAGCCGGAACCAAAGAAAGTAATGGGTGATGAGTGATGGGAGGATGGTTTTCATCACCCATTCCTCATCACTCATTACCGCAGTGGTCAATTCAAAACACCTTGTCGTCACGTTTTGCCATCATTTGGCGGGTATTAGAGACTAAAAACCTCAGATCGTCGGCGCTTTTCTCCAGTCAATACCCTACAAAACAACTAAACTATTGCGAGTATAGGAAAATACTCGGGAATAGCCAAGGCGCTTGAGTTGTGGAACCCGCCGGAGGCGTGGTTTAATCCGCCACCCCATTCCCGCTCGCCGCCATGCTCTGCCGACTCCTGATTCCCCGCCTGCCCGCCGCCGACCTGCCAACCCTGCGGTTACTGGGCGCGCGCGGTACATCCCTGCCTCCGCCGGAAGACGGCGCGGAAGCCTGGCTGTGCCAAGCCTTCGGGGTCGCGCGGCAAACCGACTGGCCGGCGGCTCCCTATTCCCTGCTCGGCGAGGGCGTCGATCCCGGCAACGGCTATTGGCTGCACGCCGACCCGGTGCATTTGCGCCTGATGCGCAACTACATGATTCTTTTCGGTGGGCCGGAACTGACGGTTAGCGCCGACGAAGCACAAGCCTGGTGCGCGACCCTGGAACGGCATTTCTCCGACGACGGACTGCGCTTCGTCGCCCCCCATCCGCTACGCTGGTACCTACGCCTGGCGGAAGGCCCGGGACCGGCCACCCATCCCCTCGCCGCGGTGCTGGGGCGGGAAATTCGCCCGTGGCTGCCGCAAGGCACGCGCTGGCTGAAGCTGCTCAACGAAATCCAGATGCTCCTCCACGCCGACCCGCGCAACACGCTGCGCGAAGAGCAAGGATTGGCGCCGGTCAACAGCGTGTGGCTGTGGGGTGGCGGGAAGCTGCAAGGCCAGCCCACCCCGCCTTGCACTGCGGTCTACGCCGACCATCCCCTGGCGCGCGGCCTGGCTACCGCGGCGCACATTCCCGCCCATCCCTTGCCGGCTTCGGCCGCGACTTGCCTGGCGGAGGCGGGCGGCGACCTCTTGATCGTGGCAGACGGGCCGACGGCGGAAGAACTCGAAAATAACTGGCTGGTGCCGCTAAAAAACGCCTTGGCGAAAGGCCAGCTCGAACGACTGGCGATCATCGTTCCGGGGCAACGGCAAATCGAGGTGTCCCGCCTGGATTTATGGAAATTCTGGCGGGGCGGTTAGTCTCTTACCCGCCAAATGATGTCAAAACGTGACAACAAGGTTTTTCGAATTGACCACTGCGGTGATGAGTGATGAGGAATGGGTGATGAAAACCACCCTCCCATTACCCATCACTCATCACCCATTACTTTCTTTGGTTCCGGCTCGTCCGGCTTTAGGAAGGTATTTCCCTGGATATCGGGATTTGGCGGGGTGTTTCCGAGCAAGCGCCATCCACCATCTCAAACCGTAAAATGGCTGATTTCCTCTCGCAGTTCTCGCGCCAGCCTATCCAACTTGTGAGCGGCCTCGGAAACCTGGCGGATGGCGGCATTGTTCTGTTCCACCATGCCGGAAACCTTTTCGACATTGCGAGCAATGTCGTTGGTGGCGGCGCTTTCTTCATGCACCGACACGGTAATGGCATTGATGCTGTCGGCGGTACGTGAGACCGATTGCGTCGCGGTAGACAGGACCACCGCCACGTTTTCCAGATAATCCTGGCTGTCGAGCAGGGATTTCAGCCCCTTGTCCAGGGAACCCTTTACGGTATGGGACTGCGCCTCGATGGACTGGGTTACGCCATCGATTTCATTTGCCGATTGAGCGGATTTTTCGGCAAGTTTGCGCACTTCGTCGGCAACCACCGCGAAACCGCGCCCCTGCTCGCCGGCACGAGCGGCCTCGATGGCCGCGTTGAGCGCCAGCAGGTTGGTCTGATTGGCAATTTCCCGAACTTGTCCGGTCAGGCTGGTAATTTCGGAAGTGCTATGGACGAATTGCTGTACGGACACGGCAATTTCCTTTACCGCCGATTCGGCGAGATCAATCGCACCAATCAATTCCGAGAGGCTTTCATTGCCGTACTGAACTTTTTCATGGCTTTCCTGGGCATGCTTGAGGAGTTCGCCGGCATTCTCGGCAATAGCGCTCGTTCCGGTCGCCATCTCCTCCACGGCGGCGGCCATCGAGGAAGCCGCGTCGCTTTGTTCCTGGGAACTTCCCACCACTTGGTCGGCGGTCGCCGCGAGCTTGCCGGAATCCCAGGAAAGATGATCGGCCGTGCCGTGAACCTTGCGAACCAGGTTGCCCAGATTACCGGCCATATGGTTCATGGCCCGCATCAGTCGTCCGATTTCATCCTGTCCGCCGGACTCGACTTGGACGCTCATGTTGCCTTCCGCGAGACGATCCAGCGCGACAACCGCGTGCGCCAGCGGGCGGGTAACCCAAAGGCGGGAGATGTAAAAAACCACCGCCATCAGGACGACGATCAGGATCACCACGGAAATCGCGAGAATATTCCTGATGTTCCGACTGGTTTCGGAGAATTCGTCGAGATAGCTGCCCGAGGCGATTACCCAGTCCCAGTCCTTGTAGTGGGAATAAACCACGATCTTCTCGCGCGCCGCGGTATCGCCAAGGCTGGCATTCATCCATGGGTAATAAATGATGCCATTCTTCTTGGTAACGATTTCCTTGATGAATTCGTTGCCGCTGGCATCCTTGGCTCCAATCAGGTTTTCCCCTTCCTTGGCCGGATGAACCATCAAGGTGCCTTGATCTTTCCCTTCATGGGCATCCAGCGCATACAGGTAGCCGGTATCGCCAATCTTGATGACCCGCAGCTTATCCTTAAGATTCTTGAACCCTTCCGTAAAATCCAGGCCGATGAACAGGATGCCGATGACCTTGCCGCTTTCGTCCTTGATCGGCGTATAGCGGGTCATGTAATCCTTGCCGAAGAGACGCGCCTTGCCGAGATAGGAATCGCCGTTGCGCAGGCGCTCATAAGCGGGATGTTTTCTATCCAGCAAGGTACCGACGGCAGGCTCGCCGTTTTCCTTCTTGAGGGACGTGGTAATTCGCACGAAATCGTCGCCGGTCTTGGCGAAAATGGTGGCGACGCCGCCGGTCAGGGAATGGAAGCGATCCACCGCCGCAAAATTCAGATTGAGCGTTGCGCCTCCGCTGCGCAATAGCGGCGTGTCCTTATCCCCCACCATCACGGTGGAAACCGTGTCCAGGCTGAATCGTTCCGAAAAACTGGCGGCGAACAGGTTGCCGAGCTTGTCCGCACTTTGCTCAAGGCTGCGGTTGTAGGCGTCGATCATGTCGAGCGCGATCTGGTTGGTCTTGGTAAGTTCGCTCAGACTGCGTTCTTCCAGGGCGCGCGTTGAAAACGTCGTGACGAAAAGTGTCATCGCGCCAAGCAGCCCGGTGATAACGATCCCCAGCACCAGATTCAGTTTGGCGGCAATCGGCATGTTGTTGAGAGACATTTGGACATCCTGTACTGAAAGATTATTGAGCGATTCATGCGGCGGGCGTGGCGGAGCATTCAAACCTGAGGTTCAAGCGCACCTGCACTGGGATTATTGCGGCGCCCATACCGCGTTTGGGGAGGAAGCATCTTCGGCGGGAAGTTCAAAGTGACGCTTGGTTGAAAAAAGTAAACCTCGCATCGACATCGGGGAATCACGTACTCAATTCCTAGGAAAAAAGCAACGTCAGTATAGGCGTATCTTCTTTCCCCTCGCAACTCAATTCTCTACTAAAACGAACAATAGCTTCATTTTCGAGCCATTGAAAATAATGCCATTTGAATATCCGACACGCCCATCGTCTATCGGCGCGTTTAGCGAATTTCAATCTCCCCGGCGACCCGGCAAGATCACACGTCAGTTTTCTGGGCCGCTACTCAAACTATCATTTGCGCCGCCCTCTTCCCCTCATTACAATCGGAAAATAATCATAACAATCCCTTCTTCTTCCCGTTGGAGCATGAAAAGTCATGAAGACGAGCCAATTCCTCTGGACGCCCGCCGCCGGCTGGTCCACCCCCGCCCCCGCACTACCCGATGCCGACCTGGTGCTGGCCTTCGCCGATGCCGAACATTTTCGCAGTGCGAAATGCTTCGAGGAATTAAAGGCGCTGTTTCCGACAGCCCACATCGTCGGTTGCTCGTCTTCCGGCAGTGTCTACGACACCCACCTCGACGACGGCGACATCGTTGCCACGGCCATCCGTTTCGAGCGCGGCACGGTCAAAATGGCGGTCAGCGACATGCAGCCCGGTGAAAACGTCGAGGGGCTAGCAACCGGCCTGATGGAAAAGCTGCGGGCCGACGATCTCCGCCATGTTTTCGTGCTTTCCGACGGGCTCAACGTCAACGGCAGCGACCTGGCGAAGGGATTCAACAGTATCGGCATCGCCGTCACCGGGGGGCTGGCAGGAGACGGCACGCGCTTCGCCAAGACCTGGGTGATGGCCGACGCGCCGGCCCAAGCGGGACGGGTGGTTGCCCTGGGCTTTTACGGCGACTTGACGGTAAAAAGCGGCTGTTTCGCCGGTTGGCAGGAATTCGGCGCGGAGCGCGTCGTCACCAAGTCCACCGCCAACGTGGTTTACGAAATCGACGGCCAACCGGCTCTCGCGCTGTACAAGAAATATCTCGGCGACCTGGCCGCGGACCTGCCGGGCAGCGGCTTGCGCTTTCCCTTGAGCGTGCAGGCCGACAAGAACGCCAAGTCGATCATCCGCACCCTGCTGGCGGTCGATGAAGACGCGCAGAGCCTGACCTTCGCCGGCGACGTGCCGCAGGGCTACATCTGCAAGCTGATGAAAACCAATCTCGACAATCTCATCGACAGCGCCGGCATGGCAGCCGCTGCCGCCAAACCCGGCGATGCCGGCGCCGCCGGCCTGTGCCTGGTGGTAAGCTGCGTGGGCCGCCGCTTGGTGCTCGGCCAATTGGTCGAGGAAGAACTGGAAATCGTCCGTGAAAATCTGGGGAAGAAAACCGCTCTCACCGGCTTCTATTCCTACGGTGAACTGGCGCCCTTTAGCGATATCCTGCAATGCCAGTTGCACAACCAGACGATGACCCTGACCACGATCTACGAGTAAAGCAGTGTCGAGTGTTAAGTGTTGAGTGTTGAGTTAGCGACGCGCCAAGCGCGGCAACCTCAACTAAACACTAAACACTCAACACTCAACACCAAAACACTGCCTTCCTATGCATCGCCTCCTGAAACGCCAACTGCAACGCCAACTGGGCAAGGATTTCGCCGTTCCCGACGAATGGGCGCCGCTGCTGACCGCGATCAGCGAGCACTACCAGGAAGCGGACCGCGAACGGGCGTTGTTGGAAAACGCCCTGGAAATCAATTCCCAGGAACTCAACGGGGCCAACGAGCGCTTGCGCGCGCACAACGCCGAAACCACGCGCACCATGCTCAACACCCTCAGCGACGGGGTGTATGCGACCGATCTGGAAGGGTTGATTACCTTCATGAATGCCTCCGCCGAAACCATCCTGGAATGGCGCGAAGATGAGTTGATCGGGCAGCCGGCTCACCAGACCCTGCACCACACCCGTCTCGACGGCAAACCCTTTCCGCTTGAGGCGTGCCCGCTGATAAAGGTACTCAAGGATGGCGCCTCGATTTCCGGTGAAGATCATTTCATCCGCCGCGACGGAAATTTCGTGCCGGTCTCCTACCGCGCCAATCCGCTGATGAGCGAGGGCGAGATCATCGGCTCGCTGGTCTCCTTCCAGGACATCACTCAGCGCCAGCAAAGCGAGGCGTTGATCCGCCTGCAAAAAGCCGCTCTCGACGCGGCGGCCAACATGATTACGATTACCGCGCGCAACGGGGTCATCGAATACGTCAACCGGGCCTTCTGCCAGACCACCGGCTACCAGGCCGAAGAAGTGCTCGGCAAGCACAGCCGCATCCTCAAATCCGGCCAGCAGGACACCGGCTTTTACGAGGCCATGTGGGACACCCTGCTGGCCGGTCGACCGTGGGAAGGCGAACTGCTGAACCGCCGCAAGAACGGCAACGTCTACCCGGAACAGATGACCATCACCCCGATTCTGGAGGATGGCGAAATCACCCATTTCGTGGCGATCAAGCGCGATATTTCGGAAGAGGCGAAAACCAAGACCCGCCTCAAGTTGATCGAGACCGCCATCCAGAATATCGACCAGGGTATCTTGATTACCGGCACCGACCTGAGCGACGAGGGGATGGAGATCCAGTACGTCAACGCCGGTTTCAGCCATATCACCGGCTACCGCCCCGAGCAGGCGATCGGGCAGCGCACCGGACTCCTGCGCGGCCCACGGACCGACCTCAAGCTCCTCGCGCAACTCCGCGAAGCCCTGCGCCAGGGCCGCAGCTTCATCGGCGAAACCGTCTACCACCGTGCCGACGGCCCCCCTTACGACGTGGAGTTGCAATACGCCCCGGTGCGCGACGACAAGGGCAAGATCAGCCATTTCATCGGCCTGCTGTCCGACATCAGCCTGCGCAAGCAGACCGAGGCGGCGATGCGCAAGGCGCGCGACCAGGCGCTGGAAAACTCGCGCCTGAAATCCGAATTTCTGTCCACCATGAGCCATGAGATTCGCACCCCGATGAACGGCATCATCGGCATGACCGATCTCCTCCTCGATACCCCGCTCACCCCGGAGCAGCGCGATTTCACCGGGATTGTGCGGGATTCCGCGCACTCCCTGCTGACCATCATCAACGACATCCTGGATTTCTCGAAAATCGAGGCCGGCAAGATGGAAATCGAAATCACCGATTTCTCGCCGGTGCACCTTGTCGAAGGCGCTGCCGAACTGCTGGTCGCCAAGGCCCGCGAGAAAAAGCTGTCGCTGATGACTTTCATCGACCCGCACCTGCCCGCCCAGTTGCGCGGCGACCCGATGCGCCTGCGCCAAGTGTTGGTCAACCTCGCCGGCAATGCCATCAAATTCACCGAACACGGCGAAATCCAGGTGCGCGCTCTCCGCGACGAAGCCAACTGGATGGTGCGCTTCGAGATCGAGGACAGCGGCATCGGCATGTCGCCTGAAACCCTGGACAAGCTGTTCCAGTCATTCACCCAGGCGGACAGCTCGACCACCCGCAAATACGGGGGTACCGGGCTGGGACTGGCGATCTGCAAGCGCCTGGTCAATCTGATGGGCGGCGATATCGGGGTGGACAGCCGGGAAGGCTGCGGATCGACTTTCTGGTTCACCGTGCCGCTGATCCCGCCGCTCCACGATTCCCCGCCTCCCTCGCCGCGCCTGGCGGACATGCGGGGAATGCGGGTGCTGGTGGTGGACGACCGCTCCGCCGACCGGGAAATCCTCCATCGCTACCTGCATTCCTGGAACATGGCCAGCGACGGCGCCGCCAGCGCCAGCGAAGCGCTCGGCCTGATGCATGGCGCGGTTGCCGAGGGAAAGCCCTACGACATCGCGGTGGTGGATTTTTCCATGCCGGTGATGGACGGCATCGACCTGGCTCATGCGATTCGCGCCGAAAAGCAGTTCGACCATACCCGCCTGCTGCTGCTCACCGCCTTCGACCAGCGCGATCTGGTCAACCAGGCCAAGGCCGCCGGGTTTTCGGCCTACCTCACCAAACCGGTGCGCCAGTCGCAGTTGTACGACGGCATCGCCGCCAAGGTCGAAGAAAGCCTTGGGGAAGCCATCCCGTCAAGCGACGTGAATGCCGCGCTAGACGACGTGCCGAACCTCCAGGATGCCCTGAATAACCACCGCCTGATCCTGCTCGCCGAGGACAACCTCACCAACCAGAAAGTCGCCCAACTGCAACTCAGCAAACTCGGCTATGCCGTGCATATCGTCAATAACGGCAAGGAAGCGGTGGAAGCGCTCGCCACCCTGCCCTACGCGGCGATCCTGATGGATTGCCAGATGCCGGTGATGGACGGTTTCGAAGCCACTGCGGCGATCCGCAAAGCCGAACAGTCAGGCCCGCAGCACATTCCCATCATCGCCATGACCGCCAATGCCATGCAGGGCGACCGCGAACGCTGCCTGGCCGCCGGCATGGACGATTACCTGAGCAAGCCGATCGATCCCGGCAAGCTGGGGAGGATGCTGGCCACCTGGACCAGCCGCCTCGTCGCGGAGGCTGCCGATGCCGGTGCGGCCCACGGTCAGCCGACGCAACTGATCGACTTCGGGCGTCTCCAGGAATATTTCGGCGACGATCCGCAACTGATCGGCGAACTGTTGGAAGTGTTCCGCTCCTCCACCGGCACCCTCCTCGACAAGCTCCACGCCGCAGTGGAACGCCATGACGCCACCGCCGCGAAGGCGCTCGCTCACGAGGCCAAGGGCTCGTGCAGCAATCTCGGCATCGACACCATGGCGGAGGCCGCCGCAACGTTGGAACGGGCCGCAACCGACGGCGCCTGGGAGAAGGTCGCCACGCAAAACGGCGAACTCGAACGCACTTTCAAGCAGGTGTGCAGCGCCATCGCCGCCTGGAAAAAGGAAAACCTATGATCCTATATTCCTCAGTCGACCGCTCGCCATGACGCATACAGTGTTGGTTCTAAGTGACTTTATCAAAGGTTTAACGCTCACCCGTTTGGTGAGAGCGCTACGGGCCGGATTGCACGGTTTCTCGGGCGGATTGCTGCGTTGTCGCACCCTTGTTCCGGCTTTGCCGGATTACAAGGGTGGTGATGCCCTTTACGGGTACAACTCCTTGGAATGGAACGACCATTCCGCGTCGTTGCGCCTTGCAATCCGCCCCGAAGGAAGTGCCCTTGGGGTGCACCCGATAAACCGCACACTCCGACCCGTCCAACTAAGGAATATAGGATGAAAATCCTGATCGTCGACGACAATCCCACCAACCTGATGGTCCTCAAAACCTTGGTAGCGCGCATCGAAAGCTGCCTGCCGCTGACTTTCGCGGTACCCGGCGAAGCGCTGGAATGGTGTGAAAACAACGAGCCGGACCTGATCCTGCTCGACTACATGATGCCGGAAATCGACGGCATCACTTTCCTCAAGCGCTTCCGCACCCTGCCCGGCAAAAAGGAAATCCCGGTGATCATGGTCACCGCCGACCACGAAACCGAAGTCCGCTACCAAGCCCTGGAGGCTGGCGCCAACGACTTCCTCAACAAGCCGGTGGACAAGACCGAATTCCTGGCGCGCATGAAAAACACCCTGGCCCTGCGGCGCAGCCAGAAACAACTGGCCAACCGCGCCGACTGGCTGGCCCAGGAAGTCAAGAAAGCCCTCGCCGAACTGGTGGTGCGCGAACGCGAAACCATTTTCCTGCTCTCCAAGGCGGCGGAATACCGCGATCCCGAAACCGGCGCGCACATCCTGCGCATGGCCCAATATTCGCGGCTGATCGGCGCGCGCCTGGGACTGCCCGAAGACGAACTGGACTTGCTGCTGGATGCCGCGCCGATGCACGATATCGGCAAGGTCGGCATCCCCGACCAGATTCTGCTCAAGCCGGGCAAGCTCGACGACGCCGAGTTCACTGTCATGAAGCAGCATTCCAAAATCGGCTGGGAAATCCTGCAAGGCCGTTCGACCAGCAACAAACTCCTGCAGATGGCAGCCGAAATCGCCCTCTCCCACCACGAAAAGTTCGACGGCAGCGGCTATCCCAACGGCTTGGCGGGTGACGCCATCCCGCTGCTGGGGCGGATCGTCGCGGTGGCCGACGTATTCGACGCCCTCACCTCCACCCGCCCTTACAAGGCGGCGTGGGAGTTGGAACGCGCCGCCGAGCACCTCAGGCAAAATGCCGGCAAGCATTTCGACCCGCACTGCGTCGACGCCTTTTTCGCCGAATGGGAAGCGGTGCAGGAAATCCGCAATTTCTACCGGGACGAGGCGCTGGGCACCAAGATGGTCGGCCTGGCAGGATAGCCCCCGGGGCGGCAATCGGCGGCGCAACGGAATTTTCCTGAAACAAGCGGTTCAATCAGGCCCCTCCTGGAATCGCTATTGAACCGCCAAGAACGCCACACTCTTGTCCACACCAGCGACGGGAAAGGCGCCAGCGTTTTACCCGGCGATGCCTTGTTCCTCTCGGCGTCTTGGCGGTTCGAACCGCTTTTTCCGAAAATTGACAAATACCGTCGCTTTGACAAGGGGCATTCGCGTCTGTTTCAATCCGTTGTCAAAAAACGGTCACGGTGCTGCAACCTCCGGTTGCATATTTCCGCGAAATGCGCCACGGGCGCTTTGCGGGAAACGGCACGGACGGCTTCAGGGGCGTAGCATGGCGGAAAAAAACATTCATTCAATAAACAGCTTTGACTTCGATGCATGGGTCAAATTGGCCCGTTCCGACCCCGCCGCGTTCGACCGGCGGCGCCAGGAATACCTGGAAGGCATCATCGAGAAATCCCGGGGCGACAAGGCGCGCCTGCGCGGCATGCAGTGGCGCATCGACATGGAAAGGCGCAAGGACGGCACGCCGCTCAAGACCTGCCTGTGGATATCGGAAATGATGTGGGATTCCTTCCACGACCTCGACACCGAACTCCACAGGATCGGGCAGGACCACTCCGCTCCGGCGGAGCGCGCGAATCCGCCCGGCGCGGCGGGAAATTCCGCACGGGTATTCTCCTTCGCCATACGTCCGGCCCCTCCCCCGGGCGGCAACGCCCGGGACTGACCCGCATGCCATGACAACGGGATTGACAATCGTCGTTAACTCCCTTGAAACAAACATGCAATATACGTTTTTGCCGCCCACGTGGGCGGCCCTGCGGTGAAACGGGATTTTTCACGGCACGTCCGGGCCGGAACGGCTCGGCGATTAACCAAGAAAAAAAGGAAGAAAGATGTTGAACAATCTGCACGTCGGCCCCCGCCTCCTGATCCTGAACGGCATCCTGGCGGCATTCATGCTCGTGATCGGCCTCGTCGGCCTGTATGGCATGTCCGGCGCGGTCGACGGCCTGAAAACGGTCTACGGCGAGCGCACCATCCCGCTCGGCGAGTTGGGCCAAATCCAGCGCCTGCTGGCCTTGAACTTCTCCGAGGCGCTGCGCGCCATCCAACACAACCCGGCCGGCGAACTGGCGAAGCTGCACGACCATCCGGTCAGCGAGCACACCGAGCGCGTCGCGGCCAACGTCAAGAGCATCGGCGAGTTGTGGGGCCGCTACCGCGCCCGCCCCCTGACGGCGGAGGAACAGCGGATCGCCGACGAGTTCGAGAAAAACCGCGTCCGCTGGATCGGTGACATCCTCATGCCGGTCATGCAGGCACTGGACAAGGGCGATTATTCCACCGAAATCGTGAGCAAGTTCCTCAAGGGCAACCGCGCGCACGGCCAAACCACCGCCAAGAACCTCGACGACCTGATGGACTTGCAGATCCGCCTGGCCAAGGAGGAATACGAAAAGGCGCAAGGCCGCTACGCCACCCTCCGCATGGTGTCGATCGCCTCGATCGTCGGCGGCATCGGCCTGGGCCTGCTGGTGGGCTTGTGGATCATCCGCTCGGTGACCGGGCCGCTCGGCAAGATGCGCGAGGCCATCGTCGGCGTCGAAAAGGACGGCGACTTCACCCGGCGCATCCCCCACGGTGGCGACGACGAGGTCGGGCAGACCGCCGATTCCTTCAACGAGCTGATGGACACCCTGCAAACCATGCTGCGGGACGTGCTCGGCAACGTCGAAAAAGTCTCCGACGCGGCGCGCACCCTCGCCGCGACCTCCACCCAGGTCGCCGCCAGTTCGGCGCGCAGCAGCGAGGCGGCTTCCACCATGGCGGCGACCGTCGAGGAAGTCACGGTAAGCATCAGCCACATCACCGAAAGCGCCCACGAGGCGCTGACGATCTCCCAGAAATCCGGCGAATTGTCCGCCCAGGGCGGCGACATCATCCACGACACCGCCGCAGAAATCTCCCGGATCGCCGAAACGGTCAGCGAAACCTCGCACACCATCGAGGAACTCGGGCAACAGTCGAACCAGATATCATCCATCGTCCAGGTCATCAAGGACGTGGCCGACCAGACCAACCTGCTCGCCCTCAACGCCGCCATCGAGGCGGCACGCGCCGGCGAACAAGGGCGCGGCTTCGCGGTGGTGGCCGACGAAGTGCGTAAGCTCGCGGAGCGCACCACCAAAGCCACCGAGGAGATCACCCAGATGATCGGCGCCATCCAGTCCAGCGCCCAGGCCGCCGTCACCGGCATGGGCGGCACGGTGACCCGGGTCGGCAGCGGCGTCGCGCTGGCGGAGCGGGCGGGCAACGCGATCAACGAGATCAGGAGCGGCTCCAACCAGGTGGTCAACGTGGTCAACGACATTTCCTCGGCGCTCGCAGAGCAGCGTAGCGCCAGCAACGACATCGCCTCCCACGTCGAGAACGTGGCGCGGATGTCCGAGGAGAACAGCGCCGCCGCCGGCGAGTCGGCGGGCGCGGCAAGGTATCTGGAAGAACTGGCCGACACCATGCGTGCCTCGGTTTCGCGGTTCAAGCTCTAGCCGCCGGAACGGGCAAAGCACGCGCCCGACCGGAAGAATAACTGTTTCGAGGTCGCCACGCATGGACAACTTCACGGAACCCGACCCGCCGGTCGGAAAATACCTGATCGCCAAGGCCGAGCCGGACGGCACGATCACCCACGCCAACGAAAAGCTCGTCAGGCTGAGCGGCTTTTCCCTGGACGAACTGGTCGGGCGCAAGCACGAGGCGCTACGCCATCCCGACATGCCCGCTCGGGCGTTCACCGAACTGTGGAAATCAGTGCGGCAAAACCGCCCCTGGCGCGACCTGATCAAATACCGGCACAAGAACGGGGGCCATTACTGGGTGGACACCTTCGCGACGCCAGTGCGGAAGAACGGCGAAACCACCGAATACATGGCTGTGGGATCCCCGCCAAGTTACGACCAGATCCGCGAGGCAGAGGCCCGCCACCGGAGCAGCGCCGTCGACCTCGCAGGCGGGCCGCGGGGCTGGTTCGCCCGCCTCACCATCAAGGTGCGGTTGACTGGGATCATGGCTCTGATGGCGCTCACCATCGCCGTCGGCGGGCTGCTTGCGGTGGGCGCGGTCAAGACCGGCAACGATTCCCTACGCGCGGCCTACGCCAACCACATGGAACCGGCGGAAATGCTGCTGCGCATCACCGCGATGATGAACGACAACCGCACCCAGGTAATGCTCGCCCTGCAACACAAGCCGGACAGCCCCTTCCTCCACATGCACGACCACCCCGTCAGCCGCCACACCGGCCAGATCGCCGCCAATCGCGACGAAATCGACCGGCTCTGGGAAGACTTCCGCAAGCGGGCTCCGGCGGGGATCGGCGCGCAGGCCGACAGGTTTTACACGGCGCGTGCGGAATTCGTCGAAGCGGGCCTGCAAGCGGCGATGAGCGCCCTGCTCGCCGAGGATTTCAATAGCGCCAACGCGCTGCTGCTGTTCAAGGTCAACCCGCTCTACCAGAAAGCCTACGGCGAGATGGATACCCTGCTCGGCCAATTCAAGCAGGCGGCCAACGGCGAAATCGCCGCCGCGGCGCGGCGCCACGACGCCATCCTGCTGTTCGGCCTCGCCGGCACCCTGGCCGCCATCCTCCTCACCGTGGTGGCCGGCGTGTTCCTCAACCGCGCCATCGTGCGCCCCTTGCGCGGCGCGGTCGGCCATTTCGAGCAAATCTCGCAGGGCAACCTCGACGACCGGATCGACATTTCCGGCCACGACGAGATCGGCCAGGTACTGGCCGCGCTGGCGGAAATGCAGGCCCACCTCAAGGTGATGCTGGAAGACATCCGCATCCGCGAGCAGACCGAGGGCGCCATGCGCCAGGCGCGCGACCAAGCGCTGGAGACCTCGCGCCTCAAGTCCGAGTTCCTCTCCACCATGAGCCACGAAATCCGCACCCCGATGAACGGCATCATCGGCATGACCGATCTCCTCCTCGAAACGCCGCTCAACGAGGAACAGCACGATTTCACCCACACCGTGCGGGATTCCGCGCACGCCCTCTTGACCATCATCAACGACATCCTCGACTTCTCCAAGATCGAGGCCGGCAAGATGGAAATCGAAATCACCGACTACGCGCCCATCCACCTGGTCGAGGGCAGCGCCGAACTGCTGGCGGCCAAGGCGCGCGAGAAGAACCTGTCGCTGATGACCTTCATCGACCCCGCCCTGCCGCACCTGATGCGCGGCGACCCGACGCGGCTGCGCCAGGTGCTGGTCAATCTGGCCGGCAACGCGGTCAAATTCACCGAGCACGGCGAGGTCCACGTGCGCGCCCTGGCCGACGGCCCGGCCACCGTGCGCTTCGAGGTGGAAGACAGCGGCATCGGGATGTCCGCCGAAACCCTCGCCAAGCTGTTCCAGTCCTTCACCCAGGCCGACAGTTCGACCACCCGCAAATACGGCGGCACCGGGCTGGGCCTGGCGATCTGCAAGCGCCTGGTCGAGCTGATGGGGGGCGAAATCGGCGTATCCAGCGAACCCGGCAAAGGCTCGCGATTCTGGTTCACGCTGCCGCTGGTCGCGGCGGACAACGCCGCGCCAGCCGTCGAACGGCCCCGGCTGGGCAGCGTCAAGGGCTTGCGCGTGCTGGTGGTGGACGACCACGCCGCCGACCGCAAGATCCTCGGCCACTACCTCGAATCCTGGGGCATGCACGGCACCAGCGCCGCCTCCGCCGACGAAGCGCTGGAGCGGATGCGCGAAGCGCTTGATGCCGGGCGCCCCTACGATGTCGCCATGATCGATTACGCCATGCCCACCGCCAACGGCCTCGACCTGGCCCGCGCCATCCGCGCCGACCGGGCTTTCGACGCCACGCGGATGGTGCTGCTCACCGCCTTCGACCAGCGTTACCTCGCCAACGAAGCGACGGCGAGCGGGTTTTCCGCCTACCTCACCAAGCCGGTGCGCCAGTCGCAACTGTTCGACAGCATCGCGCCGCGCCTCGCCGAGCAGCTCCCGCCGGCCTCCGAAAGCGCCGCTCCGGCGGGTGCGCCGGGTTTTCACGAGGCGCTCGAAAGCGGGCGCCTGCTGCTGCTCGCCGAGGACAACCCGGTCAACCAGAAAGTCGCCCAACTCCATCTCAACAAGCTCGGCTACGCGGTGCATATCGTCAATAACGGCAAGGAAGCGGTGGAAGCGGCCGCCACGCTGCCCTACGCGGCGATCCTGATGGACTGCCAGATGCCGGTGATGGACGGCTTCGAGGCCACCGCCACGATCCGCAAGGCCGAGGAAAGCGGCGCAACGCGCATCCCGATCATCGCCATGACCGCCAACGCCATGCAGGGCGACCGCGAACGTTGTCTGGCCGCCGGCATGGACGACTATGTCAGCAAGCCCTTCACCCCAGCCAAACTGGCGCGCACCCTGAGCATCTGGACCGGCGGGCAGCCCCCCATGCCCGCGACGCTCGCCGCCACGCCGGCAATCGACCGCGAGCGCCTGCGGGGAATGTTCAGCGACGATCCCCAGCTCATCGCCGAACTGCTCGATATGTTCCGCGCCTCCACCACCGTCCTTTCCGGCAAGCTCGATTCCGCCGTGGCGCGCCGCGACGCCGCCGCCGTGAAAGCGCTCGCCCACGAAGCCAAGGGCGCCGCCGGCAATGTCGGCGTCGGCGTGCTGGCGGACGCCGCCGCCCGCCTGGAAGACCTCGCCGCTACGGAGAACTGGCCCGCCGCCGGCGAGGCAATGGCCGCTTTTGCCGCGGCCTTCCGACAGGTTTGCCGCGAGCTCGACGCTTGATCCGTCGCCATGCTGCGCAACGTGATCCTGGTCATCCTCCTGCTGTGGCTGCTGCTGTGGTTTTCCGGCAGCGCGCACCCGGCCCGGTTGCCTTGTGCGGCGCTTTGCTCCCATAATCCCGAGTTGGAGCCTAGGAAGGCGATGGGGTATCGCCCATCGCAGCGAAATTCAATTCAAACCACATTGTTGTCGCGTTTCGACATCATTCGTAAGAGACTAAACGCCGACGCAGGCCGGCTGAAGATCAAGGCAATCCAGCGCAGCGACACAGCGGAGTAGCGAAAAATGAATATTTGGAACCGGGACAGCCTGTCCTACCATGACATGCAGCGCATCATGCAACGCCTGGTCGAAACCGTGGAAATTTTCTCCGGCTTCACCCAGGCGGAACTCGTCGATCTGCTGGGATGCGCCGAAAAATGTACGTTCGAAGCCGGCAAGAACATCCTCAGCGAAGGCAGCACCGGGAATTTCATGTACATCATCATCGACGGCGCAGTGGAAATCCGCAAGAAGCTCGCCGGCGGCGGCCACAAGACGCTGTGCCAGCTTCGCGCCGGCAACTGCTTCGGCGAAATGTCGCTGGTCGACAACGACGTGCGCTCGGCGAGCGTCAAGGCGGTCGAGAAATGCCTGCTGCTGCGCATCGGCGAAGGCGATTTCTGGAAAAACCCCACCATGAGCGCCAAACTCTACCGCAACATCTCGCGTCTTTTGTCGCACCGCTTGCGCGACACCAATGCCATGATATCCTTCGCCTACCTTGAACCCAGCGAAGACTCATGTCCCGAATTCGACCCCGCGATTACCCAGCGCAAGTATCTGAAAAGCTAAGCGAGGAAGGCATCACCCCGCTTCTGGCGCGCGTCTACGCGGCACGCGGGATCGCCTCGGCACGCCAGGTCGAACACGAATTCGCCGCGCTGTTCCCCTACCACCTGCTGCGCAACGCCGAACGAATGGCGTGCCTGCTTGCCGACGCGATTCGCCTCGGGCAACGGATATTGATCGTCGCCGACTACGATTCCGACGGCGCCACCGCCTGCGCGGTGGGAATGCGCGCCTTGCGAGAATTCGGCGCCAACGTCGATTACCTGGTGCCCAACCGCTTCGAATTCGGCTACGGCCTGACTCCGGAAATCGTCGAGTTGGCCGCCGCACAGCGCCGCCCCGACATCCTCCTCACCGTGGACAACGGCATCGCCAGCGTGGAAGGCGTGGCCGCCGCCAACCGACTGGGCATCGCCGTGCTGGTCACCGACCACCATCTGGTGGGCGAGGAAATTCCGGCGGCCGCGTGCATCGTCAATCCCAACCAGCCGGACTGCGAATTTCCCAGTAAGAATCTGGCCGGGGTCGGGGTGATTTTCTACGTGATGCTGGCGCTGCGCGCCGAACTGCGCAAACGCGGCGTGTTCGCCGCCAAGCCCGAACCCAATCTCGCCCGCTTCATCGATCTGGTGGCACTCGGCACCGTCGCCGACGTGGTGCGTCTCGACGACAACAACCGCATCCTGGTCGATCAGGGTCTGCGCCGCATCCGCGCCGGACGGGCCTGTCCGGGCATCCAGGCGCTGCTCAAGGTGGCGCGGCGCAATGCCGATAAAGCCTCCGCGCAAGACCTGGGCTTTGCCGTCGGGCCGCGCCTCAACGCCGCCGGACGCCTCGACGACATGGCGCTGGGCATCGAATGCCTGCTCAGCGACGATGAAACCCGCGCCATGCAACTCGCCGAGCAGCTCGACGCGCTCAACCGGGAGCGCCGCGAAATCGAGACCGATATGCTCAAAAGCGCGGAAGCCCAGGTCAGGCAAGCCGAGCAAGACGCCAAACATCTCCTCGACAATGTCCTTGCCCATCGCGCCGCCGCGCCCTATACCCTGTGCCTGTCCGACCCCGGCTGGCACCAGGGGGTGATCGGCATCCTCGCCTCGCGCATCAAGGACCGCCTGCATCGTCCGGTGATCGCCTTCGCCCCCTCCGCCGAGGGCATCCTGCGCGGTTCGGGGCGGGCCATCCGCTCCCTGCATCTGCGCGACGCCCTGGATCTGGTGTCCAAGCGCCATCCCCGCCTGCTGGTGCGCTTCGGCGGCCATGCCGCCGCCTGCGGCCTGACCATCCGCGAAGACGACCTGGCGGCCTTTTCCGACGCCTTCGAAAACGTCGCCCGCGAACTGCTCACCCCCGCCGACCTCGACCACACCGTCGAAACCGACGGCCCCCTCACCCCCCTCGAAGCCTGCCTGGAAACGGCGCTCAAGCTGAATGCCCAGGTATGGGGAAAAGGCTTCCCCATCCCCACCTTCGACGACCGCTTCACGGTGATCCGCCAGCGCGTGGTCGGCGAAAAACACCTGCGCCTCACGCTCGCCAACGGCCCCCAGAACTACGACGCCATCCTGTTCTCCCAAACCGGCCCCCTGCCCGGCAAAATCCGCGCCGCCTACCGCCTCGACATCAACGAATACAATGGTTCGCAAAACCTGCAACTCGTGATCGAGCACTGGGAAAGTGTATAATCCGCGCCTTTAGCGAATTCACGGACATTCAGGAAATCAGACACATGGAAGCCGAACAACTCAACATCATCGCCAACCGTCTTTCCGACCTGACCCAACGAACCTCAGAACTTCGGAGGTATCTTTGACTACGACGGCAAACAGGAACGCCTGACCGAAGTTACCCAACTCCTCGAAGACCCGGAAGTCTGGAACGACGCCAAGCGCGCCCAGGAACTCGGCAAGGAACGCCGCACCCTGGAGGGCATCGTGTTCACCCTCCAGCAACTGGATCAGGGCTTGCGCGACAGTAGCGAGATTTTTGAGATGGGCAGGGAAGAAGGCGACGACGCCACCCTGGAAAGCGTCGCGGTCGATGCCGAAAACCTCGAAAAAACCGTCGCGGACATGGAATTCCGCCGGATGTTCTCGCATCCTCTCGACCCCAATAACTGCTTCCTCGACATCCAGGCCGGCAGCGGCGGCACCGAAGCCCAGGACTGGGCGTCGATGCTGTTGCGCATGTACATCCGCTATTGCGAACGCAAAGGTTTCAAGGTCGAAGTGCTGGAAGAATCCGAGGGCGACGTGGCGGGCTTGAAAAGCGCCTCGCTGAAGCTCTCCGGCGACTACGCCTACGGCTTTTTGCGCACCGAAATCGGCATTCACCGCTTGGTGCGCAAATCCCCCTTCGACTCCAACGCACGGCGTCACACCTCGTTCGCCAGCGTGTTCGTCTACCCCGAAGTGGACGACTCCATCGAAATCGAGATCAACCCGGCGGATCTCCGCGTCGATACCTACCGCGCCAGCGGGGCGGGCGGCCAGCACATCAACAAGACCGACTCGGCGGTGCGCATCACCCACCTGCCCACCAACATCGTGGTGCAGTGCCAGAACGATCGTTCCCAGCACCGCAACCGCGACGAAGCCATGGCGATGCTGAAAGCCCGTCTCTACGAACTGGAAATCCGCAAGCGCAACGAAGAAAAACAAGCCCTCGAAGACAGCAAGACCGACATCGGCTGGGGCCACCAGATCCGTAGCTACGTGCTGGATCAGTCGCGCATCAAGGATCTGCGTACCAACTACGAAGTCGGTAACACCCAGGGCGTGCTCGACGGCGACCTCGACGACTTCATCAGCGCGAGTTTGAAGCAGGGCGTGTAATGGCGCTGCAATACGGTGTGAACCGTAGTTGGCGGTAAGCGATAGCGAACCCCAACGCTTTGCGGTAAGGGAGATTGCGTCTGTTGGGCTTCGTCCCTCAACCCAACCTACATGGACTGGCCGTTTGAATAAGCAGTGATGGCCTTGACCGGGAGCTTGTCATGTCGATGTTCCTCAAATCGGTGCGTATCCAGCACTACAAAAGCCTCGACGACGTGGAAATCGCCGACTTGCAGCCGCTGACCCTGCTGGTCGGGGCGAACGGCACAGGAAAGAGCAACGTCGTCGATGCGCTCAAGTTCCTGCGCGATGTCGCGGCGGATGGGCTGGATCACGCGATGAGCAAGCGCGGGGGGATTGGGATTGTCAGGCAGTATTCGCCGAGGGGGGCGTTCCGGATTTCAATCGCCGTTGAATTTATCGAACACGACCATTTCAACTATCGCTACGAAATTACGATTTCGAGTCAAAAAGGCGGCAGCTTCCAGATTGAGCAAGAATTACTTAATGGATGGCGTGAGGACGTTATCCATACAGATGAAGACGGATGGGAAGAAGTCCTTTTACCGAGCAAACTACGCAGAGATACAACGGGAACTATCTTTGTTGATGGTGTCGACTACGAGCTTTTTCTCGCTGCTGACGTAGCTGCGTTAGGTTTAGGAAAACTGGATATATTTAAGCCCGTTAACTACTTTTTTTCCCATTTTTCTTTCTCCACCATCTACCCCAACACCCTCCGCGAACCTTCCCGCCCCGACACCGACCGGGCGCTGAAGGAATCCGGGCAGAACTGGGCTTCCATCCTCAAGGCCATGCGCAAGACCGGTGCCGGCAAGCAGTCGCTGGAGCGCATCAAGGAAATGATGCGGGTGGTGATGCCCTCCCTCGAAGACGTGATGGTGAAGACCGTCGGCGGCTACTTGGTGCCGCAGTTCCGGGTACGTGACGGCGCAGAGGCAAACGCCCACGATTTCGACCCCGTACAGTTGTCCGATGGTACTTTGCGCATTTTCGGCATCCTGCTCGCACTCTACCAGAACCCGCCGCCACCCTTCATCGCGCTGGAGGAACCGGAGCAGACGGTGCATCCAGCCATCCTCGCCACGCTGGCGGAAGCCTTCCGCGAGGTTTCCGAACACACCCAAATCCTCGTCACCAGCCACAGTCCGCATTTCGTCGATTATTTCCATCCTGAGGAAATTCGTGTGGTCTGCATGGAAAACGGCGCCACGCGAGTTTCGCCGATCCGCCGCGCGCAACTGGAAGCGGTCAAGGAACGCCTGATTTCTCTGGAGGAAATCATGGCGTCCGAAGGGCTGCAACCGGAGTTGCCATGAAGCGCCTCCTCCCCATCGTCGAAGGAGACGGCGACCTGAAAGCCGTACCGGTCTTGCTACGCCGCCTGCTCGAACGCCACGGACTTTACGAGGTGGAATTGCTCCACCCGCAAAAACGTGGCGAACTGCCCAAGGTTTCCGCCAATTTCGACAACTATTTCCGCATGGCGATCAAGGAAAACGCCGCCATCCTGTGGGTGCTCGATTTCGATTGCGATTTTTGTCGCTGCCCGTTCGAGGAAGCCGAGAAGCTCTACCGGCGCGCTCAGGTCATACGGGCGGGATGGCCGTTCAAGATGGCCTTTTTGTCCCTGGAATTCGAATCTCTGTTCCTCGCGGAAAAACAGGCTGCCACAGCGGTTCTCAAGCTTCCCGCCAATACGGTTTTTCCTGGCAATCCCGAAGTCACGCCCAGAGATGCCAAGGGCTGGCTAAGCGAGGCACAGCCCAAGGGGTTTGCCTACAAGCCCACGGTGCATCAGGACAAAATCGCGGCACGGCTTGACCTCGACACTCTGCGCGCCGTCTCATCGGATTTCAGGCATATGGAAAAGGCGTTGTTGCAACTGGTCGAATCAGCATTGCCTTGATCCCCTCCGACTAAAGCGGGCCTCTCCCCCAAAAAAAGAGGAAGCGCCGCACGGGCGCTTCCTCTTTTCACTTTTCCGGAACGCAATCGCTACTGCGCCGGCACCGTATACACCGCCTTGTAGCGCCCGGCGCTCGCCATCTCGCTGTCGGACTGGCCGTAGCCGACATACACCACCCCGCCCGTGGCGGCGCTGATGTCGGTTTTGCTGAGCATGGGGATATGCAGCACGGCGGGCAGCGCCCCGCTGGAATAGGCCGGCAGGCTGCCGCCACTCCACGTTTGCCAAGTCGTGCCATTGTGCAAATACCAGTTCTTGCCGAGCTGCGCGGCGAGATACACCTTGCGGGTCTGACCCACGTCGGCGGCGGCGGCCTGCAGGTCCAGCGCCAGGTAATGGTTGGCCAGTTTGCCGAAGGCAACCGGGGTGGCGGCGAAGCTGTCGCTGCCGGCGTGTACCAGCAGCAGTTGCGCGGTACCGGCAGCAAGATCGAACTCGGTGGCGCTGGGGGTGTTGACCTTGAGCAGGGTATCGCTGTCGTCGAGGGTCTTGAGGGTGAGCGGATAGCTCGCCAGCTTGCGGCTGTCGGGAAAGGCCAGGGTCCATTTGACGCTGGAAGTGCCGGTGTTGGCGACCAGGATCGCCAGCGCGCCGTCGCTGCGCTGGGCGGCAAGCGCCTTGACGCCGGTGGCAACCAGGGTTTCGGAAAACGTCAGCGGATAGCGGGTGGCGTAGCCCAATACTTCGTTCCACAGCGAATAGGCGAGCGCCGATTTCTTGGGGGTGCCGTCGGGGAAGATCAGGCCATAGAGCTGGGGATCGGGGGTGCCGATGTCGGCGCCGCGATAGAAAAAGGCCTGGTTCACCCCCTGTTCCTGCAAGCCGATCCAGCCCGCCGTGATGACCGCCGCGCCCTTGGCCTTGGCGCGGTAATCACTGTTGGTGGTGGTATTGGTAGTGCTGCCGCCGCTGTTCCATTCGGTGAGGTGGCTTTCCGTCGCGGTATAGCCCTTGCCATCCAGGGTGGTGCGGTAATAGGCGGCCGCCGTGGCGAAATCGTCGGCGCTGTTGGAATAGATGTGCCACGAGAAGAAGTCCAGCGGCGCGCCGTTGCTCTTCACATAGTCGAGGAAATTGCTCACCCACTGCTTGCCCAGAGTGGTGCTGTAACCGCCCTGAGTGATGCCGGGGCCACCGATCTTGAGGGTGGGAAATTCGGCGCGAAGCGCCTTGGCGGTCTCCACGTAGAGCTGGTAGAACTGGGTGGCGGTGCCCGTCCAGAAGCCGCTACTGTCCGGCTCGTTGCCGATCTCGACATACTGGATGTCGCCATTGAAGCCCGACCACTGCCCCTTGGCGTAATGCTTGAGCACCTGCACGGCGGCCTTGGCCCAATTGGCGCGCTCGCTGTCGCTGGGGGTCTTGGCATCCCCGGCGGAATCGCCGATGCGCAAGTACACCCCGAAACCACCGGCGGTGATGGCCTTGTACACGTCGTCGCTGGACAGCGGGGACTTGCCGGCCGGGCTGGTAAAGTTGAACGCGCTTTGCTGGGTGGGGTCCAGGCTGCGGTCAGGGTACATGTAGACCATGTCGAACGGCCCGTTGAAATCGTGGGTGCGCACCATCTTCACCCCGAGGCGCTGGTAGATGGCGGTCTGGTCGAGCGCGCCGGAATTGGTCGGCGGGGTCGGTCCGGCGTTGATCGACAGCAGCGGTTTCAGTGCGCTGCCGCTGCTGCCCAGCGTCAGGGTCAGGTCGGCGGCGCAGGCGAGCGCGGCCATTCCCAGCCAGGTGGCAACGGCAAACGGGGTCTTCCAGATGAGCGAGCGGTTCATGGCAGTATCCTTATCGTTCAATTATCTTCCCCGGAACGGGTAAAATGTGCTGTAGATTATGCGCCGACCACTGGAATCGGCACAACGGATGATCCACCTCGAAAAGGATTGGAACAATCGGTGCAAGGAATAGGGGCAAAGCCGTTAAGTTAAGCGTATCGGCTAGTAGTCAGTCACGTTGAAACGGCGGTTATTGGTAGGAGCCTGCCATGCAGGCGAGCAGTGTCGCCGGCAGGAACATTGCGACAAATTGCGACACCGCATCGCGGGCGCGGCCCGCTCCTACAACTTCGTTTCATGTTGACTGACTACTAGTCCATGCTTTGGAGCGCCGACGTCTCGCCGGCCTGTCGGCAGGATGCCGGCACTCCAACTCGCGGTGTAACAGTTTTAATTGGGACTAAGGGAGACAAGCCATGAAACCATTCGATTTGCGCGCAGTTCTTGTCGCGAGCCTGCTGGGCTGGGCGCTCTCGTTCAGCGCCCCGCTTTATGCCGGTGAATCCCCGCCGCCATTGATGCTCGCCAACGTCTATCGCGGCCAGGTGGCGCTGGCCGATTACTGGGTGAGCGAGAAACTCGACGGGATGCGCGGCTACTGGGACGGCGAAAAGCTCCAGACGCGCGGCGGCGAACCCATCGCCGCACCGGCGTGGTTCACCGCCGGCTGGCCCAAGGAAGCGCTGGACGGCGAACTATGGGCCGGGCGCGGCAAGTTTTCCCAAACGGTTTCCACCGTCCGCCAGAAAATTCCCAACGATGCCGCCTGGCGCGAGGTGCGCTTCATGGTATTCGACCTGCCGGGGCATCCGGGTACCTTCACCAAACGCAACGCGGCGCTACAAGGCGTGATCGCCCAAATCGGCCAACCCTGGGTGCGCCACGTCGAGCAATTCAAGGTCGCCACCCCTGCCGCCTTGCGGACCTTGCTGGCGCGCACCGTCAAACAGGGCGGCGAAGGCCTGATGCTGCATCGCGGCGATTCCCTCTATCGCGCCGAGCGCAACGACGACCTGCTCAAACTCAAGCCCTACGAAGACGCGGAAGCGCGGGTGGTCGGACACATTCCCGGCAAGGGCCGCCACGCCGGGCAACTCGGCGCACTGCAGTTGGAAACGCCGCAAGGATTGCGCTTCCGCCTGGGCAGCGGTTTCAGCGACGCCCAACGGCGCGATCCGCCGCCCTTGGGAAGCTGGGTGACCTACCGTTACACCGAACGCCATGCGAAGAGCGGATTACCGCGATTTCCGCGCTTTTTGCGGGTGCGGGAGGATATCCAGCAGTAGGTGAACACGGTTTTGTGTGTCCACGCTGGAGCCTGCGCTTGGTCCCGGAGTGGTTTCCGTTTGGGGCAAAGGGGCGGCGCTACGCGGGGCGGTAACATAATTTTGATGCGCTGACTAGCTGGTATTTTTGACAGGTGGCAGAGGGTGGGGTTGGTGGCATACTTCGGGGCGGGGGATTCGGGGGGACAATGCAATAACCAATCGAGCCTGACCCCATTGATTGATTAACATATTGATTAACAATTGAGTTCGAATAATCAAAACAGGAGATTTGAAGTGTTCATATCTAAACTACATCGTTTGTTTTTCTTGGGTACGTGTTTATTCTTAGCGGGTAACGCTGCATCATCGGCAGCAAACGAGGATAAAGGTGGATTCGTTGAGTCAAACGGCGTATTGCTATTGCGCTACGTTAACACCAGCACATCACCAATGATCGTAAAGACGTTGGTTCCAATTTTCGACAAGAAAGAGGAAAGCTTCAAGAAGGTCGGAACGGTTGTGCCCTCAGGAAAATCCTTAGATCTGCAATTGACCCCGACAAAATCGCTGGCAGAAGGAATGAGAAAGCTTGAGCCAACGCTTACCGATGGCTATGACAATTTGACCATTTCAAACTCTCCTGACAAATCTGCATGCCCAGCAAAAGTTTCCGACCAGTATTATTGCAAGGGAACAACTATGGCATTTGTCGCGACGCTTATAGTTGGTCCCACGGAGGAAGCCAATGCCGCGATCAATTATATTGGTTTTGCTAATTTTGCTAAGCTTGGAAAGGTTCAGGAAATCAACCTCAATGGCATTCACTTCATTAAGTTTGAGTAGGCTTTCCCTTTAAGCAAAGCAGCCCGATCGGGTCGAGCTGACGGGATGTCGCCCGTCAGCCCTCCCACACCACCGGACATGCGGTTTTCCGCATCCAGCGGTTATACCGCAAGCTCCCACGGTAGAGTAAACGATCGTGACCTCGGGGTCAGGTCTTGCATAGATCGTGACCTCGGGGTCAGGTCTTGCAAAATCACATCAGCCGAGTAGACCAGATTAGGCGCGCCTTTTGCGCCATAACCCGACCTCACCAGCCAAGTTAAAGCCACCGTTTCCCTCAATTTTTTATAGCGTTACAGATCCTTACCACTATGGTTATCAAACCCGCCGACAGCAAAGAACGTGACCTCGCACAACTCAATGCACTGCTCGCCCGCCCGGACATTGAACCGGCCCCCCGGAAACGCATTGAACGGGAAATCCGCACCATGGCGGCGGGAATCAAGGGGGAGAAAGAAGCGGCCTACGAAATGGAATTCCATTTCGGCAATAGCCGCAACTGGATGATTATTCATGACTTGCGCATTCAGTATAAGGGGCGGGCAGCCCAAATCGACCATCTGCTCATTAATCGCGTCCTGGAAATCTACGTTTGCGAGAGCAAGCACTTCTCCGAGGGCATCGCCATCAACGATCTTGGCGAATGCACGGCCTTCTGGAATAACACACCCTATGGGGTGTCATCGCCTATCGAGCAGAATCGGAAGCACATGCTGGTGTTGCAGTCGGTGCTCGACGACGGCTGGGTCAAGCTGCCCAGCCGGCTCGGCTTTACCCTCAAGCCCACCCTGAAAGGCTTGGTGCTGGTTTCTAAGAAGGCACGAATTACCCGTCCCGAAGGCACGCTGGCGGATATCGACACCATCATCAAAATCGACCAACTCAAATCCCGGATAGATCAGGATGCGGACAATGAGTCGAGCTTCGGCAATATCGGGTCATTGGCGAAGGTGATTTCCCCGGAAACGCTGGAGGCGCTGGCGCAGCGTATCGCGGCGCTGCATCAGCCGATTGCGTTTGATTGGGAGGGGAAATTCGGCATCTCCAAGGCGGTGGCGCAGAAACATAGCCCGACCCCGGTACCGAAAGTGGCGGTGACTCAAGCCTCGCCATCGGCAAGCACGGCTGTCGAGGAAGAAAAGCCCAAATCGAAATTGCTCTGCCATGCCTGTGGGGAGAAAGTGTCCTACACCGTTGCAAAATTCTGCTGGTTCAACAAGGGCCGGTTCGGCGGCGACGTCTTTTGCATGGATTGTCAGAAAGCCGTCTCCTGACGCGCAGGTTCGGCAATTTAGGCTCGCCCGCCTAGCTCCGACGCGAATGTTCACATTCCGGTATTAAGTGCAGTCGTTCGCCGAAAGGCCCGACTACTTATCCTGGCGTGCCCCTGAATCGTTGCATTTTCTTCGCCAACCCCTCTCGGGTAGCCAACCCGGCGGACACGCTCTTATTCTGCCTGCGGGGCACCTTGACTAACGTACGCTTTGACGTACCATAAGAACTCATTTGAAGGAGTGCAGGATGAACACCCTTACCGCCAGCGAGGCTCGCGCAAATCTGTACCGACTCATCGACCAAACGGTTGAGTCTCACGAGCCTATCATCATTTCGGGGAAGCGCAACAGTGCCGTTTTGCTCTCCGCCGAGGACTGGAGCGCGATTCAGGAGACCTTGTATCTATTGGCTGTACCTGGCATGCGCGAGTCGATCAAAGCAGGCATGGCCGAGCCGCTCTCGGAAAGCTCGAAGGCGCTCAACCGGTGAGTTGGGAAATCGTCTATTCCCGGCAAGCCATGAAGGACGCAGAAAAGCTGGCTGCCGGCGGCCTTAAATCAAATGCTCAAGAACTGCTCGCGGTGCTTGCCGGGAACCCCTTTCAAAATCCACCGCCATTCGAAAAATTGGTCGGCGATCTGGCTGGCGCGTACTCTCGCCGCATCAATATTCAGCATCGCATGGTGTACGAGGTTTTTGCCCAGGAGAAAACAGTTCGTATCCTGCGTATGTGGACACACTATGAATGAACGGGGCTGAAGGGTGGCCCCGCCCGGAACTCAGCCTGCCCACCCCGCCCGGCGCGGCATCTCCCTCCGGCAGTTCACCCTCGACAGACATCCAACGGCACGGGCAGGGAAAGCCGGCAGGAGATGATCGGGCCGAAAGCTTCCGGATCACAGATATACGCTGGGCAAGAGTGCCCGCCGTGGGTCACGCCAATTGCACAACCTGGTTCAGTATTCCGCGAACTTCGGCGAAGCGGGTGTCTGTCAGCCGCTTCAACGGGTGGCACAGCACAACGTCGCGTAATCATTAAGGCCAGCGCCAAGCGCTTATTCCGCGCTGTCGCCGATGTGCCACATTTGATATACTTGTGACACATCCAGTTTCAACGACCCGATACACCGTGAAAGCCCTCAACATCCGCGAAATCCGCCAAGAACTTTCCCATCTCGACGAGTTGCTCGCCAGGGAAGGCGAACTGCTGGTCACCCGCCACGGCAAGCCGATTGCTCGGGTGTTGCCGATCAGCCCGGCGAAGCCCCCCTTGGTCATGCCCAGCAATGCCGCGCTACGCGCCAAGATGGCCTACCTGGAAGTCCCCACTGCGACGTTGATCCGCGAAGACCGCGATGCCCGCGACTGACCGGGCCAGCCTGCTTAATTAGCCATGAATTCGCTTTATCTGGACACCAGCGCCCTGGTCAAATGGTATTTGCCGGAAGAATATTCCGATGAATTCGAGACCTTCATTTCGGCAATACCGGGGGCGCACATCAGTTCGCTTGCCACCGTGGAGTTCCGTTGCGCGCTGAACCGGCGGCGGCGGGCGGGAGAAATTCCCGATGAATTGGTCGGCGAGACCTACCTCACGTTTACCCGCCAAGTGGATGCCGGCTACCTGAACCTCTTGCCCATGAACGATAGCCATTTCCAGAGCGCCGCCAAGCTGGTGGAGCTTTCCACCACCCCCTTGCGCACGCTGGACGCCCTGCACCTGGCCGCCGCGCAAAACGCCGGTTGCAGCGAATTTGCCACCGCCGACCGCATACTTGCCGGTAGCGCCCACAACCTGGGCTTCATCGTCCACCCTTTTTTTGATCTTAGAAAAACATCATGACCAACGAACAAACCACACCCACCATCGACGAAAACCAGCTCATCGCCGAGCGCCGCGAGAAACTCAACAAGCTACGCGAGCAGGGCAACGCCTTCCCCAATGACTTCGCGCGCACCGATATGGCCGGCGACCTCCATGCCGCCCACGACACCAAGGAAAACGCCGAACTGGAGCCGCAAGCCATCCCGGTAGCGGTAGCCGGCCGGATGATGCTGAAACGGGTGATGGGCAAGGCGTGTTTCGCCACGCTCCAGGACATGAGCGAGCGCATCCAGCTATTCATCACTGCCGACGGGGTGGGCGCGGAAGTCCTCGACGCCTTCAAGCACTATGACCTGGGCGACATCCTCGGCGCCAAGGGCACCCTCTTCAAGACCAAGACCGGCGAACTCTCGATCCGCGTTTCCGAACTGCGCCTGCTCAGCAAGGCGCTACGCCCGCTGCCCGAGAAATTCCGCGGCCTCACCGACCAGGAGCAGAAATACCGCCAGCGTTATCTCGACCTCATCACCAACGAAGAATCGCGCAAAGTCTTCACCATCCGCTCCAAGGTGATCCAGGCGGTGCGCTCGTTCCTGGTGGAGCGCGGCTACCTGGAAGTCGAAACCCCGATGATGCACCCGATTCCCGGCGGCGCTTCGGCGCGGCCTTTCATGACCCACCACAACGCCCTGGACATGCAGTTGTACCTGCGCATCGCCCCGGAACTGTACTTGAAGCGCCTGGTGGTGGGCGGTTTCGAGAAGGTCTTCGAAATCAACCGCAATTTCCGCAACGAAGGGCTATCGACCCGCCACAATCCGGAATTCACCATGATCGAATTCTACGAGGCGTACCGCGACTACCGCTACATGATGGACCTCACCGAGGAGATGTTCCGCGAAACCGCGAAATCGGTGCTCGGCCACGCGGTGGTGCAATACCAGGGCCAGACCATCAACCTCGCCCAGCCGTTCGACCGTCTCACCATCACCCAGTCGATCCAGAAATACCATCCGGGAAGGTTCAGCGACGAGCAGTTGAACGACCGCAAGGCGCTGATCGACACCCTGAAAGAGTTGAATGCCGCCTACAAACCCACCGACGGCGTGGGCGGGCTGCAATTGTCGCTGTTCGAGGAAACCACCGAACACCTGCTGATCCAGCCGACCTTCATCATCGATTATCCCGCCGAGGTTTCGCCGCTGGCACGACGTAACGACGCGGACCCCAACATCACCGACCGTTTCGAGCTGTTCATCGTCGGGCGCGAACTGGCCAACGGCTTCTCCGAGTTGAACGACGCCGAAGACCAGGCCGAGCGCTTCATGGAGCAGGTGCGCCAGAAGGATGCCGGCGACGCCGAAGCCATGCACTACGACGCCGATTACATCCGCGCCCTGGAATTCGGCCTGCCGCCCACCGCCGGCGAAGGCATCGGCATCGACCGCCTGATTATGCTGCTCACCGACTCGCCCAGCATCCGCGACGTGATCCTCTTCCCGCAAATGCGCCCGAGCGACAACTAAGCCGTCGCTGCTGCCAAAACAAAAAGGGCGCGCCGAAACTCGGCGCGCCCTTTTTTTCTGCGTATCGCGAAGGTTACTGCATAATCAGTTCATGGCTGCGCGTCACGGACTCGTCGCTCAGCTTGGCATCCAGCTTGGCAATCCGCATCACCTTGGTGATGGCCACGTCGCTGGCCTTCAGCGGCTCCAGGCTACGCTCGAAGCTCGCCACCACGTTTTCCGCGTAAGCATCCGTCTTGCCGATTTCCCCGGCATTGGCACCGAAAGCAACGCCCAAACCCAGCACGACCAGATAATGCAATTTCATCTTTCCTTCTCCATTTCAGTTGACAGATACCACGCTTAAGATGTGGATATTTTACGTAATTCAATCGCCAATTTCACTGACATTTGTCAACTTTAATTCAGATAATTAACTCTATTTATCCTGCATCAAAAAAAACCTTTATACACGTCAATACGTTGGCATTACTAAAGAAATTAAAGACAGGCTGCCTGTAAATCGGAGATATCCACGACGCTCCTGACGCCACGCTGTCAGGAGCAGCGGTTTAAGATGGCTTCCGCCTTCTGGCAATTCTTCCACCACATTCAAGGAGACTCACATGTTTGCAGGCCACGTTGCCGTATGGTTCGAAATTCCCGTTGCCGATCTGGCGCGCGCCACGACCTTTTACCAAAGCGTCTTTGCCATCGAAATGCCGATCTGCGGCCCGGAAGAGATGCGCATGGCGCTGTTTCCTCATGATGAAAACACCATTTCCGGGTGCCTGAGCGCCTGCGGCGGCGTCAAACCCTCCGCCGACGGCAGCACCGTTTATCTCAATTGCGGCGACGACCTTGCCGTGCAATTGGCGCGGGTCGAGTCCGCCGGCGGCAAGATGCTCCTGCCGAAAACCGCGATTCCCGACTACCCAGGCTTTTTCGCGCATTTCCTCGACAGCGAAGGCAACCGGGTCGGGCTTTATTCGCTAAACTGATTACCTGTCCCGCCGCGCGGGCCTTCGATTGGACTTGCGCGGCCCGTTTCCTGAGGAGAACAACATGAAATTCGGCTATACCATCATTTACGTGCCCGACGTGACGGCATCGCTAACCTTTTTCGAACAGGCGTTCGGACTGGCACGGCGTTTCCTCCACGAATCGGGAACCTACGGCGAAATGGAAACAGGCCCCACCACGCTGGCCTTCGCCGCCCACGAACTGGGCGCCATGAATCTGCCGGACGGCTACGTCGCGGCCCACTCTTCGCTACAGCCGCTGGGCATGGAAATCGCGCTGGTCGCCCCGGACGTGGCGATGGCCCACGCCCACGCCGTTGCCGTCGGTGCCGTCGAGCTTCACGCCCCGCAAATCAAGCCCTGGGGCCAGACCGTTTCCTACCTGCGCTGCCCGGACGGCACCCTGGTCGAACTGTGTTCCCCAATGAACTGACATGCGCCGCGCCGACCGTCTCTTTCAGATCATCCAGCATCTGCGCGGCAGGCGCCTGACTACCGCGCGCCACTTGGCGGAGCGCCTGGAAGTCTCGGAACGCACCATTTACCGGGACATCCGCGACCTTACCCTGTCCGGTGTACCCATCGAGGGCGAGGCCGGGGTGGGCTATGTACTGCGCAAGGGCTTCGACCTGCCACCCTTGATGTTCAGCCGCGACGAAGTGGAAGCCCTGGTGGTCGGCGCACGCATGGCACAAGCCTGGGGTGGACGGGAATTGGCAAGAGCCGCGAGCCGGGCGCTGGAAAAAATCGAAGCGGTGCTACCCGCCGAACGCAGCGCCGATGTGAACCGCTGCCTGATGTTCGCCCTCAATTTCCGCGACACCCCGCAACTCGGCACGACCCTGGAACAAGTGCGCCAAGCCCTCAATCAGCGGAACTTGCTGCGATTTTCCTACACCCGCGAGGACGGAGAACGGAGCGAGCGTACCGTTGCACCGCTCGGCCTGTATTTCTGGGGGGCCGCCTGGACGCTGGCGGCATGGTGCGAACTACGCGGGGCATTCCGCCACTTCCGCATTGATCGGATGGAGAGTCCGGCGATCCTGGAAGAAACCTTCAGCGACACGCCGGGCCGCACGCTGGAGGACTTTTTACGCCATGTGAAAGCGCAAGGTTAATCCGGCAGGTTGGGGTTGCTTTTCTCGTTCATCACGAAATACATCCCCACCCCGGCGAGTACCACCCACAGGGCCAGCGCGCCGACGCCCAGGTATTGCCAGATACTGCCCATGAAAAACAGCATGATTAGACAAATGCTCAGGATGATGTTGCCGAGAACAAAGTTCGGGCCTTTTTCAGGTTCATTCATGAATGGGTATCCTCGTAGAGAAGCGGACGGGTTTTTGCAACGGTTTTGCGAGCTATCTCGCCACAATGGGCGAGCGAAACGCCGCCTGACGGGGCAACGGGCGCGCCAGCCAATCCCTGGCCTGGGCGGCATCCGAAAAAGTCGCGGTGGGATAAACGTTCAAGGGAGAAGCCGCATACAGTTCCGCCAGGGCTTGTATCTGCGCGTCGTCGGAAAGTACCGCAACCTTGATGTTGGGATTGGAAACCGCAGCGCCCTTGTCGATCGCCGCAGCCATGAGCACCTCGTCTTCCCCGACCGCGAAGCTGTCCACTCCGAGAAAATCGTTGATCACGAAAGAGAGATCGTCGAAGCGCGGATCGCTCTCGACCATAACCAGGCTCTGCATGAACTCTTCAGCCGTGACATGCCCGAAGAACACCTTGGAAACCCCGCGAGGTTCCCAGACGATTTCATATCCCATCCCCACCACCCCTTTTTTTCGGACCCGCCAAGCTTATTGATTGCCCGGTTTGAGAGTCGTTCTTTTCTTGTTTTACCAAAATTTCTCGACGGAAATCACTTGGCGAGACGATGCGTTGAGTTGTCTCGCCTGGGTGAACTCAGCGCGTCGCGGTCACCGTCAATGCCGAGTACTGCATTTGGCCCAGAGAGTCGTGCACCATGATCGTGACCGGCCCCGGCCGGAACGTGTAAATCGTCACGGTGCCCCGCGACCCCGCATGCATTGTGACTTCACCGGCTTTCGCAATGGTCGAATTGGAGGTACCCACCGTGTAAGGCGGCACCCCGTTTACGAAGGTGACGGTAACCTGCTCGCCCACTACCGCGGTCTGCTTATCCGGTCCCACTGCCATCAAGGAATTCATGGTAGGAGTCGCAGTGGCTAGGTTACCGGCGCTATCGGTAACGATGATGGAGGTATCGCCGATTCCGTAAACCAAGAAAGTGGCCTGGCTGCCCGTTCTGGATACCAGCGCCATATTCGAACTGGAGGAGGTAAACGTATAGGGAGGCGTCCCGCCGCTGGCGACTACAGTAACATCGCTCCCGACAGTCGCCGTAAACTTGGTAGGATTAATTTGCAGGGCTGGCGTGGTGGTGCTCGACGTAGTGCTCGAAGTAGAACTGGATGTGCTGGTGTCCGCTGTTGTATTGCCCACGCGCAACACACGCCATTGCCCACTCGGACTCAGCAGAACGGAGGAATTCTGGTAAGTCTCGGACCCGATCTGCAGGTTGGGAATGGTGAGGATATTGGTCGAGGGGTCGAAGACATCCGCCACGGCGCAAGCCGCCGCACTCACCCAGAATAGAACTGCCAGAAAAACCCGCACCATCGCCCCCCCTCGCCTAAAATCATTGCCCTTGGCGCAAGCATTCCGCACAGGATCTAAGGCGGTTGTTTGCGCAGCCCGCGTCATTTTACACGTTTGGCGGATTATTGCGGCTTACGCTTGTTGCATCCTTGCGAAACGGGGAACTCGTACAGTTCGACGATGCGGATACCGAGTTTTTCCTGCAGGGAGATCACCTCGCACTTGCCGATCAGCTTCTCGCCGACCAGCAGGTCGAGGGGCTGATTCAACGCCTGTTCCAGCGTCAGCACATCCCCCGGCTTCATCCGCGTAAGCAGCTTGATGGGGAGATGGCGGATGCCCAGACGTACCGTCAGCATCAACGGCAGTGGGGTGAGTTGCTTCTGTTCCACGGCGCTTACCTGGTTGGGCCACATTTTCAGCCTAGCAGGGAATCGGCGGGATAGCCGGGGAGAATAACCGCCTATCTGGCCACGAACATTCCCGCCAAATCGCGCTCCGCATCCAGCCAGCGCCATGCCCCTTCCGGCAAATCCGCCGGCAGTGTCATGGTGCCGAGAGACACCCTCTGCAACGCCTCGACCCGGTTACCGGCCGCGCCGATCATGCGCTTCACCTGATGGTACTTGCCTTCCGTGAGGGTCAGCAGCAACACCCGCTCGTCGATGCGCTCGCAGGCCACGGCGGCCAGCGGTGCCGGCTCGTCGTGCAATTGCACCCCGCTGGTCAGCGCCGCAACCTGGGCGTCGTCGGCGGGATGCTTGAGGGTCACCCGGTACACCTTGGGCATTTTCCATTTCGGCGAAGCCATGCGATGGATGAACTGCCCGTCGTCGGAGAACAGCAACAGCCCGGTGGTATCCTCGTCCAGCCGCCCCACGCACTGCATCCCACGGCCCTGCATGGGCGGCGGCAACAGCGCAAACACGCTGGGATGGTGGATGGGCTGGTTGGAACACTCGTAGCCCGCCGGCTTGTTCAGCAACAGATAAGCCTTCTCGCGATATTGCCAAGCCTCGCCGTCCACCGTGAAGTTAAGGCCCGCCGATGTGAATTCCGCGAAAGGATCGTCGCACGGCACACCTTCCACCGTCACCGCTTCGGAGCGGATCAGCGCGCGACAAGTCTTTTTAGATCCAAAACCCTGGGATCGGAGAATACGTTCAAGTTCCATAAGATGATAGGCGCGCCTGGCGCGGAATTAGGTTGGAAATAGTTTTTCGCTCGGTCGGACAAACGAATGGTAACGCAGTGAGGCGCTTCTCAAGCAGCCAAGCCCTTCTTCAGCAATTCGCCCACCAACTCGTTCAGCCCCACCCCACGCTCCAGCGCCAGCGCTTGAACCTGTTTCACCAGTTCGCCGTCGAGCTTGACCGCGAACGGCACCAGCCCCTGCGCCTGATCGAGCTTGCGCTGCTCGCGGCGGTCCGGCACCGCACCCGCCGCGCTGCCGAAACGCCCGGACGCGCCGGCCTGATTGATTTTGCCCTTGATCTTCAGGCCCAGGTTCTTTTCCAGATCGGTTCTCTTCATGTGCATATCCTTTTTCTACGTTGGCAATCCCACGCCTTTAGCGGCTGGCGGAGATCTTGGGCGGGTGGGCCGGATAGGGTGTAGTAGGCGGGCTTCAGCCTGACATGTCGGGCTAAAGCCCGCCCTACAATGGCGGTGTTTCACGTTGACTGACTGCGTATGGCTTAACTCAACGCAAAAACTTGTCGGCCAACTCATACAGGCTGATGACGATCTCGAAAAGAATCAAGCCGATCACATACCATTCCAGCCTGTGCAATTGCTTATTGTCCCACACGTCGGCCAGGGTCTGTGCGGTATCGGAAATCAGGCCCAGCTTGCGGTCCAGCGCCGACTGGCGCTCCTTCAGCTCGTATTCGTCTTCCAGGCCGGCGTACAGCCCTTCCAGATGAGGAAAATCCCACAGCGTTTCCGGGCGGTCGCCGATCTCGGCGCGTCCCACCATGCGATGCTGGATCAGCAGCATCCGCCCGATCTTCGACAACAGCTTCCTGGAGTCGGCGCTGACCTTGCCGTCAGTCGCCAACTCCTGCGCCAGCGGCTCGATCTTGTCGAATTCCCCGGCGACTTTCTTCTCGTAGAGCGTCAACACCAGGTTCTTGCTCAAGGCATCGGCGATGATCTGCAATTTCTCCAGCGTCACGTCGTCCAGCGAAACCGCCCCGCTCTGCACCCCGATGGCGCTTCTGCCGCAATGGATTTCCAGCTCCTCGATCTCGGGCATCGGGTAGGGATTGGTCAGCAGCGGCTTGAGGGTATCGACAAAGCGGGCTTCGTCCGCGTCATCCACCCCGAACAACACCACCACCCCGTAACGGAACAGCACCGCGATACCGCCCTCCGCTCCCACGCCCATCGTCAACGGCGTGGTCGCCAGGCAATCGGCGATCTTGAACGCGCGCAGGTCCAGCCGGTCGCCCAGCAACAGGGCGTGGGCGCGCAGATCGGGGCGGTTTTTCAGGGGGAGGTCCATAAATTCGGCACTTGGTAGCGATTACACATTACGCGATTTACCTTACGCAGCCTCCGCCGGAACCATTTCCGCCAACAGCGTTTCGGGGGCGACATCCTGCTCGTGTGGCCAGCTGACCGCCCCGAATGAAATGCCGACCTGGTTGAAGTAGTGCACATCACGCAGCTCGCGAAAAACGCCGTGGTCGAGATAGGGCGTCATATCGAATATCCCCTTGCGCCCGTCCTTGACCTCGAAATAAATCCGGTAGTCCGGTAACGGTTTGACGGCTATTACATCCCAATCCATGGCTACCTCACAAAGGTACGATTTTATAAGGGTTCTCGCCATTGACGGCGATTTCCCAATCGGCAAAGCCCGGGTTAGCCACCCGTCTTGCCTGCCCGATACACCGCCAGCAAAGCGGCTTTAAGCGCGGGATCATCGTCCAGCGCAGGAGAAGGCAGCAAGGGTTCGGCAATGCGCCGCACCATCTGCCAATCGCCGTCCTCTCTGCGCGCCTGCGCAAACTTCTTCCAATTGAAGCCGCCGCCATCGCAGCATTGCGCCGCCAAGCCAGTGGCATCGGAAAACTCGACGTCGTGCGATTCCAGCACCTCGTACAAGTAGGAGTAAGTATCGATGCCTCCCACCCGGGCCAACAGCACATGGAAATCCGGCGTTTGTTCCGGATCGGCCGGGTAGTTGTCCAGATCGACAACGGCATCCAGCTCGTGGGTTTCGCCCTTGAAGGAAAAGCTGAGTTGGGCGCGGAGAGTGTTGGGGCTCATGGCATTTGGTCTTGCGGTAGTGGGAGGTTCGCGATTCTACGAGGGATTGGGCGGCGGGAAAAGTTCTGCACCCCGGATCGCACTATCGCTCCCTATACAGATTACGCTTACTCCCCCCGCCCCGGCAGATGTAGGGCCATCATCACGCTACACGCCTAGCTGCCCAAATGATTTCAAGAGCCTATTCCCGCGTGACCATACCCGATAAACGCCACCCGCCAGCATCATTTTGTCGGGTTGAACCCCGGCTACCGCCAGTTAATTTCCAGCGCGGTCTTGCTGCCTATTACCACGTTATCCAGACTGTCCGGGATGACTGCCTCGGTCGGCGACTTGGGCGTGCGCCCCGCCATGATCTCCGCAAAGTGTTGCGGCAACAGCGGCTTGAGTTCTGGATCAGCGTAGCCATCGGGGAATAAGGGGAGATTGGTCGCCCGATCATAATGATCGGTTGCGCCCAGAACGTGCAAAAACTCGTGGGCAATGACCACATTGTTTTGCTTCGCCATGTCGTGCGATGCAAAGAGATTGACTCGCCCGATCAACCCCTCTTGCAAGCCCGTTGAATGAGGGAGCATTTTGTTTTTCGCCGGATCGAAATACAGCAAGAAAAGCTTCACCTGCGGGCGCGGGCCGACAATATCGGTGTTCCTGTAGACCCACCAACGCATTTTTAAACTCCAGATGATCGCGTCCCAGGTACTGCCATTGTGCGGGGGTTCGGGCGGTAGTAATTTGATTTGCCCCTCCAGCTTGAGGTCTATCGAAGCATTGGCCGATCGGCCATAGCGTTTTGCCTCGTCGCTCATAAAACTTGCGACCGGCTTGAAATCGTCCACCGTCAGACTGCTCAAATATTCAGCCACGGGTTGGCTTCCATCGCCGTTAATCAGGAAAACATGAACCGGCAACGCACGCTTCCACTCCACGGAACGGGTCTTGTCGCGCCACGCGCCAATCCCGACCGCCAAAAGGATGAACAATAGAATAATGATGCGAATGGCTTTGAACATGGCCCTGCTCGTAAGGTGCGATAAGCGGCAGCGCATTGCACCAGATGGTAAATATTCGGCCATCTTATCAGATGGGCGGCTGCTTGCATCCGGTGCAAAGCCCAATGGTTATCGGGCCTTGTGCGAGATGTCCAAGATTCCAGCACCGCCCGATACCCTCTCCTTCAACGAGAGGGCCAGGGTGAGGATGGGTTTGCCGGGTTTCCCCTTTTCCGCCGCCGAGTAGCGCAGTCCCGTAGCCTGGATGAAGCGCAGCGGAATCCGGGAGCATCCGCGAGGATGCAAGCAGTAGCGGCATTCCCAAACATCGTATCCGCCTGTCGGCGGCCCCGGATTTCGCAAAGCTTCATCCGGGCTACGCTTGCTGGGTTAATAGTGGGCGCCCCTCATAGCGAGTTTAAACACGACGCGGTTTCGGTTTGTCTCGTATGCAATGTGGCACAGGACATTTTTCTCCCGGGGTAAGTTTGGCATATGACTCACACTTCGAAAAATCATCACAGACGTGATCCGCCGGCATCATTGTGGCAAGTTCATATCCCTCATTAGTTGCCACAGTCTCTGGAATTTCTGTAATTCCAGTTGTGTCCTCAATATTCTGTTTAACACGGTAGTTCATAAAACAATAATCTCCAATTACGTGGCTAATCAATATTATGAGTTACACGTAGGATGTGCCGAGGAACGAGGCACATCAGTCGCGGCAAGGGGAAATCGCGACCACCGCGAGCGATGCGTATTCGCCTCTCGGCGGCCCCGGATTCCTTAAAGCTTCATCCGGGCTACGCTTGCTTTGACATGCAGCAAGATGGAAGAAATTACAGGTTCAACTCCCAGTTATTCTCAAAACGCGCTAAAGGTTCTTTGTTTAACTTTGCCCAAGACACATCCCGATTATGTGGATCTTTTCTCTTTGGTGTGGGTCGATTACCTTGTTCGCGGGCCACGGAGAAAGGCATTATCCAGGAGCGCACTGGTCCCGCTTTTGGTCTGAAGATAAAGACCAGCCAGTCGCACTCATGCCGCTCGTCAAATAGAAACCAGCTACCGGTACTCCATGCATCAGTTTCACTTCGTGTTTTTACGCTAACTTTAGCAAGTCCGTGACCAGTTTCGACAACGAGGTCGTAGCCAGGCCAGTAATCAGGCATTTTTGATGCCGGCTTCCCCGCGAATGTAAATTGACTTAGAGCGTAATGCTCTCCAGCATCTCCGAGCATTTTCGTAGTGACATTGGTTTCAGCCGCAGACATTCTAAACCTCACACCTAACGTTAAATCGGCTAGCCAAAAAGCTGAATGAGTGTCTTAACAAATAAGGCGCAGTCTCCTGCGCCTTTTTCCCTTCCCCCAGCCGCTCAATCCCAGCTCAATGCCCCCCCGGATTGATACTCCGTCACCCGCGTCTCGAAGAAATTTTTCTCCTTCTTCAAGTCAATCATTTCGCTCATCCACGGGAACGGGTTGGTCGCCCCCGGATAAATCGGGTCGATGCCGATCTGCTGGCAGCGGCGGTTACACACGAAGCGCAGGTATTCCTTGAACATCGGCGCGTTGAGGCCCAGCACACCGCGCGGCATGGTGTCTTCGGCGTAGGCGTATTCCAGCTCGACCGCTTTTTTCAGCAGGCCGGTGATTTCAGTGCGGAATTCCGCCGTCCACAGGTGGGGGTTTTCCATCTTGATCTGGTTGATCAGGTCGACACCGAAATTCAGGTGCATCGACTCGTCGCGCAGGATGTACTGGTATTGCTCGGCGGCGCCGACCATCTTGTTCATGCGGCCCAGGGCGAGGATTTGCACGAAGCCGACGTAGAAGAAGATGCCTTCCATGATGCAGGCGAACACGATGATCGAGCGCAGCAGCTTCTGGTCGTTTTCCGGGGTGCCGGTCTTGAATTCCGGGTTGCACAGGATGTCGATGAAGGGGATGAGGAACTCGTCCTTGTCGCGGATCGAGGGAATCTCGTGGTACATGTTGAACACTTCGCCTTCATCGAGGCCGAGAGACTCGACGATGTACTGGTAGGCGTGGGTGTGGATGGCTTCCTCGAACGCCTGACGCAGCAGGTATTGACGGCACTCCGGCGCGGTGATGTGGCGGTAGGTGCCGAGCGAGATGTTGTTGGCGGCGAGCGAGTCGGCGGTGGAGAAGAAGCCGAGGTTGCGCATCACCACGCGGCGCTCGTCTTCGGTTAACCCATTCGGGTCTTTCCACAGGGCGATGTCGCGGTTCATGTTCACTTCCTGGGGCATCCAGTGGTTGGCGCAGGCGTCCAGGTATTTCTGCCAGGCCCATTTGTATTTGAAGGGAACGAGTTGGTTGACGTCGGCCTGACCGTTGATGATGCGCTTGTCTTCGGCGCGGATGCGGCGGGTGTCGTGGATGCCGGTGAGCGCGGAGGAAAGCGGCTCGGCGGCGGGCGCAGCAGGCATCCGCGGGGCGGACGGCTGGGCGGGAATGGGGTCTTCGAAGTTCAGCATGTTGGGGTTTCTCCTCGTTATCGTGGACAACGGTTAATGCAATTTTGCGTGGGGTGGGTTTCCCTCTCCCCCGGCCCCTCTCCCGCGCTTGCGGGAGAGGGGAGTGGTATTACTGGCAAGCCTCGCATTCGGGGTTATCGATGGAACAAGCCTTCGGCAAATCCCCACCCAGGCCGCCGTCCACCGGCACGGCGTTGAGCGAACCGGCTTGCACCGTGGATTTCTCGGCGTGGGTGGCGCCCAGGCTGCGCAGGTAGTAGGTGGTCTTGAGACCGCGCAGCCAGGCCAGCTTGTAGGTCTCGTCGAGCTTCTTGCCGGACGGCGAGGCCATGTAGATATTGAGGCTTTGCGACTGGTCGATCCACTTCTGGCGGCGCGAGCCGGCTTCCACCAGCCACTGCGGTTCGACTTCGAAGGCGGTGGCGTAGAGGCTGCGCAGGTTGGCGGGAATGCGGTCGATGCGCGCCAGGGTGCCGTCGAAATACTTGAGGTCGGCGATCATCACTTCGTCCCACAGCCCCGCCTGTTTGAGGTCGTTGACCAAGTATTGGTTGACCACCGTGAATTCGCCGGAGAGGTTGGATTTCACGTAGAGGTTCTGGTAGGTCGGCTCGATCGACGGCGAGACGCCGACGATGTTGGCGATGGTGGCGGTGGGGGCAATCGCCAGGCAGTTGGAGTTGCGCATCCCGTACTGCTTGATGCGGGCGCGCAGGGCTTCCCAGTCGAGGGTAATGGATTCGTCGACTTCCAGGAAACCGCCGCGCGCTTCGCGCAACAGGGCGTTGGAGTCGTGGGGCAGGATGCCCTTGTCCCACAGCGAGCCGGTAAAGGTGGAGTAGCGGCCACGTTCTTCGGCGAGTTCGCTGGAGGCCCAGTAAGCGTAATAAGCCACGGCTTCCATGGAGCGGTCGGCGAATTCCACGGCGTCCACGCTGGCGTAGGAAACCCGCAACTGGTGCAGGCAATCCTGGAAGCCCATGATGCCCATCCCCACCGGACGGTGCTTGAGGTTGGCATTGCGCGCCTTGGCCACCGCGTAGTAGTTGATGTCGATGACGTTGTCCAACATGCGCATGGCGGTGCGGACGGTGCGCTGCAGCTTGTCGAGATCCAGCTTGCCATCGCGAATATGGGCGGAGAGGTTCACCGACCCGAGGTTGCACACCCCGATTTCGTGGTCGTTGGTATTGAGGGTGATTTCCGTGCAGAGGTTGGAACTGTGCACCGAACCGACGTGCTGCTGGGGCGAACGCACGTTGCAGGGGTCCTTGAAGGTCAGCCAGGGATGGCCGGTTTCGAAGAGCATGGTGAGCATCTTGCGCCACAGCACCAGCGCGGGAATCCGCTTGAACAGCTTGATTTCGCCGCGGTCGGCCTTGGCCTCGTAGGCGGTGTAGGCCTGCTCGAAGGCGCTGCCGAACTTGTCATGGAGGTCCGGGCAATCGGAGGGGCTGAACAGCGTCCATTCGCCGCCTTCCATGACGCGCTTCATGAAGAGATCCGGTATCCAGTTGGCGGTATTCATGTCGTGGGTGCGACGGCGGTCGTCGCCGGTGTTCTTGCGCAGCTCCATGAATTCCTCGATGTCGAGGTGCCAGGTTTCCAGGTAGGCGCACACCGCGCCCTTGCGCTTGCCGCCCTGGTTGACCGCCACGGCGGTGTCGTTGACCACCTTGAGGAACGGCACCACGCCTTGCGACTTGCCGTTGGTGCCCTTGATGCGACTGCCCAGCGCGCGCACCTGGGTCCAGTCGTTGCCCAGTCCCCCGGCGAACTTGGAAAGCAGGGCGTTTTCCTTGATCGCCTCGTAGATGCCGTCGAGATCGTCGGACACCGTAGTGAGGTAGCACGAGGAAAGCTGGCTGCGCCGCGAGCCGGAGTTGAACAGGGTCGGGGTGCTGCTCATGAAATCGAAATTGGAGAGCAGGTTGTAGAACTCAATGGCGCGCGTCTCGCGGTCGATCTCGTTGAGCGCCAGGCCCATCGCCACGCGCATGAAGAAGGCTTGCGGCAGTTCGATGCGCTGCTCGTCGATGTGCAGGAAATAGCGGTCGTAGAGGGTTTGCAGGCCGAGGTAGCCGAATTTCAGATCGCGCGACGAATCCAGCGCGGCACCCAGGCGTTTCAGGTCGTAGTGGGCAAGGCGCTCGTCGAGCAACTCGGCGGCCACGCCTTTCTTGATGAATTCCGGGAAATATTCGGCGTAGCGGGTAGCCATGGCCTCGAACGGCACTTCCTCGCCCAGCACTTCGTGGCGGATGGTGTTGAGCAACAGGCGGGCGGTGACGTAACCGTAAGCCGGGTCTTTTTCGAGCAGGGAACGCGCCGAGAGAATCGCCGATTTGCCGACTTCCTCGATGGCCACGCCATCGTAGAGATTCTTGAGGGTGTCCTGGAGAATGTCCTGGGGATTGACCGCGTCGCCCAAGCCGGTGCAGGCGGAAGCCAGCAGGCCGTTCAGCCAGGCCATGTCGAGCGGCTTGTGGACGCCCTTTTCCACCACCTGGATGACATGGGCCGGCGCTTCCACGGTTTTCTGGCTGGCGCGCTTGCGCGTCTGCTCCTCGCGATACAACACATAGGCGCGCGCCACGTCGTGCTCGCCGGAACGCATCAGGGAAAGCTCGACCTGATCCTGGACATCCTCGATGTGGAACGTGCCGCCATTTGGCTGGCGGCGCAACAGCGCGCCCACCACCGCCTCGGTCAACGTCGTCACCATTTCGCGGACCCGTGCCGACGCGGCGCCCTGCCCGCCGTTCACCGCGATGAAGGCTTTGGTCATGGCGATGGAAATCTTAGCGGGTTCGAAACCCACCACACTGCCGTTGCGGCGGATCACCTTGTATTGCGCGTAGGCGGCTTCCTGGGCGGGCGGCGCTTCGCCATAAGCGAAGGCGGGGTTGGGAACGGGCGAGGGCGAAACGGAATCGGTGGTAACTTGCATCAAGGCTTTTTCTCCTAGTATTTATGCGGCATCCAGACAATCCAGCGGGGATTTATCCACAAGATATCCATAGGGATATCCACAACATATTGTGTTTTTACTGAATGATTGGCACTAATTCTAGTTACCATCCTGACAAAACGCAACTCTATTTTGGAATCGCGCGAGGCGGCGGGCGGCAGGTACATTGATGCTATGATTAGGGACGTCGCACGCTGGCCGAAGAGAATTGAAACACGCTTCGCGATCCCGGATTGGCGGCCGCTTCGGCTCACCACACAGGAAATGGCAATGTCGATCAAAGCGGGTGTAATCAAGCTGTTTTCCCGTAAAGCCCTGCAAATTGCCGGTTTGTATCTGGTGTTTGCCTCGCTGTGGATATTCGCTTCCGACCGCCTGCTCAACCTCGCCCTGGACGACCCCGCGCTTCTGCTCAAGATCAGTACCGGAAAAGGCTTCGCCTTTGTCCTGGTGACGACGCTGCTGCTCTACCTGCTTCTACGAAACTGGGATCTTGCGGCAGCACACCATGACGCGCCGCCGCCGGCTCCCCGGCTGCGCAATCTGGTCGCCCTGTTTGTGGGGTTTTCCCTGATCGTCCCCCTCATCGCATTCAGCATTGTCCGCCTCCACGGCCCGCACCTGCGGGAAGCGGCGTTCAATGACCTACGCGCGATTGCCAGCCTGAAAACCGGGCAAATCGAATCCTGGCTACAGGCACGTCAAAGCGACGCCGAAGTGCTGACCGGTGCGGAAGGATTTACGGCCCATGCGGAACGGCTGGCGCAAGCCGGCAACCCGGTGTCGCGCGACTATCTGGAGAAGCGCCTGAATTCGCTTACCAAGGCGTGGGGGTTCGACTCGGCAATCCTCCTCAATTCGCGCGGCCAGTCCTTGCTGGCCATCGGCTCTCATGACCAGGCTCCGGCTCTGGTCAAGCAGCACCTGCTCCCGCAGGCACTGGAAAGCATCCGGGTTCAGCGCAGCGACCTGTATCGGGATGCGGAGGGGCACATTCATCTCGATTTCGTGGTGCCCTTGGCGGGCACCAGCAGCAGTTCGCACAAGCCTACGCTAGCGGTGGTCTTACACGCACCGGTGGGGCGCTTCCTGTTTCCCATCGTCCAGTCCTGGCCGACCCCCAGCCCCAGCGCCGAAGCCCTGCTGGTGCGACGCGACGGCGACGCGGCGCTGTTCCTCAACGAATTGCGGCAGCGCCGCGATCCGCCGCTGACCTTCCGGCTCCCCTTTGCGAACAACCCCGAGATTCCGGCGGTCAAGACGCTCCTCAGCAGCCAGCCGCAATTGCAGGAAGGCGTGGATTATCGCGGCGTGCGCGTGCTGTTTGCCTCGCAGCCGGTACCCGGCACGCCCTGGCATCTCATCGCCAAGATCGACCGCGAGGAAATTCTTGCGCCGCTCGACACCCTGATATTCTGGGTGAGCCTGGTGGCGTTCGCCGCAATCAGCGCGCTGGCGGCGGCGATGCTGCTGCTGTGGCGTCAGACGTTGCGCGCCCATCGCCTGGAGTTGGGCATACAAGCCGCCGCCATCCAGCGCGAAAGCGAAACCAAATACCGCCGTTTGCACCAGAGCATGAGAGACGCCTTCGCCATGGTGGACATGACGGGCCATCTGGTCGATTTCAATCACGCTTTCCAGGAAATGCTCGGCTATTCCGCGGAGGAGTTGCGCCAACTCACCTATATCGACTTGACGCCCGAGAAGTGGCATGAAGGAGAAATGCGGATCATCGAGGAACAGGTCATCCCCCTTGGTCATTCGCCGGTTTACGAAAAGGAATACCGGCGCAAGGACGGTTCGGTATTTCCCGTGGAACTGAAAGCCTCTCTGATCCTCGGGGAAAATGGGCAACCCGAGGGAATGTGGGCCATCGTTCGCGACATCACCGAACGCAAACGGACCGAGGCGGTTCGGCGCGAATCCGAACGGCGTTTCCGCGACCTGCTGTCAAACGCCCATCTGGCCGCAGTCATACTGGACTTGCAAGGCAATATCAGCTTTTGCAATGACTTCATCCTGGAATTGACCGGCTGGCAGCGCGAAGAAGTGCTCGGACAAAACTGGTTCCAGTATTTCCTCCCCGAAAAAATCCGCGACCAGGTCGGGGAAGTCTTCGCCACCGCCATCAAGGCGAGTACCGTACCCGCACACTACGAAAACGAGATCCTTACCCGCTGCGGCGAGCCGCGGATAATCGTGTGGGACAACACCGTTCTGCGCAACGATCTGGGCCAGATCATCGGCACCGCCAGCCTCGGGATGGACGTCACCGAACACCGGCGCGCCGTGGAAGCAATGGAAACGCGCATGGTGGCACTGACGCGCCCGCTGAACGATACCGCCAGCATTACCTTCGAAGAGTTGTTCAACCTGGAGGACATCCAGCGGCTACAGGACGATTTCGCCAAGGCTACCGGCGTGGCGTCCCTCATCACCCACCCCGATGGAACGCCGATCACCGCCCCCAGCGGCTTCTGCCGGTTATGCCGCGACATTCTCCGCAAGACCGACAAAGACCCCGCCAACTGTCATCTTGCCAATGCCATGAGCGGAGATCCGTCTGCCGGCCCTCCAACCATCCAGCCGTGCATGGCCTGCGGCCTATGGGACGCCGGCGCAAGCATCTCGATAGGAGGGCGCCACATCGCCAACTGGCTGATCGGCCAGGTACGCGATGAAACGCAATCCGAGGAAAGCATGCGCGCCTATGCGCGGGAAATCGGCGCCGATGAAGCCGCCATGCTGGAAGCTTTCCGCGAAGTGCCGGCGATGTCGCGGGAGCGATTCGGGCTGGTGGCCCAAGTAATATCGACCCTGGCCAACCAACTCTCCGCCTTTGCTTACCAGAATATCCAGCAGGCCCGCTTCATCACCGAGCGCAGGCTTGCCGAGGCGGCGCTGGTAAATGTCCAGGATCGCCTGGCGTTGGCGCAAAAAGCCGCCGGTGCCGGATTCTGGGATTGGGAAATCGGCACGGATCGTCTGAACTGGTCGGAGGAGATGTTTTCGCTGTTCGGCCTGGACCCGCAACTTGGTACCGTGAACTTCGGTACCTGGAGCGGCACGCTGCACCCGGAAGACCGACAGTACGCCGAGGATATGGTTAAGGAAACCATCCTCAATCAGGTGCCGTTCAATACGGAATACCGGATCGTGCTTCCCTCCGGCGGACAAAGGTGGATCGGCGCGTTTGGCAATACGACCTATGACGAAGACGGCAAACCCGCCAGAATGTTGGGGATTTGCATCGACATCAGCGCACGCAAGCAATCCGAACTGGCCCTTCGGCAAAGTGAACGGCGCTTCCGCCATTTGTTCGACAATATGCTGGAAGGCTACGCCTATTGCGAAATGATTTTCCAGGACGGTCAGCCGTGGGACTTCATTTACCTCGATGTCAACCAGGCTTTCGAAAGGTTGACCGGGCTGAAGGACGTGGCAGGCAAAAAAGTCAGCGAGGTAATTCCCGGCATCCGCGACAAGGATCGGGCGCTCTTCGAGATTTACGGCAGGGTTGCCACAATCGGCAGCGCGGAAAAATTCGAGTTTTATCTGGAAGCGCTGGGAATCTGGTTTTCCCTTTCGGCTTATTGCCCGGAAAGCGGCCATTTCGTGGCGATATTCGACAACATTACCGAGCGCAAGCAAACCGAGTCGGCAATCCGCCAACTGAATACCGAACTGGAAACCAAGGTCGAAGAACGGACTGCCGAACTCCGCGCCATCAACGATGAAATGAAAGCCTTCACCTATTCGGTTTCCCACGACCTGAAGGCGCCGTTGCGCGGCATCGACGGCTACAGCCGCCTGCTTCAGGAAGATTACGCCAGCCGGCTGGACGAGGAAGGGCGTACCTTTATCGCCAACATCCGCAACGGCACGCAGCAGATGAGCCAGTTGATCGAGGATCTGCTGGCCTATTCCCGCCAGGAACGGCGCGCCCTGCGACATACCCTGGTTTCACTGGCAAAAATGACGGAAGCTGTCGCCGCGGAGTTCTCCGGGGAACTGCGCAGCCGCCATGTGGAACTGCGCCTGGCGGTTCCCGAAATGGAAGTCGGCGTAGACCTTGAAAGCCTGACCACCATCCTGCGCAACCTGCTGGACAACGCCATCAAGTTCAGCCGCAACAGCCCCAATCCGGCCATCGAAATAGGCGGGCGCGACGAAGCGACCAGCGCTATCCTGTGGGTGCACGACAACGGCATCGGTTTCGACATGCGCTTTCACGACCGCATTTTCGAAATCTTCCAGCGCCTGCAACGCGCCGAGGATTATCCGGGAACCGGCATTGGCCTGGCCATCGTGCGCAAGGCCGCGCAGCGCATGGGCGGGCGGGCGTGGGCGGAAAGCACGCCCGGCGAAGGAGCGACATTTTTTGTGGAGTTGCCGAAATGAAAAGCGATGCGCTATGCCAGCCCATCCTGCTGGTAGAAGATAACCCGGTGGATCTCGACCTGACCCTGCGCGCCTTTGCCCGCCACCAACTCGCCAATCCGGTGCTGGTGGCGCGCGACGGCGAGGAAGCGCTGGCCTGGCTGCCGCGCTGGGAAGGCGGCGAGCCACAGCCGCTGGTGATCCTGCTCGACATCAAGCTGCCCAAGGTGGACGGTCTGGAGGTACTGCGCCAGATCAAGCAACACCCCACCCTGAGCGTCATTCCGGTGGTGATGCTGACCTCGTCGGCGGAAAACATCGACATCCAGGCCGCCTATCGCCTGGGAGTAAATTCCTATATCGTGAAGCCGGTGAATTTCGAAAAATTCCTCGAAGTGGCGGCCCATATCAAACTGTATTGGGCGATGTTGAACAGCCCGCCCTGTCGTTGAGTTACGGCGCGCATAGCCGGAGATAGCCACCATGAAGATCCTCTACGTCGAAGACAACCCCCAGGACGCCGAACTGGCGCGGCTTTCCCTGTCCGGCGCCCTCCCCGGCCACGAAACTGAAATCGCCCCGACCCTGGCAGCCGCTTATGCGCGCCTCAAGGAGCCTGCCGGGCTGGACTTGGCACTGATCGACCTGCACCTGCCGGATGGCAACGGCCTGGAATTGCTCGCCCACATCCGCGAACGCAAGCTACCGCTGGCCGTCGCCATCCTGACCGGTTCCGGCGATCAACAAGCCGCTGCCGAAGCGCTGCGCAACGGCGCGGACGACTACATCGTGAAACGCCACGACTATCTCTTGAATCTACCCAGGCATCTCGAATCGGTGTTGCAGCGCTATCGCGAAGAAGCCGTGCGCAAATCCCAGCCGCTGCGGGTGTTCTACGCCGAGCACAGCGCCTTCGACATCGACCTGACGCGCCAGCACTTGGCGCGCTATGCGCCGCACATCCGCATCGAAACCGCACTGGATTCGGACAAGGTGCTCGACCGCCTGAGCGATGCCGAGCAGGCCCGCAGCGTGTGCGACGTCCTGTTGCTCGACTACAACCTGTCCGGTTTCAACGCCATCGACATCGCCAAAATCCTGCGTTACCACCGCAACATCGACATCCCCATCGTGATGGTGACCGGCCAGGGCAACGAAGAAATCGCCATGCAGGCCATGCGCCTGGGGTTCTACGGCTACCAGATCAAGCAACCCGGCTACCTCTACCAACTCCCGGCACTGTTGGAGGGAGCTTATTATCGTTCCAAGCTGGCGCGGGAACATGCCGCTCTCAAGGAAAGCCGCCAGCAATTCATGGAATTGGTGACGCGCATCCCGGTGGGCGTGTATCGCCTGCACCTGCAGGGCAATGGGGCGGTGGCCTTCGAATACGCCAGCCCGCGTTTCCGGGAAATTTTTCGACTGCCTCCGGAATCCCGCCTGGAGGAGATCGGCAGCGTGTTCGCCTGGGCGCATCCGGAGGACTTGCCGGAACTGATGGCACTCATGGAGGGTCCCACCCTCGACGCCTTGAACTGGGAAGGACGCTTCGTCATCGGCGGGGAAATCCGCTGGATACACTTCGAAGCCAGCGCGACCGCACTCGACAACGGCGACGTCGCCCACAACGGGATCGCGATGGACGTCACCGAACGCCGCCTGGCGGAAGAAACGTTGCGCCAATCAGCCACCGTGTTCGAGAACACCCGCGACGGGATCGCCATCACCGACCCGACCCCGACGATTCTGGCGATCAACCGCGCCTTCACCACCACCACCGGCTACAACGAGGAAGAAGTGCTGGGCAGGAACCCCAGCTTCCTCAAATCCGGGCGCCACGAGCGATCCTTCTATCAAGCCCTGTGGGCAACCCTGAAAACGGATGGCCACTGGCAGGGAGAGATCTGGAACCGCCGCAAAAACGGCGAGGTCTACCCCGAATGGCTGTCGATCAGCGCCGTGCATAACGACAAGGGCGAAATCACCCACTACGTCAGCGTGTTTACCGACATCACCCAACTGCGCCGCACCGAGGAAGACCTGGAGCGGCTTTCCCATTACGACCCCTTGACCGGACTGCCCAACCGTTTGCTGTTCCAGACGCTGCTCGAACATTCGCTGGAAAGAATGGCCCGCCATGACGAAAAACTGGCGGTGCTGTTGATCGATCTCGATCATTTCAAAAACATCAACGACAGCCTGGGACACCCCGCCGGCGACGAACTGTTGGCTAAGGTGGCGGAGCGTATCCAGCGGCGCCTGCGCGGCGAAGACACCATGGCCCGTCTGGGTGGCGACGAATTCGTGGTACTGATGGAATGGGTCGCGGATTCCCAGGAAGTCGCGGTGCTGGCGCGCGACATCCTGACCGCGCTGACCCTGCCGTTCCCGATGAGCAGCGGCCACCAGGTCTATGTAGGGGGGAGCATCGGGATCGTCCTGTATCCCGACGACGCCAAAACCGCAGTCGACCTGATTCGCAACGTCGAAACCGCGATGTACCAGGCCAAGGGAAACGGACGCAACCAGTTCTCCTTCTACACCCGCAACATGAATGCCGACGCCCTTGCCCGCCTCGATCTCGAAGCCGCCTTGCGCGGCGCCATCGAGCGCGACGAACTGGTGCTCCACTATCAGCCCAAGGTCGATCTGCGCAGCGGCCGGATCAACGGGGCGGAAGCGCTGATCCGCTGGCAGCGCCAGAATATCGGGCTGATCTCGCCGCTCCAGTTCATCCCGCTCGCGGAAAAGTCCGACCTCATCATCGCCATCGGCAGTTGGGTGATTCAAGCCGCCTGCCGGCAGATTCGCAACTGGTGCGACGCCGGGCAACGCGACATAAAAATCGCGGTCAACGTTTCCGCCCGCCAGTTCCATTCCGGCAACCTGGAATACGTCATCAGCCAAGCACTCGATAAATATGGACTGGAACCCGGCCACCTGGAACTCGAACTGACCGAAAGCATGTTGATGGAACATCCCGACGAAACCGTGCAAATGCTCCAGCGCCTCAAGCAGATCGGCATCAAGATTTCCCTCGATGATTTCGGCACGGGGTATTCCAGCCTGGCCTACCTGAGCCGTTTCCCCATCGACACCCTGAAAATAGACCAGTCCTTCGTGAAAAACCTCCTCACCGAAAAGACCTCCGCCACCATTGCCGCCTCGATCATCGGCCTGGCGCACAGCATGGAACTCGACGTGGTCGCGGAAGGCGTGGAAACCCCTGAGCAATTGAACTATTTGCGAAGCAACGGCTGCGACGTGATGCAGGGTTTCTATTTCAGCAAGCCGCTTCCCGCCGCGGAATTCGCCAAACTGCTGGAAGGCGGGAAAATTCTTGAGATGCCCAAGGATGGCGGGAATTGATTACCCGACGTTTTCTCCGCGTTGGCGTGCCTAAAACGCCAAAGACCGGGCCATTTCCGGCGTCTCGCGCCTTATCGGACAATCTGGGATAATAGCCCGCTTTCGTCGCCACCCCGGATAACATGAAAAACACCGCCATCCTGCTCATCAGTTGCCCCGACCAAAAGGGACTGGTCGCCACCATCGCCAATTTCCTCTATCAGCACAACGCCAACATCCTCCATGCCGACCAGCACCAGGATAGCGAGCTGAATCTTTTCCTGATGCGGGTGGAGTGGGATCTCGACGGTTTCCAACTGGATATCGAGGAATTCGACCGGCATTTCGCCGCCATCGCCGAAAAATTCCAGATGACCTGGCGGCTGGCACTGTCCAATCACCGCCCCAAGATGGCGATTTTCGTGTCGCGCTACGACCATTGCCTGGCCGACCTGCTGTATCGCCACCAGAGCGGCGAACTGAAATGCGACATCCCGCTGATCCTCAGCAACCACACCGACACCCAATGGCTGGCGGAAGCCTACCGCATCCCCTTCCAGCACATCCCGGTGGAGCGCGACGGCAAGGAAGAAGCGGAAAAGGACCAGTTGGCCGTGCTGCGCCACCACCACATCGACCTGATCGTGCTGGCGCGCTACATGCAGGTGTTGTCGGCGGATTTCATCAAGCATTACCCCAACCGCGTCATCAACATCCACCATTCCTTCCTGCCCGCCTTCCACGGCGCCAAGCCCTACCACCGGGCCTTCGAGCGCGGCGTCAAGCTGATCGGCGCAACCAGCCATTACGTCACCGAAATCCTCGACGACGGCCCGATCATCGAACAGGACGTGAACCGCATCTCGCATCGCGACGAACTCGACGACCTGATCCAGAAAGGCCGCGACCTGGAGAAAATGGTGCTGTCGCGCGCCGTGCGCTGGCACATCGAGAGCCGTATCCTGCTGTATGCCAACAAGACGGTGATTTTCGACTAATGACATGGAACAAAGGATTGTAGGAGCGGGCCGCGCCCGCGATGCGGTGTCCGAGTCCGCGACGGCGTCCGAGCAGGCGACGCCGCTCGCCTGCATGGCAGGCTCCTACGAATATCGCTGTTTCAACATAAGGAAAACCGGCGATGCGCATCCTGGTCATTGAAGACAACCGCGACATCGCCGCCAACCTTTTCGATTTTCTCGAAGCCAAGAGCCACATCGTCGATCTCGCCGAGGACGGCTTGAGCGGCCTGCATCTGGCCACCACCAACACCTACGACGCGATAGTCCTGGATGTCATGCTGCCCGGCCTCGATGGTTTCAGCGTGTGCCGGCGCCTGCGCCAGGAAGCCCATCTCGCCACCCCGGTGCTGATGCTCACCGCCCGCGATTCGTTGGACGACAAGATCGCCGGCCTGGAAAGCGGCGCCGACGATTACGTGGTCAAACCCTTCGCCCTGCGCGAAGTGGAAACCCGCTTGCGTACCCTGGCGCGCCGCGCCCAAGGCGCTTTCGGCCCCGCCGTGCTGGCCCTCGCCGACCTGACCTTCGACACCGGCACCTACCAAGTCAACCGCAACGGGCGCCCCCTGGAACTCCCGCCGATCCCCTTGAAGCTCCTCGAAGCCCTGCTGCGCGCCACGCCGCGCGCGGTGTCGCGCGCCGAACTGGAACAGGCGGTATGGGGCGACAGCCCGCCCGACAGCGACGCCCTGCGCGCCCACATGCACATCCTCCGCGCTACGCTGGACGGCCCCGGCGAACCCCCGCTGCTCCACACCCTGCGCGGCATCGGCTACCGCCTGGCACTCGACGACGCCATGCCGGAAAACCGATGACGAACCCGGTTGTATCGCCATGGAAACGGGCTTGCCCGCGATTGCGGCAGCGCATATCGCGGCCAAGGCCGCTCCCACGAAACCATGGAACGCCGGCGTAGCCTGCGGGTCCGCGTCGCCGCGGCATTCGCCCTGTTCGGCGGGGCGGTCGCGCTGGCGCTGGCGGCGATCCTGTTCTTCACCGCCCACAACCTCAACCAGCGCCTGATCGACGAATCCCTGCACGCCGAACTGGAAGACTACATGGCGCGGCGCGCCCGTAATCCGCTATCGCTGCCGCCCACCACCGCTTCGGTACGGGGCTTCGTCGCCACCCCGGGGGACGCCGCCGGCGATGTCCCCCCGGCCCTGGCGAAGCTCACTCCCGGCAGCCACGAAATCGCCTTCGACGGACTCAACTGGCACGCTGCCGTGGCCGACCGCGGCGGCAGCCGCTATTACATGCTGTTCAACGAAGCCCGCCAGCAGAGCCGCGAACGGCGTTTCCTGCTGACACTGGGCGGCGGGGTGCTGGCGATGATCCTGTTTTCGGCGATCGGCGGGTGGTGGCTGGCGGGGCGGGTCACCTCGCCGGTGACGGCGCTGGCGCGGCGCGTCGGGGCGGCCACCCCGGACGGCGATGCACCGGCACTGGAAAAGGATGCCGGGGTTGATGAAATCGGCGCATTGGCCCATGCCTTCGAGCATTACGCCACCCGCATCAATGCCTTCATCGAACGCGAGCGGGCCTTCACCGCCGACGTCAGCCACGAATTGCGCACCCCGCTGGCGGTGATCCAGGGTGCCGCTGAAGTCTTGCAGGCCGACGAGACCCTGAGCGAATGGCAGCACACCCGCCTCGACCGCATCGAGCGCGCCGCCCTGGAAACCAGCGCCCTGATCGCCGCCCTCCTGGCGCTGGCGCGCGAGGACGCCGACGCCAGCGCGCGCGCCGATTGCGACGTCGCCAAGGTCGCCCGCGAAGCGGTGGAGAAACACCGCCACCTGGTGCGCGGCAAGGCGACCCAGGTGAATCTCGACATCCAGGCAACCCCTGCATTGGCCGCCGAAAAAGTCCTGCTCGCCATCGTCGTCGACAACCTGGTGCGCAACGCCCTGGCCTTCACCGAATCGGGCGAAATCACGGTGCGGGTGGAAGCCGGAAAACTGCTGGTGACCGATACCGGCAAAGGTATCGGCGAAGAAGACATCGGGCGGATATTCCAACGCCATTACAAAGGCTCGACCAGCCAAGGCTCGGGCATCGGCCTATCCCTGGTGAAGCGCATCTGCGACCGCTACGGTTGGGAAATCGCCATCGAGAGCCGCGAGGGCGAAGGCACGGTGGCGGAGTTGATATTCGGGGAACCAGCCCCCACGGTATCGCAAAGGACCGGCGTCTTCCCAGGCTGCACATCGAACACTGTGTAATCAGACATAACGTGCTGGATTTAAATCGATACAGTCTTCAACCATCGGCATACGTCAATATAGCTTTATTTTCGATGGAGTCGTAATGCCAGATTCTGGCAACGGCATTCCCTTGAATGTAAACCAAAACAATGTCATCTCCAGCCGGCACAACCGACAATGTGGGAAATTCAGTATTTCCCCGGTCGTAAATTCGACCAAACCCCTCAAGTAAATGAGCGATTTTCCTCTTGGATAAAAAATCGCCATTGCCGGAAATGAAGAGCAATTCACCCTGGTCTGTCCACGCAACATAGTGGTCTTTGGTTTTATCGTAGGACAGCGAAAATATATCAATGTTATTTAAAGACCTGTAGTCAACCCATTGTTGCGTGACGGTATCAAAACGATACAAATAGCCTTCCCCACCAAGTGTTGCAACACTCACGAATTTTCGGCGAGCGTCATAGGCCATGCCAGTAGGCCAGGAAAATCGCGGGAAATTCTTTGGGAGCGGGATGACGACAGACGGCCTGGTATCCGCTTGTAGAATTTCCAATTGTCCGTCCCGAAGGGAGTACGTGGCACTACCAACCCCAGAAAATGCAACCGGTTTTCCCGTCTGATATTGGGCCGGTTCTTTGTCTATCGGGCCATCTAATTGCCACCGAATTTTCCGGCAATCCGTAGAAAGCAATTCAAAGGAGTGTTGCTTGCTTGGTGCTTTAGGAATCGCGCCTTTTGCCGTCAAAGCGGCACTCGGCGCATCCATCACGGATATGCGTACCATTGCAGGAATTGAATAACTGCCCCGAAAAGCATTTAACCGGTCAATTCCAAACAATACGTTAAGTCGCTCAACCAACCTTCTGAAATTTATGTTCTCCGTCTCATATGCATAAGGAAGTTCAGCCGAGTAGACCGGAGCTTTAACATTAATAACAACGGTGGGAGCGTGATAGCCGGAAACGATAACTCCCGAAATGTTAGTGGTAGATGAAGCACTAACCTTCCAGTTAACTTGGTCATAACTTGTTAAAATCAGCAAAACCTTGGAGGCCGGACGATTCACCTCCACCTCAACTGTCGCTCCAGCTCTGGTCTTGGCCTCGTAGCCGGAAACAAGAACGATCTCTGCATTTTCAACCAATTCCCGTAGCTCCCGCGTGGCGGGAAGGGGTAGCAGAACATTCTCAGGAGTTTTCTCGCTGTTGGCCTGAACCGGTATGCCAAACCCAAACTTTTCCTTGGCGTACCCAAGTCTTGGCAAGGCCAGAAAAAATGCAATGCTGACAAACAATATCGCCAATACATTTCTAGATTTCATTAGAGTCCCCGTTATGGCGATTCAAGTTGGCAATCTCGCCTTTCCCAAAACAAGCTAATTATATTGACTACATAAAAAGGACACATAGGTTTCTTCAAATTCTATAGAGACATACCCTGACGGCGCCAATCAGCTCAAGCCCAAACCTATACGCTACTGGCGATCTCAAAAAAAAAAACGGGGCTGCCGCAATCCTTGCGACAGCCCCGTCGAAAGTCGGCAACGCTCAGGCAGCCACTGCGGCGGCCTCCGCCACTCCTGACCGGTCCGTGGCGTGCGCCCCGGCCTTGGCGGCGCACTCGTTGAATATCCGCGCCGTGCAATTGCGGCAAGTTGCCTCGTCCAGACGCGGCACCAGGGTGCGCAGGGCTTCCGATTTGGCGGTGAAAAGCTTGCCGCCCTGGCGGAAGAAACCCACTTTGGCGAGGGTGTCCAGCACCGCGGGCTTCGCCCCGTAAAGGGCCAGTCCGCCACCCATTCCCCTGCGCCGTTCGGCTTCGCGGGTGAGCATGTCGGCACCGGCGGTATCCACGAAATTCATCCCCTGTGCGAGCAGCAACACTTGCTTCTGGGTCGGTACCCGCTCGTCGATATTGAGCAGTTCGCCCTGGACGTGGTTCACCGCGCCGAAAAACACCGAGCCGTTGATGCGCAGCATCTTGAGCTGGGGGCATTCTTCCATGCCGGGACGCAATGCCGTCGATTTTCGCGACGCATGGTCGGGATCGGGGGCGACCGCCTCGACTTCCGGCTTGGAAGTGCGGTTGAGATAGAGCATCAGCGAGAGGATCACCCCGACGTAGATGGCGAATTCCAGTTCGACGAACAGGGTGGCCAGCAAGGTGACGATCAGCACCACGCTTTCCTGGCGGCTGGTACGGAGGATTTCGCCGATGTGATGAAAGTCGATCAGCCCCCACGCCACCAGGAACAGAATGCCGGCCATCGCGGGAATCGGCAGGTAAGCGGCGAGCGGCGCGACCAGCAACAGGATCAGCGCCAGGGAGATCGAGGCGAATACCGAAGCCAGCGGGGTCTTGGCACCGGCGGCATGGTTCAGGCCGCTACGGTTGAAGGAACCGCTCGACGGGTAACCGGAGAAGAAGCTGCCGACCAAGTTGGACAAGCCCTGGCCGATGAACTCCTGGTTGCCGTCGATGCGCTGCTGGGTTTTCACGGCAATGGCGCGCGAGATCGACACCGCTTCGGTGAGCGCCAGCATGGTGATCGCCAGCGCGCTGGAAGTGGTGTGCTTGAGCGCGTCCATGGAAAAGTCGGGCAGCGACAGCGGCGGCAAGTGGCTGGGCAGCGCCCCCACGGTACGGATGCCGGTCGGCCCGCTGGCCAGCAGGTGATCGAGAATCAGCGCGAAGAAGCTCCCCGCCAGCATCGCCGCGATCATGTAGGGAAAGCGCGGGAAGAATTTCTTCACCAGGATGCCCACCGCCAGGGTCAGCGCCCCGGTCGCGGTGACGTAGGGATTGATGCTGCCGATCTGGTTGGCGAAATGCATGAGGATTTCATGGAAATGCGCGCCGCGCGGGATGTCGATGCCGAAGAAATTCTTCAACTGGCTGGCCGCGATCAAAACCGCCGCGCCCGCCGTGAAGCCGATCACCACCGAGTGGGAGATGAAATTCACCAGCGCTCCCATCCGCGCCAGGCCCATCGCCAACTGGAAGAAACCGGTGAGAAAGGTCAGCGTCAGCGCGAGTTGAACGTATTGGGCGCTGCCCGGTTCGGCGAGCGGCGACAGCGCCGAAAACACCACGATGGAAATCGCCGTGGTCGGCCCGGAAACCAGGTGCCAGCTCGACCCGAACAAGGCGCCCACGATGGCCGGCATCATCGCCGCGTATAGGCCGTATTCCGGGGGCAAGCCGGCAATGGTGGCAAACGCCACGCCTTGCGGCAGGACGATGATCGCCCCGGTCAGACCGGCAATCAGGTCATTTTTCACCGTGCCGCGGTTGACCATCGGCCACCACTTGAGAAACGGCAACATCCGGTACAGCCACCCCGGCAAAACAATAGCAGGCTGTGTATTGGCAAGTGTATTCATATTTTCAAACTCCTCAGAAACTCGGCACGAGTGCGCGCACCATGCGCCCGGCGCTACGCGCGAAGCTTTCCCGCGTCTCGAAAGCCAGCACGTCGAAAGGCAGGATTTCCCGGCTTTCCAGCCAGCCTGCGTCGTTACCCAATAGCCCCAGCGTGGCGTGCGCCCCGACGATCACCAGATCGGCACGCCACGAAACCGCCATGTCGATCAATGTCTTGCGGGTTTCGCCCGCAGCCACCAGGATTTCCGCCGGCCCGGCCTCGATGCCGGCCAGCAACTCACTCAATTGCGCGGTGACGTGCTTCACCGTCTCGCGCTTGAACTCGGCCGGCGTCATGATGGGGTATTGCCCGGACTCGAACCCCGGCTGATAATCGACCACGCTGGCCACGGCCAACTGCGCATTCGCCCCCCGCGCAAAACGCAACGCACGGCGCAACACCTCCTTGCGCTGACCGGATTGGTCAACCGCACAAATCACCCTACGGTAAGCAGACATGAGGAAATCCCCCGACATTGAGAAACATGCGGGGATGGTAGCGGGGGTTACGTCAAGGGAAGGTTAAGAGGTGAAATGCCGACGCGAGCCGGACGATAATTTCCCCGCCTTGCCGTTTGACTGGGCGAAAGATGAGGTGGAGTATAAAATCCGATCGTCAGGCAACGGCCTCGCGGGCGTTTCCCGCAAATCGGCTTCGGGCCTTGAGTTGGCGAGATGCACCGGCGCTCAATCCATCTATGTCTTTTGGGTATCTAGCAGGGGAAATTCCATGCGCAACATACTGGCAAACCTTATCGTTACCGCGCTCCTCCTCGTCGGCGTGGCGCATCCGGCATTCGCCGTGACCGACACCTCCAACGGCGACTGGTCGCAACAACAGGTCACACTGAAGAACACTCCCGAGGCGGCGTTGATGGTACGGGTCGGGGACATCAACAATCTCGGCTTTGGCTGGCCAACCGGTTTCGACCCTTTCTCCGGGAAGAATACGCCGGCGCACAACTATCCGTGGACGCCGCCAGCCGGCGCGTTGCCGGGCCTGGATCGCATCATGGTGATATCGAGCTACCAGGGCATGCCGCCCGCCGGCTACGACGGTTACACCGCCACCACCAGCCGCCCCGCCAACAGCGTGCAGGACATCACGCTCAGCTACGATCTGAGCGGGATCGCCGTGCAAGCGGCGGTGCTCCAGCTATTCGTCGACGACTTCCAGGCAACGGTCTGGCAGGCCAGCTATCAGGCCACCCTCAACGGCACGCGCGCACCGTTTCTAGAGTCGGTCATCAACTCTCTGAACCAGACCGGCCCCATCGGCAAGCTCGTCAGCGTGCTGGTGCCAGCCGACTTCCTGCCCCAGATCGCCACCGGCAAGCTGGTGCTGCGCTTCGACGACCCGGTCAGCGGGGCAGGCGACGGCTACGCCATCGACTTCGTGAAGCTGCTGGTCAACCCGGTCGGCTACGCCAAACTCGGCACGGTCACCGGGAAAGTGACCGACAGCAGCGGCAAGCCGCTGGCGAACGCGACCGTCTCCGCCGCCGGCCTTTCCACCGCCACCACCGACGCAACGGGAAATTTCACGCTGCTCAACGTACCGGCAGGTCTGGCCTCGATCAGCGTATCGCTGGGCGGATACGCCACCACCCGCAAGAATGTCGACGTGGTTGCCGGGCAATCGCAAAGCGTCAGCTTTTCCCTGACCGTGCGTAGCGACATCGAACGACTCCTCAACTGGGCGGAATACTACGACCCTATTCATTTCCCGAGCGGCTCGGCGACCCAAACCGTCCTGGGCTACACCTTCCGCTACTATCCGGTAACCGGGATCTACCTCGGTTCCAGCCCGACCGGGCGGGTAATCGTCCACGACGGCAAAACCTGGAATCTGTTCGACGTGGGCGCGGTGACGGACTTTCTGCCGATGGCCCTGGCGGCGGGGTTCTAGACACCACTCCCCGAGCCGCTTCGCGCTTTACGGAATTCGAGAAACGCCGGATGCGGCGTGACAACAAATTTCAGTAACCTGGATTATCACCAAGAGGCACATATTTAGGGAAACGCTGATTAATTCCGTTCGCGGTGAGCTTGTCGAACCATGAACGGAATTAATCCAACAAAATCTGGTGCCGGAAACGCCCTTCTACAGGGCGAACGTGGTGATTTAATTCAGCGCCTCCTTAGCACTTATTCCCCGGCATAGGAATATTCCTACTCCAGTAGAAGTATTCCTAATGCAGAATTAGGTCTTGTCCCAATATTTTTTTGTTATCCCCTCCCTTATTGTGGGAACCAGAAATCAACGCCGTCCAACCATGTTGTCAAACACTTGCGGAGGGAATCATGGGATATGTCGACTGGAGCGAAAAATACACGGTGCACGATCCGGTGATGGATGGACATCACCAGGAAATTTTCCGCATCATCAACGATCTCCATTCGGCCGCCCTCGCCCGTCATGGCAAGGACATGCTCGGCCTGACCCTCGCCAAGCTGATCGAGTACATCCAAAGCCATTTCACCGCGGAAGAAACCGTGATGCGGTCGCACGCTTATCCCGGTTACCCGGCCCACAAGGCGGCCCATGAAAAACTGATGCGCAAGGTGCACGAATTCGACCACGCTTTTCGCCACAGCACGGAGGTCGCCGCGCCCGAGGTTTTTGCCTTCCTCGTGAAGGAATGGCTGTTCAACCATATCCTCGGAATGGACATGGATTACGCTCCCTATCTTGCGCGCCGGCACGCCCTCGCCAAGGACACCCTGGTCTTCTCCGTCTAGCCGGGCACCGGGATTTCCATAAGGGTGCTTACCTAGCTGACTAGGTAGCATCCCTAATTAACAATCTCCTGAAAAACCGTGACAATTTCATCCATGGCCTGCGATTTGACGAAAGCGGCGCCCTGAAAAAATTGAAAATTTACCCCCAACTAGCAGGAGAAGCTCAAATGGAAAGAAGGGAGTTATTACTGGGTGCCGGTGCATTGGCCTTTTCGACAATCGCTGCATCGGCATTTGGCGCAGAGCACACCCACGACCATATGCACCACGGCAATGCCCAGAATCAGGGCTTGATCGACGCCACCGCGGATTGCGTCAAGAAAGGCCAGGCCTGCCTCAATCACTGCCTGGATTTACTCGCCCAAGGCGACAAGGAAATGGCAGCGTGTGCCCGGACAGTGAGCCAGATGCTGGCCACTTGCGGCGCGTTGGAGCAGTTGTCGAGCCTGAACTCCAAGCATGTGGCAAAAATGGCCAAGGTCGTAGCCGGCGTATGCCAGGAGTGCGAGGACGAATGCCGCAAGCACGAGAAGAAACACGCGGAGTGCAAAGCGTGCGCCGACTCTTGCGCGGAGTGCCTGAAGGAATGCAATAAAGCCGTGTGATTGGCGGGAGGGCGCCTTATCTCAACGCGCGCCGGAGCACTCCAGCCGAGATAGGGCGTGCAGTAGCCGACCGCTTGAATACAACGGCAGCGGAAGCCAATACCATCCAACCAAGTTGTTCAACAGCCGCGGAGGGGAGCATGGGATATGTCGACTGGAGCGAAAAATACACCGTGCACGATCCTGTCATGGATGGGCACCACCAGGAAATTTTCCGCATCATCAACGATCTCCATTCGGCAGCCCTCGCCCGTCATGGCAAGGACGTGCTCGGACTAACCCTCGCCAAGCTGATCGATTACATCCAAAGCCATTTCACCGCGGAAGAAACCGTGATGCGGTCGCACGCTTATCCCGGTTACCCGGCCCACAAGGCGGCCCATGAAAAACTGATGCGCAAGGTGCACGAATTCGACCACGCTTTTCGCCACAGCACCGAGGTCGTCGTACCCGAGGTATTCGCCTTCCTGGTCAAGGATTGGCTGTTCAGCCACATCCTCGGGATGGACATGGATTACGCTCCCTATCTTGCGCAGCGGCACGTCCGCGCCAAGGATACCCTGGCCTGCCCTGCCTAGCCGGCCACCCGGCGGTTGACTGGGCCGCTACGCGCGCTTTCCCTGGTCGTCGTTCCAGAATCGCTCCATCGCGAGGTAGGTATAGGAGGCCGACCAACCGATCAACAGTAGGCCGTTGAGCGCTTCCGCACCGGCAAGCAGGCGCAAATTGCCACTCGGCACCACATCCCCGTACCCCAGCGAGGTAAAAGTCTCCGCGGAAAAATAGAGGGAAACACTCAGCGAGAAATTGCCGACGTCGCCCAGCGTGCCCAAGCCGAAGTTTCGAACCAGGGCATAGATCGCCAGCGAATAAAGGACGATTTCGGCAACGTGGGCAAAGAAGGCGCCGAAGATGACCATGATGAGCTTGGTCCGGGCGGGAACGCCAAAACCCGGAAGCACCACGCTCAACCCGCGGAGCACTTCGTAGTGAATAATGGTGGTGAGCACCAGCAATGCAATACTTATGAGACTGACTAATAACATTATTTAACCCGAAACCAGACACTGCCGGGGGATTGCCAATTACACTTTCCTGCAGCGCCGAAGCGCCATTTCAGCAACGCGCCGAATGCCCGCAACACGCGGCATTCGGCGCATTGGCGCGTAGAATCAGCGATTGCGCATCCCGCCCGGCCCCATGCCGCCTCCCGGCCCCATCATTCCACCGCCCGGCCCCATGCCGCCCCCGCCCACCGGCGGCTCGGCGGGCAGCGTGACGCCGCGTTCCTTGGCGCGCTCCTGCATGAGCTGGTGCTGCTCCTTGCGGATTTGTTCGCGCTCCTCGGGGGTTTTCGCGGCACGCATTTTGGTGCGATGCTCGGCGCGTTCCTGCTTGGTCATGAGTTGGCTGCCATAGATCGGCTCCTGGGCTTGGGGCTTTTCCTGGACGGGCGCCGGATCGGCCGCGAAAACGTAACCACCCGCCAAGGACAAGGCGCCTACCAGGGCGGACGCCAGCAATGTCTGTCGTTTCATGATTTGCTCCTTCGTTGGGTCAATTGGATAAGGGGCGCGCGGCCGCTACGACCCATTCAGCGGCTACGCCCGGTACTCTCATACTAGTCTGCTTTGGGACGGCTTGCCGCATCGTAGTCGGCCGCAAGGATCTTGGGCGCCCGGTCGAGCCGGTAGAGCACCACGATCAATCCCAGCGTCGCCAGCAGCATGAAGTGCGGCCCGAACAGCCAGAACACCAGCGGCACGGTGAAATAATAAGCGCGCATCCCGATGCTGTAGAACTTGCCCGCCCGGTTGAGGTGGACGGCGACGTGGGTCGGGCAGATCATCTTGTGGTTGAGCGAAAGAGGGACGTTAATCAGGTAGCCGACATGGTTGAACACCCGGATCGCCATGGAAAAGTTGAAAAACGCCACGAACAGGTCGAGCAGCAGGATCAGCAGCTTGCCCAACCACAGTTCGGAATGTTTGGCGCCGATGATGTTGAGGGCGTGCCAGGTGTTCTCCAGCTTGTCGCCCTGCCCGCTCAGGGTCAGCACGCCGATAATCAGCAGTACCGCCGTGGAGGCCAGGAAAGTCGCGGCCATGGTGGAATTGCGCAGAGTCTGCACGGCGAGGATGTCCTTGCCTTCCTTCATGACGGTCTCGACCCAAACGGTGCGGGCGAGGACGTTGACCGCCTGGACGGTGTAGTAGGGATTTTTCCTGACCTTGCGGGCGAGGTAGAGTTGGTAGGCGATCAGCAGGGTCATACTCACGCAAAAGCTGGCCAGGTCGTTGCTGTAGATGTCGAATAAGCTGGTCATGTTGCCGATCTTCGAGTCGATTGCGTTTTGTTCATTTGGCCGCCGAGCGCGCCTTGTCCGCCCAGGCGGCGGCGATTTCCCGATCAGGCTGCACCCCGTCGAGGCCGTCCCGGTAGATGTGTGCCAGGCTCTTCATCGCCATCACATGGCCGCTGTCCGCCGCCCGCCTGAACCAGTAAAGGGCTTGGTTCGGTTCCTTGTCGATTCCATAGGCGCCGCTTTCGTAGCGCACCGCCAGTTGATACTGGGCTTCCGCGTCGCCGTCCGCAGCGAGTTTGTGGAGGTCCGGCAGGCGCTGGTAGAACCCTTCCTCCACGTGCAATCCGAAACTTTCCAGCAGATGGAGAAGTTTGGCCGCATCGTCGTAGCTGTGCGCAGCGGCCTTGGCGAGCCAGTTTCCGGCGATCTCGCGGTTTCGCTCGACACCGATGCCCAAATGATACATCTTGCCGAGGAGAAACTGGGCTTCGCCGCTGCCCTCGACGGCGGCCCGGTTCAGCCAAGATTCCGCTTGGCGGTAGTCCTTGTCCACGCCCCGCCCTTCCAGATACATTTTTCCGAGCTTGGCCTGGGCATCGACATTGCCCCGCCTGGCTGCCTTTTCGCGCCAGTCGGCGGCGACCTTGAGATTGAGCGGTACGCCCCGCCCTGCTTCATACAGATCGCCGAGCTTCTGCTGGGCATAGGGGTTGCCGCCCTCGGCGGCGCGTTCGAACCAGTAGGCGGCGAGCTTGTCATTCTTCTCCTTGCCGCCATCGCCGTTGGCGTACAACACCGCCAGCAATACCTGGGAACTGGTGCTGCCCCGCTCGGCGGCGTTGGCGATCATCGCCGCCTCTTCCGGGGTGGCGGCGTGGAGAGCGGTTATCGAGAATAGCGCGGCGCTCAGCAAAACCCCGACGATGATTTTTTTCATGGTTGGCCTCCGCAACGCCTGCAATCGCTGAAATAGCACTATTCAAGACTGGGTGTGGCAAAGTAAGTTCAGAAGCACTGGAAAAATCCGCCCAAACGTCCGCTCGCCAGCGATTTTCCTGGGGCCAAAGGTATCAAGACCGTGCCCCCGACAAGCTTTGTTACAAACCCCGCATACCGGGGACACAAAGGGATGATTGAATAGCTGCATCGAGGCGGCGCTGTCGGTCACGGGAATGGAACTTGCTGCCAGCACCTCGCAGGTGCGCGTAGCACTCTGCGGATAAGCCTGGAACGCCAGGAGTCCGAATAAGTCGGATCATCCGCCCACCCAAAATTGCCGGAAGCGGCAAATTCGGCGAAGGGGGATTTGCCCAATTGCCGGAGCGGCGCGGGGTTTGCCCCGGCTTCACCCATCATCAACGAATGGATTACGGAGGTTCATCATGTCGGCTAGCGCACTTTCCCTAGACAGCATTATGCAAAGTTATCAATCGAGCCAGGGCACTGCCGCCGTCCAGCAGCGCCGCGACGATTTCAGGGCGTTGGGCAAGGCGGTGAAAAGCGGCGATGCCGGCGCCGCGCAAAGCGCCTTTTCCGCGTTGCTGCAGGACATGAAAAACGTCGGCCAGACCCAAACTGCGGCAAGCACCCAGCAATCGGCAGCCGCCAGCCTGCAAAGCGACGTCAGCAATCTCCAGAGCGCGGTTGGCGCGGGGGATGCGACCGGTACGCAGAACGCCCTAGCGGCGCTCATCAAGGACTTGCAGCAAACCCTCGGCCAAGCGCAACAAGCGGGCCTGGCGGGGCAATCCGCCACCCAGGGCGCGCATGGCCGCCATCATCACCATCACCAGGCGACGCTCGACAGCCAGGCCTCCACCGCGGCAACTACTGCAACGGCTGCCACATCGGGAACCACCAGCACGGCGAGCAGCGACGCTTCCTCCTCCTCGCTGGCCTCCATCATCGCCGCCACAGCGGCCAGCACCGCCAAAGCCTGACCCCCTCAGGCCGGCGAATTTCCCAAAGCGGCACGGCATGGCATGGTGCAACTAGCTGAAAATGCGCCATGCCGGCTCTTCGCCGCAAAGTAGCGCCACTGCAACTTTCCTCAGGATGACCATGCCCCTCCATTTCCGTCCTTATCTGTCCGGCCTGCTGGTCGCGCTGGCACTGCTGGCCGGCTGTTCGACCGCCGGGTCACCGGCCAAGGCGCACCAGCCGGAAGCCGTGATGCCGCGCCCCGGCGGCTACATCCCCGAGCAAAACCGCACCCTCCCCGCGCAACGCGAGACGTGGTCCGTCGGGGAAGAACAGGTCGACGTCACACTGCTGTTACCCGAGGGAAATGCTGAATCGCCCTTGCTGCTCTACTTGCCGGGGCTGGGCGAAACAGCCGACGCCGGGGCGGCATGGCGGCGCGCCTGGGCGCAGGCCGGCTATGCGGTGGTCGCGGTACAGCCGGGAGCATTCGGCCCGGCGGTGTGGCAATCCCCCCAAGCACGGGCCGGGGATTTTCACGGCGTGGCCAAGGACGCCTTTTCACCGCCCCGCTTCGCCGCACGGCTAGCCGTGGTGCGCGGGGTATTGGACGAACTGCAACGCCGCAAAAGCAAGGGCGGGTACCCGCACATCGATCTGACCCGCTACGCAGTGGCCGGCTTCGACCTGGGAGCACAAACCGGGATGGCGCTTGCCGGACAACAAATCGAGGGGATAGCCACGCCATCCTTGCCGGCGACGCTCAAGGCCATCATCGCCTTGAGTCCTTACGCGGATTTTTCCGGGATGAGCGCCGCCCCCTTGTTCAGCTCGGTTCGCCTGCCGGTGTTGTCGATTACCTCGCTGGAAGATACCGACCAATACGGGCTGGTGACTTCGGCGGCAGTGCGGCGCGCGCCGTTCCAGTACATGCCGCCGGGCAACAAATACCTGCTGGTGCTGTCGGGCGCGAATCACGCCCTGCTTTCCGGCAGCGAAGCACTGATTCCCGGCGAAACAGCCGGGACGCCGACGCCCCACAACAACCAGCAGTCTCAGGACGGGCGTAGCGACAAGCGTAGCGGTGGCATGGGCGGCTCCGGCGGGCGACGCTCCCGCAGTGGCGAACCGGGGACTGGCCGCCCGGTGCAGCCTTTCGCCATCAACACTTCGGCGACATGGAGCGAGCAGGGCCGCAACATCGCGGGCGTCACCACCGCTTACCTCGACGCCGTGGTGAAAAACGATCCAGTCGCCTGGGAATGGCTGGCCAAGGATGCCCGGCGCTGGCTAGGCGATTCCGCGCAACTCTCGGCGAAATAGCCGGGCAACCCCAAACATGGCGGCCTGTTTCAGTTTTCCCTTTTTCGCAATGGGCACCGAGTGCCTGCTCCATCTCTATGCGCGCAACGCATCCCAAGCTGATCGAGCCGCCCAGCGGGCGATCGACGAGGTGGCGCGGATCGAGCAGCGCTACTCGCGCTTTCGCGGCGACAGCCTGCTCGCCGAAATCAACCGTGCCGCGCAAGCAGGCGCCACCCTCGAAGTGGACGAGGAAACCGCCGGACTGCTCGATTATGCCTACGCCTGCCATGCCAAGAGCGCCGGAAAATTCGACATCACTTCCGGCATCCTCTACGACGCCTGGGATTTCTCCACGCATGAACTGCCCGAACCAAGCCGCGTCGCCATGCTATTACCGAGGGTGGGGTTGGAGAAAATCCGCTGGCAACGTCCTGTCTTGCAATTCCCCCAGCCCGGCATGAAGCTGGATTTCGGCGGCATCGGCAAGGAATACGCCGCCGACCGGGTCGCCGACCTGTGCCTGGGCGCGGGCATCGCGCACGGCCTGGTCGATCTCGGCGGCGACATCCGGGTGATCGGCCCCCATCCCCACGGCGCGCCCTGGCACATCGGGATCCGCGACCCCGCCCAACCGGAAAACGCCCTGGCGGTCATCGCCGTGCGCAGCGGCGCCATTGCCAGCAGCGGCGACTACGAACGGCATATCGAGGTGGCAGGGAAACGCTACAGCCATCTCCTCGACCCGGCCAGCGGTTGGCCGGTACACGGCTTGGCGGCGGTCAGCGTGGTGGCGGAACGCTGCCTGGTGGCGGGTAGTCTCTCCACCATCGCCATGCTCAAAGGACGCGACGGCATCGCCTGGCTGGACAGCCTGGGGGTGGATTACCTGTGGGTGGACGATCAGGGAAAACGCGGCGGAACGCTGTCCGCCGCGCCGACCGGCCGCTAAGCGCGGCCGGTTGTGCTTCTCAAGCAGTAGTCTTGAGCAGCGATCCGCTGGCCGGGGACGCCTGAGTCCCCAGCGAATTCAGCGATTCGAGACTATACGACAGGGTTTGCGCCGGCGCGGTAGCGCTTGAAGAGGCACTCTGCGCGGCATTGCCGCCCTCGCCGTGACGGTGCTGGCGGACCTGCGACATCAGCGACTTCATGCCGTTGACGAAATCCTGCTTGGAGATGCTGCCGCTGCCGCTCGAATCGAGCTTGCTGAAAATCGCATCGGCCCCCATAGCCTTGAAGGCCTGCGGCATTTTTTGGTTCTGAAATGCCTGCTCGAACTGTGCCTTGGTGATCGTTCCCGAACCGCTGCTATCGATCTTGTCGAACAGATTCGCTATTTTCTGCGCCGGCGGCATACGCCCGCTCGCCCCGGACATCGCCTGCGGCGCCGCCGCACTGCCCATGCCTGAAATTGCCATGCTCATGTTGATTCCTTTCCCATAACGTCTTACTTTTTTGCGCGGACAAGTCATGCTAACGGATAAGGGGGCAGGAATTGAAGCCCTGGATGGGGCTAAATTTTGTAACGCTTTGTACGTCCCGCCCGTCGGGCCTGGTCAGCACGCAAATTCGCGCTTACGGCCAATCGGAAATGCACTTCGGAGTGATGCCGAACACCAGCACCGGACAGCCGCCGTGGCGACCGGCGTTGAGACGATACAGCAGCTTGCCCATCCAGGTGGTGCTGGCACCATACTTGCCCTTGCAGGGTTTGGGCTGGCCCTGGCGCGGCCCGGAATCGACCAGCACCGTTTCACCGCGCTTGTTCAGCAGCGGCACCGCGTCGAACACCGGATTCAGGCTGGCGCTGCGCGTCACCAGGACACCCGCGCTGATCAGGCCGCACTCGTGGAAAGTGCGTAGCGCGTACAAGTCGCGGTCGAAAGTCTGGTCCTTGGAATTCCATTCCAGGTCGAACGCCACGCGCCCCTTCACGTAATCGATCTTGTGGCCGTCGATGTAATTCTCGACGATGTACGGCGCGCCCTCGGGGCGCTTGGTTTTGCGGGTTCTCCCGTTTTCCAGGATTTCCTCTTCATACTGCTGCGCCCTGACCTGCAGGTCGCCCTGGATGCGGGTCTCCACCCAGCCGGCAGGACGCAGGGTCTGGGAAAACTTTTTCGGCATATCCGATTCGTTGCCGCCGGGAAAACCGATGTCGTGCTGGGTAATGCTGAAAGACAGGAGCGCCGCCTCGATGTCCCGCAGTTCGTCGGGAAAGGAGTTGGCGAGGATCGCCGCCGCGTGGCGGTAACTGAACACGTCGTAGCGCTGCCTGACCGCAGCGCTGATGTAGCGCTCGATATCGGCCGGGGAATCGGCATTGGGGCCGGGACGGGTCGCCACATCCTCGGCGACCTCCAGATCGGCCGCGTCGAAATCCTGGCGGTCCGTATCGAATAAATCCGAATGCTGTGCCATGAGGAACAGGACTAGACTTCCGTCGTCTCCCCGAGCACGTCGGAGCGGTCCGTTTGGGAATGGTTGGAATAGGTATCCCAGGTGGGGAAATAGCTCTCGTCGGCCTGGTTCCCCCACAAAGCCCAGCCCGGCCTCTCGCCGCGCGCGAAAAGTTCGAGGAACGGCCCCGGACTGCACGCCTCGATCAGCCCATATTGCTCATCCGGCTTGCGCGAGTGCTCGCGTTTGCGGGTCGCCAGAAAATTGACCTGACTGCGTCCCGGCGCGAGAGTGCGCGCCTTTTTGCCGCGCACCCCGAACAGGATCAACTCGGTGACGTTGCGGAAGTAAAAACCCACCCCGCGCCCATCCGGCCCGCCGTCCTTGCGAATTTTGTGCCACACCAGGTTGCTCTTGTACTGGAAGCCCCACGCCTCCATGACCGCCAAGCCCTCCGGCAACAGGGCATTGGGAACCCACAGGTAGAGGTGGGCAACCTCGGCGGCGGCATCCGCCACGGGAAGACCCTTGATGTCGCCCAGGGACAGCGTGCCGTAGCGATTGAGGCGCTTGTGCTCGGGCGCAACCTTGCCGGTGCGATTCTCGAACTGCCAGGGAGGATCGGCAAGTATGGCGCCAAACTTGCGGCCATCAAGGAAACGGCTCAAATCTTCAGCCGCCGCGTTCTTCGTTTTCATGGACTACTGCCCCGTAATTTACAACTGGCACGCATTATATGACGATCAAGACGACCCGCACCCCGAATATCCATCCGCCCGGCAAATATTTGCGTGACTGACGGGAAAAACAGCGGGCTGTTTCGCCGGACACCAAATCACCGGACATTTTCCGGGATATACTTGCCTTTTAAAATTAAATAACACAATGAATAATCACACATAAATAACTTTATAAACCAGGACATTTTTAGAGACATGATGAGCGCTGAAAACTTCCCGGAAATCATGCGGCAAAAGGAAACGGCCCGCTGCCGCTCAACGCGGTAAAACATGCCCCGGAGTATGCCAGTCTTTATCTGAAGCCCAACGACAAGACCCGCAGCTGCGACCTGAAGAAACTCCGTGAGTTGGAACTGATATTCCTCGACAAGGCCAATTTGCTGTGGCCCGGTCCGGTGGAGAAATAGGCAATGCGCGAAATGGAGCGTCGGCATTCTGCCGGCAGGCCGGCGAGACGCCGGCGCTCCACGGGCTTGGGCAAGCTGGCGCGCTTCAGATGGCTGGGTTTCCTGAATCTTCGGCGGAGGGATCAAAGCCGGCGGCGCCGCGGAAAGTGGTCTTTCAGAGCCTCGCAAGTCACGGAGCAACCCGCAGTTTGCTCCGGCCAGCCATACAGGTCTTTCCGCCAATGCTCCTTGGCGGAACTTAAAGGAACCGTTCAGGAAAATCCTTCATCGGTCACCAGATCGGCCATTTCAGCCAGTCAGCTGACAATCCTTTTCTTCAGTATTTTGGCTATTAGCTGACTTTACATAAATGGAGAGAGTTCCGTCATTTCAGATGGCTCACCTCATGAGCCATCGAAGCCCGAGAATATCGCGTAGAGTTCGCCGTCCGAATGACGTTTGCAAACGAGGTCGTGCACATTCAAGCACACTGGGGTAGTATTGCCCCCCCCACTGCCAGACGTTTTCGTCGGCGTTTTCTCGTTAGCGCCCGAAAACAACAGCCCATTGGCGGAAATTGACATATGACACCCGAACAACGGCAACGACTGCTTGAAATATTGGCTTCCGGCGAAGAACTGTCACCGGAGTGGTCGCGCATCCTGTTTCCGCCTGAGAAGCGGGAATACGAACTGGTCTATCACGGCAAGGAGCGCGAGGAAGACATCATCGCCAACACTCTGGCCGTGCCCTTGCAGCCGGTGCGCACCTTCAACAAAAACGGTGTGGAGTGGCACAATAAGCTGATCTTCGGCGACAATCTACAGGCAATGAAGACTCTACTGGAGATGAAGCGACGTGGCGAACTGTGCAATGCCGACGGCACGCCTGGCGTGCGGCTGGTCTACATCGACCCGCCGTTTGCGACGAAACAGGAGTTTCGCGGAAGCCAAGACCAGAAAGCCTATCAGGATAAGGTTGTGGGGGCGCAGTTTGTAGAGTTTACACGCCGCCGTCTCATTTTGTTACGTGAGCTTCTCGCTGATGACGGATGCCTTTATCTGCACCTTGACGTCAAAAAAATCCACTACCTCAAGGTTGTGCTGGATGAAGTATTCGGCGAGGGGTGTTTCGTCAACGAAATTATCTGGCAGCGCACAGCGTCGCACAACGATCCAGGTCGGTACGGTTGCGTGCATGACACTCTCGTGCTTTATCGAAAAGGCTCTTCTTATATTTGGAATTCGCCCAAGACAGAGCAGACCCAAGATTATATTGATAAATTCTTTGTATATGCTGAGTCACCTGACAAGACAAGTTGGATAAGATTAAAGAAGGGTGAAAATGCACCATCTAGCTGGGAACGGTATCGGTTAGGTAATTTTGCCAGCCCCCACCCCAGGCCAAACTTGACCTATGACTACAAAGGATACAAACCTCCCGCAAATGGATGGAAGGTGAACATTGACCGAATGCGGCAGATGGATGAAGAAGGGTTGTTGCACTTCCCGTCCGACAAAGATGGTCGAATTCAATCTAAACAATATTTGAGAGATACCTTGGGCAACAAAGCGGTGTCCGATGTTTGGCTTGGAATCAGCCCCCTTCAAGCGCAGTCTTCTGAGAAGCAACATTATCCGACCCAAAAACCAGAGCAATTGCTGGAAAGGATTATTTTCGCTTCATCCAACCCCGGCGACATTATTCTTGACGCCTTTACAGGATCGGGCACAACATGCGCCGTTGCCGAAAAGCTCAGCCGCCGCTGGATCGGCATTGACTGCGGAAAACTGGCGATCTACACGGTTCAAAAGCGCCTATTTAATCTCAAGGCGAACATCGGCAACAAGGGCGCGGCACTCAAGGCCAAGCCCTTCACCCTCTACAATGCAGGCCTCTATGATTTCGGGCGTCTCAAGGATTTACCGTGGGACGATTGGCGGAGTTTCGCGCTAACGCTGTTCGGCTGCCAGGACGCACCGCAGCGTATTGGTGGCATCCAGTTTGATGGCACGTTGAAAGCCTGCCCGGTGCAGGTGTTCGACCACCGCAAGCAAGCCGGCGCGACAATCACCGAGGACACCTTACGTTCGATTCACGAAGCGGCCGGGGCGAAGATCGGCACGCGCATGTTCATCATCGCCCCGGCGATGGCCTTCGGCTTCCAGCAGGACTATATCCAGATCGGCGAGGTGCGCTATTACGCGCTACGTGTGCCGTATTCCATCATCCATGAATTGCACCAGCGTGATTTCCTTGCGCTTAAGCAGCCAACCGACGAGATGGCAGTCAACAACACGGTGGACGCGGTGGGCTTCGATTTCATCCGCACACCAGAATTGGAATACACCGTCGGCTGCGGTAAGCCCGAAGGGGAGTTGCTAGAAGAAGCGTTCATCCGCATCGACAGCTTCCATAGCGAAGCCGTAGTACGCGAGCCTATGCAGAAGCGTGGCAACCGCGAAACCCTGTCGATGGTGATGCTGGATTACGACTATGACGCCGCCGCCGACGTATTCGACCTCGATGAGGTATTCTACGCCAACGCCATCGAGGCGGCCGGCTGGGAAGTACGCTTTCCGGCGAACCGGCTGACAAACAAGCTGATGGCCGTCTTTGTAGACATCTACGGCAATGAGGCGCGCGTGGTGATTTCAGCCAGTGAATTCGGCCCGGCGAAACCCGGCAAGCGGGTACGCACGGCCAAACCGGACGCTGCCAAGGTAACTAAGGCAAAGGCGACGCCAGCCAAGACCAAGAGCAGGAAAAAATGAACGCCACCACTACGCGGCGCAATGACGACCGCCGCACCTTCCGCAACGAGGATCTGGTGCTGGCGCTCAAGCCGCACGATCCGGCATGTTGGGACGAGTCTCGCTATGAGCCGTTTCTCGATGCACTGTGCGGGCACCGCGAATACCAGAAGGAAGCCATCCACACGATTCTGAGTTACTGGCTCGGCGGACGCTATGCCGATCTGCGCCAGTTGGCGCAGGAGAATTTCAGCGCCAACGACGACCTATCCCATCGCTGGGGGCGCTGGGAGTCGATGCTGGCGCATCTGCAACTGCCCGACCAACTGGCCTGTTCGCTAGATCTGGCAACGGGTGCCGGCAAGAGTTTTGTGCTTTACGGCATTGCGGCAATCCTGCTGGCGGAAGGCGCGGTCGACCGCGTTCTGGTGCTGTGCCCATCCAACACCATCGAGGCCGGCTTACTGGCCAAGTTCAAGGAACTGGCGACCAGAGCCGACCTGCGCGATGCGCTGCCGGCCGGCGCGCGTGTTGCAATGCCGCATGTCATCAATGCGTCCGAAACCATCGTGGATGGCGCGCTGTGCGTGGAGAACTATCACGCCATTCTGGAGCATGTAAATTCCTCCATCCGCGACAGCCTCAAGGGCAAGGGCACGCGCGTGGCCGTGCTCAACGACGAGGCGCATCACGTCGCCAACGAGACTGGCACCGAGGCCGGCAAGTGGAAGGAATTCCTGCAATCACCCGACTACGGCTTTCGCCATGTGCTCGGCGTTTCCGGCACTTGCTATGTCGGCAATGACTACTTTTCGGACGTGGTGTATCGCTATTCGTTGCGCCAAGCCATCGAGGAACGCTGGGTCAAGAAGGTGGAGTACGTCGCCGAGATGCCGACGACACAGGGGCCGGAAGACCGCTGGCAACTGATCTGGCAGCGGCACGAGGACTGGAAGAAGAAGCTCAAGAGCCGCAACATCCGCCCGCTGACCATCGTGGTGACGCAGAAGATCGCCGCCTGCAAGCAGGTGGCGGAGGAACTGACCGACTGGATTGCCGCGTGGGAGAAGATCAAGCCGGAAGAGGCGCGCGCCAAGGTGCTGGTGGTGACATCAAGCAAGGAGCACCAGCCGAATGTCGCGCTGCTGAAAAGTGTCGATAGCCCGGTCAGCAAGGTGGAATGGATCGTTTCGGTGTCGATGCTTTCTGAAGGCTGGGACGTAAAGAACATCTTCCAGATCGTGCCCCACGAGGAACGCGCCTTCAACAGCAAATTGCTGATCGCCCAAGTGCTGGGCCGGGGCTTGCGCCGGCCCGAGGGCTGGAGCGGCGACGATCCCGTGGTGACGGTATTCAATCACGACGCATGGTCCGGCCGTATCAAGCATCTGGTGGATGAGGTGCTGGAAATCGAGCGCCGGCTGACTTCACGCCCGCTGGCCAACTCGCCCTACCACTTCGACCTGCACAATCTGGACTACACGCGCAAGGAAGAAATCAGCGACCATCCGCAAACAGGCGAGTATCAGATTTTCGAGAAGGGCTACGTGGTGCTGCCGACGCAGGTCGTCGACCAAGCAGTGACAGTGGAATTTGAGGAGGCTCTGACCGGTCGGCACACTAGGTTCGGTGCGACCATCCGGCAGAAGACCTATTCCACCGAGGATGTCGCCGAATTGATCTATCAGCGCTTGAAGAGCATCGACCAAGAATTGGCCGAGTCTCCCAATCCCGAGGATCGCACCAACTACGCCAAACGCTTTCCGCGTGACAAGTGCCTAGCTATCATCAATGAGTCGTTGCGCCAGGCAGCCATTCCCGATGGGCGCATCACAGACGACAACCGCCAAAAGTTTTTGCAGGCACTGGGGCCGCTCAATCGCAAGGGGGCCAAGCGCGTGGTCTATGTGCTTTCCCCGGAAGCGCTAATAACAATTAGTACCGCGCAGCGGCAGGCCGAATCCTGTAGCGCAGCCGAGTTACGGCGCGGCTCGAAGAGCGTCTTTTTCACCGATGGTTGCCGCAAGACATTGCCCGATGAACAGCAGGAGTTTTTTGACGAGGTGGCTGATCCAGATGGCGATCTTGCCGGTGCACAGGTGACTATTGAAAACCCAGCCGACTTCAAGTCGCCAGTCAATCTCGCAATTGCTGATGCTACGCCCGAAAGGAAATTTATGCGTGAGCTGACCAAGCGCACGAATGCCCAGCATGTGGATGCGTGGCTGAAAAACACGGCAATGAATTTCTACTCACTGGAATACGCCTGGAAGAAGGGATTGCATCCTAAGCGAGGTGAATTTAGCCCAGATTTCTTCATCAAGCAGAACGACCGGATATTCGTCGCCGAGATCAAGGACGACGGTGAGATTGATGATCCGTCGCCCGAGAACGTAAAAAAACACGAATATGCGCGCATGCATTTTGCCCGGCTGAATACCTGGTTAGAGAATACGAAGGTGCCGATGCGTTACCAGTTCAACATGTTGGCCCAGCGCGACTTCCCGGCCTATTTCCAGAAGCTGAGGGAGAATGATTTGGTAGATTTCCGCTCATTTTTGGACGTGGCAATGATAAATGCAGGGCCGAGGGCGGAGTAATAGCTAAATATATCATTGCAGAAGCAATGACTGGCATGGTGTTAGGAGTAATCCCCGCAACTACTATGCGTCAGATAACGGACGGTTCAGCACATTTCAGTAACGACAGCTTCGGCCGATTTGAGGTGGGATTCCAGCAACTTGCCAGCATTTGGCAGGCCCAGAAACTCCAGCATCACCGGGTCGCGCACAAACGCGCGGGGTGACTGCGCCAGGGTCGCCAGATTGTCTTTCGCTTCAGCGCTCACCGCCGCCTTGTCCTGGCTCAACAGCAGGCGCTCGTAATACAGCGTGCCAATCTGCCGCTCCAGCGCTCGCGTGCTCCAGTTCTGGTCGACAGCCTCCCGCATGTACCACAGGCGTGCCTCCTCGTTGTCCACCCGAGTCAGCAAGCGGTAATGCGTCCAACTCAATTCGGAACGCAGCGCGTTCCAAATCGGGAAACGCTGAAAAAACGCCCGCATGTGGCGCAAGTTGCGCTCGTCAAACCCTTTGCCGAACTCGGCCGCCAGCGCCTGCCCCAACTGCGGCAGCAAACGCTGCCCATAGGCCGCACGCTGTGCCCCGCCTTGCTCAAACTCCACGATGTGCTGCCCGATATGCCAGCAGGTCTGCACCTGGACACTATCCACCGCCCGTAGCACCTGCTGGCGCGAATCGGCAATCAACTGGCGCAGGGCTCCCAGCAAGGGCGTCAAGCCAGCGGGTACGGCAGCGGCGGTCTTGCCGTCGCCATCCGGGTGCTGTGCAGTCTTCCTCGTCATCGGCATTCCCCCTTGTATGCATCAACTACCGAGGAATCCACGGTAGTTGCCCCCGGATCGATTCACCTCAAACAGTTCAGCCATCCCTCTTGCGCGAGCCAAACAGTTTGACCCTGATGTTCGGAACAGACGTCTTCTGCGGATTCAGTAGCAGTTCCCGCCGCTGACCCGCCGCCCCGCCTAGCGCATCCCCGGCAGCATGCCCTTCATGCCGCGCATCATCTTGGCCATGCCGCCGCCCTTGCTCATCATTTTCATCATCTTCTGCATTTGCTCGAACTGGCTGAGCAGACGGTTGATTTCCTGCACCTGCACGCCCGAGCCGGCGGCGATGCGGCGCTTGCGCGAGGCCTTGAGGATGGCCGGGTTGCGGCGTTCCGCGGGGGTCATGGAGTTGATGATGCCTTCCACGCGGTTGATCGATTTGTCGTCCACCTGCTGGCCGGCGGCGCCCTGGGTAAGCTGGGCGGGAAGCTTGTCCATGAGGGCGTTGAGGCCGCCCATTTTCTTCATCTGGACGAGTTGCGCCTTGAAGTCTTCGAGGTCGAAGCTCTTGCCGGATTTCATCTTCTTGGCGAGCTTGACGGCCTCTTCCTGATCGACGCCGCGCTGGGCTTCCTCGATCAGCGACAGCACGTCGCCCATGCCGAGAATCCGCGAGGCCATCCGCTCGGGGTGGAAGGGTTCGAGGCCGGTGAGTTTTTCGCCGACGCCGGCGAACTTGATCGGCTTGCCGGTGATGTGACGCACCGACAGCGCCGCGCCGCCGCGCGCGTCGCCATCGAGCTTGGTGAGCACCACCCCGGTGAGCGGCAGGGCGTCGTTGAAGGCGCGCGCGGTGTTGACGGCGTCCTGGCCCTGCATGGCGTCCACCACGAAGAGGGTTTCGATGGGTTTGACGGCGGCGTGGAGTTGCTTGATTTCCTCCATCATCGCTTCGTCGATGTGCAGGCGGCCGGCGGTATCGACGATCAGCACGTCGTGAAAATGCTTGTCGGCGTAATCCAGCGCGGCGAGGGCGGTCTTTTCCGGCCTGTCGGTGGCGGGCGCGTCGAAATATTCGATGTCGAGCTGTTTGCCGAGCGCCTTCAACTGCTCCATAGCGGCGGGACGATACACGTCGCAACTCACCAACAGGACTTTCTTCTTTTGCTCGCGCAGCATTTTGGCAAGTTTGCCGCAGGTGGTGGTTTTGCCCGCGCCTTGCAGACCGGCCATCAGGATCACCGCCGGGGGCTTGACCGCCAGATTCAGGGCGGCGTTGTGTTCGCCCATCAGTTTGGTCATTTCGTCGTGCACCACCCCGATGACGGCTTGACCGGGGGTGAGGCTGGCGAGCACTTCCTGGCCCAGCGCACGTTCCTTGACGTGGGCGATGAAGTCCTTCACCACCGGCAGAGCGACGTCGGCTTCGAGCAGCGCCATGCGCACTTCGCGCAGGGCATCCTGGATGTTGGTTTCGGTGAGGCGCGCCTGGCCACGCAGGCTTTTCATGACGCCGGCCAGACGGCCGGTGAGATTGTCGAACATTTTAGGAATTCCTTCGGATTTAGAGGCGAGGACTGAGGTCTGTGGACTGAGTGGCATGGTGTCGCGCCGTGGCGATCTAACCCAGTCCTCAACCCCCAGTCCTCAGTCCTGTCTTTATCGTGTAAACTGGCGCGAACAAAAACCAACAGTTTACCCCACAATGCCCGGTTTCTTACCCTACCTATTGGTTGCACTGCTGTACGCCGGTCTCGGCTGGCATTTCCGGCGCAGCTTCATGCCCGGCAAGACCCCGCAAAGCGGAACCACGGCCGGCGGCGCACGCATGGCGGCGTTCGCACCGCTGGTCCTGCACGGCTGGCTGCTGTTCCAGGCGCTGTTCGCCGACGGCGCGCTGACCCTGGGATTCGGCAACGCGATCCTCGCCATCGCCTGGCTGACCGTGCTGGTGTATTGGCTGGCGAGCTTCCACTATCCGCTCGACGGCCTGCAAATGCTGGTGTTGCCGGTTGCCGCCGGATGCTTGCTGGTCGCCGGCCTCCTTCCCGAAGCCCCGCCCCTCTCGCATACCGGCTTTACCGCCTTCAAGGCGCACCTGCTGATATCCCTGCTGGCCTACAGCCTGTTCACCATCGCCGCGCTGCACGCCCTGCTGATGGCGCTCACCGAGCATCGCCTGCACGACCGCATGTTGTCGAAAATGCTGCGCAACCTGCCGCCCCTGCTGACCATGGAAACCCTGCTGTTCCGCATCACCTGGGCGGGGTTCGTGCTGCTCACCCTGGCGATTCTCTCCGGCGTGATGTTCTCCGAAGAACTGTTCGGCAAGGCCATGCAGTTTTCCCACAAAACCCTGTTCGCCCTGTTGTCCTGGGGCGTTTACGCTGTGCTGCTGGGAGGTCGTCATTTCTACGGGTGGCGCGGCCGCACCGCCATCACCTGGAGCCTGGCGGGATTCGCCATGCTGCTGCTCGGCTACCTGGGCAGCAAATTCGTGGTGGAAATCATTTTGCATCGCGGCGGGTAGACCCAAAATATCGTAGGCTGGCGGTGGGTGAGGCGCCCCCCGATTCAGGGGAAATGTTGGGGTTCACGATGTTCACCCCAACGGATTCTTGGAAACAAGCATTCCCGTGCGTCAAATAGGGGACTCGGGAAGTTTCCGCCCAAGGATAAGCAGCGTGCGCACCGGAATACGAAAGCGGCCATCGGCGTCCCGCGCAATTTCGAGGTCCGCCAGCCATTCCGGCGGGACTGCCGCCAATCGCTCGTGGATGGCCTGCAAAGCTTCAGCGCCGGAGCCTCCCAATTCACACCACCGCTTGACCGTCAGACCGTTGGGAACTTCCCGACAACGGTTTTCGCACGCCTCCACTTTCAGGTGGTTCGCCGCGAAAAGCTCCCGCCAGTACTTCGCGGTGTAAGAACGGACGTGCGTCGGATCATGGAGCACTTCGATCTCGTGATTGAGGGCATCGAGAGCAGGGTTCTCGTCACCCTCCATGTCGATAATCGCCACGTAGCCGCCCGACTTGGCCAGACGGGTCATTTCAGCCATGGCCTGGGGAAGATCGGAGAAATGGTGCGCGGCAAACCGGCACACGACCAGATCAAACGATGCAGACGGCAAAGGAATCGCCTCCGCAAACGCCTCCACCGTCTCAATCGCAACACCGCGTTCCTCCGCCAACTGGCGGAACTGAACGAGCATATTCGGTGCGGGATCAACCCCGACGATACGCGAGGCAATTCCCGCGAAACCCAGGCCCGTATGCCCTGCACCGCAGGCTACGTCGCAAACGGATTCGACACGAGGCAAGAGTGAGTGCAAGCGGAGGCGGGTCGGACTGCTGACATGCACCTCGCTGACGGCATAGTTGCCGGCTAAAGCATCGAAGCGCCGGGATGATGCGTTCATAAGGGCAGCCCTCCAGTTAAGGACGAATCAGAATTCCGGTACGCCAATACGAAAACCCGCTGGAAGATCAATTCGATCAAGCCATCCGCGCCGCACTGGCGACGCAATGAATCCGCGATGAGGTCGGTGGCGAGGGATGGATATTCCGGCGCGAAGCCGCCGGCATAACAAGCGGGACTCAAATAGGCCATCGCCGCACCGGACAGAAAAATCTCCAGGGCTTTTTCCGGCGTACAGCGATTGGCGACCGCTTCCATGCGGCTTGCCGCCACGCGAAAACCGGCATCGGCGAACAGTTGCGCGTAATTGGCGGCGCTTTCCAGAAACAGCCAGGGCGATTGATAGCGGGCATAGACATCCCGCGTCTCGGCGTGGTCGCGCAAGGTCTCGACGGCGCGGATGAAGTTGGGGCAGAACTCGGCTTTGGCGGGTGCCTGCATCGCCATTCTGCCGCCGGGACGTAGCGCATTCCGGCAGCCGCCCAGCACGGCGGCGGGGTCGCGAAACCACTGGAACGCCGAATTGCAGAAGATCGCGTCGAAGTCCCCGGCGAACGGCAGCGCCGCCGCGTCGCACACGCTGAATTCGATACCCGCCGCGCCGTGCCGGCGGCGCGCTTCGTCTATCATGCCGGGCGCGGCATCGCAGCCCGCCATCCGCCCCCGAGTCAGCTCGCGAAGCCGCGCAGTCAGCGCGCCGGGGCCGCAGGCCAGGTCGAGAACGTCCTCGTGGGAAGCCACGGCGAGCAGGTCGAGGAGCGCTTCCCCCGCCGCTTGCTGGACGACGGCGCGGCCCTGGTAAGCGGATGCGGTTTGGGAAAAATCGGTCATGGCGGTCTCCTTGAGTGATGGGATGACCGATTGTGGCGCGCCACGCCACGGCACAGCCAATCGCTTTTCGTGATTGACGCTATCAGCGGGCGCGATGGAGGGCTTATTCCAAGTTGAACAAAGTCAAAATCCACCGCAAAGGCGCAGAGGCGCAAAGGTTGCGAAAGGTGAAGTCATAGGAAGCGATTCGATCCCTTGGCGGGTGCTTTGCGCCTTCGCGCCTTTGCGGTGAAAACCTCGCCGTCCCCCCACAAAATTCAGACCGCCCACACCTCGCGCAGCACTTCCTGGAATACCGCCAATGGCAGGTCGTTTCGCCGCTCCGTCGGGACAATGAAATCAAGGCGGGTTTCCTCGCGCAACCCCGGAATCAGGATCACCTCGCCGGCTTGTTCGGCTTTCAGCGCCTGCTCCTCGTGAAGCAGGCCGATGCCGGTACCGGCGGCGATCAGGCTCAGCACGGTGGCGTTGCGGTCGGCTTCGATGATCTTGCGCGGCGCGCCGCCCTGGCGGCGGAACACCGCTTCGGCGAGGCGTCCGCAGAAGGACAGCGGCGGCATCCCGATCCACGATAGCGCGGCCAGTTCTTCCCAGCTTGCGCCTTCCACCCGCTCGCGCCATATCGCCGGAGCAGCCAGCCGCAAGGAGAAGGTCATCAGCCCGATGCGGGTCAGCGCCATGCCTTGCGGGTCTTCGGTAAATACCGTGAAACCGGCGTCGAGGCGGTTGTTGAGGACGTCGTCGATCACCGTCGCGGAAAAGCCGCTGCGCAACTGGATGGTGACGTGGGGATGGCGCTCCGCCATCGCCGCAAGCAGCGGCCCAAGGCGCAGCAAGTCGGCATCGCCCACCGTGCCGATACGCAGCCGCCCGTGGGCGGCCCCCTTGATGCGCCCGGCTTCGTGGAGCAATTCCTGACGTGCGGCCAGGACTTTTTCGGCGTATTCGAGGAGGCGTTCGCCCGCCGGGGTGAGGGTCATTCCCTTGGCGTTGCGCTGGAACAGCGGCAGCCCCAGTTCGTCTTCGAGCGCCTTGACGTGCGCGCTCACCGCCGGCTGGCTGAGGCACAGCAATTCGGCGGCGCGGGTCAGGTGGCCTTCGCGCCCGACGGTGACGAAGGTTCGCAGTTGGTGGAGTTCCATGGGATGGTCGAGTGATAAAAAGTGCCGTCCATCTTCGCCGAAATGACTTCGTCGGGCAATCACTGCGGCTGATGACAGGCATCCGCAAATACGATTGGATTGCCGGGCGAGCCGCTCCCACAATGGCGACACGCCCCATCACCCTACGGAGAACAAGATGACCGACATGTTCGAAGACCCCGTCAAGCAGCAAGTCTGGGCCACCCTGCGCGCCCTCAACGACGCTTGGACTCAGGGCAACCCCGACGACCTGCGCGACTATTTTCACCAGGACATGGTGGCGATTGCCGCCACCGAACGCCGGCGCCTGGAAGGGCGCGAGGCTTGCGTGGCGGGCTGGAAAGGCTTCGTTCAGGCCGCGAAAATCCACACTTGGCGTGAACTCGCCCCGGATATCCGCCTGCACGGCAACACCGCCATCGTCACCTACTACTACGAGATTTCCTTCGACATGGGCGGAAGCGCCATCGAGACCGGCGGGCGCGATCTGTTCGTATTCGTCAAGGAAAACGGGCGTTGGTGGGCGGTCGCCGACCAATTTTCCAACTACCCAGGATAGGTAAAAGCAGTGCTTAGTGCTTAGTGCTTAGTGGTGGAATGCGCTTCGCGCATGATCGAAATCCGACGCGCGTCGCGCGGCGACATCAACTAAACACTAAGCACTAAACACTTAACACTAAATTTTCCTCCTGTTTTCCAGAAAGAATTGCCATGACCAAGACCGTCCTGCTGCTCATTGTCGCCCTCGCCCAGCCGCTCGCCTGCCGCGCCGCCGATACGCCGCCTCCCACCCTCCTGCAAATCGCCGGGGTGCGGCTGCCGGAGGCGAAATTGTCCGACAGCGTACTGCTCATCATCGACGCACAGCGCGAATACACCGACGGCCGTCTGCCGCTGACCGGCATCGACGCGGCGATTCTCGAAACCGCGCTACTCCTGAAACGGGCGCGCCACGCTGGCACCCCGGTGATCCACATCGTCCACCACGGCAAACCGGGCGGGGCGCTGTTCGATCCCGCCGGGCCTTTCGTCAACATCGTTCCCCAGCTTGCCCCGCTACCGGGCGAGACCATCATCGTCAAATCCCTGCCCAATTCCTTCGCTGCAACCGGCCTGGAAAAACGTCTCACCGAACTGGGCCGGAAAAATCTGCTGGTGGTCGGTTTCATGACGCATATGTGCGTCAGCGCCACGGTGCGCGCCGCGCTCGACCTGGGCTACCGCAACACTATCGTCGCCGGGGCCACCGCCGAACGCGACCTGCCCGACGGCGCGGGCGGCAGCGTCAGCGCCGCGCAATTGCAAAAAGCCGAACTCGCCGCACTCGCCGACCGCTTCGCCGCCATCGTCCCTCATGCCGACGAAATCGCCGAACACTAACGTAAGCATTCCGTAAGATATGTTACAATGCACGCCTTCCCCTGTTGCCGCAATCCGTCCTGAAACTTGTCTGCAAATAGAATTTTACGCCGCCTGTTCAAGCGCCTGCTCCCGTCCCTGATGGTGGTGGCGCTGCTGTTTGGCGCGCTTCACGCTGATGCCGACGATGCCTGTGGCAATGGGGATTTCGGCGAGGTTACGTTGGTTTCCGTGCTGACTGCCGACGACCCCGCCGATAGCGGCGATTACGACCCGCTGGCGCTGATCCCAACCCCGGCCCCGACTTCGTCAGGCCGCCCCGCGAGCCTCCCGGCTCCGGCTTCCCTGCCGCCCGTACTGGCCATCTACGCCCCTCTGCCGCGACCTCCCAAAGCGGCCTGAACGTTTCCCCGGCGATCTGTTCGGCGGTTTTACCGACGGCGGATAGTCCACCCTGAATCCTCTCGATCCGGCGCGAGCGCTGATGCGCAGACGCATTTCATCTTTTCGGAAACCTCAATGAAATACCCGATCATCACCATTTTCATGGCTGTGCTGGGGCTGGCACCGGCTGCCCTGGCGCTGCCTCTCAGTCTCACCGATGCATTGCAACTCGCCGAATCCCGCCACCCTCAACTCGCCGCCGCCCAAGCCCAGGAGCAGGCCGCCCAGGCGGCGCTGGAAAGCGCGCAGGCTTATCCCAATCCCGAACTGGAGATCGGCGCCGGCTCTTTCCGCCCTCGCCAACCGGGAGCGGATAACGGGCGCGCCACCAGCATAGGACTGGCGCAACCCATCGAATGGCCGGCTTTGCGCAATGCGCGGGGCGCGGCGGCACAAGCCGGCATCGCCGCGAGCACGGCGGAACTGACCCAAGCGCGCCAATCTTTGCGCGCCCAGGTCAAACTGACCTTTTTCGAAGTGCTGCACCGCAACGAGGAATGGCAGGTAGCGCGGGAAAATCACGCGCTGTTGCAGCAAATCCGCGACCGCATAAAAATCAAGACGGAGGTCGGCGAATCGCCGCGTTATGAACTGGTGAAAGCCGAAGCGGAAACGTTGGCGGCGGACAACGCCGTCAAACGCGCCGGATTGCGGGTCGAGCAAACCCTGGCGCTGCTGCGGACGCTGCTCGGAATCAGCCTGCCGGAACAAATCGAGCCGCAGGCCGAAGCCCTCCCGGAATTCCGCCTGCCGCCCCTGGAAACCCTGAAACGCGACATGCTCGCCCAGCAACCGCTGCTTCACGCCGCAGCCGCCGAGACCCGCCGCGCCCAATCCAGGATTGAGATGGAACGCAGCCTGCGCCTGCCCCAGCCGACCCTCAAGTGGTCCGCCGAACGCGACCCCGAGGCGCAAGTGTGGCGGGTCGGCGTGAGCCTGCCGCTGCCCTTGTGGAACCGCCGCGACGGCCCGATCAACGAGGCGCTCGCGGAACTGCGCCGCGCCGAAGCCGAACAGCAGCGCCGCCGCAACGCCCTGGTCGCCGAACTGGAACAGGCTTACGCGCGTTTCGAAATCGCCAACACCCTGGTCGACACTTTCCGCAGCGGCTTGCTGCGCGAGGCGGAGAACGCCTTGCGGGTCGCCGAAGCCGCCTTCCGCTACGGCGAACGCAGCCTCCTCGAATACCTGGACGCCCAACGTACCCTGCGCGCCACCCGCCTCGACTACCTGGCCGCCCGCTACGAACTGCTTGCCGCGCAAATCGAGATCGAACGCCTGCGCGCCACCCCGCTTACCGAAGGACAACCATGAAACATTGGCTATTTCCCCTGCTCCTCTGCGCCCTGCTGGCCGCCTGCCAGCCCGCTGAAAAATCGCCGCCCGCCGCCGCAGCGCCGGTCGATCCGACTATCGTTGCCGTACCGGCGGAATTCCTCACGCGCTTGAAAATTGCCGCAGTCGGCGAAGGCGACACGGTGGAAACCCTGCGTCTGCCGGCCCGCGTCGAAGTCGATGAGCAGCGCGTGGCGCGCATCGGCGCGGCCGTCACCGGGCGCGTCACCCAGGTCCACGCGATACTCGGCCAACGGGTGCGGCGCGGCGAGGTACTGGCCACCCTGCACAGCGCCGAACTCTCCAATACCCAGCTCGCCTACCTCAAGGCGCTCTCCCAGGAAGAACTGCACCGCCGCGCCGTGGAGCGCGCCCGCCTGCTGTTCGCCGCCGACGTGATCGGCGCGGCGGAACAACAGCGCCGCGAAAGCGAGCTGGCACAGGCGCAGGCCGAGCTGCACGCCTCGCACGATCAACTCAAGGTGTTGGGCATGACCGCGAGCGCCATCGACAAGCTGGCGTCAACCCGCAGCGTGCATTCCCTGTCTTCCGTCACCGCCACCCTCGACGGCGTGGTGATCGAGCGCAAAGTGACGCCGGGCCAGGTGGTGCAGCCTGCCGATGCACTGTTCACGGTGGCCGATTTGTCGCACGTGTGGCTGGTCGCGGAAGTTCCCGAACAGCAGACCGAGGTCGTCAAGGTCGGCGAAGCGGCACAGGCGGAAATCGCCGCGCTGGGCGGCAAGCGCATTCAAGGCCGGCTGATTTTCGTTTCCGACACGGTCAAGCCGGACACCCGCACGGTGACGGTACGCATGGACGTGGAAAACCCGCAACGCACCATCAAGCCGGAAATGCTCGCTTCCATGCTGATCCAGAGCGCCCCGCAACGCCGCCTGGTGGTGCCGGTCTCTGCGGTGGTGCGGGAGAACGACCGCGACCATGTCTTCGTCCAGCTCGACGCCCAACGCTTCGCCCTGCGCCGCGTCACCCTCGGCCCGGAAAGCGGCGGCATCGCTGCGGTGCTGGAGGGCCTGAAAGCCGGGGAAAAAATCGTCGCCGATGGCGCTTTCCACCTCAACAACGAGCGGAAACGCAAGGAACTGGAAGGATAAGAAAAACAGTGTTTAGTTTTGAGTGTTAAGTGTTTAGTGAATGAGCGCTACGCGCGTTATTCCATACCAATCACCCTGCGCGAAGCGCAGACCAAAACTAAACACTAAACACTAAACACTAAAAACTTAAAACTTAAAACTTAAAACTGAACTTGGATATTTCATGCTTGAATCATTGATCCGCGCTGCCTTGAAGCAGCGCCTGGTAGTCGCCGTGGTGGCGGTATGCCTGTTGTTTTTCGGGCTGGACGCGGCGCGCAAGCTGTCGGTGGACGCTTTTCCCGACGTGACCAACGTCCAGGTGCAGATTGCCACCGAGGCCAAGGGCCGCTCCCCGGAAGAAGTCGAGCGTTTCGTCACCGTGCCGCTGGAAATGGCGATGACCGGCCTGCCGGGGCTGGAGGAGATGCGTTCGCTGAACAAGCCGGGGCTGTCGCTGATTACCCTGGTCTTCACCGATGCCACCGACGTGTATTTCGCCCGCCAGCTGGTGATGGAACGCTTGATCGAAGTGGCCGGACGGATGCCGCAGGGCGTGGCGCCGACGCTGGGGCCGCTCTCCACCGGCCTCGGCGAGGTCTACCAATACACCCTGGAACGCCCCGACGACGGCGAACGGGCGCTCACTCCGGAAGAACTGACGCGCCGCCGCATCGCTCAGGACTGGGTGGTGCGCCCGCTGTTGCGCGGCATTCCCGGCGTGGCGGAAATCAATTCGCAGGGCGGCTACGTCAAGCAGTACCAGGTGCTGGTCAATCCCGACCGGATGCGCCATTACAAGGTGACGCTCCAGGAGGTCTACCAGGCGCTGGCGCGCAACAACGCCAATTCCGGCGGCGGCGTGCTGCCCCATTACGCCGAACAATACCTGATCCGTGGCGTCGGCCTGGTCAGGAGCCTCGACGACATCCGCAGCATCGTGCTCAAGGAACAGGACGGTGTGCCGGTGTTGGTGCGCGATGTGGGTGAAGCGACCATCGGCCACGAGGTGCGCTACGGCGCGCTGTTGAAAAACGGCGTCAGCGAATCGGTGGGCGGTGTCGTGATGATGATCCGCGCCGGGAATGCCAAGGAAGTCGTGTCGCGGATCAAGGAGCGGGTGGCGGAGATCAACGCCAAGGGGATGCTCCCCGACGGCCTGAAAATCCTTCCCTACTACGACCGCAGCGACCTGGTGGACGCCGCGCTCGACACGGTGGTCAAGGTGCTGATCGAAGGCGTGGTGCTGGTGGTGATCGTGCTGTTCCTGTTTCTCGGCGATGTGCGCTCCTCGCTGATCGTGGTCGCCAGCCTGATCCTCACCCCGCTGATTACCTTCATGGTGATGAACCGCTATGGGATTTCCGCCAACCTGATGTCGCTGGGCGGTTTGGCCATCGCCATCGGCCTGATCGTCGATGGTTCAGTAGTGGTGGTCGAGAACGCCTTTCAGCGCCTCGCCGAACGCAAGGGCAGCGGCCTCTCCCGAGTGCGGGTGGTGCTGGAGGCAGCGGCGGAAGTGGCGACGCCGGTGGTATTCGGGGTCGGCATCATCATCCTGGTGTTCCTGCCGCTGATGACCCTGCACGGCATGGAAGGCAAGATGTTCGCGCCGCTCGCCTACACCATCGCCATCGCGCTGTTCGTTTCGCTGATCCTGTCGCTGACGCTTACCCCGGTGCTCAGTTCCTACCTGCTGGTGGGCAAGGACGAACACGATACGCGGCTGGTGGCGCTGCTCAAGAAACCCTATCTGCGCCTGCTCGACTGGACGCTCGGCAACGGTAAAAAAACCCTCCTCGCCGCCACCGCCGCCTTCGTCACGGCGCTGCTGCTGTTACCCCTGCTCGGCACGGCATTCATCCCCGAGATGAAGGAAGGCTCAATCGTACCCGGCATCAACCGGGTGCCCAATATTTCCCTGGAGGAATCCATCAAGCTGGAAATGGAGGCGATGCGCCTGGTGATGCAGGTGCCCGGCGTGAAATCGGCGTTCTCCGGAGTGGGGCGCGGCGAAAGCCCCGCCGACTCGCAGGGGCAGAACGAGTCCACCCCCATCGTCAGCCTCAAGCCGCGCGACGAGTGGCCCAAAGGCTGGAATCAGGACAACATCGCGGCGGGTATCCGGGATAAGCTGATGACCCTGCCCGGCGCGCAAATCGTCATGGCCCAGCCGATTTCCGACCGGGTCGATGAAATGGTCACCGGGGTGCGCTCCGACGTGGCGATCAAGCTGTTCGGCGACGATCTCGACACCCTCAAACAGAAAGCCGATGCCATCGCCAAGGTAGCCGGTTCGGTGCAGGGCGCGCAGGATCTCAAGGTGGAGCGCGTCACCGGCCAGCAATACCTGTCCATCGACATCGACCGCCAGGCCATCGCCCGCCACGGCCTCAACGTCTCGGACATTCACGATGTCATCGAGGCGGCCATCGGCGGCAAGGTCGCCACCGAAATCTATGAGGGCGAGCGGCGCTTCGGGGCGGTGGTGCGGCTGCCGGAGAAATTCCGTAACGATGTGGCGACCATCCGCAGGCTGCTCGTCAGCTCGCCGAACGGTGCCCTGGTGGCATTGGAAAACCTCGCCGACATCCGCGTTCAGGACGGCCCCGCGCAAATCAGCCGGGAGAAGGCCAAGCGTCGCATCGTGGTGGGCGTGAACGTGAAGGATCGCGACCTCGGCAGCTTCGTCGCCGAACTGCAACAAGCGGTGGACAGCAAGATCAAGCTTCCCGAAGGTTATTACCTGGAATGGGGCGGGCAATTCCAGAACATGGAACGAGCACTCGGGCATCTCGCCATCATCGTGCCGGTGACGATTGCGGCGATTTTTTTCCTGCTGTTTCTGCTGTTCGGCTCGTTGCGTTACGCCGCGCTGATTATCCTGGTGCTGCCGTTCGCCTCCATCGGCGGGGTGGTGGCGCTGTTCGTGTCCGGCGAATACCTGTCGGTGCCGGCTTCGGTGGGCTTCATCGCCCTGTGGGGGATCGCAGTGTTGAACGGTGTGGTGCTGGTGTCCTACATCCGCAGCCTGCGCGACGAAGGCATGAGCCAGGCGCAAGCAGTGGTGCAAGGCTGCCGCCAGCGTTTCCGCCCGGTGCTGATGACCGCCACGGTGGCCATGCTCGGCCTGATCCCGATGCTGTTCGCCGACGGGCCTGGCTCGGAAGTGCAGCGCCCGCTCGCCATCGTGGTGATCGGCGGGCTGATTACCTCGACCCTGCTCACCCTGGTGGTACTGCCGACGCTCTACAAGTGGTTCGAGGAAAAACACTACGAGGCGTAATGGACAAGAAGGTAATGGGTGATGAGCAATGGGTGATGAAAACCACCGCTCATCCCCATTACCCATCACCCATTACTCATCACGCTCAAAGGAGAACACCATGAAAGAAATCAAAGCCATCGTCCAGCCCAACCGGGTGGCGAAAATCCGCGATGCCTTCCGCGACCTGCCCGGTTTTCCCGGCATGAACATCTGCCGGGTGCAAGGCTGCAGCCAACACGGCGGCGTGGAGCGCCACGCCACGATACGCGAGGAACTGACCGACTTTTCCGACAAGATGCGTATCGAAATCGTCGCGCCCGACGACATCGTCGCGGACATCGTGCGCATCATCCGCGCCAACGCCTATTCCGGGCAGGCCGGCGACGGCGTGTTATGGATCACCGCGGTGGAGGAATTTCACCGGCTGTGCAAAATGGAAAATTGACTAGGGAAAAGCCGCCAAAGCCGCAATGGCGCAAAAACACATCGAAAAACATAGTATTGGCCGTGCATCCGGCGGACGAATGGCCAATACGCCGTATCGTTCTGGTTTCCTTGCGCCTTCGCGCCTGTGCGGTTCCGAAGCGCGGCCTTTTGAAAAAAAACCTGAAAAAAATTAGGGATAAGAGGGCTAATTGAGCGATAATTCGCCCCCGCTGCAAGTACCTCCATTCGCAACGAATTCTGATGGCCCCCATGAACACCGACAAAACCCGCATGCCCTGCCTGGACGCCGTGAAGGCAATCGCCTGCCTGCTCATCGTTTTGCACCACCTGGCGGTGTACGGCCCCATGTCCGATGTCGCCTACCCGTTGATTTCCGGCCTGCTCGACGGGCTGTACCAATACGGACGGGTCGCAGTGCAGGTGTTCCTGGTCATCGCCGGCTTCCTCTCCGCCAAGAATCTCGCCCCGTATGGCGTACCGCACCTCACCGACCCGCTGGGCGCCATCAAGCAGCGTTACGACCGGCTGATCCTGCCCTACCTCGCCGCCATCACCCTGGCTATCCTCTGCGCGGCGCTGGCGCGCCACTGGATGGATCGCGACTACATCCCCGCCACCCCGGATTTCCTGCAACTGATTGCCCACGCCCTGCTGCTCCAGGACCTGCTCAATCAGGAAGCGCTGTCCGCCGGGGTGTGGTATATCGCCATCGACTTCCAGTTATTCGCCCTGATCGCCGCGCTGTTGTGGATGGCCCGCAAGATCGAATGGCGCTATGCCAATGCCACCGCGCCGCTGCTGATCGCGGGCATGACCGTCGCCTCGCTGTTCATGTTCAACCGCAACGATTTCTGGGATGAAACCGCGTTCTACTTTTTCGGCGCCTACGGGATGGGCGCCTTGAGCTATTGGGCGGCGACCCGCCCGCGCGGCTGGCTGTGGCTGCTCGCGCTGGGCGCGCTGGTGGGCGTGGCCCTGCTGGTGGAATTCCGCCTGCGCATCGCGGTGGCCGGCGTGACCATGCTGCTGCTCGGCTTCGCGCGGCGCTACGCGGCGCGCGAACAGCGCCCCGCCCTGCTGCCGATCACCTACCTGGGACGGGTATCGTATTCGATCTTCCTGGTGCACTTTCCCCTGTGCATGGTGGTCAACGCGACATTTTCCCATTTCTTCCCGCAGCAGCCGCTCATCAACGCCTTGGGCATGGTAGTCGCCCTGGGCGTCAGCATCGGCGGCGGCATCCTGTTCTTCCGCTGGGTGGAAAGCCGGGCCACCTGCAACAAGACGCGCCTGCCTGTTCTGGCGGGGTTCATGGCAAGCGGCCTGTATTCCGCGATGTAATGTAGCGGCCCGCCGGACCGGGCGGGATTCCCATCCCGTGCGTTCGCGGCGACAATAGCGTCTTGCCCGCCCAGCCTGTTCATGTCGATGACGCTGCCGTGAAATTCCGCCGTTTCCCTCTTCTCGCCGCCGTCACGGCGGCATTGCTCGCCGCGTGTGCGCCGCTGCCGCCGCGCACCGCCCTGACGGTAAGCAGGGTAGCCTCGCCCAACTTCGACGAGCGCCGCCCGAATCTGGTCGTCATCCACCACACCAGCAACGATAATCTGGAAAAATCCCTGAACACCCTGACCACCCCGGCACGCAAGGTCAGCGCGCACTACCTGATCGCCCGCGACGGGGAAATCGTCCAACTGGTCGAGGAAAACGCCCGCGCCTGGCATGCCGGAAAATCCTGGTGGGGCGGCAACACCGACGTCAATTCGGCGTCGCTCGGCATCGAACTCGACAACAATGGCCGCGAACCCTTTGCCGAAGCGCAAATCGAAGCGCTGCTTGCGCTGCTGGCGGATATCAAACAGCGCTACGCCATCCCCGCCGCCAACTTCGTCGGCCACGCCGACGTCGCCCCGGGACGCAAGAGCGACCCGAGCGCACTATTTCCCTGGAACAGGCTGGCGGACAAGGGCTTCGGCCTGTGGTGCGAGGAACCGCTAACGCCCGCGCCGGACGGCTTCGACCTGGCGCTCGCCCTTGCCGCCATCGGCTACGACCCCGCCAAGCCGGAAGCGGCGCTACAAGCCTTCCGCCTGCATTTCGAACACGACAATCCAGCACCTACCGACGCAGATGAGAAAGCGCTGGCTTACTGCCTGTTGCAGAAGAAAAGTGCAGCGAAGCAGTAATTCCATTTCCAAATCGGCAGAAGTAGAGACATTGACCGAGCGATAAGACTGTTGAAGGACTGGGAAAAGCGAAATGACTAAGGCACACCGAACGCACGAAGAAGCTACCACTGAATTGTTTCGGAACGATCCGGAGTTGGCGGCGGAGTACCTGAATTCCGTGCTCGCCGACGGCGACGAGATCGACCTCATGTTGGCGCTGCGTAGCCTGGGCAAGGCGTTCGGGGGCGTTCAGGAAGTCGCCCGCCAAGCTGAGGTAAACGCCCATACCCTCTACCGAACTCTCTCAGAGCAAGGGAATCCTGAACTGAAAACACTGTCGGCGATCCTCAAGGCGATGGGAATGCGCTTGGCTGTACAACCGATCAACCATCTTCATGCCTAGATTAACGCCGACGGCCTGTCTCATAAAAATCCGGCAACAGCATTTCACCTTCTCATATCATTGAACTTAAGTGCAGCAATTTGCTGCGTAGCCATCAATGCCACAGTTATTTTTCCTTCTTTAGGAACTCAGTGACTGCTAAGTGCCAGTAACATCCATTTTGGAGCATTTACACAAAGCTGCCATATTGACGATGCAAGCGTCCGGGATATTGGAGTTGTTAGGCGGCGCACCCGACTCAAAGCCATTGCGCATCATGGCATTACATTGGCATACTGCGTGCGTGAATAATAATTAAATCCGGACGTAGAGTGTCCGACTAATAACTGTTAGGTGCCTTTGCACCACCGTGGAGTAATGGTTAGATGAAATTGTCTTTATATTGCGATCTAGCAAAGCTCAACTGGACTACTGTCGCAGAATTGCCATCCTTCCTAAGCCGTTACGGGTTGCGCACAGACTCTATATCTGTAAATTTGAGAAGATTCCCAGAGAAACTTGAATTTGAATCACTGGAGCATATTCAGCAGTATGTAAAGATAAAGGGCGAACCGGGGGCGTTTGATATTCGTCTTCGTGGCAAGGAGGCTGAGAAAGAGTTTTCCTTTTCCCTGAGCAAAGGCACAAATATTCATCATGAGCCATACTTAGTGATTGAGCTAGATGCGGAAGCTCCTGAGCCCATCCTTACGGCGGCCATGGAATTATTGGACCTTTCCCCAGAGCACCGCACACAAGCTGCTGAACTACCACGTACTGTTTTCATAGCCCACCGATTTGATGCCGTCGGGCAAGAGGCTTCCGATAAGATTGCACTCTTTTTAACACTGCTTGGATTCGAGTGTGTCTCAGGGCGGGGCTATGCTCCCGGCCCAATTTCCGAGAAGGTTAAATCTCGAATGCAGGCCCAGGCTGTCGTAGTAGTGGTCTGGACGCCAGGTGAAGATTCTACGTGGCTAGTTCAGGAGTCACTGCTTTCAAACTTATCCGGAAAGCCGCTCATTCTCATCAAAGATGCAACGTCTGCGTTTAGACCCGGATTGCTTGCCGACCTTGAATTCATCCCGTTCTCTGAAGCGCGTATTGAACAAGCGTTTATACCGTTGCTGGAAGGGCTTCGTGCAATCGGATTTATGTTTGGTAGCACTGACTAAGGCGCCTACTCATCGTTGCAGGGGGACGCTCCGTCTATCGGTGGCGCGTCCCCTGAACTCAGACATTGAACGTCCGCTTTCTTAGGCAGCAACTTCCGCTGTGAGTCGTAAGCAGCCACATTCCCCCAGAATTACGCTTAAAGCTTCCCAAACAAATCCCGGCTGGCCGCGTGGCTGATGGCGACCACCGCCGGATGGGTGAGCTTGCGCTCCACCGAGATGGCGTAGAACTGCTCGCTCACCGCTTCGCTTGAGCCGATGCACACCACGTCGTGCTGGCGCATCACCTGCGCGGCGGTCACCGCGGGGGCCGAAAAAATTCCTACCCCCGCCTGCCCGAAAGCGGTCATCAAGGCGCCGTCGTCGAATTCGCCGACGATGCGCGGGCGGATTTGCTGGTCGGCGAACCAGCGCGTCAGCTTGGCGCGCACCGCCGCTTCCTCGCCCGGCAGGAGCAGCGGCGCGCCGTCCAGGCAAGCCGGAAACTCGCCGGGATACTGCGCGGTCAGCGCCGCCGTGGCGAAAAAGCTGATCCCGCATTCTCCCAGCAAATGGCTGAAGCCCCGCACATCGACGCGGTTCGGCAAGGGGCTGTCGGCAATCACGATGTCGAGGCGGTGCACCGCCAATTCCGCAAGCAAATCGGTGACCTTGCCTTCCCGGCACACGATGCGCGGCGGCTCGGTGATCTGCATCGCCGGTTCGAGAAGCTGGTAGGCCACCGACTTGGGCACCGAATCGGTTACCCCGACGCGAAATTGCAGGGGCCGCCCGCCCGGAACATGGTGCAGCGCTTCTTCCAGTTCCTGGCCGAGGGCGAAGATTTCGTCGGCGTAGCTCAGCACCAGCCGTCCCGCCTCGGTCAACTCGAAATGCCGCCCGCTACGGTCGAACAAGCGCTCGCCCAGCGCTTCCTCGAACACGCTCAACTGGCCGCTGATGGTTTGCGGGGTCAGGTGCAGGCGTTCGCTGGCGCGGGTCACCCCGCCGGCCTTGGCCACCGCCCGGAAATAATGGAGATGTTTATAATTTAGCGCGCTCATCTTGCTTCGGTTTTTTCGAACATTAATTCAATTATATTCGACTTTTTGGATAACCGGGAAGCGCCTACAATCGCCTTACTCACCATTCCCAATGTTTCGACAGGAGGATTCACCATGAACTCGAACCAACCCTTCCACTCTGCACAAGTATTGTCGGCACCGGCATCCACCCTCGCCACCAACAAGGTGGTGCGCAACACCTACCTGCTGCTGTCCATGACGCTGCTGTTCAGCGCCCTGACCGCCGGCCTCGCGGTCGCCATGAAGCTGCCGCACCCCGGCCTCATCGTGACCCTGGTGGGCTATTTCGGCCTGCTCTTCCTCACCACCAAGTTCCGCGACAGCGTCGCCGGACTGGGCTTCGTGTTCGCCCTCACCGGCTTCATGGGCTACACCCTCGGGCCGATCGTCAGCCACTACCTGGCCCTGCCCAACGGCGGCCAGATCGTGATGACGGCGATGGGCCTCACCGGTGCGATCTTCCTCGGCCTGTCGGCGTATGCGCTGACCACCCGCAAGGACTTCAGCTTCATGGGCGGTTTCCTCGCGGTGGGCATCCTGGTGGCCTTCCTCGCCGGGCTGGGCGCAATCTTCCTTGAACTGCCCGGCTTGTCGCTGGCGGTTTCGGCGCTCTTCGTGCTGCTGATGTCGGGGCTGATCCTCTTCGAGACCAGCAACATCATCCACGGCGGCGAAACCAACTACATCATGGCGACGGTGAGCCTGTTCGTGTCGATCTTCAACCTGTTCACCAGCCTCCTGCAACTGTTGGGCTTCTTGGGCAGCAGCGACTGATCCTCCCCCCCCCCCCGACAGCTAGGCTAGGAAACATCATGAAATCCCAACTCTCCTACTTCACCGGTTCTTTCATCTTCAGCGCGCTGGCGGTGATTGCCGCCTATTTCATCGGCGGCGTGAAAGGCGCGGTGACGGTGCTGTTCCTCACCGTCCTGGAAACCTCGCTGTCCTTCGACAACGCGGTGGTCAACGCCACCATCCTCAACGGCTGGGACGCCGTGTGGCGGCGCCGCTTCCTGGTGTGGGGGATGCTAGTCGCGGTGTTCGGGATGCGCCTGGTGTTTCCCCTGCTGATCGTCGGCATCGCCGGCGGGATGGGGCCGCTGGCAGCGCTCGACTTGGCGGTCAACCGCCCCGATGAATACGGGCGTATCCTGACTTCGGCGCACCACCAGATCGCCGCGTTCGGCGGGGCGTTCCTGATGATGGTGTTCCTCAAGTTCTTCGTCGACCGCCACAAGACCGAACACTGGTTCCACGCCCTGGAAGCGCCGCTGACCCGCCTCGGCAAGCTGGAAGCCATCGAAGCGGCGCTGACCCTGATCCTGGTGCTGCTCACCGCCGCCCTGCTGGACGGGCCGGAGCGTGGCGAATTCGTCACCGCGGGGGTTTGGGGCGTGGTCACTTATATTTTCGCCAAAGGCTTGGCGGCGCTGGTGGGCGGCGAGGATGCCGGGCATGAGCAGGTGGTGCGCCAAGGCGTGGGCGGCTTCCTCTATCTGGAACTGCTCGACGCGAGCTTCTCGTTCGACGGCGTGGTGGGCGCGTTCGCCCTCACCAACAATCTCTTCATCATCACCTTGGGCCTCGGCGCGGGGGCGATGTTCGTGCGCAGTTTCACCCTGCTGCTGGTCGAGCGCGGCACCCTCAGCACCTACCGCTACCTGGAGCACGGCGCCTTCTGGGCGATCGGCGCGCTCGCCGTCATCATGCTGGCGGGGGTGAAGTTCCACATCCCGGAAGCCGTAACCGGCCTGGTCGGCGCGGCGCTGATCGCCCTGTCGCTGGGCAGTTCGATCCTCTCCAACCGCCGCGAGGCTGCCGCCGACGAACCGTAGCACCTTGAAAAATACCCGACCTGCAACAACATTGAATTACTCTGGCTTAAATCGCACTTTTGGAGGTTTGCAATGAAACGCATCATTCTCTTTCTGATCACCAACCTTGCCGTCATGCTGGTGCTGGGCGTCGTCGCCAGCCTGCTGGGGGTCAACAAATATCTCACCGGCAACGGCCTGAATCTCGGAATGCTGCTCGGCTTCGCCGCCGTGATGGGCTTCGGCGGCTCGTTCATCTCGCTGCTGATGTCCAAGACCATGGCCAAATGGAGCACCGGCGCGCAAGTCATCGAGAATCCCCAGACCCAGGTGGAACGCTGGCTGGTCGATACCGTCGCCCGCCTCACCCAGCGCGCCGGCCTGCCGATGCCCGAAGTGGCGCTCTACGACGGCGAGCCGAACGCCTTCGCCACCGGCATGAGCCGCAACAGCGCGCTGGTGGCGGTTTCCACCGGACTCCTGCAAACCATGAACGAAAAGGAAGTGGAAGCGGTGCTGGCCCACGAAATCGCCCACGTCGCCAACGGCGACATGGTCACCCTCACCCTCATCCAGGGCGTGGTGAACACCTTCGTGATCTTCATCTCGCGGGTCATCGGCTATTTCGTCGACCAGGCGTTGCGCAAAAACGACGAGGAAAGCAGCGGCCCCGGCATCGGCTACACCATCACCGTGATCGTCTGCGACCTGCTGTTCGGCGTGCTGGCCAGCATCATCGTGATGTACTTCTCGCGCCAGCGTGAATTCCGCGCCGACGCAGGCGCCGCCCACCTGCTCGGCACCCCCCAGCCGATGATCGCCGCCCTGCAACGCCTGGGCGGCATGGAAGCCGGCGAACTCCCGCAAAGCGTCGCCACCGCCGGCATCGCCGGACGTCCGGGATGGAGCGCGATATTCGCCACCCACCCGAGCATCGAGGAACGCATTGCCGCGTTGCGCGGTTGATCAGTCATCGCGTGGCAGGACACCCGATCCCTGCCACGCTTCTCCCGCTTCCTTGATCCCCCGCCGCAAGGTGGAAACTCCCCCAAAATCATCGCCAAGCCCCCGCTAAACTAATCAATTCGGCCTCGTCGAGGCCTTGATCTATACTGAGACAGTCAATGGATATTGGGTAAAGGGGAACAATCATGAGATTTCTAATTGCCATACTTTTGTCGGTTTCGGTTCTATTCGCAGCGCCTGCCGGCGCGGATCAAACCCTTACGGGGGCGCTGATCGGCACCTTCACCGGGGCCACTACCGACAACTCCGCGACGTTCTCCGGGAATATCGAAGGGCAATGGTTGGCGACCATTGCCACCAGCGCCTCCGGTTCGTCGTCGATCAGTGCTTCGGGCAGTGGGACGTTCGGCGCGAAAGGACTTTCCGGAACGTGGCAGATCACCGGATACGACCCGGCGACCGGGAAGATCACGGTGGCCTGGTCGGCGCCGGGCAATCGCGGGCCGTTGAGTTCCAACGGCTCGGCGGACGGCAGCGTCGCCCTGATATTCGATCCCGCCACCGGCAAAGCCACCGGCGCATTTACCGGGCAATATTATTCCGGCAGCGGCGGCGTGAAGACCGTCAACGGCACATGGACGGTTTCGCTGCAAAATCCGGCCACGGCGACCGTTCGCGGGAGCGTGAACGGCTCTTTCGCGGGAACGGCGTCTTTCGTCAACAGCGTCTCCGGGGCGGCGACGGGAACCTGGGTCGCCAATGTTCAGGCGGACGGTTCGATAACCGGATCGGCGAACGGCACCTTCAATGGCGGTAATATCGCAGTCCCCTATTATGGAAACGTGTGCATCTGCGGAACCTGGACGGGCACCCTCACGCGCAGCAGTCTGGGCGTTTACAGCTTCGAGGGGGCATGGACGCAGCCGGTAATCAGCGGGTCGGCTGCCGGATCGGGCGGCGGCCCGATGTCGTGGACCATAGACATCAACGCCACGCCGTTCCGCGCCAGCGGCGATTTTTCCGGAGCGACATCGTTCAGCTTCCTGTCGTTCACGGTGCCGATTTCCGCATCGGGAACCTGGAATGCGACCTTGCCGTTAACGCCTTAGCCGTTGGCATTTCACCCCCCTTGTCGGCACCGAGCGGAACCCTCCGCGGTGCCGACTTCATTGCGGTTTCTTTCCCTCTTTAGCTGTCGGCGGTTTCCCTTTAACTTGACATCCCCCGCCCGAACTCCAAGAATTGTGCGTTCTTCTTAACGTAAGGCCCATTTCTTGGACGACATTCCCTTATCCGGCCTGCTGATCGCGCTGGCCGTGCTGCTGATCGTTTCCGGCTTTTTCGCCGCCGCCGAAACCAGCATGATGGCGCTCAACCGCTATCGCCTCAAACACCTGGCCAAACGCGGCCATCGCGGCGCCCGCTTGACCGCCTACCTGCTGGACCATACCGACAAACTGCTGGGCGTGATCCTGCTCGGCAACAACCTGCTCAACGCCGCTTCCGCCGCGCTGGTCACCGTCATCACCCTGCGCCTGTTTGGCGACAGCGAATGGATGATTACCGCCTCGACGCTGGCGGTCACCTTCCTGATCCTGGTCTTCAGCGAAGTCACGCCGAAGGTACTGGGCGCCGCTTATCCCGAGCGCATCGCCTTTCCCGCCGGCTATGTGCTGACCCCGCTGCTCAAGCTGGTTTACCCGGTGATCTGGTTCGTCAACCTGTTCGTCAACGCGCTGCTGTGGATGCTGCGCCTGAAGCCCTCTCTGCACGGCGCCAGCGCCGCCCTGAACATGGAGGAACTGCGCACCCTGGTGCTGGAAGGCGGGCATTACATTCCCCCCAAGCATCACAGCATCCTGGTCAACCTGTTCGAGCTGGAAAAAACCACCGTCGGCGACGTAATGACGCCGCGCAACCAGATCGAGGCCATCGACCTCGACGCGCCGCTGGAAACCATTCGCGAGCAGATCGTCACTTGCCACCATTCGCGCCTGCTGGCGTACCGGGAAAAGCTCGACAACGTGTTGGGCGTGATAACGGTGCGCAAGCTGCTGCGTCATGTGCAGAACGACGAAATCAGCGCGGCAACCCTCACCGAATCGATGCGCGAGCCGTATTTCATCCCCGCCGGTACCTCGCTACTCACCCAGATGCAGTTGTTCCAGGAAAACCAGCGGCGTACCGGCGTGGTAGTCGATGAATACGGCGAACTGCTGGGGCTGGTGACGCTCGACGACCTCCTTGAGGAAATCGTCGGCGAATTCACCACCATCGCGCCCGGTCAGACCGGCAGCTACCGCAAGCAGGACGACGGCAGTTGGCTGGTGGACGGCGCCAGTCCGCTACGCGACCTGAACCGCAAATTGAAACTGGATTTCCCTCTGAGCGGCCCGAAAACCCTCAACGGCCTGATCCTCGAACATTTCGAGGACATCCCGGAAGCCGGGGTGAGCTTCAAGCTCGGCGGCCACACCCTGGAAATCCTGCAAACCCAGGATCGCTCGGTGAAAGTGGTGCGGCTCTTCCCTGCCCCCCCGCCGCCGGCCTGACAAGCCATTTTAAAAATTGCCGCACGGCCGCCCCGCCATGGTTAAAACGCCTCTCACAAGCGCCTTTACATTCGGGGCTGCGGTTGGCATCATCTGGGCAGTCTTGAAAATTATCGCCTTTCCAGAATGTCATCGATCCTTCCTCCTTCCAAACTGAGCGGCCTGGCGCGCGCGCTGGTGCAGCACAACCGCCTTCCCGAGGAGGAAGTGCAGGTCATCCAGGATCAGGCCCACGCCGAGGGGAAGAATTTCATCGCGGTGTTGCTCGCCGCCAAGAAAATGGCGGCCCTGGAAGTCGCCGAATTCGCCTCCGTCACCTTCGGCTATCCCCTCTTCGACCTGGATGCCGTCGACACCGACCACTTGCCGCATTCGGCCATCGATCCCCGCACCATGCAAGGGCGGCGCGTGCTGCCCCTGCTGAGGCGCGGTAACCGGCTGTTCGTGGCGGTTGCCGACCCCTCCGACCTGCAGTTGCTCGACGAGGTGAAATTCCAGACCGGCTTGGCGGTGGAGCCGGTGGTGGTGGAAGACCCCAAGCTCGGGGCGCTGATCGACAAGCGCTATGCCGCCAGCGCTGCGGCGCTGAAGGATTTGCCGGGCGACGAGATCGAGCTGGATTTCGCCGACGAGGAAGCCGCAGCGGCCGCCGTGACGGCCAGCGAAGAGGGCATGGCCGCGGAAGTCGACGACGCCCCGGTGGTCAAGTACATCCAGAAAATTCTCCTCGACGCCATCAACGGCGGGGCGTCCGACATCCATTTCGAGCCTTACGAAAAGTTCTACCGGATCCGCTACCGTACCGACGGTATCCTTTACGAAGTGGCGCAGCCGCCGCTGGCGATCAAGGAAAAAATCGGCTCGCGCATCAAGGTAATTTCCAAGCTCGACATTTCGGAAAAACGCATCCCCCAGGACGGGCGCATGAAACTGGTGCTGTCGCCCAGCCGCGCCATCGACTTCCGCGTCAGCACCCTGCCGACCCTGTTCGGCGAAAAGATCGTGATGCGGATTCTCGATCCCAGCAGCGCCACGCTGGGCATCGATGCGCTGGGCTACGACCCCGACCAGAAGGAACACCTGCTCAAGGCCATCGGACGCCCCTACGGGATGGTGCTGGTGACCGGGCCGACCGGCAGCGGCAAGACGGTGTCGCTGTACACCTGCCTCAACATTCTCAACGAGCCGGGCATCAATATTTCCACCGCCGAAGACCCGGCGGAAATCAACCTGCCCGGGGTCAACCAGGTCAACGTCAACGACAAGGCCGGCCTGACGTTCGCCGCCGCGCTGAAATCCTTCCTGCGCCAGGATCCCGACATCATCATGGTGGGCGAAATCCGCGACCTGGAAACCGCCGACATCGCCATCAAAGCCGCGCAGACCGGCCACATGGTGCTTTCCACCCTGCACACCAACGACGCGCCGGGCACCCTGACGCGCCTGATGAACATGGGGGTGGCGCCGTTCAACATCGCCTCGTCGGTCATTCTCATCACCGCCCAGCGCCTCGCCCGGCGCCTGTGCAAATGCAAGCAGCCCGAGGACATCCCCCGCGAAGCCTTGCTGCGCGCCGGTTACAAGGAAGCGGATTTGGATGGTTCCTGGCAACCCTACGGCCCGGTTGGATGCGAACTGTGCAAGAATAGCGGCTACAAGGGGCGGGTCGGGATATACCAAGTGATGCCGATCAGCGACGAAATCAGCCGCATCATCATGAAAAACGGCACCGCCCACGATATCGCCGACCAGGCCCAGCGCGAAGGCGTGCGCGACCTGCGTCAATCGGGACTGGCCAAGGTCAAGCTGGGACTGACCTCGCTGGAAGAAATCGAAGCGGTAACGAATGAATAAGCAAAAACAGTTTTTAGTTTTGAGTGTTTAGTGTTGAATTGTTGAATGCGCTTCGCGCCTGATCCAATAGCGACGCGCTTGGCGCGTCGACCTCAACTAAACACTCGACACTAAGCACTCAACACTGTTTTTGTCCTTTAAGGAGGAGAAAACATGGCAACCGACAAGAAGGACGCGGCCAAGGAATACATCTATTCCTGGGAAGGCAGCGACAAGAAGGGCCGCAAGATCAAGGGCGACATTCGCGCCGCCAGCGACGCCGTCGCCAAGGCCCAATTGCGCCGCCAGGGCATCAACGTAGCCAAGCTGAAAAAGCAAAGCAGCGCCAGGGGCGGCAAGATCGTCGACAAGGACGTCACCCTGTTCGTGCGCCAGCTCGCCACCATGATGAAGGCCGGCGTGCCCCTGCTGCAAGCCTTCGACATCGTCGGCAAGGGCCACAGCAACCCGGCGGTGGCCAAGCTCCTCATGGATATCAAGACCGATATCGAGACCGGTAGCAGCCTGAGCAACGCCTTCAAGAAATACCCGCTGTATTTCGACGACCTGTTCGTCAACCTGGTCACCGCCGGCGAGCAGGCCGGTATTCTCGATACCGTGCTGGACCGCCTCGCCTCCTACAAGGAAAAAATCCTCGCCATCAAGGGCAAGATCAAATCCGCGCTGTTTTACCCGATTTCGATTCTGGTGGTGGCTTTCGTCATCACCGCGGTCATCATGCTGTTCGTGGTGCCGGCGTTCAAGGAACTGTTTTCCAGCTTCGGCGCCAACCTGCCCGGCCCCACGGTGTTCGTGATGAACCTCTCGGAAATTTTCGTCCAGTACTGGTATCTGATCTTCGGCAGTATCGGCGGTTTTTTCTACGGTTTTTTCTACACCTGGAAGCGCTCCAAGAAAATGCAGGAGATCATGGACCGCATCATGCTCAAGCTGCCGATTTTCGGCGCGGTGATCGAAAAAGCCACTATCGCCCGCTGGACCCGCACCCTCTCCACCATGTTCGCCGCCGGCGTGCCGCTGGTGGAAGCCCTCGCCTCGGTAGGCGGCGCGGCGGGCAACGTGATCTACCTCAACGCCACCAAGAAGATCCAGGCCGAGGTCAGCACCGGTACCAGCCTCACCGTCTCCATGCAAAACGTCGAACTGTTCCCCCCCATGGTGCTGCAAATGGTCGCCATCGGCGAGGAATCCGGCGCACTCGACTCCATGCTCGGCAAGATCGCCGACTTCTACGAAGCGGAAGTCGATGATGCAGTAGAAGCGCTCTCTAGCCTGATGGAACCGCTAATTATGGTGGTCCTCGGCACCCTCATCGGCGGCCTGGTGGTCGCCATGTACCTGCCGATCTTCAAGATGGGCCAGGTGGTCGGCTGATTATGGAACTGTTTTTTATCGCGCTGCAAAGCTACCCGCCCTTCTTTATCGGCCTGGCGATTGTCGTCGGCCTGATCGTCGGCAGTTTCCTCAACGTGGTCATCCATCGTCTGCCCAAGATGATGGAACGCGACTGGGCCGAACAATGCGCGGCCCTGCACCATAAGGAAGGCGACCCGGAACCGCAGCCGGCCCCGCCCTACAACCTGGTGATTCCGCGTTCCGCCTGCCCCGCCTGCGGACACCTCATCAACGCCTGGGAAAACATCCCGATCATCAGTTGGCTGGCCTTGCGCGGACGTTGCGCGCATTGCAAGGCGCCGATCTCGGCGCGCTACCCCATCGTCGAAGCCGTCACCGGCCTGTTGAGCGGTTTCGCCGCCTGGCATTTCGGTTTCGGCCTGACCGGCTGCGCGGCGCTGCTCCTGATCTGGACGCTGGTGGCGCTGACCTACATCGACTTCGACACCCAATACCTGCCCGACGACCTCACCCTGCCGCTGCTGTGGCTAGGCCTGCTGTTCAACACCGCCAACGCCTTCACCGACCTGAAGAGCGCGGTGATCGGCGCCATCGCCGGCTATCTCTCGCTGTGGAGCGTGTACTGGGCCTTCAAGCTCATCATGAAAAAGGAAGGTATGGGTTATGGCGACTTCAAGCTGCTCGCCGCCATCGGCGCGTGGTTCGGCTGGATCATGCTGCCCCTGGTGATCCTGCTCTCCTCGCTGGTCGGCGCAGTGGTCGGCACCTTCCTCATCATCCTCGCCAAGCGCGGCCGCAACGTGCCCATGCCATTCGGCCCCTACCTCGCCGGCGGCGCGCTAGTCGCGCTGTTCTGGGGGGAACCTATCGTGCGGGCGTATTTGGGTTATTAGTCTTCACGGGAACCCGCGCCGCCAAAACGTCCTTGAATCCCCATCTGCACACGCGAACGAGGAGAGTCTATGAGCAACAGGACAGCCGATCCGGATACTCAAACTGACCGCTTGGTTGTTTTCCAGGAAACAGCCATTCGCCGCACCTGGCACAACGAGGAATGGTGGTTTTCCATCGCGGATGTCGTCGCCGTTCTCACCGACAGCGTCAACCCAAGCGACTACATCAAGAAAATCCGCTCGCGTGACAAAGCGTTATCTCAAGGGTGGGGACAAATTGTCACCCCCCTACGCATAGAGACTGCAGGGGGTATCCAGCGGGTCAACTGCGCCAACACCGAAGGGTTGTTTCGCGTCATCCAGTCGATTCCCTCGCCCAAGGCGGAGCCTTTCAAGCGCTGGCTGGCGCAGGTGGGCTTTGAACGGGTCAAGGAAATCGAAAACCCGGAACTCGCCAGTGCCCGTGCCCGCGAGCTTTACCAGGCCAAGGGCTACCCGCCGGCGTGGATCGAAAAACGGCTACGCTCCATCGCCGTTCGCGGCGAGTTGACCGACGAGTGGAAGGCTCGCGGCGTACAGGAAGGCCGGGAATATTCCATCCTCACCGCTGAAATCGCCCGCGCCACATTCGGCGTAACGCCCGCCGCCCACAGTCGCCTCAAGGGGCTGGACAAGATCAAGACTGCCAACAATCTGCGCGATCACATGACTGATCTGGAACTGATTTTCACCATGCTGGGCGAGGCGGGCACCACGGAAATCGCACGCCGCCAGGATGCGCAGGGGTTTGCCGACAACCGCCAAGCGGCGAAGGAAGGCGGCACGATTGCCGGCGATGCGCGCAAGGCGCTGGAAGCCAAGAGCGGCAAGCCGGTGGTGAGCGGGGAGAACTATCTGGCGCCGCCCCTAACAGGGACATTGGAAGTCGCCGCCCCCCTCCCGGCGCAACGCAAGCCTACCAAGCGCCTCAAGAAATCCCCGGAGTAACCCCCTCATGCCCCTCACCATCGGCCTAACCGGCGGCATCGGCAGCGGCAAGAGCGCTGCCGCCGAGCTGTTTGCCGCACTCGGTGCGGCGGTGATCGACACCGACGTGATCGCCCGCGAACTGACCGTGCCGGGCGCAGCAGCGCTCGGCGAAATCGCCGCACGATTGGGAAATGAATTCATTCTGCCCGACGGCAGCCTCGACCGCGCCGCCCTGCGCCGCCGGGTTTTCGCCGATGCGCGCGCGAAACAGACTCTCGAAGCGATCCTCCATCCGCGCATCCGCAGCCGCGCCGCCGAACTGGCGCTGCGCAGCACGGCACCCTACGCGCTGGTGGTGGTTCCCCTACTGATTGAAACCGGCGGCTACCGCGACCTGGTGCAGCGCGTCCTAGTGGTGGATTGCTCCGAAGCACGCCAAATCGCCCGCACCATGGCCCGCAGCGGCCTGAGCGAAGCGGAAGCCCGCGCCATCCTTGCCCATCAAGCCACGCGCGAGGCGCGCCTGGACCACGCCGACGACGTGATCGACAACAGCGGCGACCTGGATGCCTTGCAGCGCCAGGTTCGGCAACTTCACGAAAAATATCTCGGCCTGTCAGGCGCCGCGCTTTCCGGAAAATAGTTGACAACAGAACTCAACTACCTAGAATGAAATCGTAGGCGTCATTCTCTGGGGAACGAATCATGTACGTGTGCATCTGCCAAGCGGTCACCGACCGGCAAATCCGCGAAGCGATCTGCAACGGGGCGATTTCCTTGGGGGAACTCCGGGAAACCTTGGGCATCGCCACCCAGTGCGGGCGTTGCGCCGAATACGCCCAGTGCCTGCTGAAGGAAACCCGAAGCAGCGATTGCGAGAAGGAGGATTTCCGCCAAGCCGCATAGTGCGCGTTCCCGGCCTATACTCAAGCGCCCCCCGGAACGGGCATCCGTCTTCACCTTTTAGCCGTACTTTTAAGGAGCTACCCATGAAAGGCGACAAGAAAGTCATCCACTATCTGAACAAGGGACTGACGGTGGAACTCACCGCCATCAACCAGTATTTCCTGCACGCCCGGATGTACAAGAACTGGGGGTTGAACGCGCTGGGGAAACACGAATACGAAGAATCCCTCGAAGAAATGCACCATGCCGACAAGCTGATCGAGCGCATCCTGTTCCTCGAAGGACTGCCCAACCTGCAAGACCTCGGCAAGCTGCTGATCGGTGAAAACGTCCCGGAATGCCTGGCTTGCGATCTCAAGCTCGAACTCGCCGGGCGCGAGCTTTATGTGGAAGCCATCGGCTACTGCGAGGGCATCAAGGACTACGTGTCGCGCGACCTCCTCCAGGAAATCCTTTCCGACACCGAAGATCACATCGACTACCTGGAAACCCAGGTCGACCTGGTGGAAAAAGTCGGGGTGCAAAACTACCTGCAAACCGCGATGGGCGAAATGGGATCCTGATCCCCGCCGTTTTCGAAGTGTCCACGACCAGAAACCGGTCGGTGCAATGCACCGGGCGGTTTTCCCAAAACCCATGAATGATTCCAGGAGGTTGCCATGAAACCCTCATCCCTAGCCCTTGCCGTTTTGGCCCTGTCGCTCGCCCTTAGCCAATCCGTATTCGCCGGCCCGCTCGAAGACGCCAAGGCGAAAGCCCATCTCGACGCGGTTGCCGCCGGCAATCTCGATGCGTTGATGGCCGATTACCCCGACGATGCCTACATGGACTGGATCGGCGGCCCGCTCGACGGGCGCTACCGCGGCAAGGCGGCGATCCGCGAAGTGTGGCGGAAATTCATCGCGGCCAACGCCGGACAGCCCCGCCCCGCCAAATTCGGCAAACTCGAATCGTATGCCAACCCCCAAGGCGCCTCTATCGAAGGCGGCGCCGAATACGGCGGCGCCAAACCGGTCAAGGCATGGCACGCCCTGGTCTATCGCGACGGCAGCCTGACCACGGAAATTTGGCAGGTGGCGCCGACGCTCCAGGTGGCGCCGTGAAATTGGTTGCGGCGCTCCTCGCTGCGGCACTGAGCGCCGCCGTCCCGCCGGCACTGGCCGGCAGCCTGGAGGCGACGGTCGCCACCCCGGCGGGCAAGCCTGCGGAAGACAGCGCCGTGGTGCTCGAAGCGCTGGCGGCCGCCCCACCGCGCACCCGTCCGCCGGCACCGGCAATCGAACAGCGCGACCGCGAATTCCGCCCCTACCTGACCATCGTCCAGACCGGCACGGCGGTGGAATTCCCCAACCGCGATCCGTTCAAGCACCACGTCTATTCCTTCTCGCCCGCCAAGGTCTTCGAAATCAAGCTCTACGCCGGCAAACCGGCGCAGCCGGTGATATTCGACAAGGCCGGCGAAGTCGCGCTGGGCTGCAACATCCACGACTGGATGGAAGCCTACGTGCTGGTGGTCAATACCCGCCACTTCGCCAAAACCGACGCTGCCGGCCATGCCCTCATCAGCGACGTTCCTCCCGGGCGCTACCGCCTGCAGGTCTGGCATCCGCGCCAGAAAGCCGCGTTTGCTTCCCGCGAAATCGAGATCGGCACGGCGCCGCTCAAGCTCGACTTGGTAATGAACATTGCGCCGCGTATAGTTAAGGCCAAACCTCCCATCGACTCCGACCAATACTGAGAGGCTCCTAGCCCATGATCTTCCGCACCCTCAGGCACCGCATCGCCGCCGTGTTCATCGGCCTGCTGGTGCTCGTGATGGCGCTGGTGCTGGGGTTGGTGACGCGCAGCAACCACGGCATCGTCGCTACCGAACTGGGCAGGGAACTCAGCGCCGGCACCCGGGTGTTCACCCGCCTGATCGAACAAAACCAGCACCAACTGGAAACCGCCGCGACGGTCTTATCATTTGATTTCGGCTTCCGCGAAGCCATCGCTACCCAAGACCGCCCGACAATCCGCTCGGTGTTGCGCAACCACGGTTTTCGCATCGGCGCCCAGGTGATGATGGTGGTCACTCCCGAGGGGCGGGTAGTGGCCGAAACCACGCCCAACAAACCCGCGATGCGGCCCTTCCCGTTTCCCGATCTGTTGCGCTCCGCCGAGGCGGCGGGAAAAAGCGCCGCTTTCAAGGTGATGGACGACGGCCACCTCTATCAGACCGTGCTGGTGCCGATCATGGCCCCCAAGCTGATCGCCTGGGTGGCGATGGGCTTTCCGGTGGACGATGCCTGGGCGCGCGATCTCGCGCAAATGACCGGCCTGAGCGTCAGCGTGGTGCGCGCCGACCAGCCGGCGGTCACCCTGCTCGCCTCGTCGCTGGAAGGCGCTCGGCGCGCCGCATTGCCGGGGGCGCTGGCACAATTTCGCCAAAACGGCATGGAACAACTGGTCATCGCGCTCGCCGGCGAGCGTTTCCAAACCCTCGCCACCCCGCTCGGCGGGACCGCTTCGGTGATCCTGCAACGCTCGCTGGAACAGGCCGAGGCACCCTTCCACTCGATGCAGATGGCCTTGTTCAGCATCATGCTGGGCGGCATCCTCCTCTTCGCGCTGGGCAGCGTCCTCTTCGCCCGCCACATCGCCGGGCCGGTCAACCGCCTCGCCACGGAAGCCCAGCGCATCGAGGCGGGCGATTACGCCCAACCGATTCCCTACCTGGCCGCGGACGAGATCGGCCAACTCGCCGCCAGCTTCAACCACATGCGCGAAGGCATCGCCGCCCGCGAACAGAAAATCCTCAAGCTCGCTTACACAGACACGCTCACCGGGCTGCCCAACCGCACCTATTTCCTCGAAGCATTCGAAAAGCTCCCCAAGGATTCCTGGGCAGCCATCGCCGTGCTCGATCTCGACCGCTTCGCCCTAATCAACAACGCCCTCGGTCACCCCATCGGCGACCGGCTGCTCGCCGAAGTCGGCGCCCGGCTGGCGCGGCCCTTCACCCAGCCGGTGCTGGCGGCGCGGCTGTGGGGCGACGAATTCGCCTTCCTCCTGGAAAACGCCGACGAGGCCGCCGCCGCCGAGTTCGCCGCCGCCCTGATCGGCGTGCTGCGCCAGCCCATCCCGCTCGACGACCAGCGCCTCGACGTGGACGGCAGCATCGGCATCGCCTTGTACCCGCAGGACGGCGGCGACGCCACCACCCTGCTGCGCCGCGCCGAACTGGCGATGTCCGCCGCCAAGCGCAAACACTCGGGCTACGCCTTCGTCGCCGAGATCAAGGACGAGCCGCCGCACGAGCAGTTGTCGCTGATCGGCAACATGCGCGATGCCCTGGCGCGCCGCGAATTCGTGGTCTATTACCAGCCCAAGCTGGACTTGGCCACTGGGCGGATCTGCGGCGCGGAAGCGCTGATTCGCTGGCAGCACCCGGAAATGGGGCTGGTGCCGCCGATGCGTTTCATCCCCTTCGCCGAGCAGACCGGCTTCATCCGCGAAATCACCCCCTGGCTGCTCGACCACGTCGCCGCCCAAGCCGCGCAATGGCGCCGGGAAGGCATCGCCATCGTGCTCTCCATCAACCTCTCCACCCACGACCTGCTCAATCCCTGCCTGGTCGACCAGATGCGCGGCCTGCTTGATCTGCCCGACCTGCCGCCCGAGGCCCTCTGCCTGGAAATCACCGAAAGCGCGCTGATGGAAGATCCGGCGCTGGCCCTGGCGAATCTTTCCGAACTGGCGGGGTTGGGGCTCAAGCTGTCCATCGACGATTTCGGCACCGGCCAGGCATCGCTGTCCTATCTCAAGCGGTTGCCGGTCCACGAGTTGAAAATCGACCAGAGCTTCGTCACCTCGGTCTGCGATTCGCCCAAGGACGCGGCCATCGTCGACTCCACCATCCTCCTCGGACATGCCCTGGGATTGAGCATCGTCGCGGAAGGCGCCGAGACCCCCGCCGACCTTACCTGGCTGCGCGACCACCGCTGCGACATCGCCCAGGGCTACGGCATCGCCCGCCCCATGCCGGGCGAGCAACTGCCGGCGTGGATCGCCGCGTATCGCTCGCCGCTGGCGGAGTAACCGACCCCAGGACGCCGGCCTTTCATCGTTTGGTTCCACCCCGGCAGGCCTATCTCCCCGAAGCGCGTATTAGGTGAAATCACCTAACCCCTTAGGTGAACCTCCAAATAGCTTTCCCAAGGCAAATTATTAAACTGGGCTATAGGCTTCAGGCCACCGCTTCGGCGCATTTGCCTGCAAAGTCCCCTTGTTCTTCACCGACCGGTTTCCTTGGGAAAAGTACATGTCATTCAGGCGACTCACGTCGATGCTGGCGAGCATCACAGCGGTTCTCTGCGCTTGCCCCGCCCGCGCCGAACTGACCTGGAATTTTCCGGCGCCGGCCACGCCGCTGGCCCTGGATACTTTGCAGGTGCACAACAAGTTCATGGTCATCACCATGGCGATTTTCGTCGCGGTGTTCGCCGTCATGATCTACTCGATAGTCACTCATCGCAAAAGCCGCGATTTCAAGGCGTCCCGCTTTACCGGGCCGAGCACGGCGGTACAGATTTTCTGGACCGCCGTGCCTTTTCTGATCTTGATATTCATCGACTTCATCCTGATGGGCATCCCCGCCTACCACAGCGTGTTGGTGATGCAGGACACCCGCGGCGATGCCGACATGGTGGTCAAGATCACCGCCAGCCAGTGGAAATGGCAATACGAATATCCCAGCGAGGGCATCCGCTTCGTCAGCGCCCTGGCCACGCCGCAAGCGCAGATCGATAACCGGGAGGCAAAAGGCGAACACTACCTGTTGGAGGTGGATAACCCGCTGGTGTTGCCGGTAGGCAAGAAGGTGCGCTTTCTGCTCACTTCCACCGACGTAATCCACACCTGGTGGGTGCCCCAGTTCGGCACCAAGCGCGACGCCATCCCCGGATTTATCCGCGAAACCTGGGCGCGGATCGAGCGCCCCGGCATCTACCGCGGCCAATGCGCCGAGTTGTGCGGCAAGGGGCACGGCTTCATGCCGGTGGTGGTGCAGGCGGTCAGCGAGGCGGAATACCGCCAGTGGCTGGTCCGCAAGAAAGCCGCGCAGGCCGCCGTCGCCGTCGGCGCCGCACAAGTGTGGAGCCGCGACGAACTGATGAAGCATGGCCGGAAAATCTACGAGACCCTCTGCGTCGTCTGCCATCAGGCCGACGGTCGCGGTATTCCCAACGTATTTCCCGCACTGGCCGGCAGCAAGGTGGTCAACGGCCCGTTCCTCGACGGCAAAGGGCGCCTGGTGAAGGACGGCCATCTCGACCGGGTGATGAACGGCAAGCCGAATACCGCGATGCAGGCCTTCAAGGACACCCTGAACGACAGCGACATCGCGGCGGTGGTGACCTTCGAGCGCAACGCCTTCGGCAACAAGATGGACGATCAGGTGCAGCCCGCGCAAGTGAAGGTGCTGCGATGACGGAAGTGGCGCTGCAAGCCGCTTATGCCGGCCCTCCCAAGGGCTGGGCGCGCTGGCTGTTCACCACCAACCACAAGGACATCGGCACCCTCTACCTGGTGTTTTCCCTGACCATGTTCTTCGTCGGCGGCGCGCTGATCCTGCTGGTGCGGGCGGAACTGTTCCAGCCGGGATTGCAGATCATGCAGCCAGAACTGTTCAACCAGTTGATCGGCGTGCATGCCCTGGTGATGATCTTCATGGCCTTGATGCCCGCCGCCACCGGCTTCGCCAACTGGATGATCCCGCTGATGATCGGCGCGCCGGACATGGCCCTGCCGCGCCTCAACAACTGGAGCTTCTGGCTGTTGCCGCCGGCGGCGCTGCTGTTGCTGATGCCCTTCGCCCTCGCCCTGTTCGGCGTGGGCGACGGCGCCATCGGCACCGGCTGGACCTTCTACGCGCCGCTATCGGTACAGGAGGGGATGGGCGTCGATTTCGCGATTTTCGCCATCCACCTGTTGGGCATTTCCTCGGTGATGGGGTCGATCAACATCATCGTCACCATCTTCAACCTGCGCGCCCCCGGCATGACCATGATGCGCCTGCCGCTGTTCGCCTGGGGCTGGCTGATTACCGCCTTCATGCTGGTCGCGGTGATTCCGGTGCTGGCCGGCGGGGTGACCATGCTGCTCACCGACCGCCATTTCGGCACACATTTCTTCAATGCCGGCGGGGGCGGCGACCCCATCCTCTTTCAGCACCTGTTCTGGTTCTTCGGCCATCCCGAGGTGTATATCGTGCTGTTCCCGGTGTGGGGCTTCATTCCCCAGATCCTCTCGACCTTCGCCCGCAAGCCGATTTACGGCTATCGCGCCCAGGTCTACGCCTTCTGGGCGATCGGCGGGCTGTCGGTGGTGGTGTGGGGCCACCACATCATGACCTCCGGCATGTCCACCGCGGCCTTGCTGTATTTCATGTACAGCACCATGTCGATTTCCCTGCCCCTGTCGGTATTGTTTTTCTGCTGGATCGCCACCCTGTGGCGCGGCGCCATGAGCTTCGAGACGCCCATGCTGTTCGCCGTGGGGATGATCGTGCTGTTCGGCATCGGCGGGCTGACCGGCCTGGTGCTGGCCGACGCGGCGGCGGATGCCCAGTACCACCATTCCTATTTCGTGGTCGCCCATTTCCATTACACCCTGTTCGCCGGCGGCATCATGGGGGTGATGGCGGGGGTGTATTACTGGCTGCCCAAGATGACCGGCCACTATTACGACGAAACCCTGGGGCGCCGGCATTTCTGGCTAACCGCCGTGGCCTTCAACCTGACTTTCATTCCCCAGTTCTTCCTCGGTCTGGCCGGGATGCCGCGGCGCATCCCGGATTACGCGCTGCAGTTCGCCGAATTCAACATGCTGTCGAGCATCGGCGCCTTCATCCTCGGCGCCGCGCAATTGCTGTTTCTTTACGTGGTGGTGAAATGCCTCCGCGGCGGTCCGCCGGCTCCCGCGCAAGTTTGGGAAGGCGCGCAGGGGCTGGAGTGGACGCTGTCTTCGCCGCCGCCCTATCACAGTTTTCCGGTGCAGCCGGTGATCGAGGTCGATCGCGATGAAACCGCCGCATAACCTGCCCGCCGCCAATCGCCGCCTCGCCCTCAAGCTGGGCGCGGGCGCCGTCGCCATGTTCGGCTTCGGTTACGCGCTGGTGCCGTTCTACGAGGTGTTTTGCCGAGTTACCGGACTGAACGGCAAAAGTGCCTCCGCAGACAGCCAGGCACTGAACGGAGACGTGGATACGCGCTGGGTGACGGTGGAGTTCAACGGCGACGTGATGCCCGGTTTGCCGTGGCGCTTCACGCCGCGCCAGAGCCGGATGCGGGTACATCCCGGCGCGCCGACGACGGCCTGGTTCCGCGCCACCAACGTCGCCGACCGGGTACTGGAAGGACGCGCCGTGCCGAGCATCAGCCCGCCGCCGGCGGCGCGCCATTTCAAGAAGATCGAGTGTTTCTGCTTCAGCCGGCAGCGCTTGCAGGCGGGGGAAGCGCGCGACATGCCGGTGACCTTCATCGTCGACCGCGAATTGCCCGCCGAGATCGGCGTGCTCACCCTGTCCTACGCGGTTTTCCCCAGCGAGGCGGCGGCTGGCGCACGAGGAGAACAACCATGAGCGAAATCCGCGACGGCTATTACGTCCCCCATGCCAGCCCCTATCCGGTGCTGTTGGCGCTCGGCCTGTTCACCCTGGCCTTGGGTTTCATCCTCCTGGTCAACGGCCATGCCGCGGGCAAATGGCTGATGCTGGGCGCGGCGGCGCTGGTCGGCTACGTCCTGTTCGGCTGGTTCGGCAACGTGGTCGCGGAAACCCAGCATGGGCAGTTCCACGCCTGGGAAGACCGCTCGTTCCGCTGGGGCATGGCGTGGTTCATCGGCTCCGAGGTGATGTTCTTCGCCGCCTTTTTCGGCGCCCTGTTTTACGTGCGCAACATTTCCGTCCCCGAGTTGGGCCACACCTCACTGCTGTGGCCGGGATACAACGGCGCCTGGCCCACCAGCGGCCCGGCCGGCCAGGCTTTCACGCCGATGGCCGCGTGGGGCGTCCCGGCCTTGAACACCCTGCTGCTGCTGAGTTCCGCCGTCACCGTCACCTGGGCGCACTGGGGACTCCTGAAAAACCGCCGCGCCCAACTCATCGCCGGCCTGGCGGCGACCATCGCGCTGGGCTGCCTGTTTCTCGGCTTGCAGGCTTACGAATACCGCCATGCCTACAGCGAACTGGGGCTGACTCTGGGCGCCGGGGTCTACGGCGCCACCTTTTTCATGCTGACCGGTTTTCACGGCTTCCACGTCACCATCGGTGCGATTGCGCTGGCGGCGGTATTGGGACGGGCACTCAAGGGGCATTTCACCCCGGAAAGCCATTTCGGCTTCGAGGGCGTGGCATGGTACTGGCACTTCGTCGACGTGGTGTGGCTGGTGCTGTTCGTCTTCGTGTACTGGCTGTAGGGACGAGAGCCTAGCGCGGGTAAATCAGGCCGAAGAAAAAGCCCGCCGCGAGCACCGCGAACAGCAGCAGGGACAAGGAAATACGCAGGGTCAAAGCCTTCGCGACGCGCTCGCCGCGGCCCTGGTCGCGCACCAGAAAACCGAGGGCGCCGAACAGGCTGGCGACGACCAGGCCAAGCAAAGCGATGACGACGATCTTGAACATGGACGACTCCTCGGGCGACGTTCCCGCAAACGGGAAATAGCTCAATTATAGAAAGCAAAAGTAGCGATGACGACGAACTACCATTTTTGCCCGAAGGTCGTGCCGACGCTGGCGGCGCTGCTGCTCCTGCCGACGCTGGTGCACCTTGGCCTGTGGCAATTGCACAAGGCCGAGATGGCCCGCGCATTGCAGCGGCGTTACGACGAGCTTGCCAAGGCGCCGCCCCTCGCGGTCAATTCATACCGTTTGGCCGCCGCCGAGTTGGGCCAACGACGAGTCGCGCTACGCGGGCATTTCGAATCTGCCTACCAGGTGTTGCTGGACAACCAGATGCACGGCGACCAGGCCGGTTACCTGGTACTCACGCCGTTGCGCCTTGCCGGCAGCGGCGTCCGGGTACTGGTCAATCGCGGCTGGGTGCCGGTGGGGCGCAGCCGCGCGCACCTGCCGCCCATCGAGCCGCCCGGCGAGGAAGTCATGGTCAGCGGCAGCGCGTGGCAACCGGCCTCGCCCAAGCTGATGCTGGCCGAGCCGGACGGCGCGGCATGGCGGACGGTGCGGGAAAACTTCGATCTGGCGCGCTATCAGGCGCAGGTGCCGTTCGTCCTGCCCCCTTACCTGGTGCGCCTCGATCCCGCCATGGCGGGCTGTTACGTGTGCGACTGGCCGCGCCCCGACGAGCGGGTGGGAATGCACCTGGGCTACGCCATGCAGTGGTTCGGCATGGCGATCGTGCTGGCCGGGTTTTACTTTTACGCCTGCCTCGAACGTGCAAAAGGACAAGCCCGATGAGCCATCCGAAAGCCTCGAAGAAGGGCGCCAGCCAGCGCGTCGTCATGCTATTGGCGGCGTTGTTCGCCATGCCGGTGGCGGTGGCGGCGGGATTGTATTTTTCCGGCTGGCGCCCCGCCCCGGCGGCCGCGCACGGCACCCTGGTGCAGCCGCCGCAGCCGGTCGCCGAGGCGGTGTTGGGCGAGGCGAACGGCAAGCGGATTTCCCTGAACGACTTTCGCGAGCGCTGGACGCTCCTCTATTTCGGCCCGGCGGCTTGCCCGGCCACCTGCCAACGCACGCTGTTCGCCCTGCGCCAGGTGCATCTGGCCCTGGGGCGCGAACAAGAACGGCTGCAGCGGGTATTCGCGGCGCGGGGGGCGTTGTCCCCGGAAACCTCCGCCAGTCTGCTGCGCGATTTTCCCGGCACCGGCCTAGTGGCGTCGACGGACGACGCCGATCGGTCCGGCTGGCCCAAGCAATGGGCCAGGGAGGGACAGATTCTGCTGATCGATCCGCAGGGCAACCTGGTCATGACCTATGCGGCGGACGCCGATCCCAGCGGCATCCGCAAGGATCTGGCCCGCTTGCTCGCCTATTCGTGGGTGGGGTAGACATGTCCTCGACCCGGCTGATCCGCTTCTCCGTCGTGCTGGCATGGCTGGTGGTGGCGCTCGGCGCTTACGTGCGCCTGTCCGACGCGGGGCTGGCTTGCCCCGACTGGCCGGGGTGTTACGGCCAACTCGGCGCGCCGGTCAACGACGCGCAGCGCCGGATCGCGCTGGCGGCATTTCCCGGCCAGCCGGTGGAGGTGCACAAGGCCTGGAAGGAGATGCTGCACCGCTATGCCGCGGGAACGCTGGGCCTCGCCATCCTGGGAATATTCGTCCTGGCATGGCGGGAAAAGGGGGCCGCCTCGCGCCTCGCCGCCGCGCTGCTGGCGCTGGTGTCGTTGCAGGCTCTGCTGGGGCGCTGGACGGTCACCCATTTGCTCAGTCCGGCGATCGTATCCGCCCATCTGCTGGGAGGCATGGCGACCCTGGCGCTGCTGGTGTGGCTGGGATGGTCGCGCAAGAGCGATGGTGCCGCCGCCGGCGCCCCGCTGCGCCGCTGGGCGGCCATCGGACTGCTCGCGGTGGCCGGGCAAATCGCCCTGGGCGGCTGGACCAGCGCCCATTACGCCGGCCTGGCCTGCGGCGCCGACCTGACCTGCCGGGGATCATGGGCGCCCGCCATGGATTTCGGCGCGGGATTTTCCCTGGCCCGTGCCGCTTCGCTGGAAGCGCTGACCGCCATCCACTGGAGCCATCGTATCGGCGCCTTGCTGGTAACCCTGATCCTGCTTCCCCTGGCCGGGCGCTTGCTCGGAGCGGCGAACACGCGATTTTTCGGACGCCTGGTGCTGGGACTGCTGCTGCTCCAGCTCGGCCTGGGCATCGCCAACGTCGGCTGGGGATTGCCGCTGTCCGTCGGCGTGCTGCACAACGCGGTGGCGGCCTTGCTGCTGGCCGCGCTGGTGGCCTTGAACCGGCATTTGCACAACCCCGGAGGTAACCCGCCATGACCCCATCCGCTTTGCCTTCCTACCGGCGACTGGCCGGCAAATTGCGCGAATTCCATGCCTTGTGCAAGCCGCGCATCACCGCGCTGATCACCTTCACCGCGCTGATCGGCATGTGCCTCGCCGCGCCGGGGATGGCGCCGCTGCCGCTATTGCTGGCCGGCACCCTCGGCATCGCCATGACCGCCGGGGCGGCGGCGGCCCTGAATTGCCTGATCGAGCGACGTAGCGACGCGCTGATGGCCCGCACCTGCAATCGCCCGCTTCCCGCCGGGCGGCTGGGTGCCGGTGAAGCGCTGGGGTTCGCGGCAACGCTGGGCGGCGCCGGGTTGACGCTACTCTATCAACTGGTCAACCCGCTCACCATGCTGCTCACGCTGGCGACCTTCCTCGGCTATTCCCTGATCTACACGGTATTCCTCAAGCCCGCCACTCCCCTCAACATCGTGATCGGCGGGGCCGCCGGCGCCATGCCGCCGGTACTGGGCTGGGCGGCGGTGACCGATGGTGTGTCGGGGGCGGCATTGATCCTGTTCCTCATCATCTTTGCCTGGACCCCGCCCCATTTCTGGTCGTTGGCGCTGTACCGGGAAAGCGACTACGCCAAGGCGGGAATTCCCATGCTGCCGCTGACCCACGGCAGGGAATTCACCTGCTTGCACATGGCGCTGTACGGTTTGATCCTGGTCGCGGTTTCCCTGATGCCCTACAGCAGCGGGATGAGCGGCCCGCTCTACCTGGGTGCGGCGGTAACGCTCGACGCCGGTTTCCTGTGGCATGTGCTCAGGCTTTATCACGCCTACAGCGACGCCCGCGCGCGCCGGACGTTCCGCTACTCGATCAGCTACCTGGGCCTGCTGTTCGCGGCATTGCTGATCGATCATTACCTGCCTTGAGCAAGGCCGGGCCGGATACGCTAAGGAAATTCCCTTAAATTCCTAGGTAAACCATCCAATGGTTTACTGCCTAAGCGTGACATAAACTGAACCATCGATTCGTTCATGTATATCAATTTCCGTCACGGCATGGTGAGGCTTTATGAAACAGGAAATGGGCTGCTGTACCGGACATCGCCAGGAGATGAGCCATGGCTTGTCCAACATGGGAACCGCGACGCGGGGACACGCGACCATGACATCGCGGATCCGCCAATTTACGCGGAGTTACACGGGCAGGATGCTGCTGGGTTCGCTGCTCACCCATGCGCTGCTGATTCCCCTGTTGTTCCTGGGCATCCTGCATGTGGCGGAAATCCAGGATAAAGCGCAGTTCATCTCGCATGTGCGGACCCAGTCCTACCTGATTTCGGTACTCATGAACCAGACCGCCGACCCCGCCAAAATCAGCCAACTGACCGACGAACTGGTCCAGGGCGGCAAGGTGGCTTACGCGGTCTACACGCCGGAGTCGGGTTCTCCCGCCGTTCGCGGCGGCGGCGACCGGGAAGACCTGTTTTTCGGGGAACACGACGATCACATCTACTACACCACCATCCCCCTGCGTTCCGCCCGCGGCGGCGCGAACGGCAAGCTGCAACTGGGCTTCGACGAACAGCCGGTAATCGAGCATATCCGGACTTCCTACCGGTCGAGCCTGATCCTCGCCGCCTGCTACATCCTCCTGACGCTGGCGTTCAGCGGGTTTTCCGGCTACCGGATCACCAAATCGATACGCGAACTGCGCGCCGCCTCGCGGCGTATCGCCGACGGGCACGCCGAGGAACGCCTGTCGATCGACACCCGCGTCACCGAGGTCTCCAACCTGGCGCAGGATCTGGAATCGATGCGCCAGGAACTGGTGCATCGCCAGCACGAAATCGCCTTGCGCGAGGCGCGCCAGCGGGCAGTCCTGGAGACCGCCGCGGAGGGCATTATCACCATCAAGCCGGATGGTCGGATTGAAAGTTTCAACAAGGCCGCCGAATTCATTTTCGGCTACCCTGCCGCGGCGGTGATCCATACCCCCTTTACCCGCCTTCTCACCCCCGAAGACGCCTATAGGTTCGTCACCGCGGCGGGAGAGCCGGCCATCTGCGTGGGGGCCGAATTGAGCGGGGTGCGCAACGAAGGCGAGATTTTCCACCTAATGCTGTCGGTGAGCGAAGCGGTCACCGCCCATTCCCGCTGCTTTACCTTGCTGGTGCAGGACATCAGCGAACGGCACGATTTCGAATCCCGGCTGGCCCACCTGGCGACCCATGATTCCCTGACCGGCTTGCCCAATCGCACCCTGTTCCATGACCGCCTGACTCAGGTGCTGGCCCACGGGATGCGTTCGGAGCATCTCGCGGCGCTGCTGTTTCTCGACCTGGATCGCTTCAAGTGCATCAACGATTCGCTGGGCCATGATTTCGGCGACCAGCTTCTGCAAGGAGTAGCCGAACGGCTCGGGAAATGCCTGCGCAGGGAAGATACGCTGGCCCGCCTGGGCGGCGACGAATTCACCCTGATCCTTCCCAGCCTGCACCACACCAACGGGGCGAGGCTGGTGGCACAGAACATCCTGCAAGCGCTGGAGCAGCCCTTCTCGATAGGCGGACACGAACTGTACATCTCCGGGAGCATCGGGATCGCCCTGTTCCCCGTGGACGGCAGCAGCGTCGGCGAATTGATCAAGAATGCCGATACCGCCATGTATGCGGCCAAGAACCAGGGCGGCAGCAACTATCAGTTTTATTCGGAGAGCATGAACGCCACTGCCACCTTGCGCCTGGACATGGAAACCCAGCTCAGGCACGCCCTGGCGCGAGACGAATTGATGCTGCACTATCAACCCCAGGTCGATTCCGCCAGCCAGCGCATTGTCGGGGTGGAAGCGCTGGTCCGTTGGCAACACCCGGAACTCGGGCTGATCCCGCCCTCCGACTTCATCCCGGTGGCCGAAGACACCGGGATGATCGTTCCGATCGGCCAATGGGTATTGCGTACCGCCTGCATTCAAGGGCGGCGCTGGCAGGAAGACGGCTTCTCCATCAAGGTCGCAGTCAACCTCTCGGCGCGCCAACTCCACCATTCCGACCTGTTCGCGACGGTCAAGGCGGTCCTCGACGAGACCGGCTTCGATCCGAGCCTGTTGAACCTGGAATTGACCGAAAGCATGGTGATGGAAAAGGGCGAAGAAGCCATCGAGATGCTCGAACGCCTGAAAAAACTGGGGGTTAGCCTGTCGCTGGACGATTTCGGCACCGGTTATTCCTCGTTGAGCTACCTCCGGCGCTTTCCCATCGACACCATCAAAATAGACCGGGCCTTCGTTCAGGACATTACCGACGCGGCGGACGGCGGCGTGTTGGCTTCGGCCATCATCGCCATGGCCCACAGCCTGAAAATGGACGTCATCGGCGAAGGGGTCGAATCGCTGGGGCAACTCGCCTACCTGCGCGCTCAGCGCTGCGACACGTTCCAGGGGTATTACTTCAGCAAACCGCTGCCTCACGAGGCAATCGGCAGCCTGTTGCGAAAAAATCCCTTCCCCGCCGATTATTCGCCGAGCAAAGGGGATTGGGAATCCAATCTCGATCTCGCCCCCTTGGGAGCAGTCTGCTGACGGCGGCAAACCGCCCGCCCCGGTTGCCGCGCTGAGACACACGCCTCGATTTGCCCAGGTCTACACCCTCGCCAAGCTGGCGCAGCAGAGCGCCTTCGCTTAGAATCTAGCGGCACCGGGAATCCGCGCGCCTTTCGCGCGGCCCCTTTCTCCATTCATCGACGAGCGGCACGCCACCCATGAGAATCGCAGACATTCTGGACAATCTCGATCTGTTCCAGGGGCAATTTACCTATCAGGAACTGGAAACCCTGGGGCGTTACATGACGTTCCGGACCGCCGTCAAGCGCGAGGTGATTTTTCACGAGGGCGACCCCGGCAACTACATGCTGATCCTCGTCGAGGGACGCATGGAAGTATCCAAATCGGGGGATGGCGGCCTGCACCTGTTGTCCTACGAAGGCGCCGGGCGGGTATTGGGCGAAATGGCGCTGCTCGACCGCGAGCCGCGTTCCGCCACCTGCGTGGCCGCCGTCGATTGCGACCTGCTCACGCTCAACGATGACAGCATGACGCAAATGGCGGAAGAATACCCCGGCATCGCCTACAAGTTGATCTTCCTGCTGGCGAAGCTGCTGTCGCGGCGCCTGCGCCGCACGTCCGGGCTGCTCGCCGATTTTCTCAACTGAAACCCACTGCGGCAAATAACAAAAAAACCCCGGCCTGGGGGTGGTGTCTACTCAATCGGAGAAATAGTCGCCCAAGCCGGGGGAGAGAAACATGGCGCGGTTAACCAAGGCAAACTTTTCAGCTTGCGTAAACTTGCCGCCCAGCGCCAATGAGCGACGACCCATTGATCTCTAATTCTTGCCAGCATCAGGTGGTACGCCAGTCGCCGGGGTACTTGCCGGTCCATGGGTACTGACCAGCCAATTCAACAGCTCCTCAAGCTGAGCTTTCGACAGTGGCGCGTCCAACTTATCTTTTTCAACCATCAAATCATAAGCTTCCTGCCACTTCTCCCGACTCAGATGGGTATCGTCGAGCGGCTTTTTTTTCGGGTGGTGACACTCCGAACAAGCATCCTCAAAAATCTTGGCACCGTCATTGACCGCTAGCGCAAAACCGGATGTGGCAAATCCAAGTATCGTCATGCCCATATATAGAAAAACTTTATACATTCGCATTATTCCGTTCCTCGGTTCGCCTCGGGAGGCCGGCGGGAAGCGTTTCCCCACCGGACTCCCGATGATTGCTAATATTTTCGGAGTACAGCTTAGAATCCAATCATCGCACGCAGGGTAACGCCATCGTCAGATAGCTTTGCCGTACTTGGCTGGGTGGTGCTTGTGGCGTTATCTTCAAATACGTGGTGGCGATATTCGGCAACCAGTTTGACGTTTTGGTCCACTAGGTGTTGCCAGCCTAGGATGAAGTCCCTTTCCTTCGGCGTCGAGTTGGTCACGCCATTGAAGCCGCTAACCGTGGAGACGACGGTTGTGTCGTTAATGTTGTCGCCCTTGATCCAGTCAAAACGCCCATAAACGATGGTGCTCTTGGAAGCCTGCCAGTTCAGTTGGTTGAAACCGCCTTTCCACTTGAATTCCTTGCCAAACCCGGTCGGGTTGCTTTCCTTATTAAACATGTACTGGTTTTCGAGCCATACGGGAACACCAAGCGGAGCCAGACTCAACGTAAAATCTATCCCAAACCGGTCGGAGCGATTCACGTCCTGCTGTCCAGACATGATGCCAGTGCTGCTGGGCAGGCCGGTATAGGCGGCATTGCTCCGCAGGGTATCGTCATACTGATCGCCGCTATGGAAGCCGGAGAAGCCAAGTGACTGGTTGTAGTAACGCATTACCCAACGCCCGTAGAAATCCTTCTGGGTATTGTTGTCGGCCTTGCCATTACTGCCGTTGGTCACCCCTAGATGGTATTCGGCCCAAAAGGTATCCCGTTTTCCGATATCGGCAACCGGCTTACCAAACGTCAACATGCCGTTGACTTCGGCAAGGATCTGCGGCTCGCCCAACCGGAAAAGATAATCATCGGCGCTCCCCAGCATATCGCCGACCGCTTTCGGGCTAATCAGGTCCAGCGCACGCCGCTCGTAGATCAGGTATTGGTTGACCGAGAGCCGTACCTTGCCGGATGCATACCCCAGAGGAAGATGGGTGATACCGCCCAGCAGGTTGAAACTGTCGCGCGGCAAGCTATCCCCCCCAAGATTGTTCCAGAAGAATTTCGCCACCTCGAATGTTGGGTTTTCGGATTTAAATTGAACATGGCGGTTGGCCGCCTGATTATTTGCTTCAGCCCTGCCCAATGGCGTGAACTCCCATGCCTTGGTTTCGTACATCGGAAATTCCACAAATGCTGACAAATGCTTGCCCAGCGACGAGGTCATGAAGATGCTTGCGTCCTCAAGGGAAATGCTCGAACCTTTGGCCGTAACGCTGGCGCCGCTATCCGATTGACGCTTTTCGTTGCGGGAGTCAAACCCCACACCCGTAATGAAGGATAGGGGTAACGTCGTAGGGATAGACACCCCTTTGGAAATTTCGATATCTTCTGAAAGCGGCTTAAGGTCTTTGCCACTGATGGCACGATAGCCGCTGAGCCGAAACTGGACCCCCGAAGCATTCAGTGCGCCCCACATGGTATGGCAGGTCGAGCATTGCTCGCCGAATCGGCGCGAGTATGAAGGCACGGCCCAAGCGCTCGGCGAGAATAGCAACAGCAATTCCGTCAACATCGCAAAAATCACGAGTTTCCGCGCCACTCTGGATATCATGGATACTTCCAACGCTGCTCTCATTTCGCTCCCCCTGCCAGGTTAAAAAAAGACAAGATCAGGTCGCCAACTTTCTGCTGCCTACAAGCTTGGTGAAATTTCATCTTTACCTCCTGCGCGGTTTATGTGGTTTGGATCAAGAAGCCGTAAAGTAGACGGACATGTCAAAATTGCATAAGCCTGAGAACGGTAGTTGAACAATCTCCGGCAGACTGCCCCATCAGGACAATGTTAGTTCTCGCCCCCTGTGGTTCGCTTCGCTGAAGGCCTCTCAGAGAAGGAATGCCGGATAGCGTCACAACACTTTCCTTAGCGAGGCAGACAGTCGAGTAGCCTCGGCCACGCCAAATGCCATTTCCAGGATGGTTAAAGTGTAACCACCTGGTATTAAATATCTATTCTGGAATTTACCTAGCCAGCTAGGTAAATACCCCAAGCGAGCATTCACCACGGGCTGTTACCCATATGGCTGTTTTACTGATTCTTAGGGCGTGTTCACAGTAGTGGCATGAGCATGGCGATAATCCAAGAATTTCGGGAAAAGTATGGATAGGCGCATGCCCAAAGACACCCGGCAGGAATAATTGCCTCTCGGTTGCCGGGGAACCCCTCAGATAAGGGGGAGAGTCGCAGACGACTTCCCGTTTGCAGAAGCCGTTCTACCTGTAGCCCGCACTGGATGCCCATGGCGTGGTCTTGCTGCGGAAGTTCGGCAATTGAGACTCGGTAGATATGCGGTTGCCCCGCTGGGAGCAGTTTCGGCAGGCCTCATTCTAAAGAAACAGAATAATCGGCAGGATAATCAGGCTAACCAGGAACACCAGCCGGTCGGGCGCTTCGTCGACCGGTTGGTAACCGCCGCAGGTGGTTTCCCAGCCGCGCGCCTGGAAAAACCGCCGATGGCGGTCGGCCGTCCGCCACGCCGCCTGGCGCTGGAACAATCCCTTGTAGATTTGCAACATCCTGGCAATCGCATGCATTTTCTTCCCCTTGGAATGATGAACACGTTGCCAGCTTAACCACTCACTAGCTCATAGGATGAGCCAGATCAAACCCGACGGAAAATCAGGCGTATTTCCCCATGCTTGCCTGGAGTTCGGCGGCCACCCGCTGCCGAAGCGCGTCCGGTGCCAACACTTCGACGTGCGAGCCGTGGCGGAGGATGTCCATCAGCAGTTCGCGGTCGTCGCTATACGGCACCCGCAACCAGTAATTTCCCGCGGCGTCGAAGTGCGATTCCTGCTGGGGATGCCAGGACTCCCGGCTCACCCAACGCGCCCGTTCGGGGCTGAAACGCAGTTCCGCGTACTGCACCACCTTGCCTGAAAATATTCCGTAGCCCGCCCCCAGCACCGCATCCAACTCCGCGTCGCCGATGTCCTGCGCCGCCTCGTCGCGCAGCGCCACCCGCCCGATGGCGTCCAGGGCGAAACTGCGCAGGCCGTCGCGCCAATGGCACCAGGCATCCAGGTACCAGTTGTCGCGGTAATGGGTGAGGCGTTGCGGGGAGACGGTCCGCTCCTGCGTTTCGTCGCGGTCGCGGGAGTAATAGTCGATGGTGAGCCTGCGGCGCTGCAGCACCCCCGTGGCGATCGGGGAAAAATGTTCCGGCTCGTAGGAACGCGCGTTGGCGCGCAGGATGCGGATGCGCTTTTCCACCGACGCCATGGGAACATCGGCGGACTCCAGGAGCATCCGCAGGCGCGCCAGCAAAGGCTCGACATGCCCCGCCAGCAGCCCCGGCCCGAGGTTTTCCAGCAAATGCTGCATGGTCAGCAGGGCGTGGATTTCCGAGGCGTTGAACCACAACCCCGGCAATTCGTATTTGGGCGCCAGCGGATCGGCCCGCTCGAAGCGGTAGCCGCCCGCGTCGCGATCCCAGACGATGGGCGCGTTGAGCCGGTCGCGCAGGTATTCGAGGTCGCGCTTGAAGGTGGCGCGGGAAACGTCCATCTCGGCGAGGAAGGTGTGCAGCGTCACCACCTTGTATTCGTTGAGCAGTTGGTCGATGCGGTAGAAGCGTTCGGTACGGTCCATGAATTTTTCCTGATTAGCGCTGATCTTCAGCTTGGCCGGATGTTTCAACTAAATGACTCTTTATCCTGTAGGAGCGTGGCTTGCCCGCGACAGAAGGTATCACGAAGAGGCGCCGCAATCGCGGCCAAGGCCGCTCCTACGAAGAACCGAACCAATAGTTGAAAATCAGCGCCAATCAGGTGAATTTTTCCTGGTGGGGGAACTGATATAGCTCATCCTGTGAGCCACACTATACCTAGAATGCCCAGTGTCAGGCAAACGTCTTGCCGGCAAAACCCGGATTATCGACTGGAAAGGACGCACACATGGAAAACCACAACGGCTTGAAACTGGTGATGAAGATTCGCGGGATTTGTTGCCGGGCGGCGGCACAGGGAAAGACCAAGGTCCGCCCCGCCACCCTGCGCCAGATCGACCGGCAGATCAGGACGATGAGCAAAGCGGTGCGGGCGGCGCAGTCCGATTTGTTTTCAGTGCCCGCTTGAGCGGCAACGCCGCCGCCGGCGCGGAAGGGCGCGGCGGCTTGACTCCGGGAAATGGAGGAACCGCTGCACGGTCGGCGCTGTCGTACCGGGTATGAGAAAACCACCGAGGAGAACATCATGGATGCAAGCTGCGATCTGACCGCGAAAACCTGCAAGCCTTGCGAGGGCGGCATCCCGCCGCTGACGCCGGCGGAAATCGCGCCCTTGCTGGCCAAGCTGGACGGCTGGGAAGCGGCGGGGAGTGAAATCGCCAAGACCCACCGTTTCCCCGATTATTACCAGACCCTGGCCTTCGTCAACGCGGTGGCCTGGCTCTCCCACCGCGAAAACCACCACCCCGACCTGGAGGTGGGCTACAACCGTTGCCGGGTACGTTATTCGACCCATGCCATCGGCGGTCTCTCGGAAAACGACTTCATCTGCGCAGCCAAGGTCGATAGCCTGTTCAAGCTATAAAACCTGCGGGAATTGGCGGGGAGTACCCGGGATTCCGGGGGGCGGGTAGCCGCCGAGGTCGAACAGGCGGGTTTGCCGAATTTGGCCGCTGGCAGGCGCGGCGTTGTCCAACGTTCCCGGTTCTAAAAAACATTTCTGGATTTCCAGGATACCCGGCAGGGCCGCGTCGAAAGCATCCACCAGCGCGGGATCGAAGCCGCTGCCCCGGTTGTCGTGGAGGTAGGCGATGGCGGCTTCGTTGGTCCATCTCTTCTTATAGGGTCTATCGTTGGTCAGCGCGTCGAAAACGTCGCAAACCGCGGCAATCCGTCCTTCGATGGGAATGTTTGGCCCTTTCAGGCCATGCGGATAGCCCGTGCCGTCCCATTTTTCATGGTGGGTCAGGGCGATGTCATGAGCCATTTCCATGAGTTTGGAAGGGTGGCCGGCAAGAATCGCGGCGCCGATGGTGGTATGGGTCTTGATGATTTCGAATTCGCCGGGATCGAGCGGGCCGGGCTTGAGCAGGATATTGTCGGAAATGGCAACCTTGCCGATATCGTGCATCGGGGCGGTGTGGAGCAGCATTTCGCATTGCTCGCCGGGCAGCCCCAAGGCGCGCGCCAGGCGTTCGCAATAGCGGCTCATGCGCACGATGTGCAAGCCGGTATCGTTGTCGTGGTATTCGATGGCGCGCCCGAGCCGGTGAATGATTTCGAGGCGGGTATTCTGGAGTTCCCGGGTGCGTTCCCGCACTTTTTCCTCAAGGAGACGGTTCTGGTCGCGCACTAGGTTATGCGCCAAGCGCACTTCCAGCATGTTGCGGATGCGGGTCATGGTTTCCAGGTGATCGAAGGGATGCTTGAGGATAAAGTCCTTGGCGCCGGAGGCCAGCGCGCGCAGCCGGGTCTGCTGATCCGTCATGGCGGTCAACACCAGGATCGGCAAATAGCTTTCCGGTTCGATTTCCTTGAGTCGCGCCATCACCTCGAAACCGTTCAGGTGAGGCATATCGAGATCCAGCAATATCAGGTCGAAGCGGTTGGCGCGGCACAGCGGCTCCACCTTACGCGAATCCGTGGTGGCGATGATCGAAGCGTAGCCTTCCGTGCTGAGCATCTGCTCAAGAAATAAAACATTGGCGGTCTGATCGTCGACGATCAGAATCTTGGCCGATTGAAACTCAGCGGGAAGTGGCATGGTCTTTTCTCGGATAGCCCATCTATTCACAATTTCGTTGGCGAATTGGCGCCGGCGCCACGATCTTTTCCGTGATGCACAAAGTATCGTGCCGAGGGCATTTTCAGAAAACGCCCTCGGCCAAACCCGCGAACACTGTGGCGCAGCGCTCCGCGAACCAGGAGTGATGCGAACGCTAGCAAATCCATACCGACATCATTTCCTGGCAATCGCCGCCCCATTCGCAATCCACGGCTGCGCAGGCGAAGCTTTTCTCGCTGGCAAAGCACGGTTCCTGGCCGCGCCGCTCCTGGATGTCCCTGATTAAACTCGATGGCGAAACGGAATCCCGGCAACCTCTGAATCCGAGGGTTTCGGAAACCTGTTGCAAGCGGGTGACTGAAGGACCGGTCATGGCTCTGTCTCCTGTTGTTTGATCCGTGCCAACCGGGCAGCGGCCCGGGTGGCAATCATTTCGGAATCTGTCTTGAATGACGTGGCAAGCTGCTCCGCTCAGGCCACGGTGTTGATGAGCGTCCCCGTCGTCTGCCCCTGTGGATTCACAACCGGCGAAGGGTGGGTTTCGCTCCGATTCACTAGGTCAGGATGCCTGAGTCTGTCCGCCTGTGTAGCTTTCGAGGCTTGCTCGGCGTGCCTGGCAATATCGCTCTGTTGGATCACGGCAGATTTCTGCTGGGTGAAAAATGCCTGGAGGGAGGTATTTGAGGTAACGGAATTGACGGCCATTTCCCTGCTCCTATAAACGGTGTTACGTGTAATGAGTTGAAACGATTTGTTCAGCGCGGCCCTAGCATTCGCCGGACTTGAACAAGTTCAGCGACTCGTTCACCAGTTCCTCCGGCATGTCGTCGATCAATCCCGCAAGCGCGAACGCGGCCATCGCGGTTCCGCCCGACAGGCACACCCGGTCGAGGCGCGCCACCAACAATGCGGCCGCGCCGGCAATCCTTTTCAGATAGGTATCCTCGTGGATCATCAATTCCAGTTCGGCGCGCAGCATGTTCACATCATGTTCCGGCAAATTGACTACACGCCGGTCGCGGCCACGACTTGTCGATACAACTGCGATATTGTTCATGACTATCCCCTTTCAGTTGACGAATTGACCAATTACCTTGATTAATCAATAAAACCAGGCAGCCACATCCTCGCCGGCGTCCTTGCCGCGCGACATTTCCGCTCCGCCTCCCGAGGTGAAAAAATCGATAACCTCGTCGATCCCGGCATCCGCGCTCACCGGATTCCCAGTGCAGACCTGCGTGGGATACAACACGTCGCGGCTTACTTCCACAAAGCTCTGTTTAGCTGGATTCCAGTTCATGCTATCCCCCTCGACGAATTTCCAAGCCAACGCCCAAACGCTGCTTCGGTGCTCGCATCGGTAAAGATCCAACTCGATCCCTGTTGCGATATGGCTATCAGATTGACGCATGTGAGAGGAAAAAAATATCAGTGTTGCCGGAACTTGATGTCGGGGAAACTGGATTTTTTTATAGGGGAAGCCTTACAGCGGAATTTCAGGCTTGAGCGTGGTGTCGCTTACGCCGCGGGACGGGTAAGGAAATGCTGGAAAGAAGCGTCGAATGGCGCTGTCGGGCGCCGGGAAACCCGATGGAATCACGCTTCCCCGACTACCCATGCCGGGTTCCAGGCGATCTCCCATAGATGTCCATCCAAATCCTGGAAATAGCCGGAATACCCTCCCCAGAAACGCTCACGCGCGGGGTCGGTGACATGGGCTCCCGCGCGTTGCGCCTGCCGCATGAGCGCATCGACTTCCTGCCTGGAATTGACGATATGGCCGAGAGAAAATTCGGACGGACTCGACGGACCCGGCGGAACATGGGCATCCTTGGCCAAGGCAACCTTTGGGTACAACGCCAGAATCAGGTCATCGTTCAGGTTGAAGAATACCACCGCACCGTCTTCGAATTCGGTTCCGATGATCCCGTCGGTGGGCAAGCACAAGCCGTCCCGGTAAAAGGCCAGCGATTTTTCCAAATCCTGGACCCCCAGGGTGATGACTTTGATTCGCGGCTGCATGGACATCGCTCCTTGCTCATGGAATGCTGAACCAGCCAGCGGGATCGCTCAGGCGTCACGCGGCTGCGTGGATTGGCGCTGCATCTCCAGAAAACCGCCTACCGCTTCCTGAACCTCGGCGGGAAAGTCGGCGAACTCCTGCACCTGGCGAACCTCGATGATCTCGTTGGCGGAAGCCGGGCAGCGAGCCGCCCATGCGATGGCTTCCTCTTTCGACTTCACCTCGATCATCCAGTAACCGCCGAGTACCTCGCTCACCCCGGCGAAGGGGCCATCCGCCACGCTGGGCTTCCCCCCTTCGAAAGTGACGCGCGCGCCCATCGAGGGGGGGTGCAGGCCGTCGAACGTCAGCAGCACGCCGGCTTCCTGTAGGGACCGGTTGTATTGCATCATCGCCGCCACCGCCTGGGCATCAGGCATGACGCCCGGCGCCGCCGTCTCGTAACCCTTGGGAATCATCAGCATCATGAATCGCATGGCAATCGCTCCTTTCGTGACCCACCGCCGGATTTTCCGGGCCAGGCGCTCATCCCCGCCCGGCGCGGGAACCGCTACATCGGCAACGGGGTAATGACATTGATGACCGCCCCCTGGGGATCCTGAATCACGCAGAAGCGCCCGACTTGGGGAATATCCTGGGGTTCCACCAGCAGCCTGGCGCCCAGTTGCGTGGCCAGTTGCGCGGTCGCGTCGACGTCGTCGACGGACACGTAGGCTCCCCACATCGGCGTCATGCCCTGGGGAGTGCCTTGCGGCATTGCCATGATGCCGCCGATGCCCTTGCCGCCGGCCTTGACCACCGTATAGATCATCCCCGGCATCGCCATCTCTTCGGTATCCCATCCGAACAACCGGGTGTAGAAGGCTTTTGCCCCCGCCACGTCGGTCGTCTGAAGTTCATTCCAGTTGAACATCCCGTGTTGTGCACATTGCTCGCTCATGGCTCTCTCCTAATCGCTGAAGCGGTGGATCATCCTCGAAAAAACGCCGTCCTTGACGAAACCTCGCTTAATCCTGATCCAAAAACGCTGGATCGGGAATACCCTGAATTGCTTAAATTTGGGGGAAGCGAAACAGCGCCGCGCGGGTTTCCCGGTAGCGCTCCCTCGCATCCCGGCACACCGGGGAACTATATAGAACCGCAAAAGTCCTATATGCGTATTTCAAGGAGTCCGTATGTTACGCATACTCAAACTGACCGATTACGCCGCCGGCCTGCTCGCGCGGCTGGCGCGCAACGCCGGGGAGCGGATGAGCGCACAGGCGCTGGCCGGCGAAGTGGGGTTGCCCTTGCCGACCGTGGCCAAGCTCCTCAAGACCCTGACCCGCGCCGGCTTGGTGCAAAGCACGCGGGGAGCGAACGGCGGCTATGGTCTGTCCCGCCCGGCGGAAAAGATTTCCCTGGCCGAGGTGATCGCCGCCATCGAAGGCCCGCTGGCCCTCACCGAATGTACGGCACCGCACGGCAAGTGCAGCGTCGCGGAAAAATGCCTCACCCGCCCCCACTGGCAGACGGTCAGCCGCGCGGTGCAGCACTCGCTCGAAGCATTCAGCATCGCCGAAATGGCCGGCCCCCGTAATCCCGCCTCCCCCGTCAATCTGCTGCAAAAGGAATGACCATGACCAACGCCGTTCTCGACAAACAACTCGACAGCGAATACCGCTGGGGTTTCGTCACCGCCATTGAGCAGGAAACCGTGCCCAAGGGCTTGAACGAAGAGGTGGTGCGGCTGATTTCGGCGAAGAAGGAAGAACCGCCGTTCATGCTGGAATGGCGCCTGCAAGCCTATCGCCACTGGCTGACGATGCGCGAGCCGGGGTGGGCCAAGCTGCGCCATCCGCCTATCGACTACCAGTCGATTTACTATTACGCCGCCCCCAAGCAGGCCAAGGCGCCGCGCAACCTGGCCGAGGTCGATCCCGAATTGCTGCGCACCTACGAAAAACTCGGCATCCCCCTCCAGGAGCGCGAGGTGCTGGCCGGCGTGGCCGTGGACGCGGTGTTCGACTCGGTATCGGTGGCCACCACTTTCAAGGACAAGCTGGAAGCGCTGGGCATCATTTTCTGCCCGTTTTCCGAAGCAGTACGCAAGCATCCCGACCTGGTGAAGCAGTATCTCGGCTCGGTGGTGCCGTATACCGACAACTTCTTTGCCACCCTCAATTCGGCGGTGTTCTCCGACGGCTCCTTCGTCTACGTGCCGCCGGGGGTACGCTGCCCGATGGAGCTGTCCACCTATTTCCGCATCAATGCGCGCAACAGCGGACAGTTCGAGCGCACCCTGATCGTCGCCGCCGCAGGCAGCTACGTCAGCTACCTGGAAGGCTGCACCGCGCCGCGCCGCGACGAAAACCAGTTGCACGCGGCGGTGGTGGAACTGGTGGCCCTCGACGACGCGCGCATCAAGTATTCGACGGTGCAGAACTGGTATCCCGGCGACCGCGACGGGCGCGGCGGCATCTACAATTTCGTCACCAAGCGCGGCGACTGCCGCGGCGACCGTTCGCACATCTCCTGGACGCAGGTGGAAACCGGCTCGGCGATCACCTGGAAATATCCCAGTTGCGTGCTGCGCGGCGACCACAGCATCGGCGAATTCTATTCGGTGGCGCTGGCCAACCACCACCAGCAGGCCGACACCGGCACCAAGATGATCCACATCGGCCGCGACACCCGCAGCACGGTGATCGCCAAGGGCATCTCGGCAGGCTACGGGAGCAACGCCTACCGCGGCCTAATCAAGGTGCTGGCCGGCGCGGAAGGCGCGCGCAATCACACCCAATGCGATTCGTTGCTGATGGGGCCGGAATGCTCTGCGCACACCTATCCCTACATCGAGGTGAACAACCCCAGCGCCACCGTCGAGCACGAAGCCACCACCAGCAAGATCGGCGACGACCAGTTGTTCTACCTGCGCAGCCGGGGGCTGTCCGAGGAAGACGCGGTCAACCTCATCGTCAACGGCTTCTGCAAGGAGGTTTTCAAGGAGCTGCCCATGGAATTCGCGGTGGAAGCGCAGAAATTGCTGGCCGTGAGTCTGGAAGGAGCGGTGGGGTGATGGGTGATGGGTGATGGCGTCGCTTCGCGACGCCCGTGCCTTTACCCATTCCTCATTCCCCATCACTCATCACCCGAAAGGAGCAAACCATGCTGGAAATTCGCGATCTACACGTCTCGCTGGACGGCAAAGCCATCCTCAAGGGCATCGACTTGAGCGTCAAGGCCGGCGAGGTACATGCCGTGATGGGGCCGAACGGCGCCGGCAAGAGTACGCTGGCACAGGTATTGGCGGGGCGTCCCGGCTACACCGTGACGCACGGTGGCATCACTTTCCGCGACGCCGACCTGCTCGCGCTGTTGCCCGAGGAACGGGCGCGCGCCGGGGTATTCCTGGCTTTTCAATATCCCCTCGAAATCCCCGGCGTCTCCAACGTGCAACTGCTGCGCACCGCGCTGAACAGCCTGCGCCGCATGCGCGGCGAGGCGGAATTGGACGCCATGGATTTCCTGGAAAATCTCTCCGCCAAGCTGGCGCGCTTCGGGCTGGGCAACGAGTTCCTGTATCGCGGGGTGAACGAGGGCTTTTCCGGCGGCGAGAAGAAGCGCAACGAGATCCTGCAAATGGCCATCCTCGAACCGAGCCTGGCGATACTCGACGAAACCGATTCGGGACTGGACATCGACTCGCTGAAGGTGGTCGCGGAAGGCGTCAACGCCCTGCGCACCCCGGAACGGGCGATCATCCTGGTCACCCATTACCAGCGCCTCCTCGATTACATCGTCCCGGACCGTGTACATGTGCTGAGCGAGGGGCGCATCGTGCGCTCCGGCGACGCGACCCTGGCCGTGGCACTGGAGGAAAAAGGCTACGCTTGGCTGGCTCCCGGGCAAACCGAGGAAGCCCGGCCATGAACGCCCAAGCCCCTTACCTGATCGCCCCGCCCCTGCCGGAACAGCCGCAGTGGCTGGACAAGCGCCGCCAGTCGGCCTTCCTGCGCTTTCTCGAAGATGGCCTGCCGACGCCCCGCAACGAGGAGTGGAAATATACCTCGCTGGCCCATCTCGAAACCGCGCCCTTGCATCCTCCCGCTGCGGGCGGCGCGGAAGCCCCCGCCGCCACCGCTTATCCCGGCCAGGTACTGGCGTTTGGCGATGGTCGTCTGGTCGCACGCCAAGCCCGCCCTCCCGCCAAATTCGCCGCCGGCCTGGCGGAAGCCGCCCAGTCCGCGACGGTGCGCCGCCATCTCGGCCAAGTCACCGGCTCCACCGCCGCGCTGGCGTGGCTGAACCTGTCGATGTGGCGGGATGGCGCCTACGTTCACGTTCCTGCCAGCATCAGTGCAAGCGCCCCGCTGTTTCTCTCGTTCGCCACGCGCCAGGCCGACACCGCCCTCCATCCGCGCAACCTGGTGGTGCTCGAAGCCGGCGCCCGCCTGGTGCTGGTCGAGCATTACCACAGCGAACTGGAAGCCCGCTACTGGCAAAACGCGGTAAGCGAAATCATCCTGGGCGAAGGCGCGCACTTGACCCACCTGAAAATCACCGAGGAAGGCCAGGCCGCCACCCACACCGGTCTCACCGCCGTCATCCAGGAACGCGACAGCCGCTACCAATCCTTGAGCGTGAGCAGCGGCGGACGCCTGGCGCGCCACGACCTGACTATCCAGTTGCGCGGCGCAGGCGCCAGCGCCCGCCTCGACGGCTTGTTCATCGCCGCCGGACGCAGCCACGTCGACCACCATCTGCGTATCGAGCACCTCGCCCCCCACACCGCCAGCCGCGCCACCTATCGCGGCATCGCGGCAGGGCGCGGGCAGGGCGTCTTCGACGGCCACATCGTGGTCACTTCCGCCGGGCAGCATGCCGACGCCGCGCTGTCGAGCCGCAACCTGCTGCTCTCGCCCTACGCCGAGATCGACGCCAAGCCGCAACTGGAAATCTACGCCGACCAGGTGAAGTGCGGGCACGGCGTGACTGTAGGACAACTCGACGAAGCCCAGCTTTTTTACCTGGAGAGCCGCGGCATCGCTGCCGACAGCGCCTATACCTTGCTGCTGCGAGCTTTCGCCGACGAGTCACTGGGGCTGCTCAAGGAAACCGGACTGGCCGCCTGGCTGGAGCCGCGCCTCCATGCCGGCCTGCCGCGACATACCCCGAAAGGATCGGCATCATGACCGCTATCCCCCGCGACCTGTACGAGGAAGTCATCCTCGAACACAACCGCCACCCCCGCCATTACCCGGAAAATCCACCGGGCAGCAACCATCACGCCCACGGTTTCAACCCGCTGTGCAACGACGAAATCGAAGTCCATCTCGATATCGAGGACGGGATGATTCGTGCCGCCGGCTTCGAAGGCGCGGGCTGCGCGGTGGCCATCGCCTCCGCCTCGCTGATGACCGAGGCGATCCACGGGAAAAGCGTGGGCGATGCCCACGCCCTGTTCGCCAAGGTCCACGCCATGCTGGCCGAAGAAGGTTCCACCGAGGGTGTCGGCAAGCTGCGGGTGTTGCAGGGCGTGAAGGAATTCCCGATGCGGGTGAAATGCGCCACCCTCGCCTGGCACACCCTGCAAGCCGCCCTGGAAAACCAGGGGGAAACGGTGTGCACCGAAGAAGCCGAACCATCCTGCCCGCAGCCATCATGAACCTGCGCAGCCCCTTCCGCAGAAACGGCCCACGCAAAGACCTGCGCGAGGAGGTTATCGCCGCCCTGCGCCAGGTGTTCGACCCGGAATTGCCGGTCAACATCTACGACCTCGGGCTGATTTACGAACTCGACATCACCCACGACGGCAGGGTGACCATCGAAATGACCCTCACCGCGCCGGGCTGCCCGGTGGCGCAAACCTTTCCGTCCACCGTGGAGGCGGCGGTGCGGGCGGTGCCGGGGGTCAGCGACGCGCGCGTGGAAATCGTCTGGGAACCGCCCTGGGACAGCGGGCGGATGAGCGACATGGCAAAACTCGAACTGGGAGTATGGTGATGGACAACTGGACCGATGTGGCAACGGTCGCCGAGCTGCCGCCGGGCAGCCGCCGGGTGGTCGACGTAGACGGCACCCTGGTGGCGGTGTTCAACCTCGCCGGCGCCTACCACGCCATCGAGGACACCTGCCCCCACGACCGCGGCGAACTGGCGAGCGGCACCCTGGAAGGCGAGGAAATCGTCTGCCCGCGCCACGGCGCGCGCTTCTCGGTAATCAGCGGAAGATCGGCAAGCCCGCTCGCCTACCAAGCCCTACAGGTCATGGAAGTGCGGGTGGCCGACGGGATGATCCAGGTGCGCGACCCGCGCTGGGCGTGAGAAGCGGAACAAGCAACGGCGGCACTCTACATGTTGGTGGTTACACACCCCGTAATGCCCGTGGAATATACATCTACGTTATAAACACCGCATAAAGCGGCGTGCGCCGCGGTACCTGGCCCGCAGTGATAGAATCCCCTTGCGCCGCACTTCGCGCGCCATAGGGATAAACGCCAGGGGAATACCCATGAAATTCCGCACCGCCCACTTGTTGCTGGCCTTCGGCCTGTTGATCGCCATACCGGCCCGCGCCGGGGAACTTTCCGCTTATGCGGCGCCGACCGCCAGGGCGGCGCTGTTTATTCCCACGGTCAACCAGGCCAAGCTCAACGCCACCGTCACTTCCGCCGAAGTGAGCGTGTCCGGGCTGGGCGCGCCGAAGCCGCTGAGCATCGCCAACGGCAAATATTCCCTGAACGGCGGCCCCTACACCGACAAGTCCGGCACCCTCAGCGACGGCGACAAGCTCAAGGTGCAGGTGCAATCCGCCGCACAGGCCAATACCGCCACCCGAGCGACCCTCACCATCGGCGGCCAGACCGTGTATTTCGTGGTCACCACCGTATTCGTGATCCCCCCGGTCGCCGCGGCGCCCCTCAACGCGGCGGTGATATCGAGCACCGTGACGATCCGCGGCCTGCTCAAGCCGGCGCGCATCCAGATCGACGGCGGGCGTTACTCGATCAACGGCAAGACCTTCACCGACCTGCCCGGTTTCATCGTCAACGGCGCCAAGCTGCGGATCCGGGTGCAATCGTCGCACCTGCCCAGAACCCTGACCAGCGCGACGGTGACCATCGGCACCGTCAGCACCCCCTTCGACGTGACCACCCACAAGTTCACCAAGGTCGCCAAGCTCAGCGAAGTGCTTTCCGACCTCGACGGCGCCACCCTCAATGACGACGGCACCGTCAGCATCGCCTCGGCCAAGGCCGTCAAGCTGCTCGCCAAGCCGCTCGCCGACGCCATCATCAAGCTGACTAAGGGCACGCCGCTGTCGAACAACGCCGGCACCCTCACCTTCACCGCGCAATCCGACGACGCCAGCCTGAAAACCAAGGACGTCGGCACCGCCAGCGCCTTCCAGGTGGTCAGCGGCAGCTACGCGGTGCAGTCGAGCGGAACCAACCTGATACCGGTGGGCAACGGCAGCCTGCGCACCTCGGCTTGTTCGACCGCATTGCAGATGTACAACAGCGGCCTGAAGACCCAAACTTTCGTGCAGAACTGCACCGTGTATTTCCAGGCCGACACCGCCGCCACGACCGCCGGCTTTGCCGCCGAAACCGGCACCCCGGTGTATGCCGGCGAAACCGCCGACGTCGACGAGGAAGGCTCGCTGTCGGCAATTCGCATCGGCTCGCTCAACGGCGACCAGAACCTGCCGGGCGACCCTCTCACGCCGAGCGGCGTGACCGTCGAGGAAAGCGTGCCGCGCCTCGCCGGCACCCTGGCCCGCCTCGGCGGCACCGCCAGCCTGCTCGACGTGGTCAAGGCGGGACTCGACGGCCAATTCGGCACCAGCGGGACGATCTCCTACAGTGAAACGTCCGGAGTGGCGACTTACCGGGTGGGCGGCAAAACCTATCATTTCCTCCCGCTGGGCAGCCCCGCCGTGCGACTCGGCGGCACCCTCGCGGGAAACCGTTTCGCCGCCGCCAGCGCCGCAACCAGCGCCAGCGGCGCGTTCAGCCTGGCCAGCCAGGGCATCGAAATCACCCTGGCCGGGACGTTCGGTTATTTCGCCGACCTCGACACCTCGCTGAAGGCCATCGACCCCGCCGCCACGCTGCAGATTCGCAGCAGCGGCGCGATCCAGATGAGACTCTCGGGCGCCGACTACGTCTGCGCGCCGAGCAGCAACGCCTCCGGCGGCGGCGCCAGCGGCCAGACGCCGACCTTCACGGTGGACGGCAGCGGCCTGTTCGGCTTCGTCGACAGCTCCGGCGCCACGCAAACCCTCTACCCGGTCTTCGCCGACATCACGGTGGCCGACCAAACCGTCAAGGCGGTGGACGGCGCCGGCGAAGTCAGCGACAGCGGTGCCGGCAACTCCACCATGACCCTGGGCGGCGCGAGCTATACCCTCAAACCCGAATACCTGCTGGAAACCGCGCCCGACAGCCACAGCGGCGAACTGTGGTGGGCCGACGGCGCCAAGATCTACCTGCGTTACAACGACGGCACCGCGCAGAGTTTCACGATGCCGCAGTAGCGACGGGCGAAGGGGAAGCGCTGGCGCAATTCCAGCCCCCCCTTCCAAGGGTTCCCATAAGTCCTCCCCTGTAGGTGCGCACCATAACGCTAACAATTCTTAGCACTATAAATTTATCGCGCATCGAACATGTGCCGGGAAACGGCGTAAGCCCACGAGCCAGGCCCGCTCGTTCGGCGGACCGCAGCGGTTTTCCGACTTTCACCCCGCCAGGCGGAAGCGGCTGATGACGCTCTGCAATTCTCCCGACAGCACCCGTAAATCCTGGGTGGCGCCGGTGGTGGTGCTGATCGTGGCGCTGTTCTCCTCGGCCATCCGCACGATGCCATCGACCCGCCGGGTGATCTCGTTGCTGGCCTCGCTTTGCTGGCGGGTGGCTTCGGCGATATGCCGGATCATCTCCGCCACGTGGCGCAGGCTGGTGTTGATTTGTTGCAGGGATTCCCCCGCCTGGGCGGCGAGTTGCACCCCCTGATCCACCTGCTTGCTGCCCTTGTCCATGTTGTTCACGGTGTTGCCGGTCTCGGACTGGATGGCGTTGATCATGGTGGAAATCTCCGCCGTGGCAGTGGCGGTGCGCTCCGCGAGTTTGCGCACTTCGTCGGCCACCACCGCGAAACCGCGTCCCTGCTCGCCGGCGCGAGCGGCCTCGATGGCGGCGTTGAGCGCCAGCAAGTTGGTCTGGTCGGCGATGTCCTTGATCACATTGACGATCTGGCCGATCTGCTGGGAGCGCTGCCCCAACGCATCGATCAGGCGCGCCGATTCGTTGAAGGTGTCGGCGATTTCGCGGATGCCCTGGGCCGCGCCGTTGACCACCTGCTGGCCCTGGGTGGCCAGCGCATCGGTGTCGCCGGCGGCTCTGGTGGCGGCCTGGCTGCGGCTCGCCACTTCCTGGATCGCCTGGTTGAGGTTTTCCACCGAGGCGGCGGCGCTCGCCGCTTCGCTGGTCTGGCTGGTGGAGCCTTGCGCGACTCGTTCGGCGGAGTCGGAAAGCTGGCCGGTGGCATCGGTGATCTGGCGCGCCGCCTGCTGCACCTGACCGATCAGGTCGCCGAACTCGCTCGCCATCTTGTTGAAGGCGTGGGCGACCTGGCCCAGTTCGTCGTTGCTGCACACTTCGACGCGCGCCGTCAGGTCGCCGGCGGAAAGCTGCCCCGCCGCCTGTTCGAGGGTCGACACCCCGCGGGCGATGCAGCGGGTGATGAAAAACCCGGCCAGCACCGACAGGATCAACCCGCCGAGGATGCTGGCGATGGTGATGATGTGGACCTTGCCGGCGTAGGCGGCGGACTGGTCGAATTCCCGCCTAGCGTGATCCTCCTGGTATTTGAGGAGGGCGTCGATGCCCGCCGAGGCTTTGACATAGGCGGGGTCCATCACGTCCTTGCGCAGTTGGTCGGCCTCGGCGAATTTCTCACCCTGCAACAGGTCGATCATCGGCATCACCCCGGTGCGCCCGAAATTCACCCGATCCCGGACAAACACGTCGAGCAGGGCTTTTTCCTCGGCCGCCATGCGCCGTTCGCCGTAGGCTTTCAGAATGTTTTCGATCTTGAAGATATAGCCGCGGATGCGGTCCGTATGGCCGAGGACGTCGAAGGCGTCGCTTTCCTGGCGGGCGGCGAACAAGGCCAGGCGGGTTTGCAGTTGATAGTTGCGCACTTCATTCAACTGTTCGATGGCGATCAGCCGGTCGTTGTACACCGACCCCAGCGCGGAAGTGGTCGCGTTGATCCCCGACAACCCCGTCACCCCCACCCACACCAGCAGCAGCGAGACAAACCCGATCAGCACGTAAAGCCGGGTCTTTATTTTGAGATTATTCAACATCTTCACCTCCTCCATTTTGAACATTATTGAAACCGTTTAGACACGGCCTTGTTCAACACTATATGTCATTTGAATATTCAGGAATAGCCCATGCTCGCAAAGCGCCGCCCGGGCGGGCGGATGATGAGCTAGCAGCCTGCCTGACCTGCGAGCGGGTCTATTGGCGTGGCTCGCATTACCAACGGATGCGCGGGAAACTGGAAAGTTGGCAAAGGGGAACTGGAAAAATTACGGCGGCGGGCTGATGAAAGAAAGCCTGCCGCCGTAAGCTATCCCCCGAGACTCCGGGTTAGTCGTCGTCGAGTATCGACAAATACGCCAGGATGTCGCGAATTTCCTCGGGCTTGAGCAAATTGAGGACATTCTTGGTGCGATCCTTGAGGTCTTCGTCGTGAATCCGTTCGCCCTTGACGAACAACCCAACCTGGCGTTTCAGGTATTGGGTGTACTGGCCGGCCAGCATGGGCATGTTCTTCTTGCCCTGCCCCTGCGCGCCGTGGCAGCTAGCGCATTCGGCCTCCTGATTGGCGCTGATTTTCAGCTATTGGTTCGGTTCTTCGGAGCGGCCTTGGCCGCGATTGCGGCGCCTCTTCGTGATACCTTCTGTCGCGGGCAAGCCACGCTCCTACAGGATAAAGAGTCATTTATTTGAAACATCCGGCAAGCTGAAGATCAGCGCTAATCAGGTTCGGCCTTGTAGGTCTTGGCGCCCGCCTCCACGTCGCCTTCGGCGCGGGGAACGTTGAAAACCTTGTCCATGGCTTGCAGGCGCACCAGGGCGTCTTCGTCTTCCTTGAAGACCGGCGGCTTGGTGTCCAGCTTGAGTTGCGAGACGTAGGCGGCGATGTGGTTGACGTCCTCAAAAAGAACTGCGGGATTCTATAAGGATGGCGGGATGGGAGGCCATGATTCGCGGTGAGAAACGATACCGCGAGGACAAATTCTTGCTGACAATCGGAGAAGTTGGCATCGAAAAATCACAATTCGCTAGAGGCTTAAAAATTTTCTCCACATAACCCGGCGTCTGGCGTGGCATTCCAAGTGAGCGATTGCATACCTGATATTTATACCAGTTACGAAGAGGGTCGTGGTTCAGTAGGATTCTTTGCGTCTTTGGCGTCGATGTTTTCCGTCGCCGGGGATGATGGGAGTCGTTCCGTTCACTGGGATCGGCATGGAGAGGTTGGCGGCAACGCCTGTCCCTGCCCGCCCCCCAACGTTCAGGACTGTCACGCCTTATTTTCAAAATAAAACGATATTTTTGTGGAGACAAATTAGATGAAACAGTTGACTCAAAGCTGCCACTTATGGCTGGCGCCATTTCAATGTCCCTCGTGATTCAAGGCTCAGGCCCGGCGGCGGCTCGCTCGCTGGCTGACCCAGTGCAACAGAGTTCGCCTCCCAGCCTTTTTCTACAACCGACCGGCACTCCCAATCCGTCACCCGCCGCGCCAGACGGTATCAAGCAACATAATCCGCCTGTCCGCCATATACCCGTCAAGCCTTCCAAGACGGTCGTCGGCCCGGATGCCATAGCGGGAGAAATCGTCGTCCGGTTCGACGAATCCGCCGTCGTGCGGTTGCGCAACAACCAACTGGTCAGCGTGACCAGCGATCTGACCAATGTGAAGCAAGTGCTCGCGCAGGCCAAGGCGAAGATTCAACGCCTGTCCAGCGACCCGGAAGCGCTTGAGGACAAGCGGCGCAGCCAGGCCCAAGGGGATGGCGGTTTTCCGGCGCCGGACATCAACAGCTATTACCTGGTGACGCTGGGCAACAAGGATAGAACCAGCCAAGCCGCGCTGATCGACGCGCTCAACGCCCTGCCGGTGGTAACGCTCGCCTACGCGCCGGGCAAGGGCGCGCCAGCCTATACCGGGGCTGGTGCACCTTTCGACAGGACGCCAACTTCAGGCAATTACGACCCGCAACAGCAATACCTCGACGCCCCGCCGTGGGGAGTGAACGCCCGCGCCATGTGGGGGCTGACCGACAATACCGGGCAGCCCATCAAGGGGCAGGGCGTCAAGCTGAATGTCATCGAAGGTGGCTGGGATGCGGAGCATGAGGACTACAAGCTGACCCCTTCGAACATTCTCCGCAGCAACAGCAGCAGTCAGATGTTACCTGAGCATGGCACCGCCACCATCGGGGTGTTGGCTGCGGCGCACAACGGCTATGGCGTCTCCGGTTTGGCGCCCAATGCCACGCTGGGGTTGTCGCAGCTATTCTCAAATGAAGGCGGCACAATGTTTATGAACGCTTATACGCCGGCCATCAACAATACGGGCTACGGCGATATCGTGTTTTTTGAGCAGGAGATGCAGCCGCCGCCAGGCACCCCCGTTCCAGCCAATTGCCCAACAGACCCGTGGAGGTTGGGACCGATGGAATTGGACGATTCTTTCTACAACGTGATTTCCCAGGCCTCGCTCGCGGGGAAAATCGTCATCGAGCCGGCAGGAAACCACGGCATGGTCCTGGAATCCTGCTTTACCGGCATCAACGAGCAGAAGAAATTCAATCGTTTGGCGATGAATTTTTATGATTCGGGGGCGATTATCGTGGGGGGCGGCGTATATAACCCTGACAAACCAGCCCTGCCGTTGGGATCCCCCAGCCCATATTTTAATAGCGGTAACCGCGTGGATTTGCAGGGCTGGGGAGAAGTCGTCACAACAACCGGTCCGATTTCAGGTGGTCTTGGAGACCCTGATTACAGCAACAATTACAGCGGCACTTCCTCGGCCACAGCTATCGTCGCGGGTTCTGTTACCCTGGTGCAAAGCTATTTCAAGAACGTCAAGGGACGTACACTGAACGGCTTCGAAATGCGCCAGCTTCTGGTCAACACTGGCACCGCGGGCGGCGTGGGGAATGGGTGGCACATCGGCCCCTTGCCGGATGTAATCAGGGCAACCCAATCCAATCTGATTGCGCCGACCATCACTGCCAACGGCGTCAGGGGCAATCTCTCGGTGCCATCCGGCACCACCGTTTCCTTCAATATTTCCATGGACCCCAGCCAGTTCTATGGCACCCAGTCCGACTGGTGGTTTGCCGTGGACTGGTATGGTACTCGGTATCACTGGAACGGCAGTGCCTGGACGACAAATCAGGAACCATGGTTCCAGAGCGGGTTGTATGGCTTCAGCAATTTCCTGTTCTGGACGCCGACGCTGTATACCGGCAACTTCACTATGTATTTCTGTGCCGACACCATCAAGAACGGCGTCTACAAGAACAGCGACGGGTCGAATACCCCCGCCCTGTATTGCGATAGCGTGACCGTAACGGTCTATTGATGTTTCGTGGCCCCGGCGAAATGCCGGGGCCGCGTTCTTGGAGGATTTCGCCATGCATAAGGCAATTCTTGCATTCGTTTTCGTGGTGGCAACCAGCCTTGATGTTTGCGCCGCCCCGACCGTCTACGCCAGCATTGACGGTTGGCCTTATGAGGGCACGAATTTCTCTGCCTTGGCTGCCGATGGCACGGTCTGGACGTCCCGGCAATACGATCCCTACATGTACTTTTATCCGCTGTGCGGGGATAACTTCGGCGGGGTGGCCGATATTGCGCCGGGCACGGTCAAACAGGTGCCGGGATTGAAGGATGTGGTGGCGGTGTCGGGCAGCACTGCGCTCAAAGCCGACGGAACAGTATGGTCATGGCAGTACATGACCTACACGCGCAAAAATTCCAATGGCAATGGATTGGGCAGCGACCTGATCGAACTGCCCCTCAAAGCCGAACCCGTGCCGGGCTTGAACGATGTTTCGCAAATCACCGGGGCTTCCTTCATAAGCTACGGTTACGGATTCAGTTACGCGGTGAAAAAGGACGGCACTGTCTGGCGCTGGAAACGCGAAATAGTTGCCTATGACACGCAACACCCTTGCTATTTCCGGGCCTGGCCCCTCACTCCCGTCGAACAAGTGGCCGGCATCGACCAAGTGGTTTCCTTGAAAATTTCCCGCAACGAAGTAGTGGCTCTGAAATCCGACGGCAGCGTCTGGACGTGGAAGCATACGCAGCCGACTCCCAAGCAAATGGCGGGGTTGGACGGCGTCACGGCGATCTTCGCGGGTGGGGGGACAACGGTTTTGCGATCAAATCCGATGGCAGCGTATTGGGTTGGGGCGCAAACTACTCAAACCAACTCGCTGGTGCTTATCAGGGCTATAGCAGTGCAACTCCAGTCGCCATTACGGCGCTCGGCAACGATGTTAAACAGATTTTAATCGGTAACGATCACGTGGCGGCAGTCAAACAGGACGGCAGCGTGTGGGCATGGGGATGGAGTGGTTCTGGACAGATTTGCCCAGAAGGTAGCTTTCCCTGCCCTGCGCAGTCTGGCTACGTTACACCGGTGAAACTGCGTGGCGTGGCTAACAATTTCCTTTCCATCTCGGCGGGGGACAACACGTTTACCCTTGTAAAACCAGACGGCTCCATCTACGTTATCGGCAGAACCGGATCGGATATCGGGCTTATATACGACACCAGCCTCGCCCAAGGCGGCACCTATTACTTTTCTCTTTTTCCTTCGCTCAACCTGCTCGCCCCGCCACCCAAGAGCGATACCGACCGCATCCTCGACTGGGCGGAGCAGGATTACGCAAGCCTCCTTGCGCCTGCCGGCATCGCCACCCGTGGCGGGGCCGGTTATACCTTCCGATACTACCCGCAAACCGATACCTATCTGGGCACCAAGGACGGGCGAGTGTGGTTCCTGCCGCCCAGCGCGCCGTTGAGCGCGGTAATGGACGTCGGGGCGCAGGCAGACCGCTTGGGCGAGGCGAAGGCGAAGGGGTTTTGAAAATATTCCGTTTCAACGGAGGTTCCCATGCGTAAGGCAATTCTTGCAATGGCATTCGTGGTGGTAACCAGCCTCGATGCTCGCGCCGCGCCAACCGTTTACGCCAGCATTGACGGTTTGACTTTTGAGGGCACGAATTTCTCTGCCTTGGCTACCGACGGCACGGTCTGGACGGCCCGGCAATACGACCCCTACATGTACTTCTATCCGCTGTGCGGGGATAACTTCGGCGGCGTGGCCGATATTGCGCCCGGGGTGGTCAAACAGGTACCGGGATTGAAGGACGTGGTGGCCGTATCGGGCAGCACCGCGCTCAAAGCCGACGGCACGGTATGGTCGTGGCAATACATGACGTACACCCGAACGGATAAGCGGGGGCTCGGAATCGACCTGATCGAACTGCCCCTCAAAGCCGAACCCGTACCGGGCCTCGATAATGTCTCGCAAATTGCCGGGTCTTCCTTCATAAGCTACGGTTACGGATTCAGTTACGCGGTGAAAAAGGACGGCACTGTCTGGCGCTGGAAACGCGAAATCGTTGCCTACGACACGCAACACCCCTGCTATTTCCAGGCTTGGCCCCTCACTCCCATCGAACAGGTTGCCGGCATTGACCAAGTGGTTTCCTTGAAAATTTCCCGTAGCGAAGTGGTGGCTTTGAAATCCGACGGCAGCGTCTGGACGTGGAAGCATACGCAGTCGACTCCCCGGCAAATGGCGGGGTTGGACGGCGTCACGGCGGTCTTCGCAGGTGGGTGGGACAATGGATTTGCCATCAAATCCGATGGCAGCGTGTTTGGCTGGGGCGACAATACATACATTCAACTGGGTATTTCCCCTATGGACATACTTGGCAGCGCAACTCCCATAGCGATGCCCGCACTTGGCAACGACGTGAAGCAGGTCGTGGTCGGCGGGGGTTATGTGGGGGCGGTCAAGCAGGATGGCAGCGTGTGGGCTTGGGGTTCGAGTACGGGGCAGATTTGCCCGGAGGGTGATACGCCTTGTCCTGATCGAAATGCTGGCTATATCGCCCCAGTGAAATTGCGTGGGGTGAGCAACGATTTCCTTTCCATTTCGGCGGGAGGCAGCACCTTTACCATCGTAAAATCAGACGGTTCCATCTACGTCATCGGCAGAACCGGCTCGAATATCGGGCTTGCATACGACAACAGCCTCGCCCAAGGCGGTGCCTATTACTTTTCTCTTTTTCCTTCGCTCAACCTACTAACCCCGCCACCCAAAAGCGATACCGACCGCATCCTCGACTGGGCGGAACAGGATTACGCAAGCCTTTTCGCGCCTGCCGGCATCGCCACCCGCGGCGGAGCCGGTTATACCTTCCGCTACTATCCGCAAACCGATACCTACCTGGGCACCAAGGACGGGCGGGTGTGGTTCCTGCCACCCGGCGCGCCGTTGAGCGGCATTGCCGACGTAGGCGCGCAGGCAGACCGCCTGGGCGAGGCGAAGGTGAAGGGGTTTTGAATGTCCACACCCCGCCCGCTCATGCCATTTTTTAATGGCAAGACACGCGACCAACCGACAAATCGACGTTGTGCATCGATTCCCGGCAACGCTACGCCGCACTGAAAAACTCAAAAACCGCTCTAATCCTATTCGTCGTCGAGTATCGACAAATACGCCAGGATGTCGCGGATTTCCTCGGGCTTGAGCAGATTGAGGACATCCTTGGTACGATCCTTGAGGTCTTCGTCGTGGTTCCGTTCGCCCTTGATGAACAACCCAACCTGGCGTTTCAGGTATTGGGTGTACTGGCCGGCCAGCATGGGCATGTTCTTCTTGCCCTGCCCCTGCGCGCCGTGGCAACTGGCGCATTCGGCCTTGTAGGTCTTGGCGCCCGCCTCTACGTCGCCTTCGGCGCGCGGCACGTTGAAAACCTTGTCCATGGCTTGCAGGCGCACCAGGGCGTCTTCGTCCTCCTTGAAGACCGGCGGCTTGGTGTCCAGCTTGAGTTGAGAGACGTAGGCGGCGATGTGGTTGACGTCCTCGTCGGACAATTCGCGCTCCAGGGTGTAGGGGAACATCGGCAGATTGATGCGTTTGCGCGCCTTGAACTTCAGCAATTGCTCCTTCAGGTAGCCGAACGACAGCCCGGCGATACGCGGGTATTCGCCTTTCTTGCCGCCCTGCCCGAGGGGGCCGTGGCAGGCGGCGCACACGCCGTTGATCTGCTGGCCGGTTTCCAGGTCGATCTTGGTTCCCGCCGGGATTCCGGTCGCGGATACCGACATCGCCGTAGCGTGGTCAACCGCGACCTGCGCTTCCGCGACGGGCGCCGCGGCGGCCTTCTTGGCGGACTTGGCCGGTTTGCCGGCAGCCGGCGCCAGCGTGGACAAGGTCAGCATCAATACGCCGACCAGCAAGGCCTGTTTTGTGAGTCGATTCATCTTGGCAATCCTGATTTTGAGCGGGTCTCGGGGGGCATTATGGGGGTGACGCACCCCGCGTTCATTGACGTAAATCATTTAACAGCCAGCCATTTTACTTGATTGTAAAACGGCAACCAAGCAACCCCGGCTTGACCGGGTTTGCCGAACTCCTCAAAATGACCGGCCTGCTTTAAGGAAGTTTCATGCAACTCAATCCCTCCAGCCCCATCGGGGTATTCGATTCCGGTGTCGGCGGCCTGACCGTGGTACGCGCCCTCATGGAGCGCCTGCCCTTCGAGAACATCGTGTATTTCGGCGATACCGCGCGGGTGCCTTACGGGGTGAAATCGGTCGAAACCATTTCCCACTACACCACCCAGATCGCCGAATTCCTGCTGGCGAAGGAAGTGAAAATGCTGATCGTCGCCTGCAACACCATGGCGGCGGTGGCCTCGCAGGTGGTCAAGGATCTCTCGCCGGTGCCGGTGCTCGACGTGATCGATGCCGGCGCGCTGGGGGCGCTGGCCACCTCCGGCAAGAAACAGGTGGGCGTGATCGGCACCCCCACCACCATCAACAGCAACGCCTACGCGCGCGCCATCCACCATTACGAGCCGGGAGTGCGCATCTATTCGCAAGCCTGCCCGCTGTTCGTGCCGCTGGTCGAGGAAGGCTGGCTCGATCATCCGGTTACCCGCCTCACCGCCCAGGAATATCTCAAGCCGGTTCTGGCGCAAGACATCGACACCCTGGTGCTGGGCTGCACCCATTACCCGCTGCTCAAGCCGCTCCTCCAGGAAGTCGCCGGCCCTGCCGTGCGCTTGGTCGATTCCGCCGAAGCGATGGCCGACCGCGCCGCTGCCTTGCTCGGCGAAATGCACCTCGCCAACCCGCAACGCGGCTCACCCACCTATCATTATTACGTCACCGACGTGCCGCTGCGCTTCCAGACCATCGGCGAGCGCTTCCTCGGCCGCACCCTCGCCAACGTTCATGTAGTCAAGTGGTAGAACATTGATTTTCAGCGGTTAATTGCTATATTGGGGGTATGATTTCCGCCATTTCGTCGCTCACGCCCTATTCGTACACTCCTCCTACCCTGAATAAACCGGCAGGGCAGGAGGGAAGCGATGCGACGACGAAAAGCGGGGAAAAACCGAGCGCCGCCACTGCCACTCAAAAATCCGCAACCAGTACCCCGCAAGCGCAAAAAGACCCCAAAGCGGCGCAAGAACAAAGACAGATCGACCAACTGCAGAAAACCGACCGTCATGTCCGCGCTCACGAGCAAGCGCATCTCGCGGCGGCAGGCGGATTGGCAATGAGTGGCGCGTCGTTCACCTACCGCCAGGGGCCGGACGGCAAGGAATATGCGGTAGCCGGGGAAGTGCAAATCGATGTCTCGCCGGCCAAGACGCCCCAGGAAACCCTCACCAAGGCGGAACGCATCAAGGCCGCCGCCCTCGCTCCCAGCGACCCATCGGCGCAGGATCGCGCGGTAGCAGCGCAAGCCACTCAGATGGCGCGCGAAGCGCAAATCGAGTTGTCCGATCAGAAGTTTGAACAATCCACAGGCAAGGAAAACGCCACTGGCAACACCATTCCCAGCGAAGCCAAACATTCAGCTTCACCCTCCACCATCCAGCGTGGAATCGCCGGCTACCGCGCAACCAGCAACACCGCGGCACAATCGACAGACAACCATTTCAGAGCTGCTGCCTGACATACTTTCCAAAAAAATAGCGGGGCATGACACCCCGCCATTGAAGGACCGCAGTTATTTCACGGCACCATAATTTTTCAGGCGATAAAGAATTTCCTGGCTGCCCGGAGTAATCACCCGTTCCAGTTCAACCCAGTAGGTTTCGCTACCGAAAGGACCGCTGTATTGCAGGCAGGGGGCTTTCAACCCCAGCGTTGCCGAAATGGTTCCTACGCAATTGCCGGTAGCCGACGAAGTGGTGGATGTCGTACTAGTCGTGGTGGATGCCGGTTTATCGGTGGTCGTCGCAGGCGTGGTCGGCTTGGTAGTGGAGCTACCGGTTGAAGTAGCCCCCGTGGCGGTAGTGCTGGTCGTGGACGAACTGCTGGTTGCCGAAGTCGTTGCTGCGCCGTCGACCTTGCCGCAGGTGCCCCGCACATTCACGTAAGCCGTCTTGGCATCGGTATTGCCGCCTTCCGCATTGACCAAGAGGCTCAACTTGTTCATCCCCGGCACCAGATACGGCTGAGTCAGGATGTACTGTTTAGCGCCGGCTGCCAGGCTCACGTGGGTTTGTTTGGCCGCCAGGCGGTCGCCATCGGTAATGGTATTGGTGACATCGTTGGCGCCGCTGTACGACTGGACGTAATACCCCAGATTGAAGGCACACATCCCGCCGCTCTGGAGGAATGCATCAGTTTCGCTCACTTCCAGCGTGTCGCCCCACGCCACCAGTTTGTTGCCCCCCTTTAGCTCCAGGACCAACCCCGGCCCCGGCGCAATCACCCCGGCTTCGGGCGGCACCGGCGTTTCGGCTGCAAATGCGGTCAGTGAAGCCGAGAGAGACAAGGTAAGCAGCACTGCAACAGGTTTTGAACGTTTCATGGCATTCTCCTAAGGACATGTTCGGATAGTTCGAATAACTTGTGCCCCATGCTATTCCTCTGCCGGGACGAACACAGTGAAATGCCGCACAAATTCAGTGCGTGCCTAGCCGCCACGCATCGGCAAGGGAAACCAAACAACTTGGAGCTATCCAGGCTCAAGGCCATGAACTAAACTTGGGCCAAATTCAATCCTGATTAGCGCTGATCTTCAGCTTGGCCGGATGTTTCAAATAAATGACTCTTTATCCTGTAGGAGCGTGGCTTGCCCGCGACAGAAGGTATCACGAAGAGGCACCGCAATCGCGGCCAAGGCCGCTCCGAAGAACCGAACCAATAGCTGAAAATCAGCGCCAATCAGGAATTCAATTATCTTTTTTGTTCGCCAAAGGAGGAACCCATGCTATCCCTCTATCGCTTAGGTTTGGTCGGGCTTGTCGCTTTTCTCGGCTCCGCCTCCCCTTCCCTGGCCTTCCAGTTCTCCGCCGACGAATTCAAAGGTGTTTTGAACGGCACCAGCACTTTTCTGGACCCCTTCGACGGTTCGACGACCCCGCCGGCGGCGCCGAAATTCCTCACCAGTGTGGCGCTGACGCCCAAGTACAACCTGGGCGGAACCTTCACCACGCCCGGCGCCGGCAAGCTGCTGTTTTCCAGCGCGCAAGCCATCGTCAGCCCCGCCAACACCAGTTATCTGGTAAACAAGCTAACGCTGTCGGCGACCAACTCCACGGGGGCAACCACCAATCTATTACAGCCCGGTGCGACCTTCGAGGTTTCGGCGATTTTCGATTTGATCATGCCGCAGAAGAACGATGAAGGGTACTGCCTGGAATTGGGCGACTGGCAATCGAATCCCAAGAACGATCCGACGCTGTGGGCCAAGGAAGTCGCCCGCCTGTGCATCTATAAAAATACCGACAACAACAATGTGAATATTCGCTTCAACCAAAAGGATGTCACCACCGGTATCGCAAAACTCTTCAGCAAGACGCCCATCGAGGCTGGGCATCAGCAGATTCAATTCAAGCTGGCCAAGACCGACCAGAATCTGAATGCCATCACCGCCAGCTATGCCTACGTGGATGGCGGCGTAGTCGGCAAGGACACGGCGGTTCCCGGAACGGCGAACGTATTCACGTACAAGCAATATACGATACCCGCGCTGCACAGCTTCACGCCGGTGGGCACCGCCGACGCCAGCGGCATGAATACCAAGTACAGCGTCCAGGCGCACCTCGAAGTCGCCGGCGATGCTCTGGGCAAGACCGGCAACCTCTACGTGGTGGTGGTCATTCCTTCGGGGGGCATCTACATGCACGACGGCACCACCTGGGTCTTGTGGAAAGGCGGTACGATGCCGGCCTACGCCATCAACGTCGCGTTGAAGAGCCAGGACATTGCGGTGCTCAAGGATCTCGACGTCTCGGCCTTTACGGGCACGCAAATCTATGTGGGTTACGGCGCATCCGACGCCGAGATGCTCGACAACGGCACCTACAGCTTGATAAACACCATCCCGTAGAACGCCAGACTTATGCGCCGCCCCCGGATTCGGTCACCTCGCGTCCACCGGGCTTGCGGCGAAACACATAGACGGCGGATTCCAATTCGGGAGGGAGCACCAGGCTGCCAAGCTTCCGGTCTTCTTCCTGGGTGAACGAAGTTTGGCTCGCGTAATCGCTCCAATTCCCCGCCGCGACCTGGTGACGGCTGCCGATCACGATATACAGCTGCACGCTGGCGGTCTTGAACACCTGCCGCTCGAAGCCATTGTCCGCGGGGGGCCAGGAGCAGATCACCACCTCCGGCGCATACTGGTCGAGCGCCTCCTTGGCATCCAGCCTGATTACGTCCGCGGGATATTGCACGGCGTGTTTCCAGCCGTAATTGTCGGTGGCGGCGATCCGGACGCCCCGCTCCGTCAGGAAGCGCGACAGGGTACCGTCGCCCGCGGCAATCTCCAGGCAGGGACGCGAACCGATCATTTCGGCCAACTTATCGACCAGCGACCGCGAGTAGAAACAATAAATCCCCTTGGGCTGAACCAGGGGCATCAACATCTTTCTCTGCCAGAGCAGCGGCCAGAGCAGGCGAAACCATCCCAGGGATACCGGCTTGCGTTCCAGATCACGGGAAAACAATAGTTTCTGCGCAATAAAACCGTTCAGGAAATTAAAGCGCACCTTGCCCTTGGTGACGCCCGTCGCCGCGGCCAGGCAGCGCTTGCCGACCACCAGATGGGCCATGCGGTTTCGCACATATTGCGCCAAGGCGGCCTGCGCTGCCTTGCTATCCCCATGTTTGCGCTGGGATACCCTGGCCAACGCGGCAGCCTGGCTCACCGAGCGGTCAAGATAGGCTTTCAAGTCCTCCGGCTTGCCTTGTTCGAAGATTGCCGCCAGTTCCCCCTGCACGGTCTCCCATTCCTTGGGGTAAGCCGCGCACAACTCGCCGAGGTCGGGCAGGGTATGCAACCATTCCCAGCGCTGTTGGAGGAGACTTTTTTTCATAAGCGGCGTTATCGGCGCGGGGCGCGCGAGGCTAGTTTAATCGAGGCTAGTTTAATCTTCGTGGCCATCGTCATCCAGCGCCCACAAACGGTGGGAATCCAGCAGCAGGCGATAACAGCTTTCGGCTGCGTCGAGACGCGCCAGGGTGGCGGTCAGAGCGGATTCCAGAGCCAATCGGCGGGCGCTGAGAACTTCCGCCAAGGGCATTTCGCCGAGCGCGTAGGCGCGCGCCATCAGGTCGGCGTTGGCGCGCATCTTCTCGGCGGCGGTTTGCGCGCTTTGCCAGCCTTGATAAGCGGCCTGCGCGCCGGCGTAGGCGTTGTCGGCTTCCAGGGCGATCTTGCGCAAGGCTGCCGCTTCACGGCGGTCGGCGGCGCTCGCGAGGGCCTGCATTTCCTCACTGCGCGCCGCGCGCGCCGGGCCGGAGAAAGGAATAATCAGGGACAACCCGACGATCTTTTCAGCGCCGCCGCGTTCCGAAGCGGCACGCAGGCCCAGCGCCGGATCGGGCGTGGTTTCGGCATTTGCCCGTTCGCCGTGCATTTTCGCCAGTTGCGCTTCGTGGCGTGCCACCGCCAGTTCGTGGCTATTCTTGAGGATCGCCTCGCGCCAGAACTGCACGCCCTCTTCCAGGCGTTGCGGCTGCGCCACCGGCAGTTGCGCCGGCAGGGCAATCCCGACGAAGCGCTGGGTCAACTCGTTGGCCGCCAGTTGCGCTTTCAGGTCGGCCTGATAGCGTCCGCTTTCCGCGCCGGCCAGGGCTGCTTCGGCCAGCCCGGCTTCGAGGCGCGGCGCGTCACCGGCACGCACCCGCTTTTCCACGATGGCGAGTTGCTCGCGCAACAGCCCGGCCTGTTCGCGCCACTGGCGGGCGGCGGCGCTGTCGCGGCTCCAGGCGAACCAGGATTTGAGCAAGGCACGCTCGGTTTCGTGCAAGGCGTCGCCCAACAGGGTGTGCATCCGCCCCACCTCGGCGTCGCCCAGGCGCTGGTCGATGGCGGCCTTGGCAGGCAGGCGCAGCGGGCGCTCCAGGGCAACGTCCCATTCCCCGAAGCGGCGGTTGTCGTCCTCCTTGACGCTGCGCTGCTGGCCGCCCACCCGCAAGCTGGTTTCGTAGACACCCGCCTGCAGGCGACGGCGCACCGCGTCGCCGGCGCGTACCCCGGATTGCGCGGCTTGCACGTCGGGATGGTTGAACAGCGCCGCTTTCACCATAGCCTGGGGCGGCAGGTCGGGATAATCGGGTCCAGGCTGGGCATGTCCGGCAAGCGCCCACGCCGCCATCGCGGCAAATACGGCGAATCTTTTCACGCAAACCTCCCAAATTCGTATATCGGCGCGATCCAGTACGCCACTTCGCTGGTCGGCAGCGATTCCTTGAGGTGCGCCACCAGCGCCTGGGCATCATTGCGTTCCATGACGATTTCCATTTTTACCCTCTGCGCCCGCCCGCGTACCTGCTCGTTGGCGCTGCGATAGACCGAGCCCTTGCCGTGGCCTTCCACCTCGACGGTGGTGAAGCCACTGGCCAGTTCGGGATGTTCGAGAAGATGGTCGATGATGTTGCCTTCCAGCGCAACCGGAAAGACGATGGTCAAACAGCAATCGGCGTGTTTCATTTTCTTTCCTTGCAAAAGCGCGCATAAAGCAGCGGCAGGATCACCAGGGTCAGCACCGTCGAGGTCAGCAGGCCGCCGATCACTACGATGGCCAGCGGTTTCTGGATTTCCGAGCCGGGTCCGCTGGCGAACAGCAGCGGCACCAGGCCGAAGGCGGTAATGCTGGCGGTCATCATCACCGGACGCAGGCGTCGCTTGGCGCCTTCCACCACGGCCTGCGTCAGGCTCAGGCCCTGGGCGACCAACTGGTTGAAATAACTCACCATCACCACGCCGTTGAGCACCGCGATACCCAGCAGGGCGATGAACCCCACCGAGGCCGGCACCGACAGGTATTCGCCGGAAACCGCCAGCCCCAGCACCCCGCCAACCATGGCGAAGGGGATGTTGGCGAACACCAGCACCGCCTGGCGCACCGAGCCGAAGGTGGAAAACAGCAGCAGGAAGATCAGCCCCAGCGCCACCGGCACCACCACCGTCAGGCGCGCCGCGGCGCGCTGCTGGTTTTCGAACTGGCCGCCCCACACCATCGAGTAGCCGGCCGGCAGGGGCGCAGCCTTGGCCACCGCCTGCTTGGCTTCCTCGACGAAGCCCACCAGGTCGCGGCCACGCACGTTGCTTTGCACCACCACGTAACGCTGGGCGTTTTCCCGGTCGATCTTGACCGGGCCATCGAGGCGCTTGAGGCGGGCGATGCTGGCAAGCGGCACGCTCTCGCCGGTGGGCAAGGTAAGGCGCAAATCGGCGAACAGGGTGGGGGCGTTGCGCACGTCGTCGGTGCCGCGCAGCAGCACCGGAATACGGCGGTTCTTTTCCAGCACCGTGCCGACGATCTGCCCTTCGAGCTGGGCGCGCAACATGGTTTCGATGCCATCGATATCGAGTCCCAGGCGCCCGGCGGCGAGCCGGTCGATTTCCACCTTGAGGTATTGGAGGCCCTCGTTCTGGACGCGATACACGTCTTCCGCGCCTTTCACGGTTTTCAGGGTAGCCTCGGTTTTTTCCACCAATTGGTTGAGGGTTTCCAGGTCGGGGCCGAAGATCTTCACCGCCACGTCTCCGCGCACCCCGATGATCATTTCGGAAACCCGCATTTCGATGGGCTGGGTGAAGCTGTAGGAAAGACCGGGGAAATCCTTGAGGACTTCGCGCAACTGGTCGGTGAGCCACTCCTTGTCGGGCTTGCGCCATTCGTTGCGGGGCTTGAGCACCAGGAAGGTGTCGGTCTGGTTGAAGCCCATCGGGTCCAGCCCCAGTTCGTCGGAACCGGCGCGCGCCACGACGCCCTTCACTTCCGGGACGCGCTTGAGAATGGCTTGTTGCAGCTTGAGATCGAGATCGGTGCTTTGCTTGAGATTGATCGAGGGGAGCTTTTCCACGCCGATCAGGATGTCGCCTTCGTCCATGGTCGGCATGAAGGTCTTGCCGATCAGCGGATACACCGCCACCGTCACCGCCAACGCCACCACCGCGCCGACCGCGATGGTCCGGGGGCGCGCCAGGGCGAAGCGCAATACCGGCTCGTAAAGCGCCAGCAGTTTGCGCACCAGCCAGGGATCTTCATGCCCGCCTTCCTTGAGGAAGAACGACGCCAACACCGGGATGACGGTCAGCGACAGCAGCAGCGAGCCGGCCAGGGCGAACACGATGGTCAGCGCCACCGGGATGAACAGCTTGCCTTCCAGGCCCTGCAAGGTCAGGAGCGGCAGGAACACCACGATGATGATGACGATGCCCGAGGTGACCGGCACCACCACTTCCCTCACCGAGCGGTAGATCACGTGGAGGCGCGGCAGGTTTTTCGAGCCCTGGTCGTGGGCGAGGTGCGAAACGGTGTTTTCCACCACCACCACCGCCGCATCCACCAGCATGCCGATGGCGATGGCCAGGCCGCCCAAGCTCATCAGGTTGGCCGACAGGCCGAACTGGCGCATCAGGAGGAAGGTCACCAGCGCCGCCAGCGGCAGGGTCAGCGCCACCACCAGCGCGGCGCGCAGGTTGCCGAGGAACAGCACCAGCAGGATCACCACCAGCACGATGGCTTCCATCAGGGCCTTAGCGACGGTGCCGACGGCCCGTTCCACCAGGTTGCCGCGGTCGTAGAAGATTTCGGTCTTGACGCCCGGCGGCAGGCTGGGGGCGATCTGCTGGAGGCGCGCCTTCACGCCTTCCACCACCTGGCGCGCATTGGCGCCGCGCAAGCCCAGCACCAGCCCTTCCACCGCTTCGCCCTGGCCGTCCTTGGTCACCGCACCGTAACGCGACAGATGGCCGATGCGCACTTCCGCCACATCGCCGACCCGCACCAGTTGGCCGTTGCGGTTGGCGATCACGATGGCGCGCAGGTCGTCGAGGGTTTTCACGTTGCCCTCGGCGCGCACCACCAGCACTTCCTCGCCATCCTTGATGCGCCCCGCGCCGTCGTTGCGGTTATTGGTTTCCAGGGCTTTCTGCAACTGTTCCAGCGATACGCCACGGGCGTTCAGCGCGGTGTTGTCGGGCATCACCTCGAAGCTGCGCACCAGGCCGCCCAGGGTATTCACGTCGGCCACCCCCGGCAGGGTGCGCAAGGCCGGGCGGATCACCCAGTCGAGCAGGGTGCGCCGCTCCATCAGGCCGATGTCGCCGCCCTCGATGGTGAACATCAGCATCTCGCCGAGCGGGGTAGTGATTGGCGCCAGGCCGCCGTTCACGCCCGGCGGGAGATCCTTCATGATCCCGGAGAGCCGCTCCGCCACCTGGTTGCGCGCCCAGTAGATATCGGTGCCTTCCTCGAAATCGACGGTGATGTCGGTCAGCGCGTATTTGGACAGGGAGCGCAGGATGCGCTTGTGCGGAATACCCAGCAATTCCACCTCGATGGGCGCGGTAATGCGCGCTTCCACCTCTTCGGGGGTCATGCCCGGCGCCTTGAGGATCACCTTCACCTGGGTCGAGGACACGTCAGGAAAGGCATCGATGGGCAAGCCCTGGAACGCCAGCACCCCGCCGCCGATCAGCAGCAGGGTGAGAAGCAGCGTCACCAGGCGCTGAGTGAGAGCGAATTCGACGATGCGGTTTATCATCATTCACCGCCCTTGCCGATGCCCTGCCACATGCCTTTCAAGGTCGCCACGCCGCGTACCGCGATGCGCTCGGTGCCGCTCAAGCCTTCACCGACCAGCCCACCGCTGGCGGTTTCGCCAAGCAGCGTCACCGCCTGGGCGCGAAAGCCACCGGCGGTTTGAACAAATACATAGGCACGTTCCAGATGGCGCACCAGCGCCGCTGCCGGCACTTGCCACTGGCCGGCAGCGCCCGCGCTGACGATCTGCGCTTCGGCATACTGGCCGGGGCGGAGGTTTTCCGCGCCGTCGCGGATTTCCGCGCGCACCAGCACGGTCTGGCTGCCTTCGCTGACCGTGCGGCCGACCTGGATCACTTTCCCGGATCCAGGTTGCCCGGCCAGCCGCACCGCTTCATTGCCTTTCAGGCTGCCGGCCAATGCCAGCGGTACCTGCAATTCGATCCACAGGGGTTTCAGGCGCCCCACCTTGTAGAGGGGTGCCGCGGCTTCCACGCGCTGCCCCGCGGTTGCCAATTGTTCGAGGACCACCCCGTCGCTGGGCGCGACGATTTCCAGGGTGCCGCTCAACGCGCCGCTCTTGCCCAAGCGCTCCAGGGCCGCATCGCCAACCCCGGCCAGGCGCAAGGCCTGGCGCCGTTCGGCAAGCGCCGCCGCGCTCTCGTCGTAGCGGCTTTTCGCCGCCAGGAAGCGGCTTTCCGCCACGATGCCGTCGCGCATCAGCTTGTCGTCGCGTTCCAGACTGTCCTTAGCCAACTGCGCCTGGGTGCGGGCCTGCAAATAACCACGTTGCAGATCGGCCAGCCCCGGGCTTTGCAGGCGCGCTAGAGGCTGGCCTTTTTTTACCGGCATCCCGTTCGCCACCGCCAGCGACTCGACCAGCCCCGCCAACGGCGCGCTGACCACGAACAACTGGCTGTTCGGCACGATCACCAGCCCCGGCAGGGCATTGCCGCCCGCCGCGCCGACGGCTTTCGGCGCCGCCGTTTCCACGCCCATCGCCTGCGCCTGCTTGGCCGACATGGCAATCTCATCGGCAGCCCAAAGCGGCGCGGACATCAATAATCCCCCCAACCACAGCAAATTCGAGAATTTCGGGTACATCCCACTCTCCATAGGAGTTATGAACAACAACCGTGCAACCGGACCGGCGCACAGATTTACCGCGCCAAGAATAGCTTAATTAACTTAAGAATAGATTAACCAGCGGCAGGCGGGGCCTGCGCGGGAGGGGAAAGGCGGGGAAGGGAAAACAGAAATAACGGGAGCGCTTCCGCCACCCGCGCCGCGTTAACCTCGGGCACGGGATGGGGCGCAAAGGCCAGGGTTCCAAACGACTCGCCACCGGGCACCACCGAGTCGCGGCGATACTCTGCCGGCGCGCTCACCGAAGGGGTATCGGAAAGGTCGACGCGGAACACGGTGTGCGCCTGCAAGGGTGCGACAGTCAAATCATCAAGATGGACGTGCCCACTCCCCACGCCGTGCAATCCCCCCGCGTGGGCATGCAAAAGCGGCGCCAGACATTGCAGGAATGTCAGTAACACGGTTAACAGCAGGGAGTTCCACTTGCGGATCATGAGCTTATTTTAGCGGTTCCGGCATCGGCAAGTCGAGGGAAAGATGTCCGCCCCGTCCCCGAAATTACGGACACCTTAGCGACCACCCAGTCTTTCCCCTTATGGGCGGATCAGCCATTCCCTTAGCGTTCCGCACACTAGCCCCATGATGTACCGGGATGGGCCACATCTGTAGAATCCGGAGCTTCTTTGGAAAAACATGTTTTGAAGTGGTGAAGGTGACATGACCAGGACACGATTAAGATACGCGGCCCGATTATAATCGGGCCGTCGTCACTGGTTTTTTGGCAAACATCGTTGCCGTTACAATGTGTTCTCAGGTTAAATCCATATTTTTTGCAAAAAATTCAGGACTCCCCATGAATTCTGCCCCCCTCTTTCTCGACAAAGTTCAGGAAATCTGCCGGGACATCGATCAGGCCCGTTCGTTGGAAGACCTGTATGGCAACCTAATTCATTGCCTGGCCAAGATTAGCGACGCGGCACAGCCGGTATCGGCTTTCATGACCCTGGTCGAATACTGCGGCGCCGGGAACACCTTCCAGGTTGCCCGCGGCACCGGACGCTACGCCGCGATGGCCGGCACCATCCTGCATGACGCGGCGATCCTGGAAAACCTGAGCAGCGCCATCCGCAGCCTGGAAAACCATTACAGCCGGGATGCCGTGACCTTCTGTTTTCCGCACCCGGAAAATCTGGCCATCCTGGTTTATGTCGAGATGGCTCGGGAAATCGACGCGGATCAGCAAAAACTGCTGGCCTTCGTCAACGACAAGGTGGTCAGCTCGATCCGCACCCACAGCCTTGCCAAGCAGTCGGCCCGTACCGGGCGGGCGATGGTCATCGCCCTGGCCAGTCTCGCCGAGCACAAGGACCAGGATACCGGCGAACACATTCTGCGGGTCGCCATCATGACCGACGAGATCGTCCAGGTCCTGCAGGAACTGGGGCATTATCCGGACAAGATCACCCCCGAATTCGAAAGCTACGTCAGCACCGCCAGCATCCTCCACGACGTGGGCAAGGTGGCGATCCCCGACAGCATCCTCAAGAAACCCGGCAAGCTGGAGGCGGAAGAGCGCAAGACCGTGGAAACCCACACCGAGAAAGGCATGAAGGTGCTGGAAAAAGCCAGCCGCATCCTCGACGGCAACAATTACCTGCTCAGCCTGTCCAGCGAAATCGCCCTGCACCATCACGAACACTACAACGGCCAAGGCTACCCGGTACGCCTCGCCGGGCTGGAAATCCCCCTCTCCGCACGGATCGTCGGGGTGGTCGACGTTTTCGATGCACTCACCTCGGCGCGCCCCTATAAAAAAGCCTGGCCCGAAGAAGAAGCGGTCAAATACATCCGCGACCAGGCGGGCATCCAGTTCGACCCGCTGGTGGTCGAAGCTTTCCTCAAGGTCATGGAATACCGCCAGGGCGTGGCCCTAATCCACTGGACGGAAGCGCTGTCGGTAAAAGTTTCCTGCATGGACAACGACCACCGCGTCCTCATCGACCTCATCAACCAACTGGCCTCGGCGGAAAAAATCGGCAACCGGCGCATCGCCGAATCGGTGCTCGACGAACTCATCAACTACACCATCGACCACTTCAACCGCGAAGAGCAATTTCTCCAGGAAACCGGCTACCCCCTTGCCGAACTGGTTGCCCACAAGCTGCAACACGCCTCGTTCACCGAAACCATCCAGGACATCCGCTGGCAATACCTGCACGGCTTCCGCCCCAAGATCAACATGGAAGTCCTGCTCTTCCTGCGCGACTGGCTAAGCAAACACATTCTCGTCGAAGACATGAAATACGCAGTTCTGCAGGGACAGGCGCGCTGCCGGTCGGAAAGAGCGGGCACGTCGTCGATATTGAAGCGGCACCCCGCGTAGCAAATCCACCACCGGCGCCCCGGGGCAATCGCACTACATGGCGCCCCCGCCATCATTGACATGGCCGGCATTCCGTTCTATCCATAACGAGGTCGTTTACTTTTCTTCGGCGCGGCGCAGGGCCTGACGTTCCGGGCAACCGGCGCCATCCGGACGCCTGCTGGCATTGGGAGGTTCGATGTTCACCGCCAATCCGTTCACCCCGCTCAACGCTTTCGTGTCGCCCGCCGCCATGCAGCGCTATGTTGTCCTGATGGCGCTCGCGGTTGCGGTGGGAACGCTCTTCGACCTTCTTCACGAGAAAAAGCTCGAATTTTTCCTGCGTGAGAGGCAGCGGGCCAAGGCCGCCGCAACGCGGCAACTCGGCGCTGCCGAGATGACCGCCATCGCCGTCAAAACCCTGCTGAGCGACATCGCGACGTTCGGCGAATTCTGCAACCGCCGCCGCAGGATTTCCCATGCACTGATGTTCTATGGCTTCGCGCTCTATCTGATCGCGAGCAGCACGCTGCTGTTCGTCTACCCACCCGGCACCCCGGCACCGCCCGCCCTGCCGCTGCTGTGGAACGCCGGCGCGCTGATGACACTGGGCGGCGGTTACTGGTTCTTCTTTTTTCTGCGGGTCGACGTCGTCCACGACGGCCATTCGCGCTGGCGGCTGGTGCGCGCCGACCTGTTCATCGTCGCGCTGCTCGCCAGCGTGACTTTTGCGCTGCTCTTGGAAATCGCCGCGCTGGCGGACCACTCTGCCGCGACCAAGGCGTTCGCCGCCGCCTACCTTCTTTTCACCACGCTGCTCTGTGTTTCCGTGCCCTGGTCCAAGTTCGCCCATATGTTCTACAAGCCCGTGGTGGCCTTCCAGAGAAACGTGGAAGAAGCCGACGGCTCATCCAGCCTGCCGGCAACCCAAGGAGGCAAGCGATGCCCACATTCACCTACATGACGCGCTGCGACGGCTGCGGCGAGTGCGTGGACATCTGTCCTTCCGACATCATGCACATCGACCCGGTGTATCGCAGGTCTTACAACATCGAGCCGAATTTCTGCTGGGAGTGCTACTCGTGCGTAAAAGCCTGCCCGCAACAGGCGATCGACGTCCGCGGCTATGCGGACTTCGCCCCGCTGGGCCACAGCGTCAGGGTGTTAAGGGAAGAAACAGCCGCAACCGTTTCCTGGAAGATCCGCTACCGGGACGGGCGGGTAAAGGAATTCGCCTTTCCGATCCGAACCACGCCCTGGGGCACCATCAAACCGCCAAGCGCGTATGAAGCACCCGCCACCAATGCCTTGAACTCCCCGCTGCTGGCCCATGAACCCGCGGCGCTCAAGGTGGATGCGCTGCCCGTCCTGCCTACCCTAGGCCCCCAACAGGGGGGAATACCATGAACCTATTTTCATCCAGGAAAACCCAGTTCGTGGATAGCGACATCCTGGTCGTCGGCGGCGGTTTCGCCGGCTGCGGCGCGACTTACGAATCCCGCTACTGGGGGCGCGATTTGAAGATCGTCGTGGTCGAAAAAGCCAACATCGAGCGGAGCGGCGCGGTCGCCCACGGCCTGTCGGCGATCAATTGCTACATGGGGATGCGCTGGGGCGAGAACCAGCCGGAGGACTTCGTGCGCTATGCGCGCGGCGACCTGATGGGGATGGTGCGCGAAGACCTGATCTTCGACATCGCCCGCCACGTCGATGCCACGGTGCACAAATTCGAGGAGTGGGGCCTGCCGATCATGAAGAACCCGGAAACCGGCAGATACCTGCGGGAAGGAAAATGGCAGGTGATGATCCACGGCGAGAGCTACAAGCCGATCATCGCCGAGGCCGCCAGGAAATCCGCCAGCGAGGTCTACAACCGCATCATGGTGACCCATCTGCTGATGGACAGCACGCGCCCCAACCGGGTTGCCGGCGCGGTCGGCTTCAGCGTCCGCGACGGGACTTTTTACGTGTTCCGGGCGAAAGCGGTGATCGTCGCCGCCGGCGGCGCGTCGCACGTGTTCCGTCCGCGCTCGGTCGGCGAAGGCGCGGGCAGGACCTGGTACGCGCCATGGAGCAGCGCTTCGGCCTACGGCCTGGTGTTGCGCAGCGGCGCGAAAATGATCCAGATGGAAAACCGTGTCGTGCTCGCCCGCTTCAAGGACGGCTACGGCCCGGTCGGCGCCTGGTCGCTGCTGCTCAAGGCGGTTGCCACCAATGCCTACGGCGACAATTACGAGGCCTCGCGGCTCGCCGAGATCAAGGCGCTGGTCGGCAAATACGCGGAGATCGCCCCGCTGCCCACCTGCCTGCGCAATCACGCGATGCTGGAGGAGATCAAGGCCGGCAACGGCCCGATTTACATGCAGACCCAGAAGGTGCTCGACACCCGGGAGAAGGAGGAAATCGGCTGGGAGGATTTTCTCGACATGACGGTCGGCCAGGCGGTGCTGTGGGCGGCGCAGAATATCGACCCGCGCGAGCAGCCGTCCGAGTTGACCACTTCCGAACCCTACATCATGGGCTCGCACGCCACCTGTTCCGGCGCCTGGGCCAGCGGACCGGAAGACTGCGCGCCGCCCGACTACCAGTGGGGATACAACCGGATGACCACGGTGGAAGGCTTGTTCGGGGCCGGCGACACCATCGGCGGTTCGGCACACAAGTTCTCGTCCGGCTCCTTCACCGAGGGGCGGATCGCCGGCAAGGCCGCCGTCAAATACGTCATGGAACTGGCCGGGAACCCGCCCCAGGTGGACGAAACGCAGGTCAAAATGCTCCAGGAGACGATATTCCAGCCATTGGAGAATTTTGCGCTGGGGCGCAACCAGATCGTCGCCGGGAGCGTGGCGCCAAGCTACATCTCGCCGCTTCAGGGTCTGCAGCGGCTGGAGAAGATCATGGACGAGTACGCCGGCGGCGTCAGCACCTTTTACGTGACCAGCGCGCCGATGTTGAAGCGCGGCCAGGAACTGCTGACCATGCTAAAGGAGGATCTCGAGCATCTCGGCGCCGAGGATCTGCACCAACTCCAGCGGGCATGGGAACTCCACCACCGGGTGTGGACCGCAGAGGCGGTGCTCAGGCACACCCTGTACCGCCAGGAAACCCGCTGGCCGGGCTACTACTACCGCGGCGATTACCCGAAAATCGACGATGCCGGCTGGCACGCCTTCACCGCCTCCCAGTACGATGCGCAGGCCGATGAATGGCGCATGAGCAAGCTGCCGGTGCATCACCTCGTCGCCTGAGCCTGGTGCGGTCAGGCCGTTTTGCGCTGCGACAGGGCGCAACGGTTGCGCCCCAACTCCAGTTCGCCGGCCCTGGCTTCATCCACCTGAAGCAGGCCGGTGTTGACCCGCCGGATGTCGTCGTAGGACGGCGGATGCTCCGGCAGGCTCCCCAGGATATATGCGCTGAACGCAGCGAACCCCTGGCTCAACATGCGCAAGCCCTCGTTGTCGCTGCGCAGAACGCTGATCGGGGCGCAGTAGCAGCCCTGATCGTCAGCCTCACGGATGTGGCTGAAGTGTGCCGGCAGCACCACGGTGTGGTCAGGCAGCGCCAGTATCCGTTGCAATGAACGGTAAAGAAGAGGCGACCAGGTCTCTGCCCGACCGCCCAGATCGGGTCGACCGACCGCACCGAGGAACAGGGTGTCGCCGCTCAATAGAAAACGATGGTCCACCCACAGATTGATCATACCAAGGGTGTGGCCGGGGAGATGGAGGGCGCGGATGCTTACCTCGCCCAGCGTGAAAGTCATTTCGTCCTCCAGGTAACGGAAGGGAAATGTCGCCGGCAGCAGGTCATCGAGATGGATGCAGTCATAGGGATGCCGCCAGTAATCCGCTCCCCGTGCCCTTGCCAGCGCCATTCCACCACTGAGATGGTCGGCCTGAAGATGAGTGTCGAACACGCCCGTGATGCGCCAACCGCGCTCAGCGGCAATCTCCATGTAAATCTCGATATGGCGCGCGGCATCGACCACCAGGGCGTCGCCGCCGCTGGCCAATAGGTAGCCGAGACAGCCCCGCGCCGGGCGGCTGATCTGGAAGAGAGAAAGCCGCGGAGTGTCCTCGACGGCACGGATTTCATAATGGTTGCCCCAAGCCGCCATCCCGCCTTCCAGGTTGAGCGCCTGATGGCCCAGCCGCCGCAGCCCCTCGGCGACGTGCGCCGAACTGTCGCCCCTGGCGCACACCACCAGGATCGACCCGCTTTGAGGCAGCCACTCCTTCAGGCGCTCCGGCGCCGCACGGGCTACCGCTGCCGCAAGTTCCTCGCCCTCGTCGTCCAGATCCAGCAGATCGAAATAGGGAATGTTGAGGGTCGGGATCGAACTCTTGCCCTCGATTTTCCAGACACTGAATTCGTCGCGATTGCGTATATCCAGGATGGCAAAGCGGCGGTCCTCGTTCAGATGGCGGTACAAATCAGCCGGGGTCCAAACAGGCATCTTGCGCGTGGTCATATCATCCTCCTATCCGGAAACACGGAAGCTTCATTATAGGAGGTGGGAAGCATTGGTACCGCGGTGTCGGCAATCCCCATACCGGGGTTATAACCAACACCATGGAAAGCGCGGACATCATCCATAAACTCGAACCTCAAAAGCATTTACAGACAGGCCGGTTGGCCGTGGAGATAATCCATGCAATACGCGCTCGCCCGGCATAGCGAAGACGCCATCAAATACGGCGCAGCGGGAGGACCAAACCAAGTTTTTTATAAGACGGACTCAACCGTCTGACCGCAACGAACGATGCGGTTTCGTCCGCCGCGCTTGGCTTCGTACAAGGCGGAATCCGCCGCGGCCAGCATCTTTTCGACGCTGCCCCGTTGCGTATCGCCGCATAGCCCCATGCTGATCGTGACCCGCAATTGCGGATCCACCTCCTGCCAGGGATGCTCCTCGATGCTGCGGCGCAATGCCTCGCAGCGCGCCAGGGCTTGCTCTTCGGAGCTATCGGCCAGGGCAATGACGAATTCCTCGCCGCCATAGCGCGCCACGATGTCGCTGCGGCGGATGCCGTGCAGCATTACGGCGCCGATCCGGCGCAGCACCTCGTCGCCGACCGCATGGGACAGGTTATCGTTAACTTGCTTGAAGTGATCCAAATCGCCCACCACGATGCACAGCGGCCAGCCGCCTTCGACAGCCTGGCGATACGATTCCGCGGCCTGCTCATCGAAATAGCGGCGGTTGAACAGGTGGGTAAGCGAGTCGCGGATGCTCAACTCCTTGAGTTGCTGCGACTGGGATTGCACCCGCGCGGAGGTCATTTTCAGTTCCGCATGGGCCTGCGCCAATTCCTGGCTCATGCGGTTGAAGGTCTCGGCCAGTTCGCCCATTTCATCGCGGGAACGCACCGGCACCTGTTGCCGCAATTCCCCATCGGCGCGCATGGCGCGAATCGCCACCGTCAACTCGCGCACCCTGGCGCCGAAACGCGCGCCGAGCAGCAAGCCGAGCGCCACTGCCAAGCCCCCCGCCGCCAAAACGCCATTCCACAACGCCTTGCGCATCGCTTCGAGGTAGGCCTGATCCTGCGCGCTCAATTGGGGGATCCCGACCGGCAGCGCCAGCGCCGCCACCGTGTTCCCCATCCGGATCGGCTTGGCTTGACGCAGGATCTCGTCCTCGACCTTTTGCCCCGTCGCATAGCCGGCGGTGGCCAGCAACACCCGGCCATGCGGGTCGGTCAACAAGAAACGGAAAGGCGGCTCGCGGAAAGGAATCGAAACGTCACCACGGGCCTGTTGCGGCACTTCTCCCCCCTCGCCACGGCGGTGCATCACAAACTCGGGAAACGGCACGTTGCGCTGGGCGTTTTCCCACGAACCATATTTACCGAGGTAAGCCTGGATATCCGCCTGGAAGTTGCCAAAAGCCTGGGCATGCGCCGCCGCGTTGAAGTCCCGCATCAACATCCAATAGGCAGTGCCGCCCACTGCCAATGCCGCGGACACCCCAACCAACAACAACATGGCGATCAGCTTGATACGCAAGCTAAAGAATCTATACACCTGACGCAAATCCCCTCCTGGGCAACGCCGCACAGCCGTTCTCCATGCACACGATCATCTTCCGGCAAACAGACGCGCGACGTCCCCAAGCGTCGGAATATCGGGGGACAACAACGGTTTTCGTTACCTTCCGGATAGTTTACCCGATTCCGGTGACTACGCTTTGGTTGCGCCGGGGCGCGAGGCTGCCCCGGCGGCCAAAGAGAATGATCTTCACGACCCCACATTGGCCCATGCCTTACTCGCCATACCTGAAAAAGGGTTCCAGGTTCTGCGGGTGATCTACAATGAAACCGTTCATCCGGTTGCCGTGGTAACGGCCTATTTCGATAGCGAGGCACACGATTTATGAAACTAGAATTCGACCCGGCAGCGGATGCCGCCTACTTTGAAATCTCCGATGCGGAAATCGAAACCAGCCGCGAAATCGAACCCGGCATCATCGCCGATCTGGATGCCGAGGGACGGATTGTCGGCATTGAAGTGCTTTCGGTCAGCAAGCGCGTCAACCAAGTGTCGCCGATGAAACAGGCTGCATAAAATATAGATGCCTACTTCGATGCCATCCTCCAACCGTACCCACCTCACCAAGCTTTAGGGCACTTCTATAAATTCCCGCCATTCTGGATAATCTGGTTATCCGAACGCTTGCTTGCCGCCGCGCCATGCAAAACAGCCTACGCGCGCTGGACGAAGAAGGGCGGACAGAACCACTACGGCTACAAGAACCACATCAACGTGGACAAGGACACCAAGCTCATCGCCGCGCACGCCACCACCCCCGCCAGCGTGCATGACAGCCAGACCTTCGAGACCGTGTTGCGTGATGCCGACACGG
>Ga0208371_1000017_pt1 | contig 188491 bp, 194 predicted proteins | sample SubbioCR12Aug_1A_FD_184827 | JGI IMG/M metagenome (GOLD analysis project Ga0208371, IMG submission 184827) | Serpentinite rock and fluid subsurface biosphere microbial communities from McLaughlin Reserve, California, USA - CR12Aug_1A (SPAdes) | ecosystem: Environmental > Terrestrial > Deep... | reverse complement strand
CAAGAATGGGGCGGAATATCTCCCAGTCGATCACGGCGTTGAGCCGCTCCAGCGGGTCGCCTGCCTCAGAGAGACTGGCATAGCGATTCTGTAGGTCAAACAGGCTGTTTTGCATGGCGTGGTCACGGGTGGGTGTACCGATAACTCAGATTATCCAGAAAGGCGGGAATTTATAGAAGTGCCCATCAGTTGGTGGCGTCGGGAAACAGCTTGCCGGGATTGAGGATGTTGTTGGGATCGAACGCCCGCTTGACGGCACGCATCACGGCAAGGGTGGGCGGGTCGATCTCGCGGGGCACGAAGGGGCGCTTTTCGCGGCCCACCCCGTGTTCGCCGGAGAGGGTGCCGCCGAGGCTCAGCACCAGGCCGAAGACTTCGTCGAGGCAGGCGGCGGCGCGTTGCATTTCGTCGGCATCGTCGGGATGGGCGAGCAGGTTGACGTGGATATTGCCGTTGCCGGCGTGGCCGAAATTGGCGTTGGCGATACGATGTTTCCGGCTCAGTTCCCCCAGGCCGCGCAGCAGTTCGGGCAGGCGCGACACCGGCACCACCACGTCTTCGTTGATCTTGCGCGGGGCGATGTCGCGCAGCAGTGGCGAGAGGGCCTTGCGCGCCTTCCACAGGGCCTGGGTATCGGCGACCGCCTGGGCCTGGATCAGGCCGGGGGTGCCACAAGCGGCGAGGATCAGCGCGGCAGCGGCGCCGATTTCCGAAGCTGCGCCGTCGACCTCGATCATCAGCATGGCGTGCGCATCGTCGGGGATCATGCCGGGATGCTTGGCGCGGATCAGGTCGAGTGAGGCGGCGTCGAGGAATTCCAGGGCGCTGGGGGTAAGCGATTGCGCCATGATGGCGGCAATCGCAGCAGCGCAACTGTCGATGTCGCGGTAGTGGGCGGTCAGTCCGCCGACCGCCTGGGGCAACGGAGTAAGCTTGAGAGTGGCTTCGACAATCACCCCCAAGGTGCCTTCCGAGCCGATAATCAGGCGGGTGAGGTCGTAACCGACCACGCCCTTGGTGGTATAGCAGCCGGTGGTAATCAGTTCGCCCGTGCCGGTGACGGCTTTCAGGCCCAGCACGTGGTCGCGGGTCACCCCGTATTTGACGGCATGGGGGCCGCCGGCGCAGGTAGCGAGGTTGCCGCCGATGCTGCAGAAAGGCGCGCTGGAAGGGTCGGGCGGCCAGAAAAAGCCGTGCGGCTTGGCGGCGTCCTGGATTTCCTGGTTGAGCACGCCAGGCTCGGCGACAATCACCCGATTGGCCGGATCGACCGTGACGATGCGCCGCATTCTTTCCAGCGACAGCGCCACCCCGCCGCGTTCCGGGATGCTCCCGCCGGCGGTGCCGGTACCGCGGCCGCGGGCGGTGACGGGAATCTTGAATTCGTTGCACAGCCGCACGGTTTCCTGCACTTGGCGGGCATCGGCGGCAAACACCACCGCCTGCGGCGGGCACACCTTGCGGCTGTTATCGTAGCCGTAGACGTAGCAATCACCCGCCTCGGTGCGCAGATTATCCTTGCCGACGGCACCGGCGAGCCGTTTGAGAAAGGCGGCAGGGAGCGTCACTTCAGTGGTTTGAGTTTGGCCAGGACTTTGCCGCTGGAATAGTCGTAAAACCACACTTCCAAAAGTTCGGCATAGAGATAACGCTTTTTCAGCATGTAGTCGTAAGGCGCCGTATCGGTGGCTTTCCAGAAGGTGCTGCTCTGGGTGTGCCAGGGCGGCGCGAGGCGGCACACCGCCAGCATCCGCAGATTGCCCTGCATCAGGCGCAGCGCCTCGGCCTGGGGCAACGCCAGGGTGGCGGCGAAACCGGCGGCGTCATCGCTGCTGCGCGGGTAGAAGTCGTAAAGGTTGGCGAAGGTCACCATGTACTCGTACTTCCACACGTCGGAAGGGGTTTTTTCGACGGTGACGTCTTTCAGCGGCAGGAACTTGTAGCGGTAATAATCAGTGGTTTGCAGGTCGGCCAGCGGCGTCCAGTTCCACCCCTCGGTGACGTGGTTGCCGGTCATCACGTAGCGCATCGAAAATTGCTGGCTCTGCCCGTCGTAGCCTAGCTCCGGGTTGCCGGGAAGTGCTCCGAGATCGACGCCGAAGGCGAACACCCCATCCTGCGGCTTGAGCGCGCCGACCACCGGGGTGGCGGGAATCGCCGCGCTGTCGAGCTGGGAAATCAGCGAATACATGCTCACCCCGTCGTGTCCCTCGTAGCGAGGCGGCAGACTGGCTGCGCCGCGCTCGAAAGGCGCGGCGGAATATTCGGCGGCGGCGGTGTTGCGATTTTCCACCGCCGGAGCCAAGGTGACAGCCTGAACCAACGGCGCGCAAAGCGCGGCGGCAAGGAGGAGCAACGACTTATTCATGGGATCAAAGCCTGCGAATCTTGTTGAGGGTGGCGGTAGTGGAGCGCTCATGGAGAAAGGGGATGGAAAATACCTTGCCACCCCAGTTTTGTACTTCGATGGCGCCGACGATCTTGTCGGGCGTCCAATCGCCGCCCTTGACCAGGATGTCGGGGCGGCAGGCGAGAATCAGGTTGAGGGGGGTGTCTTCCTCGAAAAACGTCACCAGCGCCACGCATTCCAGGGCCGCCAGCACTGCCATGCGGTCTTCCAGGCTATTCACCGGGCGGTCGTCCCCTTTGCCGAGGCGTTTCACCGAGGCATCGCTGTTGACCCCGACGATCAGGCTGGCGCCCAGCGCCCGGGCCTGGGCGAGATAGGTGACGTGGCCGCGATGGAGGATGTCGAAACAGCCGTTGGTGAACACCAGCGGACGGGGCAGCGACACGACGCGCGTGGCCACTTCGGCGGCAGGACAGATTTTCGCTTCGAAAGACGGAGGCATGCGCAATTATGGCTTTCCGACGTGGCGCGTTAAATGATGCGGATCAAGTAACGCAAAATTGAACGCCAAAAACCGGCGCTCAGTCGAGATATTCGAATACCTTCACCACCTTGCGCACCCCGCCGGTGGTGCGGGTGATTTCCACCGCGTCGTTGGCTTCGCGCTGCTTAACCAGGCCCATCAGGAATACCGTACCGCCTTCGCTGACCACCTTGACATGATTGGCGGAGAACTTGCGGCCATCGATGAAACGGATTTTCACCTTGGAGGTGAGATAGCTGTCGTTACTGCGTTCGGCCAGGGAACTCAAGCCGGCGATTTGCAATTCATTGGCGACTTGCTTGACGTTGGGTATCCCGCGCACGATGGCCTCGGCTTCATCCCGCGCCGCCTGATCCGGCACTTCGCCGGTCAGCAGGGCGTGGCGATTGAAGCTGGTGGTGTTGATATGAACCCGGTTGCCGAATTTCTCATCGAGACGATGAAAGGCTTTCAATTCGATCCCTTCGTCTTCGAGATAAGTGCCGGTGGTACGGCGGTCTTCAGCGATCAACGCGCCCGCGCCGACGCCGGTAGCCACCGCGGTGACGCAGCCCTGCAAGACGGGAGAGAGGGCCAGGACGGCCAACAAAAGAATTTTTTTCATTATTCGACTCCGAGTAACAGGCAATCCACCGCATCGCACAGGCAGTGTATGGCGGTAATGTGAATTTCCTGGATATGGGCGGTGCGCGAACCCGGCGCACACAGGTGGATATCTTCGGGGGCGAGAATTTCGCCGATGCGCCCGCCGTCCTTGCCGGTCAGGGCGATCACGGTCATTCCGCGTTCGTGGGCGGCTTCCACGGCGGCCACGATATTGGGCGAATTGCCGCTGGTGGAAATCGCCAGTAGGACGTCGGGGGCATGGCCCAGAGCGCGCACCTGCTTGGAAAACACTTCGACGAAATCGTAATCGTTGGCGATCGAGGTGAGCGTCGAGGCATCGGTGGTGAGCGTAATGGCCGCCAGGCCGGGGCGCTCCATTTCGAAACGGTTGAGCATTTCGGCGGAGAAATGCTGGGCGTCCGCCGCCGAACCGCCGTTACCGCACGCCAGCACCTTGCCGTCAGCGAGCAGGCATTGGACGATGCGCTCGGCTCCCGCCACGATGCCGGGAGTAAGGAAATCCACCGCCTGAAACTTGAGATGGGCGCTTTCGGTGAAATGCTGACTGATGCGAGTATGTAAATCCATTTTTCGAGCTTTCTAATAAGGCCGCCATTTTACGCGCTAAAAGCGTCCTTGATCCATTCCACTGATTGCGCCGCCAGCCCGTCGAGCAGCACCACGTCGAAACGGCACGGCGGAATACGTTTCAACCCTTGCAGGTAATGCTCGGCGGCCAGCACGATACGCCGCTGTTTTTTTGCGGTGATGCTGGCGGCAGCCCCGCCGAACGCCGCGCTCTTGCGCAGCCGCACCTCGACGAATACCAGGGTGCCGCCATCGTGAAGGATCAAATCGATTTCGCCCTGGCGGCACCGGTAGTTGCGTTCGACAGCACGCAGGCCGTGGCGTTCCAGGTAGGCGGCGGCCAGTTGTTCGGCCTGCGCACCGTCGGCGAGGTGATTCATTGGAGGAATGAGGAATGGGTAATGGGTAAAGGGAAAATACGTCGCGACGCGACGCCGGCTTTCATCCCTCCACCTTCATTCCTCATCCTCGTCAAGGCAACGCCACCGCCTCGCCCTGGCGGAATTCGGCAGCGGTCAGTTCGCGGTTGAATTGGTGGCTGGTGAGGACGATTTGCCCGGTCACGCCGTCGATGATCGGGGAACTCAGGAGAGTCTCGCGATCCAGTAGGCCGGCAGCCACCCGCCAGGCGTCGATACCCAGCGCGTAGAAGCGCTCCACCTCGACGTCCAGGGGATGGGCGGGACGCGGATACACCAGCACCGCCGGGTGGTCGGCCTGGAGGAACCAGGGCATTTCGACGAAGCGCACCTGGTTGAGATCGACGTTGCGACCCGCCTCGCCGCGCCCGCTATAAACCAGCGAAGTGGCGTAAGTGGGAACCCCGCTGGTCAGGTAGGGGCGTACCGCGCGGGCGCGTTCGGCATCGGCGGCGATGAACAGCATGTCGGGCTCCAGCTTGGCGAGCGCGGCGCGCAGTTTCGGATAGCCGCTCTGGTTGGGCGCAAACGACAGGCGATCGAGTAGAGTGCCGCCGAGTTTCAGCCATTCGTCGGTAAACGCCGCCTGGAGGCGCTTGGAAAAGGGTGTCTGGGCGGTCACGGTAACGGCGTTGCGATGCTTGCGGGCAAACGCCAAGCGCGCCACTTGGCGGGCTTCGCTTTCCAGGTTCAGCCCGAACAGGTACAGCTTATCCGGTAAAGGGGCATGGATCTCCGGGGCGTTCAGCGCCAGGGTGGGCGTACTCAACGGCTCGTCGAGGAGCGCCGTCACCGCGTCGCGGGTTAGCGGACCGACGATCAGCGCGGCCCCGGCTTGCGCGGATTGCCGGTATGCCTTCAGAATGTCGGCGGTCTGGTCGTCGGTCGGCTGGACTTCAATCGGCAGGCCGGGCTGGAATTCGGCGGCAGTCGCGAATCCCTGGCGGAACGCCTCGGCGGCGGCCCCGAAACTGGCGGATTTGAGCGGCAGCAGGAGGACGATATGGCGGGCCGGCGCGGCCGGCTTTTCCACTTCCTGGGCATACGGCAGCCCGTTCCACGACAACAGCAGGATAAGGAAGAGATAGCGATGCATGGGGATAAGCGGCAGGTAGAGGAAGGGGCATTATATGTGGTCGCCACCCCGATTGGAAACCTGGGCGACATCACCCTGCGCGCCCTTGAGGTATTGCGCGGCGTGGACGTGGTGGCCGCCGAAGACACCCGCGACAGTGGCCGCCTGCTCAACCATTACGGCATCGCCGCCAAGCTGGTCGCGCTGCACGAACACAACGAGCGTTCGGCGGGGGCGAAAATCCTCGACCTGCTCGCCGCCAAACAAAGCGTGGCGCTGATTTCCGACGCCGGCACCCCGGCGGTCAGCGACCCCGGCGCGCACCTGGTGGCCACCGCGCGAAGCGCCGGTTACAAGGTAATCCCGCTGCCCGGCCCGAATGCGGCGATTGCCGCGCTGTCCGCCGCCGGCCGGGCGGAAACCCATTTTCTCTTTTACGGCTTCCTCCCCCACTCCGCCGGCGAGCGGCGCCGCGACCTGGCAGCCCTCAAGGACCAGCCGTGGCTGCTGGTATTCTACGAATCGCCGCACCGCATCCTCGCCAGCATCGCCGACCTGACGAGCGTACTGGGCGGCGAACGGCAGATCACCTTCGCCCGCGAACTCACCAAGCTGTTCGAGACCATCCATACCCTGCCCCTTTGCGAGGCGCTGGCTTGGCTGGAGGCCGACCCCAACCGGCAAAGGGGCGAATTCGTCCTGCTGGTGGGGGGAGCGGCGCCGCTCGAGGGCGCAGGCATCGGCGAAGAGGCACAGCGCACCCTGAAGGCTCTGCTCGCCGAATTGCCGCTCAAGCAAGCGGTGAAGCTCGCCGCCGAAATCAGCGGCGAGAAGAAAAACGCTCTTTACGAGTTGGCACTGGCGTGGAAGAAGGATGACGGGCAGGAAGGCGCTTGATCGGCGTCGAAACACCGCCCCCATGGGAGCGGCCTTGGCCGCGACAACCCGCGCCGCTTCGGGGGCAAGCCCCCTCCTACTTCACGTCGAATTCCTGCACCGCACCGGCATTGAGGAACAACCGTCCGTCGGCTTCCTGCCACCAGCGTTGACCGCTCATGAGGCGAGTCAAGGCGTCCGCGCCCGGCGCACCTTGCTCCAGGCGCGCCGTCAGGGTATAGCCCTGCCCGCTTGTGGTGGTCAGGGCGACGCTGCCGTCGAGGTTGGCGCGGCAGGTGGCGCCGGGAATTTCCAGGGTCGTCTTGGCGCATAGCACGGCATAGCCGGCGAAGGCCGGATTGAGCGGGTAGCTGTCCTTGCCGTCGCCAAACCGCATGATTGCTTGCGCGCGGCTGAGTCCCGCCGCGCCGCCCGACGTGGCAAGCCAGGCGGGACGCACCCAGTAGCGGGTGCCCGGATAACTCACTGCCAGCACCCCTTCTTTGCTCGGCACGACGGTCGCACCTTGCGGCAAGTCGGCGATGAAGTCGCGTAGGCTAGGCAGCGCCGGGGCGAAGGTGGCGACGATACCGCTCACCGCGACTTCGGCCAGGCCGTCGCTGCGTAGCGTTACGCCGTCGCTACGGTCGGTATCGATGGCGAGTTGCCCGAGCGGCAGAGCATTGACGCTGCCGCCGGGATAATTCACCCGCAGCACGCCGTCGCCGTTCTGCCCGGCGCTGCTGAAACCTTGACCCAGCGCGGCGGCGAGGGCGTCGGCGAACTCCAGCGTACCGCCCAGGCGCGCCGGCTTGCCCTGGAGCTTGACCTTGGCGGTCAGGTCGGACGAACTCAACGGCCCGAGCGAATCGCCCAGTTGGCCGGCCTGGCCGGCCTGGCCGTCCAGGCTGCCCAGGCGAGCGCCGCTGATCTTGCCGGCGCTATTGAAGGACGCCACTTCGCCGGCGTAAAGCTTGCCATCCTTGAGTGCGGCAAAATCATTCCCGGTTCCCACCTGGGCGAAGGCGTTGGCCGACAGGACGATATAGCCCTTGCCCACCGCGATGCTGCCGCTGCCATCGTTGCCCGCGCTAAAGCTCATTGCCGTCCCGTCGGTTCCCGCCGTCAGGGTGGCACTGCCGTTGAGCGTCAGCAACGGCTGGCCGGCGGTGCCGGAGAGCGAGAGACTGCCGCTGCTGACGGCCAGCACCAAGGTCTCGGCGCCGTTGACCATCACCTTCTTGAAGGTCACCACGGTGCCGGAGCTGTAACCGCTCAAAGCCAGGGTCAGTCCGCCGATCTTGAAGGTGATCGGCCCGGCTTCCCCGCCGCCGCTGGGCGCGGCGAGGGTGATGGCGACCCCGGCGACGTTGGTCCCGGCAGGAATCACCAGGATGCTGCCGGAAACGGCGGTGACCGGGGTGGTATCGGTCAGGATGGCTTCCACGCCAGCACTGGTATAGACATGCGGCGGCTCAGGATCCGGCGTGACAATCGACAACGTGCCGCCACTATAAGCGATGTCGTAGCCGCCGCGCTGGTCGGAATAAAGGTCGGGCGTGTAGCTTCCGGCTGCCGATACGCTGTTGTAGGGATTGGCAAGATTGAACAGATGGCCCGAGGAAGCCGCCCCGCTCACCGAATAGGTAGGATTTCTCAAGGCGCCAGTGTAGGCCGTGCCGGTATAGGTCAGGCGGAAATCGTCTGCGGTCACCGTCAGGGAAGTCAGGAAGTGCTTGAGCAATGGATAAGTATGCCCCGCATAAATACGCCAGGTGTTGGTGAAGTCGAATCCGGTGAAGGTCGATTGCGTCTGCATCGAGGCCGTGGTATCGACCCCGGTTCCGGCGGCGCTGGTGTTCTTGCCGCTCGTCGCCTTGTTCCAGTAGCTGTTGCTGACCGTGCCGGAGTTTGAGCCGATCAGCCCTCCGCCGCTAATGGTCCAGGTCACGGCGCCGGTGGAATAACCATTCGTGACGGTGGCGCCGCCGATGCCGATTTGCCCCACCAGCCCGCCCACATCGGTCCCCCCGCTGACGCTGCCCGTGGCATAACTGTTGCTGACGGCGCCGCCGCCAGGAACCGAGCCAGCCAAGCCGCCGATGGCGGTGGAACTGATGCCGTTACTATTGCCGGTCACGCTGACGTTGGCGTAGCTGTAATCAAGCGAGCCGCCGACCTGCCCAATCAGGCCGCCCGCGATACTCTTGTCGCCTGTCACGCTGCCGCCGTCGGCATAACTGTAGCTGACCGGGCCGTTGCTGCGTCCAGCCAGCATGCCCGTCACAAATTGCCCGCTGACGTTGCAGTTGAGCAGCCCGACGTCGCGCAGGGTGCCGGTGGCGTAGCCGAACAGGCCCACATAATCGGTTGCCAGGCGGGTGATGGTCAGCCCTGTGATGGTATGGCCAAGGCCGGCGAATTTACCGGTGAACTTGGTGGCGTTATCACCCACCGGACTGAAATTCGCGATGCTCGATGCGTCGATGTCGCTGCCCAGGGCATAGTTGGTGGAAAGCCCGCTATTCATGTTCTGCAGGGCGGCGGCGCTGTTCACCACGGTATAGGCGGCCCCCGCGATGGTCAGGGCGGGGCTCGCCCCGGACAGTGTCACCGGCGATTTCACCATATAGTCTCCCCCGGCCCCCGGCGTGAGCGTGAGATTCGCGCTGGCGTGGGATGAAGTGATCGGCTGGGAAATCACAATGTTACCGGCCTCCGCGCCGCTGCCCGCCACCGCCTTGATTTCCACCGCAGTGCCGGCATTGAGGCGGGTGTTGATTTCTGCGGCCGCCACCGTGGCGCCGGTGGCGCTCGGCGTCCACACGTCGGGGTTGGTGTTCGACCAAGCACCGTTGCTGCTCGCGCTGCCGACGCTGACGTTCCAGTCGGCCTGGGCGATAGCCGACGACAGCAACGCCGACACGAACAGCGCGGAACGCAATCCGCTACGGAATGACAAGGGGAAATGGGGCATGGTGGCTCCTCACAAATTAGGCTAAGAATTTCAGGGCGGAATATCCATCTATCATATCCGCAAATTTGGCGAATAATGACAAATGTCAGGAAACGGTTTTCGGCGGGGCAATTCAAGCTACTGAATCGCGCAAAACGCCACGGTAGCCGGCCAGCAAACGGGAAAACGCCGCCAAATCGACCGGCCTGGCAAGCACCCGGTCGATGTCGGGATCGAATTCCTCGAAATCCGCCAGGTTTCCCGGCGCGCCGGCAAGGAACACGATGGGAACCGCAGGCTGGAGGTTGCGGATGCAGGCCGCCAAGTGCCGCCCATCCTGACCGAGCAGGGCAACGTCGGCAACAACCAGCTCGGGGCGGCAGGCAATAAAAGCCAGTACGCCTTCCCTGCCGTCCCGCGCGGTAAACAGCGATTCCGTGTATCCGGCGATAAAGCGGGCCAGACGGTTTCGGCTATCGTCCGCGCCGTCCACATAGAGCACCGTCATGCCGTTCATCGTTGTGCTCCTTGTGCGCCGGGGTGGTGGCCGATTGTGGGTTGAGTTGTCGCGAAACTCGGTAACTTTTGTAGGTTGGGCTGAGCGGCTTTTTCGCGATGCCCAACTCTCCCATGCCTCCGGCAATGCTTCGTTGGGGTTCGCTATCGCTCACCACCAACCTTGCCTCGCCTCCCCGTAGGAGCTGCCTTGACCGCGCCAACCCGCGCTGCTTCGGCCGACACCGCTTCGGGGGCGAGTCCCCTCCTACTTCACCGCGAATTCCTGCGCCGCGCCGCCGGCAAGCGAGTGGCGGATCAACGTTGCGCGGCGCAGGAAAGCGAATACCCAATCGTTGGGAAAATCGTTCATTTTTCGCTCCTTTGTGCGGGTTGTGGGGGGCGTCTGCACATTCCGGGAAATCATGGCGGCAACTCGTTTGTGACATACCGCGATTTTAGGAGGTGTTACCCGTACGTCATATCCTCTAATTAGAGGGTAAAGAGGGATTTCATGAGACGGATGTCACAAACATTGCCACGCGAGTTGCGATGACGGCGGGAGGGAGGCGCAGTATCAGGCGGCGCGGTTGAGCCACAAACTCGTCAGGGCGGCGCGGCTTTTCACATTGATTTTGCGGTACAGGCCGGTGACGTATTGGTGGGTGGTGGAGGCGGCCAGTCCGAGCTGCTGGGCGATTTCCTTTTCCGTCATACCGGTGAGGAGGAGATGCATCACTTTACGTTCGGGGGGGGAAAGCGGGGAGGAGGCGATCTGCAGGCCGTGGCTGAGCATGACCCGGCGGTGAAACCACTTTAACCCGCGCAGGGCATAAGCCACCGCGATAAATACCCAAGTAGGACTCGGCGTCGCGGTTCACCGGCAAGATGGCCCAGATGGCGTCGCTGCGGCCTGAGCCGAGATAATAGCGGTGATAGTAGGGAGAATCGAACCACGTCGGCGATACGATGTCGCACAGCCGGTTGACCCGGAACGTGCCGGCCAGCATGACGTTGCGTATCGAGCTTATGTCCACGTTACTACCCTGCTCCAGGTTTCTTATCTGTTCCCGGATGGCTTCGTCGGACGGTAGCGCGAAGCAGTCGTGGAGAAAGCGGACATGGCGAACCCGCCAACCCTGCACCGGATCCTCGGCAAGGGGATTGTCCAGGCGCACGGCGCCGAGCCAGCCGACATTTTGCGCGTCGACCAGGCCGCACAGGGCGCTCATCAGGTGTTCCAAAGCCGCATCGGTTGCGGCGGCCTCGAAATCCGCCAGTTCGTCCCACAAGGTGTGGATTTGCTCGATTTTTTCCTGGATTACTGAGTTCATGACATTCGTCCCGGTTGGCAAGGCGATCTGGGACCGAAATTCTACCTCGTGCTACTGCTTTATCGCCATTCCGGGCTTCAAGGGCATGGGGAAAGTCGACTGACGGATCGAATGGAACATCCATCCATAAACGAAATTGCCGCAATTCGGGATGGCAGCGTCCGGTAATTGGCAATAATTCCAGCGTATAATCCGTATTTTAGGATTTTCCTTTTTTTTGCCTAGTGGAACCCCCTACCTCATCTCAAAAGCGCTGGCTGGCGGCAGTTCTTCTTGCCGTGGCGCTAATCGGCGGCGTCGCCGCTTATCTGGTGCGGCGCCCCGCCGCCATTGCGCCTCCAGAAAACCAGCCGATACCGGCTCGTTCGGCCTACGACCGGGAACCGGTCACGCCTCTGCCGGACGTTCTCGATCTCGATGCGCGCAAAGTGGCGCTGGGCGAGCGGCTCTTTCATGACGCTCGCCTGTCCGCCGACGATACGATTTCCTGTTCTTCCTGCCATTCGCTCGACCAGGCCGGGATGGACGGTTTGCCCCACTCCACCGGGATCGGCGGCGCGCAAGGGAAGATCAACGCCCCCACGGTTTTCAACAGCGGCTTCAATTTTCGCCAGTTCTGGGACGGGCGCGCCGCCAACCTGGAGGAACAGGCGGCCGGGCCGGTGCACAACCCCAAGGAAATGGGCGCCGCGTGGCCGAGCGTCCTCGCCAAGCTGAGGCGCGACCGGGATCTGGTCGATTATTTCGCCATGCTGTATAGCGACGGCCTGCAAAGCCACAACATCCAGGACGCTATCGCGACCTTTGAACGCAGCCTGGTCACGCCGTCGCGTTTCGACCGCTTTCTGCGCGGCGAGCGCGAGGCTCTGAGTCCCCGCGAACAAGCGGGCTACCGGAAATTCAAGGATTACGGGTGCACCGCCTGTCATCAAGGGATGAACATCGGCGGCAACATGTACCAGAGCTTCGGGATTTTCGGGAACTATTTCAACGACCGCGGCAAGAACGAGGCGGAAGACCAAGGCCGCTACAACGTCACCCTGCGCGAGGAAGACCGCTACCGTTTCAAGGTTCCAAGCCTGCGCAACGTGGCGTTGACCGCGCCGTATTTCCATGACGGCTCGGTGGCGCGGCTGGACGATGCGATTCGGGTAATGGGCCGCTATCAACTCGGGCGTATGCTGGATGACGGCGAAGTGGCGGATGTCGCGGCTTTTCTCAACTCGCTGAGCGGCATCTACCGGGGCAAACCGCTATGAAGGGGTTGGCGTTGGGACGCTGGGGGCTGGCGGGCGGGATGGCGGTCGGGATTGCCGTGCTGGGTCTGCTGGTCGGCGGCTCGCTGAGCGGGGCACAACACAATGCGCGGGTGGCGGCGCAGTTGTCCAGCCTCGCGGAGGCCGAACGCAACCTGGGCGAAAGCGCGCTCAAGCTGCGCTACGGTCTGACCCACAATTACGACGACATCAACGCGGTCATGACCCGGATGCGCCACGCCCGGAACGCCCTGGAAAATGGCGATACGGCCCTGCCCGGGAGTGCCGGCAAAGAGTTGGATGGGGCATTCGCGAACTTCGCCAAGGCGCTCGACGAGCATGAAGAAATCGTCGAACGCTTCAAGTCGGATAACGCCGTACTGAAAAACTCCTTGCAGCATTTTTCCCCCGCCGCTGCCGCCCTGCTCCACCGCTTGCCCGGCGACTCGCGCTACCTGGCGCTGCGCGAGGAATTGAACCTGCTCATCCCGACCGTGCTGCGCCACGGGCTGGGCGGGGAAGATGCGCTAAACGGGGAAATCGCTACGCGCGTCAAGAGACTCGGCAAGCTCGATCCGGGACTGCCGCCCGACTTGCGCATTCTGGCGGGCAACGTCGCCGCCCACGCCCAGATCATCGCGCAGTACCGGGCGGTGGTGGACCGCGAAATCCAGCACATCGTATTTCCGCGCATCGCCGCCGCTATCGGCAGCCTGGTCGGCGAGGCCAACGGTACGGCGCAGGCCAGGGAGCAGCGCGCCGAGAAATTTCACTTCGCGCTGGGGCTGCTGGCGGCCCTGCTGCTCCTCGCCGTGGCGGGCGCGATCCGCCGCCTGATGAAAAATGCCCGCGAAATCGCGGCGAGCCACCGTTTTCTGGAGCAGATCAGCGACAACATCGGCGAAGGGGTGTTCGCCACCGACAAGCAAGGCAGGCTCATTTTCGCCAACCATGAAGCCTTGCGGCTGGTGGGCTGGGACCGCGACGAGTTGCTCGGGAAAAACCTCCATGACACGTTCCATGCCCACTCCGCCGGGGGTGGCGACGATACCTGTTTCACCCGCCGCGACGGCAGCATTTTTCCGGTGGCACTGGTCGACGTCCCGCTTGCCGAGGAAGGCGAAATCGGCGCCGTCACGGTATTCCGCGACATGAGCGAAGCACGCGAGCGCGACAAGGAACTACGACTGGCCGCCACGGTTTTTGAAAGCAGCCCTTACGGCATTTCGGTTACCGACCGCGCCGCCCGCATTCTCGACGTCAACCCCGCCTTCACCGCCATCACCGGCTACAGCGCCGAGGAAGTGATCGGCGAAAATCCGCGCCTGCTCCAATCCGGCATTCAAAGCGCGGATTTTTACCGCAAGATGTGGCAGAGCCTGGAACAGCACGGATTCTGGAAGGGCGAAATGCGCAACCGCCGCAAGAACGGCGAGATTTTCCCCGAGTGGATGCACATCCGTGCGGTGCGCGACGGCAACGGCGAAATCAGCCATTACGTGGGGATATTTTCAGACATCACCGAGCATGAGCAGGCCGCCCGCCAGCTCGATTATTTGTCCAATTACGACACCCTGACCGGGCTGCCCAACCGGGTGCTGTTCCAGGATCGCCTGATTCGCGCCATTGAGCATCCACAACGCCAGGAAAGCCTGCTCGCTGTGCTGTTTCTCGACCTCGATCACTTTCAGGCGATCAACGACACGCTTGGTCACAGCGTCGGCGACCGGCTTCTGCAAGGCGTGGCGCAGCGCCTGCAAGCCTGCGTTGGGCCGAACGCTACCCTCTCGCGGCTAAGCGGCGACCAGTTCGGAATCTTGTTCGACGACATCGCCAGCATCGCGGAAATCGCCGGCAAGTCTCGCGATCTCCTCGAAACCCTGGCGGCGCCGTTCCCAGTCGAAGAGCACGAGATCTACACCAGTGCCTGCATCGGCGTGACTCTCTACCCGCTCGACGGCGAGGATGCCGAAACACTCCTCATCAACGCCGACGCCGCGATGTTCCGCGCCAAGGAAAGCAGCCACAACACCCTCCAGTTCTTCAGCGCCGACATGACCGAAGGGGCGCTCGATTCGATGCGCCTCGAAAACGCCCTGCGCCAAGCCCTGAAAAAGGGTGAACTGAGCCTCGACTATCAGCCCCAGGTCGACCTCAAGAGACGCCGCATCGTCGGTCTGGAAGCGCTGCTACGCTGGCATTCGCCGGAATTCGGCACGGTTTCGCCGGCACGCTTCATCCCAGTGGCGGAAAAAACCGGGCTGATCGTTCCCATCGGCGCCTGGGTATTGGCGACCGCCTGCAAGCAGAACAAGGCCTGGCAAGAAGCGGGGCTGCCGCCCATGCGGGTGGCGGTGAACCTGTCGGCAATGCAGTTCCGCAACGGCGACCTCATTGAAACCGTGCGCACCGCGCTGACCGAGAGCAACCTGGAAGGGCGCTGGCTGGAATTGGAAATCACCGAAAGCTTGCTCATGGACGATGTCGAAGACACCATCGCCATCCTCACCGTCCTGCGCAAACTCGGCTGCGAGATCGCCATCGACGATTTCGGCACCGGCTATTCCAGCCTCAGCTATCTCAAGCGTTTCCCCGTCGACACCCTCAAGATCGATCAATCTTTCGTGCGCGGTCTGGGGCACGACGCCGACGACAGTGCCGTGGTGAATGCGGTGATTGGCTTGGGGGAAGGGCTGGGACTAAAGCTGGTCGCGGAAGGCGTGGAAAACGCGGAGCAACTCGCCGCCCTGGAAATGCGCAGCGATGCGATTACCGTGCAGGGCTACCACTTCTTCCGCCCCGCTTCAGCGGCGAAAATCGCGGTATGCGTGATGGCGGCGCAAAGCAACGGTGGGGAAGACCTACGGCGATCCCCGTTGCCGTAGGTGGACGGGGATACTTTAGTCTCTTATCAGCCAAGTGATGTCAAAACATGACACCAATTCGGTTTGCATTGAATTCCGCGGTGATGGGTGATAAGGAATGGGTGATGAAAACCACCCTCCCATTACCCATCACTCATTACTCATCACCTTGTTTGGCTCCGGCCTGTCCGGTAATTTAGTGGCAACCGCCGCCGCAACCGCCGCAACCGCCACCACCGCCGCCGCTTTGTTGGGAAGAACTGCAGGAACCGCCGGCATCGTTGGGGTTGATGAAGATGAAACGGAAATCACCAGGCTGCATTTCCACGAAATCCAGGGTCGCGCCGCTCAGCAGTTCGGAGTAGGCAGTGGAAACCAGCACGGTCAACCCTTCCGCGTCGATCTGGATGTCGCCTTCCTTGGTGTCGTCGAACCCCATGCCATACTGGATCGAGCCGTCGCTTTCGCGGCGCGCGGCAATCCGCAGGGCCATCCCGGCCGCATCGTTCTGTTCGGCGGCCTGGCGGATTTGGGCGACGGCTTCGCTGGTGAGGGTAATCATTTCATGCTCCTTTCAAGTAAAAATCGGTAATTGCGCATCTAGGAGGCGTCTTTTCGGCGCCAACTGGATTTGAGATGGGGGCGTCATTCGCCAATCCAAGCCTAGCCTTTAATCCGCCGCACAAAAGCGACGAAGCGGCGCGCCCAGTTGTAGTCCTGCAAGCTGCGAAAATGGGTGTAGGAGGCGAGCAAGTTCTTGTACACCAGCCCGTCGCGCTTGCCGTCTATGCCGGTACCGCGCTTGACCTCGTAGGCATATTCCAGTCCGTCCGGCAGGTTGTCGAGGCTGGAATAGTGAAACTCGTGTGCCGGGCGCTCGGCGCCGGACGCTTCGCCTGTCAGCGCCGGCCAGGGGTGGGCGGCGGTTTCCTTCAAGCGCACGTAGCCGCGTCCCACCGGCTTGGGATGCATGGTCACGTCGCCGGGAATGACCCCTACCATTTGGCGAGTCTTGCCCTGCCAGGACAAGCTGCGCGCCAAGTACATCAGGCCGCCGCATTCCGCGTAGGCCGGCAAGCCGTTTTCGATGGCATTGCGTATCTCGCCGCGCAGGCCGCTATTCGCTTCCAGTTCGTCCATCATCAATTCGGGGAAGCCGCCACCGATAAACAGTCCGTCCACGGGCGGCAAAGCGGCATCGTGCAGCGCGTCGATGGGAACGATCTCGGCCCCTGCCTCGCTCAGGGCATCGAGGTCGTCGGCATAGTAGAAGCCGAAGGCGCGGTCGCGTACCAAGCCGATTCTAACTTTGGGCAGTGCCGCCTCACCTTTGCTCTCATCGGCCGGGAAATGATATTTCGGCACGGCCCCCGCCGCCGCGCCGATCTCCAGCAGCCGCCCCAGTTCCACCTGTCCGCCGACCAACGCGCCGATTTCCGCGGTGTGGCGTTGCGCCTCCGCCGCTTCGTTGCTGGGCATCAAGCCCAGGTGGCGCTCGTCGATTTCCAGACGGGGGTCGTGGTGAACCGCGCCGATCACCGGAACGTCGGTGTAATGCTCGATCACCGCGCGCAGCTTGCTTTCGTGGCGGGCGCCGCCAAGCTTGTTGAGGATCACTCCGGCAATCCGGATATTTTTGTCGAAGGCCTGATAGCCGAGTATCAACGGGGCGATGCCGCGGGTCATGCCGCGCGCGTCGATCACCAGCACCACCGGGGCATTCAGGAGAGTGGCAAGCGCCGCGTTGCTGTTGCTGCCGTCGAGGTTGAGGCCGTCGTAGAGGCCTTTGTTGCCTTCGATCAGGCTGAAATCGGCGCCGCCGGAATGTCGGACGAAATTGGCGGCGATCTCGTCGCTGCCCATCAGGTAAAAATCCAGGTTGCGACAGGGTCTGCCACACGCGGTACCCAACCACATCGGATCGATGTAATCCGGACCTTTCTTGAACGGCTGGACCTTGACGCCGCGCTCGCGCAAGGCCGCGCACAAGCCGATGCTGACGGTGGTCTTTCCGGAGGATTTATGCGCGGCTGAAATTAGGACGCGCGGCAGGGATGGGGGCATGAAAGGAACCGTCACGCCACAAGGACGTGACGGTCAAGGAGGACTTAATCAGTGAGGTTTTCGGCTTTCGCCAGATGGCGGAAATCGTCTTGCGGCATGAACTTGAGCACACGCACTGCAATCGTCACCAGCAGGAAAGTAACGCCGATGCCACCCAGGCCCAGCAGGAACTCGGGCAGGCTGGGGCTGTACGGATGTACTGCACGCCCATCGAAGAAGCTGCTGGTCGCGGCCATGCCGGGGAACAGATCGAGCGGGAACGCCTGACCACCGATAATCAGCACATACAGGTGGCAGAACGCACCGAAGATGATCAGCATGGACGCAAGGAACACCGCGCCGCAGCGCTGACTTAGTTCGGGATGAAACAACACCGCCAGCGGAATCAGGCTGCCGATCACGATCTGGCCAAGCCAAAACAGTGTGGTATACACACCCCCGTCAATCAGCATGAAGCGCTCAAAGCTAGTCTGCTTGGCGAAATACAGGTTGGTCAGGTGATAGACGATGGTGAAGTACAACACCGCTGCGACGAACACCGCCAGCAGGTTTTTCATGCGGCGCATGATTGCGGGATCAAGCTTGATACCATTCCAGCGATACATCGCCGACTGCACCACATTGAATACCGCCAGACCCCAGGCAAACGACATGATCACGAACATCGGCGCCAGCAGCGCCGTTCCGTATGCCTGACGCGCCACCAGGAAGCCGAAGATCGAGCCGGTACCGGTGGTAAGGATGAGACGCCAGATAAACGCCGAAAAGCCGGCGAACTTGGAATAATCGTGCATCCGCCGGTCCATCATGGTCCACAGGTAAGTGGCGACGATACCGAAGAAGCCCGAATAGAGAATGATATTCCAGGCGAAGACCGAAGTCGGGTTGAAGTGGGTCGCTGCCACGATCAGCCGGTCGGAGCGACCCAGATCGAGCATCAGCACCGCCAGACCGCCACCCAGCATGGCCAGGGCGAGCAGCCCGGAGAGCGGGGCGCGCGCCTTGTAGATGGGCTTGCCGAATACCGAGCCAATGGAGGCGACGTTCAGCACCCCGGAGGCCGCCACGATCAGGAAGATCGCGAACACGTGCGGCAAACCCCAGACGATCTGGTTGCTCATCCCTGTCACGATGTGACCGTGTTCTTCCATATAGTGCCAAGCACCGGCACCGGCCAACACGACCAGCCCCAGGACTCCGACCAGCGTGTAAAACACGCGCTCTTCAATGCGACGGAAATTTTCGTAATTCATGGCGCTCAAATCCCCTGGTAACGGACACCGGTGTTCAGGTTGAGGTCGGCACGCACCTGTTTGGTGGCGATGGTGGCGATGCGTTTGGAAATTTCGCTGTTGGGATCGTTCAGATCGCCGAACAGGATCGCTTCATGCCCAGCCTTCTGGCAGGCTTCCACGCAAGCCGGCAATTCGCCCTTGTCGACACGATGCACGCACAGCGTGCAAGCCTCGACGCAACCCTTGCCGCGCGGCACGTCCGGCTTTTGGTCGTGATGCTCTTCGTGGACGAAGGAACGCGCCTTGTACGGACAAGCCATCATGCAGTAGCGGCAGCCGATACAGATGTGACGATCCACCAGCACGATCCCGTCGGCGCGCTTGAACGACGCACCGGTCGGGCACACGTCCACGCACGGCGGCTCTGCGCAATGCTGGCACATCATGGGCAGCGAATGACTACGCCCGCTGCGAATCTCGGTGAGTTCGATCTTGCGTATCCACTGGGGATCGGTTTCCGGATGCCCGGTAGACGTAACGCCGTTTTCGGTGTGACAGGCACTGACACAGTCGCTGCAGCCGCTGGTGCACTTGGTCGAATCGACCAGCAGACCCCAACGCTTGCTGCTGTCGGCGGCCTGATCGGCAGGACGTCCGTGCGCGAGATCGAGTAGCGTCACGCCGGGCGCAATCGCCAATCCTGCGGCGGCGGCCACGCCGACGCCGATCATTTGCCTGCGGTTTTTATCCACGTCGCTCATTTGCTTACCTCACCACTAGTCGCTGCTTTCGCCTGCATCTCGCCTGCTTGCGCATCCGCAAGCGGATGCGGCGTCGCAGGGCTGGCCGGTCTGGGCTTGCTGGAATGGCACTCGAAACAATCCAGCTTGACCGCCGCATAGCTGTGGCAGCCCTGGCAGAAGTTGTCGTTGGTGCCGATTACGCTATTGTTTACCGGGCTAGCATGGCAATCGATGCAGCCTTTAAGGCTGAATTGAGTGGTGCGGATTCCCTTGCGCATCGTATCGTTACGCTGATGCTTGAGCAGGTCCATGTGGTTACGCCGCATGAACTCGGTTTCCCGCACGCACTTGTCGCCCTTGGCGTCGATCTTGTGCTTGCCCTCGTGCGCGCTGGCGCCGTTAATCGACGCTCCGACCAGCAGGGCCGCCGTAAATGCGGCCCCCAGCCATTTCAGCGCAGTTTGCCAGGTCGTGGTCATCGTGGTTTACTCGCCCAAGCCCATCTTGATGTAACCGGTCGGGCACACGTCGGCACAAATGTGGCAACCGATGCAGCGCGAGTAATCGGTGTACACGTAACGACCGGTGCTCGTCTGAGATTTCGGCGTCTTCTTGACGGCGGTCTGCGGGCAATACACCACGCAGTTGTCGCATTCGAAGCACAGACCGCAACTCATGCAGCGCTTGGCTTCCGCCACCACCTGCTTCTCGTCGAGCGCTTCCAGGCGTTCTTCGAAATGGCCCAGTACCTGTTCCGAATTGAGCATGGTGAAGCCACGCACGTTACGCGGATTGAAGGTGAAATGCCCGAGGAACAACTCGTTGTGCGGAATCACGTACTTTTCCGAGCGGTTTTCGAAGTTGTGGATGGCGAATTTCGAGGAATCGGTACCGCGCAACCCGAGGTCGATATCCTTGACGGCGCCTTCGGCCTTCAACACTTCTTCCTTGGTCAGGGTGTGGAACGCTTCCGGAGCCTTGCCGACTTCGATCTGCTTACGCATCAGATCCCAATAATGCACGTCGACCTTGGGACGCTTGCCGAGGTCTGCGTTGTTGAGGAAACGGTCGATGCCGTCGGCGGCGATGGAGCCATGACCGACGGCGGTGGTCAGGAGGTGCGGACGCAGCACGTCGCCGCCCACGAACACGCCCTTCTGGCCGGGAACCTGGTAGTTCTTGTCGGCACTGACCAAGCCCTTGCCGTTGTTGAACTGCTCCAACCCGGTGAAGTCCACGCCTTGGCCGATGGCCGAGACGATCAGGTCGGCTTCGATGTCGTATTCGCTGCCGGCGATCGGTTGGCTCTTTTCGTCCAACTTGGCGACGCGCAGTGCGGTGGCGTGGCCTTCGGCGTTTTTCACCACGCCAACCGGGGTGACACCGCCGCGAATTTCGATGCCTTCGGCCAGCGCTTCTTCGATTTCGTGCTTGTTGGCGTTCATCTTCTCGACGGCGGCACGGGAGCACAGCACGACTTCGGCACCTTCCTTGGCGCTGGCTTCAGCCACGTCATGGGCAACCTGGCCGGCAATGATGTGCTCCGGGCGGTCGGTGGGCTTGATAGCCTTGATGTGACCGAGACGGCGGGCAACCGTCGCTACGTCGATGGAGGTGTCGCCACCGCCGATAACCACCACGCGCTTGCCGACATACTTCAAACGACCTTCGTTGAAGGCGCGCAGGAAGCCCATCGCGGTCACGCAGTTGGGGGCATCGAAACCGTCGATCGGCAGCGGCTTGCCGGCTTGGGCACCCATGCCGAGGAAGACGGCGTCGTAATCCTTCTGGATTTGTTCGAAAGTCACGTCCTTGCCGATGTGAACACTGAGCTTCACTTCCACGCCGAGGTCGAGAATCCGCTGGATTTCCGCGTCGAGCACATCGCGCGGAGTACGGAAGCCGGGAATGCCGTAACGCATCATGCCGCCGAGCGCTTCATGCTCGTCGAACACGGTAACGGCGTGGCCCTTCTTGCGCAGTTGATAGGCGCACGACAGGCCGGCGGGGCCGCCGCCGATAATCGCGACCTTCTTGCCGGAGGGCTGCACGCCTTCGGGCAAGGTCAGCTTGAGGTTGTTCTGGATGGCATATTCGCCGAGGAAATGCTCGACCGAGTTGATGCCGACGTGATCTTCGAGCTCGTTGCGGTTACACCCGGATTCACAGGGAGCCGGGCAGACGCGGCCCATCACCGAGGGGAAGGGATTGGCGTCCGTCAGGCGGCGCCACGCGTATTCCTGCCACGGCATTCCGGCAACGGTGGGCTTTTCCATACCGCGCACGATGTTGAGGTAACCGCGAATGTCTTCGCCAGCCGGGCAGCTACCTTGGCAGGGCGGCGTCGAAAGGACATATTCCGGGCACTTGTGGGTCCAGCCGGCGTCGAAAATCTTATCCTGCCAGGTGCGCCATTCGTTTTTGCCTTCCTTGTAGCGGCGGAAGGTGAAATTTTGGTTCGTGTTATCGGATACGGACATTGCTTCTCTCCTTAATAATCAGCGTTGCCGTTGGGTGCGCCGGGCGCTCCCAACCTACAAGTTATCTAATGCCAAACTATTCGTCGTTTTTCGCTTCGTCGTCTGCTTCTTCGTCGGATTCGGCAGGTTCGAGAACGATGGCGGTGCTCACCAGTTGATGCACCCCGCCGACCATACTCATATTGAAGCCGTAATACGGCACCACCTTGGTGAATTGCGCCTTGCAAATCGCGCAAATCAACGCCAGGAAGTTGACGCCGTTTTCCTGCACCACGTTGTTGAAGGCTTCCATGCGCGGCAGCGCGCCCTTCACGCGAATTTCCATCAGATCGTCGGTCAGCAAACCGCCGCCGCCGCCGCAACAGAAGGTGGCTTCGCCGATGGTCTCGTCGGCCATGTCGTGGAAATTGTTGCACACCGCCTTGATTACTTCGCGCGGGATGACAAACTGGCCGCCGGGCATGTTGCCCATCCGGGAGCCGCGCGCCACGTTGCACGAATCGTGGAAGGTCACGCTACGGTGATCGTTGGCACTCTTGTCGAAATTGAGCTTGCCTTGCTGGATCAGGTCGTAAGTGAATTCGCAAATATGCTGCGGTTGCGGATAGTTGTGGTCGAGCTGCTTTTGCAGTTCGACGGCAAAGGGATCGTCCGCGCCCGCACCGACGCCGGTCAGGGTATTCCAGAAGCTGTAGGCGACGCGCCAGGCATGACCGCATTCGCCCACGACGATGCGCTTGACGCCCAGTTCCAGGGCTGCCTGACGGATACGCAAGGCGGCGCGGCGCATGTTTTCGTAGCTGCCGATAAACATCCCGAAGTTACCGGCTTCGGAAGCAACCGAACTCAGCGTCCAACTGGTGCCGGCGCCATGAAAGACCTTGGCATAGCCGATCAGCGATTCGACGTGCGGCTCGGAGAAGAAGTCGGCGGACGGCGTGACCAGCAACACTTCGGCCCCGACAACGTCGATCGGCATCTTCACTGCCACGCCGATATCGTCGAAAATGTCCTCTTCCAGGCCGGACAGCGTGTCTTCCAGCGCCGGGCCGGGCAGGCCGAGGTTGTTGCCGATGCGGTGCAGCTTGCCCATGATCTCGTTGGTGTATTTCTGGCCGTAGCCCACCGAATCGAGAATTTCACGGCCCGCCATGGTCACTTCGGCGGTGTCGATGCCATACGGGCAGAACACCGAGCAACGGCGGCACTCGGAACACTGGTAAAAATAGCTGTACCACTGGTCGAGCAGTTCCTTGGTCAAATCCTGCGCCCCCACCAGTTTGGGGAACAGCTTGCCGGGCAGGGTGAAATAGCGCCGATACACGCTACGCATCAATTCCTGACGGCCCACCGGCATGTTGCGCGGGTCGCCGGTGCCGAGGAAATAGTGGCACTTGTCGGTACACGCGCCGCAATGCACGCACGCATCCATGAACACCTTCAGCGAACGGTAGCGCGTCAGCAGGTCGCCCATCTTTTCGATAGCTTTTTCCTGCCAGTTTTCCACCAGTTGGCCGGGGTAGCCAATCTGCTCTTGAATCGGCGCGGCGGCGGGGAAAGACTTGACATGCGCCGATGCGCCTTCTTGCACCGCCGGGGTTTCCGCGTATCCGGTCAGTTTGGGAACTTCAAATTGTGGAGCAGCCACTATTCCTCCTGCTTGCTTTCGTTGGGTTGCCGTCTGCTTGTTCTTGCGTTATTCGGACTTCGCAGCCGAATTCGCTTCAAATCTTGCCGCTGCCCAGGGTGCCAGATGGCGCTGTTCACGCGGATTGTCCTTTTGGTTGCGGGTCGGGCTGAAAAAGACCCCCGGCGCGTGGAGCAACTTGCTCACCGGGAAGATGATCATCAGCAACGCCACCAGGGCGAGATGCACCAGCAACGCCGGATCAGCCGGCAACGGATGCCAGTTGAACGTCATCAAGCCGATGAAGAACTCCTTCACCGCGATAATGTCGGTATGGTTGACGAAGCGCATACCCAGTCCGCTGCTACCGATCATGATGAGCAACAACAGCATCAGGTGATCGGAGGGCGTCGAGATGTAGCGCACCCGGTCCACCAGGAAACGCCGCGCCCACAGACCGCCCAAACCGGCGACCATCGCAAAACCCGCATAGGTACCGAAGGGTTGAATCCACTCCACCCAGAACCACACCGGATCGGTGAAGTAACGCAGGTGGCGCATCAACACCAGGGCCAGCGCACCGTGGAACAGATAGCCGAACATCCAGATCCACTTGTTGGACTTGAACAGGCTCTCGAATAGGGCCACTTCGCGCGCCATCCGAAACACCACGCCACCGGTCGAAATCGGGGCCGGCGTGGTCGGGATCTTGAGGGGCGCGGGAGTATTAAAGTAATCGCGTATCTTGTACGCCAGGCCGCCCACCAGAATGGCGGTCGCTGCGTAGAACAGGCAAGCGTACAGCACGGTCAAGAACGACATGAAACTTCCCCCGGTTGTTGCGGACGACACTATCGTCCGCCCATGAATTCTCGACGAAGCGGAGGCAGAACAGCCTGCCTCCCTTGCGTCATTTCGTGCGGCAGCGCGCTACGCGCTGCCGGCTTAACTACTTCCTTAGTACCAGAGCTTAGATACAGCCGGTCGGCTTCGGCAGGCCGGCGATCTTGCAAGCCTGCTTGGCCGGGCCGTAGGGGAACAGCTCATACAGGTACTTGCTGTTGCCCTTTTCCGGTCCGAGCTTCTTGCCAATAGCCTTGGTCAGCACGCGCACGGCGGGAGCGATCTGGTAATCGTTGTAGTATTCGCGCAGGAAATTCACGACTTCCCAGTGGCTCTCGGTCATTTCAACCTTTTCTTCCTTGGCCAGGTACTTGGCTGCTTCTTCGTCCCACTCAGCCAGATTGACCAGGTAACCTTCTTCGTCTGTTTCGTAGTTCTTGCCGTTGATTTCAAAGCCCATGTTTCTCTCCTAAGATAAAAATCAAAAAATTTTGGATTACAACCAAGACTGGACGGTGTTGTTTTCCGCCACCAGATCAACGAAACCGCTGTAATCGACTTGCTTGACGCCGTCGATCACAGTGTCTTGCATACCACGGGCTTCCAGATCGGGCCACAAGGCGCACACGGTACAGGTTTCCATGGTTTTCTTCACTGCCGCTTCGGACGTGGTTCCCTTGGTCACTGCGTAAACCGCGTCTTCGATCAACAAGATGGTGCTTCCCGCCTTGGCGTGGTTCAAGCAGCTATCCAGCGTGCCTTTTTCCAGCGGCGATTTGTTCACGATATGCAACATAATGCGTCCCCAATCAGAAACTTAAAATAACGTCCTGCTCTTCCATCAAGACCGCCATGTCGGCACGGCTCATCACTTCGACGTCGACCAGCAGGTCTTCTTCGGTGAGTCCACGCGCTTCCAGCGATTCCTTTTCGACGTAGAGCTTTTCGATATCGTAGCCTTCCAGCGCACGGTAGGTCGGCGAGAAGTTCTTCATACCGACAGCCTTGGTACCCTGGCCCTTCTTGAGCTGGTATACGCCGTCGTCGATGAACATCAGGCTGACGTCCTGGTCGAAAGCCGCGCTAATCAACACCACTTCCAGCGACTCCAGCGCATAGATCGTGCCGTAAGGCGCCTTGCGGTTAATGAATGCGAATTTTTTTACGGTACCTGCGGAATCTTCGTCCATGTCGATACCTCCAGTGCTTTCAGTCATGACTTCTCCCTAATCAGTCGCCGAACGTTACAAGACGGTCGGCCTGAATACCCGATTCCACCAACTGCCCCAGCCCGGAAATGCGGAAGCCGGCAGCCAGATTCTCGTCCACGATGCCGCGACGTAGGCCAGCGGCAACGCACACCACCAGATCCACGCCATGCTCTTCAGCCAGCTTGCTCCAGCGATTGACGATATTGCGGTCGTCCTGGGGCGGCTCGGTGAGCTTGGTCGCATTGTTGACACCATCGTGGTAGAAAAACACGCGATGGATCTCATGGCCCTTTTCAATCGCGGCCTTGGCGAATTGGTACGCCGAGTCCGATGACTGATGGTTGTAAGGCCCTTCATTCACCATAATTCCGAATTTCATCCCTGAATATCCTGTTAGCTATAAAGAGTTAACAATTTTCCCGCCGCCACCGGAGTGGCGGAAGGAAATCCGTGCATTGATTAGAAGCGGATATGCGTGGAAGCGTTCAGCGTGGAACGCGAACCGCGCCAGTCGTCGATATGGAACTTGGTAAACGGCAGACCGGTCTTCTCGAAGAATTGCGGCCAACCAATACGCTCGACCCAGTCGGACATCCGCTCCCAAGCACGCGCATCCTCCTTGTAAACCTTGAGGATGTTCTTCACCACGGCAGCCACTTCGGGCCAACGCGGGGCGTTGTTGGGCAAACCGGACATCACCAGCTTGTGGAACGTCGGGCGGATACGGGCGTTGGAGTTCTTGCCACCAACCCAGATCGCGATCTTGGAATTCTCGGGATCGTTGATCTGCATCGGCGGGCAGGGCGGGAAGCAAGCGCCGCAGCAAATGCACTTGGTTTCGTCGACTTCCAGGGACGGCTTGCCGTTCACCAGAGCGGGACGGATAGCTGCGACCGGGCAACGCGCCACCACGGTCGGGCGTTCGCACACGTTAGCCACCATGTCATGGTTGATCTTGGGCGGCTTGGTGTGTTGCACCACGATAGCGATGTCGGCCTGGCCGCCGCAGTTGATTTCGCAGCACGAGGTGGACAGCTTGACGCGGTTGGGCATTTCTTCCTTGATGAATTCATCATGGAGCTCGTCCATCAGCGCCTTCACCACGCCCGAAGCGTCGGTGCCGGGGATGTCGCAATGCAGCCAGCCCTGGGTATGCGAGATCATGGACACGGAATTGCCCGTGCCGCCAACCGGGAAACCACCCTTGCCCAGCGCGTCGATCAGCGGGGCAACTTTCGACTCGGCCGACACCATGAATTCGATGTTGCTGCGGGTGGTGAAGCGCACGAAGCCTTCGGCAAACTGATCGGCGATATCGCACAGTTTGCGGATGGTGTAGTGATCCATCTGACGCTGGGTACCGGCACGCACCGTCCAGATTTCGTCGCCGCTGTGCGCCACATGGTGCAGCACGCCGGCACGGGGACGGTCATGGTATTTCCAGTTGCCGTAGTTTTTCTTCATCAGCGGGTGCAGGTATTGCACATGATCCGGCACGCCACTCTCAATCGGTTCACGCATTTCACTCATTGTTTCTCTCCAAACTTGTGGTTCGTTGTTTGTCTAGCGATAAAACAGCCACGGACCGTGTTATCAGGCCGCCTTGGCTTTGCGCTCGTTGGCCTTTTCCACTTCCTCGTCCCAGTCGTCCATGCGGACATAGGGATTGGCGCGCGGATGGAGCACCATGCTCGGGTGGACATCGACACCAACGCCTTCGAGATAGTTGACCAGACCGATACGGTCGATCATCTCGCCGCTACGCTCGTGTTCCAGCGCGTTTTCAGCGAAGAAATCGATGTGGTTCTGACCAAACTCAATCAGCGCATCGAAGTCCTCGTCGGACTCCAGCTTCATGAACGGAATCACCACGGTACCCATGGTCGCACCGATCTTCAGCACGCTCTTGCCGCCGACCAGGACGGTCACGCCCTTGTCCTTGCCGGGAGCCAGGGCGCCGGTCATCACGTTGATGCAGTGCATGCAACGTACGCAATCGTGGTTGCTGATTTCCAGAGATTGGCTGTCGTTGACGGCAACACTGGAGACGCCTTCGGCTTTGGAAACGTCCTTGGTGCTCTTCAGGGTGATGGCCTTGGTCGGGCAGCGGCTGATCACGTCGTTGACCAGCTCGTCCATGCCGTGCTTGACGAACCATTTCTTGGCCAGCGCGTCGTCGGTCTGGATGCTGTCGCGCCAAGTGCCGATCACGGCGATGTCGGAACGCTGAATGGAGTTGGTACAGTCGTTCGGGCAGCCGGAGAACTTGAATTTGATCTTGTACGGCAGGGCCGGACGATGCATATCATCGAGGAAGGAGTTGACGACGACGCGCATGGCGCGAGCTTCGTCGAAGCAGGATTGTTCGCAACGTGCAGCACCGACGCAGGACATCGAGGTACGCACGGCGGGGCCGGCACCACCCAGATCGAAGCCCATTTCGTTGAAGGCGTCGAAAGCCTTTTGCACGTTGGCGGTATTGATGCCCTGGAACATGATGTCGCCGGACTGTCCATGGAATGCCGCCAGGCCGGAACCGCCGTTGTCGACCCACGCGTCGCACAGCTTGCGCAGCACGTCGGTGCTGTAGTGCATGCCGGCTGCAGGGATGATACGGATAGTGTGGAACTCGGCTGCTTCGGGGAACAAAGGCTTCTCGTGATCATCCTTGAGTTCGGTGAAGCGCGGAATCACACCGCCACCATAACCGAACACGCCGACCGTACCACCCTTCCAGTAGCCCTTGCGGGTTTTGTAGGACGTTTCCAATTGACCCATCAGGTCGACCATCATGTCGTTTTCGTTGGCAAGGCGCTTGAGCCCGGTCACAAAGCTGGGCCAGGGGCCGCTTTCCAACTGGTCTAGCAGTGGCGTGTCATATTGTTTCTTGGCCATATCATCATCTCCATAGAAAATTAAAACGGAAGCCGTTCCAGACTATGCAATCCGGAATTTCGGCATCCCTTTCGGCGAAACTCAAAAATCGTGCAAACCTGCGGCTTCCCTTATGCTTTCTGCGACATCGGGGGATCACCTATGCTGTGACGGCATGTTACAACCGTTGGAGTCCGCCTTTCTATCATTCTTCGCGGGTGCCCCCATACTACCCGAAAGGGTTATATGCTACTCCCCCTGCTTGGGTGACCGCCGCGCCGCTTGATTTTAGGCGGATAAATCACCATATAATGGAAACTCGATCAACCCGATAAAGGCTAAGCATGTTGGACTACGGCATGGGCATGGAGAAGTCAACCAGCCTGGACAAGTTTGTCGCAACTCCCTTCCGTCAGGAAATCGAATTGCAGCAGGTCGATCACGAGGCGAACTTTTCTACTCTGCGCGTCCGGATTCGGGAAATCAAGCGTTTTACGATTTTTGAGATAGATGCGGCCACTGCCGAGCATTGGGGAAAAGCCCTGCTTGAGTGGGCTGCCACGCAGGGAGAATCCAAATAGGCTGGCCCAGCGAACCGCCGCGCGCGCCGAGCGTCGACGAGAATGCCATCACCGACATGGTTTTCGAGTTGCGCGGCACGCGCCTGCCCATAGACCACGGACTGGCGCTGTACCGCGAACTGGCACGCCTGGTTCCCTGCCTGGAAGAGTCGGAACTGGCCGGGGTCCATCCGGTTCACGGCTCGGACAGCGGCAGCGGCGAATTGATGCTGAACCGCCGCACTCGGCTGGTGATACGCATCCCCAGCGAGCGGATCGACGATTTGCAGGTACTTTCCGGGCAAACGCTCAACGTCGCCGGCAACACGCTGACCATCGGGACCGCCAAACTCAAGCCGCTGCCCCACCACACGCCGCTCTATGCGCGGCTGGTGACCACCGGCAGCGTCGAGGAAATCGATTTTGTCCACGACATCATGCGGATGCTCGACGACCTGAATATCGAAACCCGCTTTCTCTGCGGGCTTCGGCAAACCGTGACCGACGCATCTGGCGTCGTCAGCGGGTATAGTTTAATGTTGCACGGCCTGCCCATCGAACACGCCATCCGCGTGCAACAGATCGGCCTGGGCAGCAACCGCAAGATCGGCTGCGGGATTTTCGTTCCCCACAAGTCGATTGCCGCGCTGGTTTAATTTTAGTTTCACTTTCATCAACCACTCAACCTTAACTGGAGGAAAAAATGGGATACATGGTCAATGGCACTGAACTCGAAACCGACGACGAGGGATTCTTGCTGGAAGCCGATTACAGCGACGACGTCGTGCCGGTCATCGCCGCTTCGGAAGGCCTGAAGCTCACCGACGATCACTGGACGGTCGTGAACTACATGCGCGAACAGTACAAGGAACACGGCCACACCCCGAACTTCCGCAACATGAGCAAGGATTTCGACGCCAGCCACCCCGGCACCGACTGGAAAAAGCATCTCTACACGCTGTTTCCGATGCAACCCAACCGTCAGTCGGCCAAGGTCGCCGGTCTGCCGAAGCCGTTCGGCAAGGGCGGCTACTAAACCCAGTGTTGAGTGAATAGTGTTGAGTTTCGAGTTAACGAGCGGCTGCGCCGCGAATTCCTCAACTCAACACTAAACACTCAAAACCCATCACTTATGTTCAAAACCCTCATCTCTACCGAACAACTGGCGCAGCATCTCGACTCGCCCGACTGGGTGGTGTTCGATTGCCGTTTTACGCTGACCGACGCACAAGCCGGACGGCATGCCTATGCTGCCGGACACATTCCCGGCGCGCGCTACGCGCACCTCGACGAAGATCTAGCCAGCGCCATCACCCCGACCACCGGTCGTCATCCCCTGCCCGATCCGCAAGCACTCGCGCAAAAGCTCGGCGCGTGGGGCGTCGGCGCCACTACCCAGGTCGTGGTTTACGACGACAGTTTCGGCTCGATGGCGGTACGCCTGTGGTGGCTGCTGCGCTGGCTGGGACACGACGCCGTGGCCCTGCTCAACGGCGGTCTGCCACGCTGGCACCGCGAGAAGCGCCCGTTGACCGAGGCTCTGCCGACGATCGCCGCGCAGTCATTCACTGCCCATCCCGACCGCAACATCTGGGTCGATGCCGGCGAAGTGGAAGCAGCACGGCACGACCGCACCCGCCTGATCCTCGACGCCCGCCCGGAGATTCGCTTTACCGGCGACATGGAGCCGCTCGACAAGGTCGCCGGCCATATTCCCTGCTCATGCAACTGGTCGTTCGAGGAAAACCTCGACATGGACGGCACCCTGTTGCCGATCGACGAATTGCGCGTAGCCTACGAAAATCTGCTCGACGGTCGCCCCCCGCACAGCGTCATTCACACTTGCGGCTCGGGCGTCACCGCCTGCCACAACATCCTTGCCATGGAAGCAGCGGGACTTTCCGGTTCGCGCCTCTATCCCGGTTCGTGGAGCGAATGGATCGCCGATCCCGCCCGCCCCGTGGAAACCGGCGAACGCGGCGTGCTGCCCTGCCACGGCGAACATGACGGAGAACTGCCATGCGGGTAAAAACCCATTGGCACAAGGACGGCAAACAGAGAACCGTCCCCCAGGTTGCCAGCGTCGTCGCCCTCATCATCTGGAAAGTCACGGAAGAAACCGTCACCCACATCCAGCAGGACAAATTCGAGATTGCCTCGCAGGAACAGGCGTTCGCCATGATCGAAGAGTTCCTCGCCTTCTTCATCCAGCTTGCCGACCGGGTTTCCTATGTGCGCCTGGGCAGCGACCTGCGCCCGCCGTTCATGCAGGCGCTCGCCAAGCGAATCGCCGAAACCTTTGATGAAAACGCCTTGCCGCGTCTCGGCCCGCCTGGCGAAGAAGGCTACAAATCCCGCTTCATCGCCACGCTCAACCAGCGGCTCGGCGATTACGCCGGCTTCGACTATGCCGACGAGCCGGATTTCCCGGTGCTGCGCTATCTCGGCAACCGCATCATGGACGTGATGGCAAAACACGACCAATCGTGGATCATCGACCAGATCATCGAAATCGAGGCGCCCCGGGCGCTCGCCCAGGTGCAGAAGGGATTGCGCGAACTGCTGGTTCCCGACGGCATGACGCTCTGAACGATTCCCGGCACGAACCCGTGGTGCAGCCTCCCCCGCCAACCTCGGCAACCGTGCGCTGGATACGCCTTATCAGGCTAGGCTGGCACATCCTGCACGGCCTGTTGAGCGCCGCGCTGGTTTTCCCCCGGGTCGACCGGGCGGCGCGCAACCGGCGCATCCGCGCCTGGTCGGCCAAGCTGCTCGCCATCCTCGCCATCCGCCTGAGCATACGCGGCAACCCGCCACAAGGCGGCGCCCACGGCGCAATGGTGGTCGCCAACCACATCTCCTGGCTGGACATTTTCGTGCTCAACGCCGTCCAGCCGTTGCGCTTCGTCTCCAAGGCGGAAGTACGCGACTGGCCGCTCATCGGCCGGCTGGTACGGTCGGCGGGAACCTTGTTCATTGAAAGGGGAAAGCGCCAGGATACCGGGCGCGCCAATCGCGACATCGAACACGCCCTGCTGGCGGGCGACTTGGTCGCATTGTTTCCCGAAGGCACCACCAGCGACGGCACGGAACTCAAGCATTTTCACGCCTCGCTCCTGCAGCCCGCGGTCGACGCGGGGACGCCGCTTTATCCGGTGGCGTTACGGTTCTTGAAAGAAAACGGGGAAATCGACAGCGCTCCCGCCTACATCGGCGACCTGAGCTTTGTCGAGTGTTTGCAACAGATCCTCAGCCGCCCGGCGATTCATGCCGAACTGCACTTCTGTGCGGCCATCTCGCCACACGGACTCAACCGCCGCCAACTCGCCGGCCATGCCCACAACCTGATTACCAGTGTGTTGTTCCCGGCTCGTCATGGCAGGATATCTGGAACAACTGGCGATCTTCCAGACGCATCGCCGACAGGCAGCCGCCCCACAGACACCCGGTATCCAGCGCCAGCAGATTAGGGCGCAGGGTCAGGCCGAGCGCCGACCAATGCCCGAAAATCAGCGTGGTGTCGGCGCTGGCACGGCCTTCCACGTCGTACCACGGCACGCAGCCTTCCGGCGCAATCTGCGGCGGCCCTTTGTGGGCAAACTCCATCTCGCCCTTCACCGAGCAAAAGCGCAGGCGCGTCATGGCGTTGGTAATCATGCGCAACCGATCCATGCCCCTCAAATCCTTGGTCCAGGCGCGCGGTTCATTGCCGTACATGTTCTTGAAAAAGTCCAGGTAGCGTTTGCCGCGCAGCACTTCCTCCACCTCGGCGGCGAGCTTTTCGGCCTTCTTCGCCGTCCACTGCGGCAACAAGCCGGCATGGACCATCGCGTAATCGCCTTCCCGGTAGAACAGGCGGCGATGGCGCAGCCAATCGAGCAACTCGTCGCGATCCGGCGCCTCCAGCACTTGGGCGATGGTGTCCTTCTTGGCCGGTTTGACGAAGCCATAGGCAACCGCCAGCAAATGCAGATCGTGGTTGCCCAGCACCACCTCCACCGCCGCGCCCAACTCCCGCGCCCAGCGCAGCACCGCCAGCGAGTCCGGGCCGCGATTGACCAGGTCGCCGACCAGCCACAAGCGGTCATGGGCCGGATCGAACTGGAATTCCTTGAGGAGCTTTTGCAGGGCGGAGAAACATCCCTGAACATCGCCGATAGCGTAGGTGGACATGTCGGTGCGGGAGTGAAGTGCTGAGAGTTTGGATTCCCGGCATTTTACAGGGAGCGAGTTTTCCCTGGGTGAAAAAATCAGGCATTTGTAGCTAAACGCCGGCGGGACTTAAGGGGGAGGCTACAAGGCGGCGCCAGTTTATCTCAATAGCGCAGCAGCAAATTCTCGAAAGGCTCGTGTTCCTTCCAGCGATAGGCGTTGAAATCGCGCCGATCGGTGGAGAGTATCCGGCCATGCCCGAGATGTTCGGCAAGCAGCACCAGCGAGGCGTCGGCCAAGTCCATCGGCAGGTCGGCGTAGCCTGTCATCAACGTATGCAGGCGGGGCGCGTGGGCGGAATCCAGCCCCCAGGCGACGAAAGCGCCTTGGGCGAAGCTGGCGATGAATTTGAGTTGCGCGGAAGCGTCCAGGCGATTAACCAGCAGATGGCAGGTTTCGGTCAATACCGGCCAAGTGCTGATGAGCGGCTCGCGCAGATCGGCAAGGGCGGCGCGGGCGCGTCCATGAAAAACGTCGCGGCGGTTGGCGAGCGCCACCCAGAAGCCGGTATCAGCGATCACCATGTTTGGCTTGCAGGGAGTCGCTCAGGGATTGTTTGTAGTTCACGGACAAATCGGCGTCGCCCTCGGCACAACCGATAAAACCGTTGTGTTCGAAAATTTCCAGCGCGCCGGACTGGGAAGCCCGCGCCGCCTCGTAATAACGGTCGATGGATTCCTTCACGACATCCGATACGCTGAGTCCTTCAGCATGGACGAGGTAGTCGAGCTTATAGGCGAGGTTGTCGTCGAGTCGGGCGTTAACGCGCATGATCTGTCTCCAGCAGAGTTTGTCATACACTGTATGATAGCATTTCACTGGGCAATTTCAAGCCGCTGCCAGGAGCGAAGAAGGCGTGTGCTAGAATCGGCGCCTCGCTTTTCCGGCCCACCTTATTCGATGCTTTCCCACCTCAACCCTCCCCAGCGCGAAGCCGCGAAATACCTCGACGGGCCATTGCTGGTGCTGGCCGGGGCGGGCAGCGGCAAGACCCGGGTGATTACCCACAAGATCGCTTATCTCGTCCAGGAATGCGGCTATTCGGCTGCCAATATCGCCGCCATCACCTTTACCAACAAGGCGGCCCGCGAGATGCAGGAGCGCGTCGGCAAGCTGCTGCCGGGCAAGGGTGCGAAGGGGCTGACGGTAACCACTTTCCACTCGCTGGGTCTGCGCATCCTGCGCCAGGAAGCGGCGCACATCGGCTACAAGCCGAAGTTCTCGATCCTCGACGCCGCCGATAGCCTGCACATCCTCAGCGAGATTCTTAAAACCACCGACAAGGCATTGATCCGCGCCACCCAGACGCGCATCTCGCTGTGGAAAAACGCCCTGCTCAGCCCCGACGGCGCCTGGCACGTTTGCGAAGATGAAATGGAACAGCGCACCGCCCAGGTCTACCGGGCTTACCAGGACACCCTGCGCGCCTACCAGGCAGTGGATTTCGACGATCTGATCCGCCTCACCGTGGATCTCCTCGAAACCAACCGGGAAGTGCTGGAACGCTGGCGCAACAAGCTGCGCTACCTGCTGATCGACGAATACCAGGACACCAACGTCTGCCAATACCGCCTCATCAAGGCGATCAGCGGGGTGAGCGGCGCCTTCACCGCGGTGGGCGACGACGACCAGGCGATCTACGGGTGGCGCGGCGCCTCCGCCGACAACATGAAGGTTCTCGGCGAGGATTTTCCGCGCCTCCACGTCATCAAACTGGAGCAGAACTACCGCTCGATGGTGCGCATCCTGAGGCTTGCCAACAGCCTCATCGCCAACAACACCAAGCTCTTCGACAAGCGCCTGTGGAGCGACCTCGGCACCGGCGACCCGATCGCCGTACTGGCGGCGCGCGACGACGAACACGAGGCGGAAACCGTGGTGATGCGCCTGCTGGCGCACAAGTTCGAGTATCGCGGGAGCTTCGCCGATTACGCCATCCTCTACCGCGGCAACCACCAGGCGCGGATCTTCGAGCAATACCTGCGCAACGAGAAAATTCCCTACCAGTTGTCGGGCGGCACCTCGTTTTTCGAGCGCACCGAAATCAAGGATATCGTCGCCTACCTGCGCCTGATCGCCAACGAAGACGACGACCCGGCCTTCATCCGCGCCCTGACCACCCCCAAGAAAGGCATCGGCGCGCAAACCCTGGAAAAGCTCGGTCTCTACGCCGCCCAGCGTCATCTCAGCCTGTTCGCGGCGGCCTTCGAGGCCGGCATGGAAACCCAGTTGGGCGCCAAGCAATACGAAGCGCTGATGATCTTCTGCAACTACATCAACGCCCTGCAAAGCCGCGCCGAAGGCGAACCGGCCGGGCAGATCCTCCAGGATCTGCTGCAAGCCATCGCCTACGAAGGCTACTTGTTCGACAGCGAAGACGCCAAGCCCGCCCAGACCAAGTGGAACAACGTCCTCGAATTCGTCGGCTGGCTGACTCGCAAGGGCGCGGAAGAGGAAAAAAATATCCTCGAACTCACCCAGACCATCGCCCTCCTCAACATCCTGGAAAACCGCGAAGACACCGAAACCGACGCGGTACGCCTCTCCACCCTGCACGCCGCCAAGGGGCTGGAATACCCCCACGTGTTCCTGGTCGGCATCGAGGAAGGCATCCTCCCCCACCGCGAGTGCATCGAAAACGACCAGGTCGAGGAAGAGCGCCGTCTCATGTACGTGGGCATCACCCGCGCCCAGCGCAGCCTCACCCTCAGCCACTGCAAGAAGCGCAAGCGCGGCCGCGAATGGCAGGTCTGCGAAGCCAGCCGCTTCATCGAGGAAATGGAACAGGACGACCTGCGCTACGCCGGGCGGGAAATCCCGGCGGAGGAAAACAAGCTGACCGGCACCGCCCGGCTGGCGAATTTGAAGGCGATGTTGAAGAAGTAGGCGCCTCGCCCAACTGGCGAATATAGGATAATCATGGCGTTTGCCGCCTTCCGGTTTAGTGCCGGGCGGCGAAGGAAAGCCGATTCGGCGAGTCCCCCCCCTTGAGCGACGCATGGATATCCACCTGCCACTCTGTCCAACCCCACTTTCTGCGGCGGCGCGGTGTTTGTTGCTGCTGTCCGTTGCGTTGCCGGTCGGCGCGGGGGAAATCTACAAATGGCGCGACGCCGACGGGCGCATCCATTATCAGGATACGCCGCCGCCCGAAGGCGCTGCGGCCAAGCCGGTCAATCTCCCCGATACCCCCTCGCGGAAATGGGCGAACGTGGACATCCAGATCGAACCGCCAACGATCCGGCGCTATGAAGTGCGCGGCTTCACCCTCAACCAGTTGTCGGAATTCGTAGCCAAGAACTCGCCATTGCTCGATGAGCAGGGCAAAGCCTGGGGTGGTCGGTGCCGCTGGGACATCACCTGGAAATTTCGCTACGACCAATCGCCGCAACGCTGCGCCATCGCCTCTTTCTCGCTGCGCTTGGCGAACGTGATTTACATGCCCGGCTGGGTCAACCGCAGTGCGGCGCCCAAGGAAGTGCAAACGACCTGGGATCGTTACGAGCGCGCCTTGCGCCGACACGAAGACGGACACCGCGACAACGGCGTGGCGGCCACTTACGAAATGGCAAACCGGGTGCGCGCAATCATCCCGCAAGCCGATTGCGACAGCCTGAACCGCGAGATTGCCCTGGTAGGCGCACGGGTCACCGAGGAATACCGCGCCCGCGACAAGAAATTCGACGCCGACACCGACCACGGCAGGACGCAGGGCGTCAAGTTCTGAGCGGTACTTGGCGAGTGCTTAGTCTCTTATCCGCCAAGTGATGACAAAACATGACACCATTGCGGATTTTTGTGAATTCTGAGGTGATGGGTGATGAGGAATGGGTGATGAAAACCACCCTCCCATTACCCATTACCCATCACTCATCACCTTGCTTGGTTCCGGCTTGTCCGGCTTAGGAACGCCTACGAAATAATTTCCCGTTTTAGATCAACCAACCTGGAAAGTGATGCCGCCAAATGTAGGTTGGTCTGAGCGGCTTCATCGCGACGCCCAACAGCAAGCCCGGATGAAGCATCGCGGAATCCGGGGCCGCCGATAGGCGGATGCGATGGTTGAAAATGCCGCCACTGCTTGCGTCCTCGCGGACGCTCCCGGATTTCGCTACGCTGCATCCAGGCTACAATTCGTCGGGCCGAAGGATGTGCCGAGGCACGAGGCGCATCTGTCGCGTAGCGGCGACAATGGCCGCGAGCGATGCGCTTCCTGTCGTCGGCACCTCTACGAAAACGACATAACCGAGGAAAAGCGCCGCCTCACGGATGTCGGCATCGCCCGCGCTCAGCCCGGCAAGACGAAACTGAATTTGGCGCCTTGCCCGACCACCGATTCCGCCCAGACGCGGCCTTCGTGGGACTCGATAATGGTTTGGCAGATGGATAACCCCAGCCCCAAACCGCTACTCTTGGTGGTATGAAATTGTTCGAAAATCGCTTGCATGTCGGCGACCGACACGCCTTTGCCGGTATCGCTGACGTCCACCAGCACGCCGTCGTCTTCGTTATGGCGGCTGCGTAGGCGCAGTTCGCGCACGGCGCTTTCCTGCATTGCCTCGACGGCATTTTTCAGCAAATTGAGCAGCACTTGTTCAATTTCCACGCTTCTGACAAAAACCGCGGGCAATGCCTCCAAGTCGAAGTAGACGGTAATGGCGCTACGGTTGATTTCGTATCCCAGGAAATCAACCGCGTTGCGGATTAATTGGTTGAGGTCGACGTGGCTACGCTCCCCGCCTTCCTGGCGGACGAGACGCTTGAAGCGGTTAATCACGTTCCCCGCGCGTTCGGTTTGCTGGCGGGCGAGGCTGACGCACTTGAGCTGTTTGTCCGGCTCGTATCCGCCATTTTCCAGCCAGCGCAAGGCGGCATCCAGATAGGTGTGGGCCGCGGCGATGGGTTGGCTTAATTCATGGGTAAGACCGAAGGTCATTTCGGTGGCGATATTCAAGCGTTGCAAGGGTTCCATGGCGATTTGCTGGCGGCTGCGCTGGGCCATCAGGCGCTCGCTGATGTCGCGCGCCACCCCCAGGATGGCGGTCCGGCCCTCCAGCGTGAAGCGATGTGCGCTTACCTCCACCGGGATACGCCGTCCATTCTTGGCGACATGGGTACGCTCGAAAAGTGCGTGGCCCTCTTCCAGGATTTTTTTCAGGATCTTGGCGGACTCCGCCATATCCTCAGAAATATTGACGTCCCGCAGCGACAGTGCCAACAATTCTTCGCGGGAATAGCCGAGGCGCCGGCAGGCCGTCTCGTTGGCCTCGATGAACCTGCCCGGTGAGCCATCAGGGTGGATTGCCACGACGAAAATGGCGTCATCGACGCCGTTGAACAACAAACGGAAGCGTTTTTCGCTCTCGCATACCGCCATCTCAGCCGCATTGCGTTCCTGTTCGCGCAGCCGGACCGACAGGATCAGCGCTTCAAAGGAGTGCGCCACCTCGCTGATCTCGTCGCCGGTCGGGTTTTTGGATGCATCGAGCAACGCCTTGAGCGGCGCGGACAGCAGTGCATCCCGGGTGAATTGGCGCGAGGCATTCCCCAGGGACGCAATGCGCCGGGTAATTTTCATCAGCCACTTCCCCAGGGAAAACCACAACAGGATCACCAAAACGGCAAATATCGTTAAACCGGCGAGTGCCAACTGGGGCAATGAGAAAAGGCTGGCCGAATGGCGCCGCTGCATCACCAGGAGCGGTGAATCCTGGCTCCGCCCCGGCCAGGAAAAGCTCGCCTGCTCGACTAATTCCATGCTTTCGAAATGCTGTCCGTCCGGCTGTTGCGCCTGATCGGTAGTCCGCCCGCCCAGGGAGCTGGCAACCGGATATGTCCGCCATTTCAGGGAAAGAACGGTATTGGGAAACGCACTCCGGTAAAGCAGCGCGTTGTCGAGTTTCTTGAAGGTCACCAGACGTCCCTCGCCCTGACCTGCCAGCCAGAGGGGTTGCCGGTAAACCCGAAACAAGCTGCCGCTCTGCGCATGGTAGAACCAGCCGGCAAAGCCCTTTGGCATTGTGTCCGGGAATTCCGGCATGTCCGTGCCAAATTGGAACAACACCCTGCCGTTTTGCGACGTAACCATCACATTGGCAAATATTCGGTTCTCGCCCTGGATGGTCAAATCGCCGCGCAATTTATCCCAACGGCTGCGCGGATCGTCGAGCACGCGGTAGAACTCGAGGCGCGATTTGAGTTCGACGGCCTCTTTTTCCCAGTTTTCCTCCACCCCCGCCATTTTGGCGGTGTAATGCTGAACAACTTCGAGTGTGTCGTGGTGCACCGTTTTTTTAAGCGCGGCGACATAAAACCAGCTACCCAGGAAGCCGCCAAGCAGGGCAAGCATGACTAGCGAAACCAGCAGGCGGCGCGACGCTTGCGCGAGGAGAGAGTTCGGATTCGGCACGGCAGCTTTCACCACTATTGCCGCGTCCCCACCCATTGGTCGTCGACCATGCTCTCGATGCGCAGGCCGAGTGCCACCGGATCGCCCGGCGATGCCGCACGGAAAAAACTTTCGGTTTCCTGCAATTGGCGGCGCAAAAACTGGCCGTCCGGGTTATAGAGCTTCTTGTATTTGCGCAGGCAGCTCAGCAGGGCACTACGTTCCGCCGGCTCCCGGATGTCCAGCTTGTCGACCAGTTCAGCGGGCGTATGACGGGCAATCCAGCGCAGTGAACGGCGCAGGATTTTTACCATTATTTCCACCTTGGCCGGGTCATGCGCAATGATTTCGCCACGTGTCGCCAACGCCGCATGCAGAAATTGGGCGCCGGGAAATTTCGGCGCCCGCTCCGGGTCGCCCAAATTAGCCAGAAAGAATGCTTTCTTTTCCGCCTGCAGGCGCGAAGCAAACGGCTCGTCCCCCATGATGGCATCCACTGCGCCGCTGCGTAACAGTGAGGCTTGTTCGTCCCAGCTTTGCCCCGCTGCCACGATCCTGACGGATTTCACCGGAACCTTGTGGGTAGTCAGCATCAATTCCAGCAATTGCTGGGAGGTGGTCTTGCTGGAGACGGTGCCGGTGTTCACACCGACCACTTTTCCTCTGAGATCGGCAATGGTTTTGATCTTGCCCTTCAAATCCTCGCGCACCATCAACACAAACAGCGGGGCATTGTCCACTGCGGCAATCGCGACGATATCGCTACCCGCAGCCCGGGCGGATAGCTGCGCCGGCATCCCCACCACCACGAAATCCGCGTTGCGCGATATCAACTCTTGGACCGCGATGGAACCACCGCCGACCGGGAGCAAAACCACTTGCGCCCCCTCCTCGCGATCCGCGCCGATGCGCGGAATCAAGTCCACCGGCAAATAGGAAATATTTCGTGGGCCGGGTGAACTGACCACGATTTTCAGGGGTGACGTAGCCGCGCGCACGGGGAAAACCAGCCAAAGCGTCAGGAATAGAACTTGAAACCAGGGAAAGATCGATCTTGTCTTGCAGTAATGCTTCATTATTCGCGCCACACCGCCCCCAAACCGGATTTATTCGCCTTACCCTTAATCGCAGTAGGCTTTAATTGCGACCACTATAATTGAATGCGCAACCGGATCGAAATAGGTAGAACTACCTAGTCAAGGCAAAACAGCCGTGGACGCCGACACGTACCTATCCGAAACGCCTCGACATGGACGCCAACCCCGTATCAGGCTAGAATGCGCGCTTGTGTGCCCGTAGCTCAGTTGGATAGAGTGTTGGCCTCCGAAGCCAAAGGTCGCTGGTTCGACTCCAGTCGGGCACGCCAGATTTCAGTTAAAAACCAAACAATTACGAAATACACTCGTATTTGGTTTTATTTCCACTTAATGCCGTTTGGGTGCCGTTGGCGTATCCGAATGGTGCCCCGGACAAACAGTTTTATATGCGCCCATGGGGCTTATGAACTGGATAAAACCCGGTTTGCGGAAGAACATGCTCGATTCGAAACCGTTACACGGAAACGTATCCGGAGGTTCCCTTGGCGTCGACATCCCCCTTCAGCGCTGCCCTAGCGGCCGCCATCCTGTTTACCTCGTCCGCCTGCCTCGCAAGTGGAACATCGCTACCGTCTACCCAGAGTGACAGCGGCGATTTCTTCATCGTCTCATCAACCTCGGGAGAGGCTTCCAACCTGACCGCCAATTCGGTGATCAAGATCGCCGCGATCGACGTCGGACAGCAGGGCAGCATCTATATCGCCGCCTTGGTCGACGGCATGCTGGTATTCGAAAGCCCGGATGGCTCGTGGAGCACCTGGCGGGGAAGCGCGCCACCGGCGTGGTTCCAGGGAATGCTGCCATCCAGCTTGTCGGTGCCGATTATTTCCGGGATGAATGTCGGGGAATTGAAAGACCTGGAGTTGTTCGTCGGATACGGCGCGGACGTAAGCGACATGACCACCGCCAAGAGGCACATGCGCTTCAGCCCGTTCGACACCTCGACAACCATCGAGGGCTACGTGACCGCCGTCGATCAGCAATGCTCGACGCAAACGACCACCAGCCCGTCGCTGTCCAACCCGGCCCCGCTCAGCGGGGCGGTAATCTCGTCTTCATTGGGAACGCAGACCGCGACCACCGATGCGGGCGGGCATGTCCTTCTGAGCTTGCCCGGCCCCGCCAGTTCGCAAACCCAGTTCACTATCAGCCTGTCCATGAACGGACTGACCAAGACTTTGACCGGCATTCAGGGACAACATATTTTTGGACATGCGCTGGTACCAAGGCAGCCCACCTCCGGCGGTTCCACGACTACCGGCTGCACCACCAAGCCGCCAGGCCCGGTCTATTGCACGACGAACGCCGCCGGCGCTCCCATGCTCGACAATCCGCCGGGATGCCAGCCGATGGGCGGCACGGTCTGCGCGCCAGGCGTTGCCCCGGGGACCAATGGGTGTGTGGAAAAACCGCCGTTGTGTGCAGTCGACGCCAGTGGCGTTGCGCAGATCGGCAACCCGGTGGGATGCGTGGTTGCTTCGCTAAAGCCGCTGACAATTTAACCCGTCCCCTTACTTTCGCGCGGGACGGATTCCGCTCAGATTTTCCGCGCCACCATCTCCACCAGCGCCGACATGCCGCTGTGGCCAGCGCCTTCGCTGATTTCACGTTCGCTCTCAACAAGGTGGAGAAATTCCATGCCGGCGAATTCGCGGCGCAAATCTGCCGCCGTGTACAGGTTTTCGACCTGCGACGGGCCGCCGGTGCGGTATTCGAGTTGTTTGGGGGTATAGCCCTGGAGGATCAGCAGGCCGCCGGGCTTGAGGGTGCGGCGCATCGACTGGTGGATCAAGGTACGCTCGGCGGGGCCAACGAACTGGATGAAGATCGCCACCACCACGTCGAAGCGGTTTTCGCCCCATTCCCAGCCGAGCAGGTCGGCGAGTTCGGTTTGCAGGGTGACGCCATGTTGCGCGGCCAACTTTTCGGCCTTGGCGATGGCCGGCGGGGATACATCCACCGCCAGCACGTCGAGCCCCTGGCGTGCCAGCCACACGCCGTTGCGCCCCTCGCCGTCTGCAACCGCCAGCACCCGCTGGCCGGGGCTGAAACGCGACGCCTGGGAAGCGAGGAAGGCATTGGGCTCGGTGCCGAAGACGTATTCGTCGACGGCGTAGCGTTGGTTCCAGAATTCACTCATGGTACGGTGATGCGATTATTTCCCGTTGCCGCTCAGGTATTTTTCCAGTTGCTCGGCGGGCATCATGCCGGGCACACGCTTGCCATCGGCAAAGAATAGAGCCGGGGTGCCGCGCACGCCGAGTTTGGCGCCAAGTTCCACGGTCTTGGCGACGGGGTTGTCGCAAGTGCCGGGGTTTTTCGGTTCGGCCTTCTTGTTTATCAGTTCGTCCCAGGCCTTGGCGCGGTCGGGCGCGCACCATACCGCACGCGACTTGCGGGCGGCATCGGGGTGCAGACTGTCGATGGGGTACATGAAGGTGTAGATGGTCACGTCGGTGATTTTCGCGAACTCTTCTTCAAGACGGCGGCAATAAGGACAATCGATGTCGGAGAACACCGCCACCACCCGTTTGCCATTGCCTTTCACAACCTTGATCGCCGAGTCGAGGGGCAGTTTGTCGAACTGGGCTTTTTGCAGTTCGCGCATTTTCACTTCGGTGAGATTCTTCTGGGTTTTGCCGTCGAACAGGTTGCCGTGCAGGATGAAGGAAACCTTCTCGTCGGTATAGAACACGTATTCGCTGTCGGCCACGGCTTCATAGAGATTGCCGTAGGGCAGCTTGGTGACCACCATGGATTGGGCATCGGGGAACTTGGCCTGCAAGTCCTTCTTGATCGCGGCGGCGGGATTGACCGGGTCGGCAGCGTGAGCCAAAGCTGCGCCGGCCAGCAAGGCGGTTGCCAGAAGGTTGCGGGTAAACTGTTTCAACATCATTTTTCCTTGTCGGTAAGTAATTCTTCGATTTCCGCCACCCCCTTGGGAGCCTTGGCGGTGAGGACGTCGCAGCCGGTATACGTTACCACCACGTCGTCCTCGATGCGGATGCCAATATGCCACAAATGCCCCGGCACGTCGTCGGCCGGGCGGATATAGCACCCCGGTTCGACCGTCAGAGTCATGCCGGGTTCCAGGGCGCGCCATTTCCGGTCGCGCTTGTAGTCGCCCACATCGTGCACGTCGCGGCCCAGCCAGTGGCCGGTACGATGCATGTAGAAGCGCTTGTAATGGCCTTCTTCGAGCACTTCGTCGAGGCTGCCACGGCACAGCTTGAGGTCGATGAAACCTTGCGCCAGGACTTTCAGTGCCGCCTGATGGGGGTCGTCCCAACACTTGCCGATGGTGATTTCCGCTATGGCGGCTTCCTGCGCGGCGAGCACCAGTTGATAAACATCGCGCTGCGCCGGCGAGAAGCGCCCGTTCACCGGGAAAGTACGGGTGATGTCGGCAGCATAGCCGTCCACTTCGCAGCCCGCATCGATCAGCAGCAGGTCGCCGTCCCGGAGTGGCGCGTCGTTGCCCACGTAATGGAGGGTGCAGGCATTCGCCCCGCCCGCCACGATGGAGGTATAGGCCGGCGCCTGGGCGCCGTGGCGGCGGAATTCATGGAGCAGTTCGGCCTCCACTTCATGCTCGAAGACGCCCGGCGCGGTGCGGCGCATGGCGCGGATATGGGCGGCGCAGGAGATGTCGGCGGCGCGCTGCATCACCGCGATTTCCCCGCCATCCTTGATGAGGCGCATCTCGTCGAGCAGCACCCGCACATCGCGGATCGCCGTCGGCGCGGTAATGCCGCTACGTACCTGTTCGCGCACCTTGTTCAGCCAGCCCACCGCGCGGGCATCCCATTCGCCGTCCGCTCCCAGGTGGAAGAACAGGTTTTCCTGATTCTCCAGGAGCTTGGGCAGCATGGCGTCGAGCTTGGCGATGGGAAAGGCGCGCTCGAAGCCGAAAGCCTCTCGCGCCGCCGCCGGGCCGTAACGAAATCCGTCCCAGATTTCGCGATCGGGATGCTTCTCGCGGCAGAACAAATAACTTCTTGGGTGCTTGCCCGCCACCACCACCAACACCGCTTCCGGCTCGCCGAAACCGGTGAGGTAATGAAAATAGCTGTCGTAGCGATAGGGATAGTGGCTGTCTCGGTTGCGCGGACGCTCCGGGGCGGTGGGGATGACGGCGATGCCGCTGCCCATCAGGTGGGCGAGGTGCCAGCGGCGCTGCCGGTAAGTGGTTTCGTTTATCATAAATTCCTCAATTCCTCATCCAGGCAACGTAATCGTTCGGGTGTGCCGACGTCTTCCCAACGTCCGCGATGATGGATACCGCCGACCTTGCCCAGCGCCATCTGCTCGCGCAGCAGGGGCGCGAGCTTGGCCTTGGCGCCGCGCGGGATACCGGCGAACAGGTGCGGGCGGTAAATGCCCACCCCACTAAAAGTAAGTTTGCGCTCGCCTTCGCCCTGCACCTTGCCGTTGTTCAAAACGAAATCACCGCCGGGATGTTGGGGTGGATTATCGACCAGCACCAGCAACGCACTTTGACTCTCGCCCAATTCCACAGCGGCGAAGTCGATATCGCAATACACGTCGCCGTTGACCACCAGGAAAGGTCCGTCGCCCAGCAACGGCAGGGCGTTGGCGATACCGCCGGCGGTTTCCAATGCTTCGACCTCGGGGGAATAGCGGATATTCACCCCGAAACGGCTGCCGTCGCCCAGACAGTCCTCGATCATCCGCCCCAGGTGGGCGTGGTTGATGACGATGTCGGTGAATCCGGCACGCTGCAGGCGCTCGATGTGCCACACGATCAGCGGCTTGCCGCCGGCCTCCAGCAAGGGCTTGGGGGTATGGTCGGTGAGCGGGCGCATCCGCTCGCCACGCCCGGCGGCGAGGATCATGGCGATCAGCCGTTCATCGGAAATTTCATGACGAAAGTCGAGTTGTTGCATGCGATTCGGGAATTAGCCGGAAAACGGGTTGAGAACGGGAATGCCGCAACCGCTGAAATCGGCGGCGTTGCGGGTAACCAGCGTCAGCGCGTGGACTTGGGCGGTGGCTGCGATCAGCATGTCGGGTTGGCTGCGAACGATACCGTGCGTCGCGAAGGCGCCGCGCAGTTCGCCGGCGCGGCGGGCGATTTCCAGCGAAATGGGCAACACCGGATGCGCGGCCAGAAATGCGTCGAACCAGGCGGCAATGCGCGGATTGGGACGCCACGCCAGACCGAAGGCGATTTCATCGACGGTGACTGCCGAGATCAGGTAATCGACCTCCCTTGCAGCCCAGGCAATCACGCCCTGGTCAGGTTGCCGGCGCACCAGTTCGCTGACGATGTTGGTGTCAAGCAGCACGCTCATGGGCGGCACCTTCCTCCATTTCTTCCAGCATGTCGACAAACGCATTGGGGCGGCCCAGCGCGGGGCGGGGCAGGGTGGGCAGTTCGTACTCCTCTTCGGCGGCGATGCGGCGTAATTCGGCGAATTCCTCACCCAGGGTTTTGCGTTGGGATTGTTTGCGCCACGCCTCGAAGGATAGAAATGTTTCCGCGTCGACCACGGCGGCAACGCATCGTTCGCGGTTGTAGATCATCTGCGGTTCCTGAACGGACAGCCGCACGACTTCGGAAAACTGCTGCTTGGCTTGGGCGATGTTCCATGACATGGCACGCTCCTTATGTCTACATGTTGAGTCCATTATAGACACAATATACCTCGGGTGCATTACCCTCCCTCAAAACGTGAACCCCACCTCGGCTTGACGGTCTTCGAGCTTGTCGAGCAACTTCACCAGCGGATGGAGTTCGCTGTAACGCTGACAGGTCTTGCGCAGGTAAGTCTTCACCAACGGCATGTCCTTGAGGTAGCCGCCCTTGCCGTCGCGGCGGTAGAGGCGGGCGAAGATACCCAGCACCTTGATGTGACGCTGCGCGCCCATCCATTCGAAATCGCGATAAAAGGCCGCGAAATCGCCCGCCACCGGCAGGCCGGCCTTTCTGGCTTTTTCCCAGTAGCGGATGGTCCAGTCGAGCACCCGTTCCTCGTCCCAACCGATGTAGGCGTCCTTGAACAGCGATACCAGGTCGTAGGTCACCGCGCCATGCACGGCATCCTGGAAATCCAGCACACCGGGGTTATTCTCCGCCACCATCAGGTTGCGCGAGTGGTAGTCGCGGTGCACGAACACCTGTCCCTGGGCGAGGATGTTGCGGTTGAGCACGGCGAAGGTGTCCTCCAGCGCCGCCGCTTCCTCGTTCGACAATTCGGACTGCAAGTGCTTGCTCGCATACCACTCGGGGAAAAGGCGCATTTCGCGCAGCAGCAGGGCATCGTCATAAGGCGGCAGGGCATCGGCGCGGCTGGTCAACTGGAATTTCACCAGGGCGTCGATGGCGTCCCGGTATAATCCATCGGCGCTGGATTCGTCGAGGGTGGCGAGGTAGGTCCGGTCGCCCAGGTCGGTGAGCAACAAAAAGCCCTGTGCGAGGTCTTGCGCCAGCACGGCGGGGGCGTTTACCCCGGCCTCGCGGAGCAGTCCGGCGACGTGGACGAAAGGCCGGCAATCCTCGTGGCTCGGCGGCGCATCCATGACGATCAGGGTACGCTCGGGCAGGGTGACGCGGAAATAGCGCCGGAAACTGGCGTCGGCAGACGCCGGGGCATAACTAAAAGGTTCGTCGGGAAATTGCTGTTTCAGCCAGTTTTCAAGAAGTTCGAGTCTTTGCAAAATAACTCCGCATTGCGTTAAACATGAATTTATGCGATTTTATCACCGATAATCGCCCAACCAAGATGAAGATTCTCCCCCTACGCTCGGCCATCGCCGCCCTTTTCGCCATTTTCCCCGCGTATTCGCAGGCCGCCACGAATCTTCCGCCGTTGACGCTGAGCGCCGAACTGCTGAATGTTCCCGCGCGTCCCCAGCCGATTGCCGGCGCCGATGCGCCCGATTCGCCAGCACTGAAACGCAATCGCAAGCTCACCACCTTGCCGCCTCCCGATTCCGGCCCGACGCCCGTCATCATCCAGGCGCAACGCCTCCAGGGCCACAAGGACAGCGAGGTGGAAGCCTTCGACGACGTGGAGTTGCGCAAGTGGGGGCAGGTGATGTTTGCCGATCACCTGCTCTACCACCAGCCGGAAGACGAGGTGTTCGCGGAAGGTCACGTGCGCATCGAACAAAAGGACGACGTCGCGGAAGGCAGCGAATTGCGCCTCAAGTTCGACACCAAGCAGGGCTACATGAACGCCGCTTCCTTCGAACTGGGCGAACAAAACCCGGTAGGACGCGGCACCAGCGACAAGCTGTGGTTCGAGGGCGAAAACCATTACCGCCTGGAACAGGCCGAATACAGCACCTGCCCCACCGAATCGCGCGACTGGTATCTGCGCGCCCGCGAACTCGACCTGGACCGCAACATCCAGACCGGCACGGCACACAGCGCCCAACTGGATTTTTACGGGGTACCGATCCTCTACGCACCGTGGATGACCTTCCCGCTCGACAAGTCGCGCAAGTCCGGTTTTCTCGCGCCGCATTTCGGCAGCACCGGGCGCAGCGGTTCGGAATTTACCCTGCCCTATTACTGGAACATCGCCCCCAACCTCGACGCCACCCTCGCGCCCCGCCTCATGCAGAAGCGCGGCCTGCAACTGAGCGGCGAATTCCGTTACCTGATGCCCACTTTCGCCGGCGAGGCGCAGGCCGATTACCTGCCCAACGATCAGGCACTCGGCATCGACCGCTATTTCCTCATGCTCAACCACCGCCAGGCGCTGGCGCCCGGCCTGGTAGGGATGCTCAACCTGCAGAAGGCATCCGACAACGATTATTTCCGCGACCTCGGCACCCAGCTCACCGCCACCTCGCAAATCCACCTGCCCCGCGAAGGGATACTGAGCTACACCCTGGGACGCTGGAACCTGCTCGCCCGGATGCAGACCTTCCAGACCCTGCAGGACGTCTCCGCCCCGGTCACGCCGCCCTATCACCGCACTCCGCAAATTCTGCTGAACGGCGGCATCGACGGACTCGGGGCCGACTTGGCGGTCAGCGGCGAATTCGTCAATTTCGTCCATCCCTCCTTGCCCAACGGACAGCGCAGCACCTTCTATCCTGCCGTCAGCGTACCGTTCGCCGAGTCGTGGGGCTTTCTCACCCCCAAGCTGGGCCTGCACCTCACCCGCTACTCCCTGGACCGCGACACCGCCACCCAGCCCGACGCCACCCGCAGCCTGCCGATCTTCAGCCTCGACGGCGGCCTGCATTTCGAGCGCGAGACCTCGGTATTCGGTCACGCCTTTCAGCAGACCCTGGAACCGCGCCTGTATTACCTCAACGTGCCGTACCGCGACCAATCGCAACTCCCGGTTTTCGACAGCGCCGAGGCGGATTTCAACTACGCCCGCCTGTTCACCGAAAATCGCTTCAGCGGCTTCGACCGCATCAGCGACGCCAATCATCTGACTTTCGCGGTCACCTCGCGCTTCCTCGAAAGCGAGTCGGGCCGCGAACGCCTGCGCGCCACCATCGGCCAGCGCTATTATTTCAGCGACCAGCAAGTCACCCTGAGCGCCCCGCCGCGCAGCGGCAAGACCTCGGATTTCCTCGCTCTGCTGTCCGGCAACCTCACCTCGCAATGGTCCCTGGACAGCGGCTGGCAGTTCAACCCCGACGAAGGCAAGACCGAAAAGGCCAACATCTCGGCGCGCTTCTCGCCGGAAGCCGGCAAGACGGTCAACCTCGGCTACCGTTACACCCGCGAGACCCTGCGCCAGGTCGACCTCTCCACCCAATGGCCGGTTACCCGCCGCTGGCAGGGTCTGGGCCGGGTCAATTACTCGATGTTCGACAGCAAACTGGTGGAAGGGCTGATCGGCATGGAATATGATGCCGGCTGCTGGGCGTTCCGCACCGTGTTGCACAGTTTCTCCACCGCCGCGACGCAACGCACCAACGCCATATTCTTCCAGCTCGAACTCAACGGCATCGGCCACATCGGCACCAATCCCCTCGATGTGCTGAAGCGCAATATTTACGGATACACTAAAACCAACGAGAGCAACCATGACCTACCGCAACGCTAAAACCCTGCTGCTGAGCGGCCTCCTCCTGCTCGGCACGAATTGCGTCGGCGCCGCGCCGAGCGCCCCCGCCCTGCTCGACCGGATCGTCGCCGTGGTCAACAACGACGTAATCACCCAATTCGAGCTCAACGACAAGCTGCGCAACACCCTGCAGCAACTCAAGCGCCAGGGCACCCCCCTGCCGCCCGCCGAGCTCCTCGAAAAACAACTGCTCGAACGGCTCATCACCGAACGCATTCAACTGCAGTTCGCCAAGGAAACCGGGATGCGCGTCGATGACGGCCAGCTCGACCGCACCCTGCAACGCATCGCCGAGCAAAACGGCATGAGCGTGGCCAAATTCCGCGTCGTGTTGGAAAAAGATGGGACCACCTTCGCGCAGTTCCGCGAAGAAGTTCGCAACGAAATCCTGATCGACCGCCTGCGCGAACGCGAAGTCGACAACAAGGTGGTCGTCACCGACGGCGAAGTCGACAACTTCCTCGGTACCCGCGTCACCCAGTTGGGCGGCGAGGAAGAATTCAACCTCGCCCACATCCTGGTCCGCGTGCCCGAACAGGCCAGCCCCGAGCAGGTCAAGGAAAAGCGCAGCCGCGCCGAACTGGCCGCCAAGGCGCTCGCCGAGAACGCCAATTTCGGCCAGATCGCCGCCACCTATTCCGACGCCCCCGACGCCATGCAGGGCGGCCAACTCGGCTGGCGCACCGGCAACCGCCTGCCCACCATCTTCACCGACGAACTCAAGACCCTCCGCCCCGGCGAAAACAGCGCCATCCTGCGTAGCCCCAACGGTTTTCACATCCTTCGCCTGATCGACCGGCGCGGCAAGGACACCCCGCTGATCGTCGAACAGACCCACGCCCGCCACATCCTCGTCAAAACCAACGAAGCCGTCTCGGAAAACGACGCCAAGCTGCGCCTCACCTCGGTCAAGGAACGCCTCGACAACGGCGGCAACTTTGCCGAACTGGCCCGCCAATACTCCGAAGACGGCTCGGCATCGAAAGGCGGCGACCTCGGCTGGCTGTCCCCCGGCGACACCGTCCCGGAATTCGAACGCGCCATGAACACCCTCAAACCCGGCCAACTCAGCGCCCCGACCCGCTCGCCTTTCGGCTGGCACCTTATCGAAGTCATCGAACGCCGTCAGGAAGACGTCGGCAAGGAACGCCAACGCCTGATGGCCCGCCAGGAAATGCGCGCCCGCAAGGCCGACGAAGCCTTTGAGGACTGGCTGCGCCAACTGCGCGACCGGGCTTATGTGGAATATCGCCTGGAAGAGAAATAAGCCGCCGACTTACCGGAAGCAATCGCCGCTCGGGCGCACCGGGAACGGCCTTGGCCGCGATGCGGGCCAAAGCCGCATAAGCCTGTTTTGCCACCACCGACTCAATCCGCAACATTCCCCACACCGGAACCACCGCTTCGGGCCGAGGGCGCCCCTCCCGCGGGGGAGTTATCGCCCCGCCGGTCGGGATTTCCACGGGCATTTCCCGGTGATTTCGTGTAAATTTCGCTGCTTCACCGCAACCGCCAGGAAAACCACGTCATGCCCAACCTTTCCGTCATCGCTCTCACCGCCGGCGAACCCGCCGGCATCGGCCCGGATCTGTGCGTGATGCTGGCGCGGGAAGCGCTACCGGCGCGAGTGGTGGTGCTGGCCGACCGCGATTTACTGCGTTCGCGGGCAACGCAACTCGGCTTGCCATTGGAAATCGCCGACTGGCAGGGCCGCAATAGCCCCCCGCCACTGACCGGCGTTCTGGAGGTGTTGCATCACCCACTGGGCGCACCCGCTGTAGCCGGCCAACTCGACCCCGCCAACAGCCGCTACGTGCTGGAAACCCTCGCCACGGCGGCACGCGGCTGCCTTGACGGCAGTTTCGACGCCGTCGTCACCGCACCGGTGCACAAGGGCATCATCAACGATGCGGGAATTCCCTTCACCGGCCATACCGAATTTTTCGCCGAACTGACCGGCACCCCGCTGGTGGTGATGATGCTGGTCGGCGGGGGAATGCGGGTGGCGCTCGCCACCACCCACCTGCCCTTGAAGGACGTGGCGGCGGCGATCACCCGCGACAGCCTGAGCGAGGTCATCCGCATCCTCCACCGCGACCTGACGGTGCGCTTTCGCATTCCCGAGCCGCGCATCCTGGTGGCCGGCCTCAATCCCCATGCCGGCGAAGGCGGGCACTTGGGGCGCGAGGAAATCGACGTCATCGAGCCGGTGCTGGAGGCGTTGCGCCAGGAAGGAATGAACCTGCAAGGGCCGCTGCCGGCGGATACTCTGTTCAACATGAGCTACCTCGACTACGCCGACGCGGTGCTCGCCATGTACCACGACCAGGGCCTGCCGGTGTTGAAACACGCCAGCTTCGGCAGCGGCGTGAACGTCACGCTGGGGATGCCGATCATCCGCACCTCGGTGGATCACGGCACCGCGTTGAGCCTCGCGGGAACCGGGCGGGCCGATGCCGGCAGCCTGCATGCGGCGCTGGCGCTGGCTATCGAATTGGCGGGGGCGTAATCCTAGAAACCTTAGTTGACCGCTTGTCATGAGGTATAGGATATTTGCCCAATATATCGTCTTCACGGTTTTAACGATCACCCGTTTGGTGAAAGCGCTACGGGCCGGATTGCACGGTTTTTCGGGCGCATTGCTGCGTTACAACTCCTCGCAATGGAATAACCATTACTCGTCGTTGCGCCTTGCCCTGCGCCCGAAAAACCGCACACTCCAACCCGTTCAACTAAGGTTTCTAGAACAATGAAACACATCCCCCGCAAACGCTTCGGCCAGAACTTCCTCACCGACCGCCATTACATCGACTCCTGCATCCGCGCCATTCATCCGGCCCCCGCCGACAACCTGGTGGAAATCGGCCCCGGCCTGGGCGCCTTGACCCTGCCCTTGTTGAAGATCCTCAACCGTCTGCGGGTGGTGGAAATCGACCGCGACATCGTGGCGCGCCTGGAACGCGACATCCCGCCGGAAAAAATCGCCATCCATTCCTGCGACGCGCTCAAATTCGATTTCGGTAGCCTGCTCCCTTCTCCCGAAACTGGGGGAGAGGGAAAACTACGGGTGGTCGGCAACCTCCCCTACAACATCTCCACGCCGCTGCTGTTCCATCTCGCCGATTTCGCCGCCAACATCCGCGATTGCCATTTCATGCTGCAAAAGGAAGTGGTGGAGCGCATGGTGGCGGAACCGGCCTCCCCGGAATACGGACGCCTGTCGGTGATGCTGCAATACCGTTTCGCCATGGAATACCTGTTCACCGTGCCGGGCGGGGCGTTCAACCCGCCGCCCAAGGTCGAATCGGCTTTCGTGCGCATGATCCCGCTCGCCCCCCTGCCGCATCCGGCCCAGGACGAAGAGTTGTTCGGGCGCATCGTCGCGGCGGCCTTCGCCCAGCGGCGCAAGACCCTGCGCAACACTCTGCGCGAGTTTCTTTCCGTGGAGGATTTCGCCACGCTGGGCATCGACCCGATTCTGCGTGGCGAAACACTGGGGGTGGAGGAATTCGTGCGCATCGCCAACTTCTGCGCGGGGCGCTGATGGACTGACTGTTCTATCCTTGAGATAAGGAGAAGAACACCATGAACATCACCCCCGACGTGATTCGCGCCGCGCGGATGCGCGCCGGCTTGAACGAGGTGCAGGCCGCCGCCCTGGTGGAAACCAGCCTCGACTGCTGGCTGGATTGGGAATGCGGCGCGGCACGGATGCCTTACGGACTCTATGAATTGTTCCTGGCGAAGACCCACATGGGACAACCCAAACGTCCGGCCAGCGGCGCAAAAAAACCTAAGGGGTTCGCCTATTGACACCCTCCGGGCGCCTGCCTAGGATGCCGTCGCGGCGGCACAGTTGCGTTTTATCAATCAGTTTCAATGGGTTCCGCTTGCCGCGCCGTTCATTCATTAGGGAGAAAAACATGAAGAAACTGTTATGGGCAGTCTTTGCCGTTCTATTGAGCCTTTCCGCGCCGAGCTGGGCGCAAGTGGCAACCAACAGCCTGGTCGGTTCGTATACCTACAAGGGGGTTAATCCGGACGGCTCGACCTACGACGGCACCGTCGTCCTCAAGCCGGATGCCTCCGGCGGCCTGGAAGTGCGCTACGACGACAGCGTGGGCATCGGCATGGTCAAGGGCAACGTCCTGGCGATCGGCATGATCTACGAAAAGCGCTCGGTGGTGATGTGGATGGACATCCAGCCCGACGGCTCGCTCAAGGGCACCTGGATGCAGCGCACCGAGCCGGGGATGGGTACCGAAACCTGGAAAAAGAAGAAGTAATTCGGAAACCGTCCAAGGAAAAAAAGCCGCCCGAGGGCGGCTTTTTTCTTGGCAGACGTTCAGCGTTCGATGAACTCGATCTTGTAACCGTCCGGATCGGCAACAAAGGCGATCCAGGTGGTTCCGCCGTGCAATGCCGGGCCGTAAGTCACCTGCCCCCCTTTGGCGGCCACCTCCTCGCAGGTCTTGCGGATGTCGCTCACCTGGACGGCGACGTGGCCGTAGCCGCTGCCGAGCTCATAACCGGTCACGCCCCAGTTGTAGGTCAATTCCAACACCGCCGTGTCCGCTTCGTCGCCGTAACCGACGAAGGCCAGGGTGTATTTTCCTTCCGGATAATCCTTGCGACGCAGCACTTTCATGCCGAGTACCTCGGTGTAAAAGGCGATGGATTTTTCCAGGTCGCCGACCCGGATCATGGTGTGGAGGATACGCATGACGGCTCCTTTCAGAAGGTATGAAACAAATGCCCGCCGGCTTTCAGTTCGCGGCGGGCGGCCAGGCAATCGGGATAAATCGTGGCGACGGTATGCCAGAACGCCGCGGAATGATCGAGGTGCTTGAGGTGCGCGAGTTCATGGGCGACCACGTAGTCGATCAGGTGCAGCGGCGCTTTCACCAAACGCCAGTTGAGGCGCACTTCGCCGCGCGAGTTGCAGCTTCCCCAACGGCTGGCGGCGTTGGAAAGCGCCAGCGGCGGTTGCGCCACACCCAATTGGGCAGCCAGCAGCGCGGCGCGTTCACATAAGATGTCCAGTGCTTGGCGGCGATACCATTTGACCACCTTGGCGTGAACCGCCGCCGCATCCGTTACGTCGGGGAGCGCCACCTGCAGGCAGCCTTCAGTCAGCAGCGGCACGGCGCGCACCGCGCCGCTACACACGGCGAGGCGTAACGTCTGGCCGAGGTAGGGGAGGATTTCGCCGTCCCGCCACGCGCGCGCCGGCGGGCGACGGGCCTGCATCTCGGCGAGCTTGTCGCTCACCCAGCCGGCTTTCTCGACCAGCACGCCCTCCAGGCGATACAGGGGGGTACGTAGCGGGGCGTGGACGGTGAGGCCCGCCGGATCGATGCGCAGGCCGATGGTGCGGCGGCGCGGGCTGCGCTTGAGCAAATAGGGGATTTCAGCGCCGTCCGGCAGGCGGAAGCGGCGCGGTTCGGTTTTCACAACGAGCGCAGGCGCGGCATTTCGCCTTCGATCCACGCTTCCACCTGGGCGGTAAGATCGTCGGCCTTTTTCCCGGCGGGGTCGAGGGGCGGGCCGATGCTCACGGTGATGGTGCCGGGGTGCTTGAGAAAGGCGTTGCGCCCCCAGAATTCCCCGGCGTTATGCGCCACCGGCACCACCAGCGCGCCGGTGTGGGTGGCGAGCCAAGCGCCGCCGACCTTGTATTTGCCTTTTTGCCCGGGCTTGATACGGGTGCCTTCCGGGAAGATCACCACCCAGAATCCGTCGGCGAGACGTTGCTTGCCCTGGTCGAGCAATTGTTTCAAGGCCAGCCGGGCGGTACCCCGGTCGATGGCGATGGGGCTGGACTGGGCGAGCGCCCAGCCGAAAAACGGCAGACGCAGCAATTCGCGCTTCAACACCCACACCTGGGGCGGAAAAATGCTCTGGAAAGCCAGGGTTTCCCACGCCGACTGATGCTTGGACAGCACGATGGAAGGCGTCGCGGGGATGTTCTCCGCGCCGATCACCCGGTAGCTCAGGCCGCAGGTAAGGCGCAGCCAGGCCAGCATGATCTTCGACCAGGGGCGGATGACGCGATAGCGGGTCTGTGGCGCGAATGGAAAGGACAGCAGGATGACCAGCGTGTAAAGCGGGGTGAACAACACCAGCCCCACGGCGTACAGGAAAGAGCGCAGCCGGATCATTCGGGTGAGATGATGTATTTGACCGCTTCGGCGAGGTTGGCGAAAACCCGCGTGCCGTCCGGCAGGTTGCCTTCTTGTTGGGTCTTCTTGCCCTTGCCGGTCAGCACCAAGTAGGGCTGACCGCCCACCGCGGCGCCGGCCTGGAGGTCGCGCAGGCTGTCGCCCACGCACGGCACCCCGGCCAGGTCGGCCTTGAAACGCTGGGCGATTTCCAGAAACATCCCGGTCTTGGGCTTGCGGCACTCGCATTTCGATTCGGCGGTATGGGGGCAGAAAAACAGCGCGTCGATACGTCCGCCCAGCCGTCCCAGCGCCTTGTGGAGCTTGTCGTGGATGGCGTTGAGAGTGGCCATGTCGAGCAGGCCGCGCCCGATGCCGGACTGGTTGCTCGCCACCACCACCCGGTAGCCCGCCTGGTTGAGGCGGGCAATGGCTTCCAGGCTGCCGGGAATGGCTTCCCACTCCTGCGGGGATTTGATGAATTGGTCGGAGTCGAAATTGATGACGCCGTCGCGATCGAGAATGATGAGTTTCATGCCACCTAGTTTATCTTGAAAATCTGCGCCGCGGTGAACTTGGCGACCTGCCGCGTGGCGGTGCTGTAAGTGCCGGAAGCCGTGGTGCCGCTGAAGGTTATCCGCAGAACTTTACCGTTCAGCGCCGATACGCCGGAAAACACGTTATTGGCGGCCTCGCCGATAATCAGGTCGTAGCTGACGGTGTTATCGGGGAAGACGGTCAAATCCACCACCATCGAGACCGGCTTGCCCTGGAACATCACCGTCAGGTAAGCCAGATAAGCGGTGCCGTCGGTTTTCTGCCAGGCGCCGTCATAGATGCTGCCGACGTAGGTATAGTTCAGGTTGGCGGAAAAGACATCGCTGGCGCCGCTGGCGGACTGCACATAGGAACCGCTCAGGGTGGTGCCGTTGGCCGTGGCGGTGAGGGTGGACCCCTGGTCGAGTTTTTTCAGCGCCAGGGTTTCTCCCGCCACGCTGCCGACATAAGCGCTGGCGGCGCCCAGATCGGAAGCGACCTGCACCGCGACCGCCTGCCCCTTGGCGCTATCCGTCATGAGCAGGAAATAATCGCCGGTGCTGGTAACCCATATTCCGTTGGCCGGTGCGGCCAGGGCAACGGGACTAAAGGCGGAGAACAACATCAGGGCGACGAACAGGCTATGTAGGGTTTTCATAATAAACTCCTCAGTTTTCGTTTGACGTGGGGTTGGGCTGTGCAGCCCAACTTAACCATAAGCGAATACCGCCACTAATCAACCCGCCAGCCGGGAAATATCCGCCACCTGGTTCATCAAGTCGCCCAAGCTCTTCAACAGGGCCAGGCGGTTGTTGCGGATGGTCAATTCGTCGGTCATCACCATCACCTCGTCGAAGAAGGCGTCGACTTCGGCGCGAGCGCCGGCCAAGGCGGTCAGCGCTTCGCTGTAGTCGCAGTTGGCGACCAGCGAGGTGACGGCAGGGGCAAGGCGGGTGACCGCTTCGAACAGCGCTTTTTCGGCCTTTTCCTGAAGCAGCGCGACATCGGCCTGGCCGGCGGGCGCTTCGGTCTTTTTCAGGATGTTCTGAATGCGTTTGTTGGCGGCGGCCAGCGAGGCGGCTTCGGGTAGCTTGCGGAAGGCGCGCACCGCCAGCAGGCGCGGGATCACCAGGTCGATGCGGGTGGGGTTCTGGCTGACCACCGCGTCCACTTCGTCGGCTTCGAAATTCTTGTCGCGCAAATAGCCTTTCAGGCGTTCCAGCATGAAGCCGTGCACGTCCTGGCCCACGCTGTTGGCGAGCATTTCGGTGGGGAAGAGGCCGCGCGCCAGTTCGAGGAGCTGGATCAAATCGAGCGGCAGACCTTTTTCGGCGAGGATGCGCAACACGCCCAGCGCGTGGCGGCGCAGGCCGAAGGGGTCTTTATCGCCGGTCGGCACCAGACCTATCCCGTAGATGCCCACCAGGGTGTCGAGCTTGTCGGCGAGTGCCGCCGCCGCGCCGATGTTGTCATGGGGCAGGGTATCGCCGGCAAAGCGCGGGTAGTAATGCTCTTCGACGGCGCGCGCCACTTCGGCGGTTTCGCCGTCGTGGCGGGCGTAATACTGGCCCATGATGCCTTGCAGTTCGGGGAATTCGCCGACCATGTCGGTTAAGAGGTCGGCCTTCGCCAGCCACGCGGCGCGCTCGGCTTTTTCGGGGTCGGCCAACAACAGACGGGCGATTTCGCCGGCCAGTTTTTTCAGGCGCTGAGCACGCTCCAACTGGCTGCCCAGCTTGTTGTGGTAGACCACGTTGGCGAGCTTAGGGATACGCGAATCCAGCGACTTTTTGCGATCCTGGTCGAAAAAGAATTTGGCATCCGCCAGGCGCGGGCGCACCACCCGCTCGTTGCCGCCGGTGACCGCTGAAGCGTCGGCGGGGCTGATGTTGGAAACGATCAGGAACTGGTTGGTGAGATTCCCGGCGGCATTGAGCAGCGGAAAGTATTTCTGATTGGCCTTCATCGTGAGGATCAGGCATTCCTGCGGGACTTCGAGGAAGCTTTCCTCGAACTGGCCGACCAGCACGTTGGGGCGCTCCACCAGCGCGGTCACTTCGTCGAGCAGCGCGTCGTCGTGGATCGGTTTGACGCCCCCGCCGACCTTCGCCGCTGCGGCTTCCAACTGGCGCACAATTTCGCCACGGCGCTGGACGAAATCGGCAATCACCGCGCCTTCGTCCGTCATCTGTGCCGCATAGCTATCGGCATTCGTGAGCGTCACCGGCGAGACCGCCGCCTCGAAACGATGGCCCTGAGTGGTGCGGCCCGCATTCAGGCCGAGAATGCTGATCGGCACGATTTCACTGCCATGCAAGGCCACCAGCCCGTGGGCGGGACGCACAAAATTCACGCAACTCCAACCGTCGGCGAGTTGATAAGTCATCACCTTGGGGATGGGCAGCTTGGCGAGGGCTTCTTCGAGGGCTTTTTGCAGGCCTTCGACCAGCGTCGCGCCGGTTTCGACCTTGTCGAAAAACAGCGCTTCGGCCTTGCCTTCGCCTTCCCGCTTCAGATGGGCGGCGGCGGAAGCATCCAGCCCCAGCGCGGCGAGTTTCTTGAGCAGCGCCGGGGTCGGCTGACCGTCGGGCGTAAAGCCCACCGCAGACGGCATCAGCTTGTACGAAACCGGCTTGTCGGCAGCCTGCGCGGCGACGTTGGCGATATGCGCGGCCAAGCGACGCGGCGAGGCGAACGGCGTAACGGCGGCGTCCGGGGCCGCCAGTCCTTGCGCCTTGAGGGATTCAGCCAGTGTTGCGGAAAAGGACTCGCCCAGCTTTTTGAGCGCCTTGGGCGGGAGTTCCTCGACGAACAGTTCTACAAGTAAATTTTGGGTATTCATGCTTTTGCGGCTTTCGTTTCCAACTGGGCCAGAACTTCGGCGGCCCACTCTTGGGGGGCCAGCGGGAAGCCCAGGCGGGCGCGGCTGTCCAGGTAACTCTGGGCGACGGCGCGGGCGAGGTTGCGGATGCGTCCGATATAGGCGGCGCGTTCGGTGACGGAAATCGCCCCGCGCGCATCCAGCAGGTTGAAGGTATGCGCGGCTTTCAGCACCTGCTCGTAAGCGGGCAAGGCGAGTTGGCTTTCCATCAGGTGCTTGGCCTGCTTTTCATGGGCGTTGAAGGCGGTGAGGAGGAATTCCTGGTCGCTGTGCTCGAAGTTGTAGGTGGACTGCTCGACTTCGTTCTGGTGGTACACGTCGCCGTAAGTCAGGCCTTTTACCCAGGTCAGGTCGAAGACGTTTTCCACGCCTTGCAGATACATCGCGAGGCGCTCCAGGCCGTAAGTGATTTCGCCGGTAATCGGCTTGCAGTCGATGCCGCCGACCTGCTGGAAATAAGTGAACTGGGTCACTTCCATGCCGTTCAGCCAGACTTCCCAGCCCAGCCCCCAGGCACCGAGGGTGGGGTTTTCCCAATCGTCCTCGACGAAGCGGATGTCGTTTTTCTTGAGGTCGAAACCCAGCGCTTCGAGCGAGCCGAGATACAGTTCGAGAATGTTTTCCGGGGCGGGTTTCAACACCACCTGGAACTGGTAATAGTGCTGCAAACGGTTGGGGTTCTCGCCGTAGCGGCCATCCTTGGGGCGCCGCGAGGGCTGGACATAAGCGGCTTTCCACGGCTCCGGGCCGAGGGAACGCAGAAACGTGGCGGTATGGCTGGTGCCCGCCCCGACTTCCATGTCGTAAGGCTGGAGCAGCGCGCAACCCTGCGCACCCCAGAAGTTTTGCAATTTGAGAATGATGTCCTGGAAAGTCAGCATGAAGTTTGGCCGGGCTGGAGTCAAAGGGTTGAATTCTACTGGTTTTACGAAGGCGGCAAAACCCCGGCGATATCGGGTAAGCCGTGACAGCGCCGGCACCACCTCAAACGACGGGGCCAGCGGGGCGCTTTACTCGAACAACGGCGCGGGCAAGGGCTGATAACGATCCAGCAAGTCTTTGAGCCATTCGGCAGCGCCGCTCAGTGCCGTTTCGTCGGCGCTGCTCAGGGCGGCCCAATGCTGAGTCAGGTAGGGCAACCAGCTCGGATTGGCTTGGCTGGCGGCGCGCGCTTCGCCGTCGAGCCAAGTCTGCACGGCGAGTCGGGTCTGGTCGCGTTCGCTGGCGGATGCGTTGGACTGCAAGGTTTGCAGGTAATGCCACAGCCGCGTTTCCAGGGGAAATTCGCGTTGCGCGGCGGCGTCGTAACGCGCCACCACATCGTCATCCCATAATCCCCGGCTCACCGCCTGGCGCAGGGCTAGCGGCAAGGGCAATACCCGCTCGGCTTGTGCCGCGTCGTCGGCAATGGCGGCGTCGCTTACCCAAACGCGGATCGACTCGGCAAAGGCGCGCCACGCGGGATCGTTTTCCGGGGTGGGGGTTGGGCTGGCGCTCGGTTCGGCATCGTCTTCCAGAATTGCCAGTCGGCCTTGCGCCGCCAGTTCCCGGCGTTTCAACAGTTTGCGCAGATAGGTTTCGGCGATGGTTTGCCCCGAATAACGGCTGACAAAACGCTGCAAATGCTCGATGGCGCAGGTTAAATCGTCCCCTTCGTTGCGCCGCGCGTAGGCAGTGGCCAGCAATACCGCACAGGAACCATCGGCGGGGTCAATCTGCAACCCGCGTTGGGCATGGGACAAGGCCAGCCCCCAGTCGCGGCGGCGGATCGCCACCTTGGCGAGGGTGGAATTGGCGTGGACATCGTCCGGGTCGAGTTGCAAAACCTGCTGCAACAGGCGTTGCGCCTGGGTCTGGTCGGCGGCGGCGGACGAAGCGGTCAGCAAACGCGCCAGTTCCAGGCGGCTATGCAAATCGGCGGGAAAACGCCGCGTCATCTCCCACAACACCCATTGCGCGCGCGCTTCCTGTCCGGCTTGACGCAAGGCCAGTTCCCAGAGCATCCACAGCCTCGGGTTATCGGCGTCCACGCGCAAGGCGAGGTGGATCCACTGGAACAGACGATCATGGATTTCCGGGTCGCGCAGGGGGTATTTTTCACACAAGGCGCGGGCGCAACGATCCAGGTTGCGCACGAAGTAATAGGCATCACCGGTTTTATGCAAATAGTCTTCGTGGGCGATGAGCAAGGGGTGGATGGTTTTCCAGGCTTGCGCCAGGCTGCCGGATTGTTTTACGGCATGGACAGCTTGGTTATGCACTTCTAACGAACCCGGCGGCTCCAGTTTGTATAGCGCGCTGGGAATGGAAGCCTGCCGTTGCATCACCGCCGCGCTGGATAAGCCCAGCAAACTCAGCAGCGACGCGCTTTTGTCGTCGCCCAGCGGGGCGAACAGGGTGGCGAGGAAAGCGCGGTATTGCGCGGCGTTGAGGCTGGGGTTGCGCGCCATCACGCCGCGCAGCGCTTGCGCCAGTTCTTCCAGCGCCGCCGTGCCCCAGCCCTTGCGGCGTTGGTAACGTTCGATCAAGGCCTGCACTTGCAGGCGCGGGTTGCGCAGGCTGTCGTCGGCGGACAGCGGCAGCCTGGCGAAGGCCAACAGGCCCAGATTGAGGTAACGCAGGGAGCGGGTGCGCCCCGCTTCGACGACGAAGGATTGCCAGAAAAACTGCAACCGGTCGTCGTCCTGCCGGGCGGCCAGCACCTGCCAATAATCGTATTCCGGGTCGCGAAACGCCGAGAGGGTGAGCGCCCCCAGCCAGGGCAGCCACGCGGCGCGCTCGGCCTGCAATGCCGCGCGGGTTTGCGGCAGCGCAAAGACCAGCGGCCATTGCAGGGCTTCGCAGACTTGCGCGGCGTAGGCACCCAGCTTGCGCGCGGGGGGGCGGGCCGCCTGACGTTGCGCGAGCAGCCACGCCGCCAGACCGCTATCCAGACAGTCCGGCAAATCGGCATAAGGATCGGGCTGCGCCTCGGCGGAATCCGGTTCGCCGAGCAGGCGTTCGGAAACCAGACGGCAACTGCGCGGCAGCACCGCCAGCAGGAATTCGTGCGGCGCGCAACGCTCAAACCGGCCGATGTCCGCCGCGCCGCGCAGCAAGTCCGCCACCGCCTGTTGCGGTGCCTGGCGCAGTTGCGCGGCCCAATCTTGCCAGCTCATGCCAGCACCTCGCCGAAATCGGCGCAGTCCGGCAAACCGCGCAATCCTTGCACATGACGGTTGCGCGCCGCGAGCATGGCGGCAGCGTCGTGAAGCGCGTGGGGCCGGGTGATGTAACCGAGCGCCTTGAGGTGGCGGGGTTGATAGTCGATGGGAAAGGTCAGGAGTTCCGGGGTGAAGGTCGCGGGAATTTCAGCGCTCGCCAAATCCAGCGTATAGCCGTAGCTTTCCCCACCGGGCGGCAATGGTGCGGGAATAAAAGCGGCGGAGAATTCCCCGTCCAGCACGGTGGGCCGGGCAAAGCCGGCAACCGCGCCCTTTTTGGCGGACAGCAAACGTGCCTGACGCACTTCCTCCACCGTGTAGCACATCAGGGCCACCGGCAGCGGTTTGTCCGTCATGCTGGGCCAGTGGGTCAGCCCCAGCCGGTCGCGCAGCAGGTGCGGCCAGTCGCTCTTGGCGAGGGATTCCAGATTGCCGCCGAATTCGTTGAGGAAAGTGGCGAACAGCGGGCGCGCCTGGATGCGCTGGGCGTTCCACTGCGCCATGAATTCGGCGCGCAAGGCTTCGTCGCCATCCGACAGCTTTTCCTTGCGCAGGTCTTTTTGCGACCTGAAAAAACGTTGCCAAAAGCGGTTGGCGAGATCAGCCACCAGAAGTTTGTTGAACAAGCCATCCAGCGATTCCAGACGCAGCAAATAGGTGTTGTCCAGTTGCTCGTTCAACTGCGCCCGTTCGTTGACGGCCAGGAAACAATTCGCGCTACGCGGCAAATCCCTGGCGACATGGACGAAGGAACCCAGATAGCCCTTGTGTTCGGCCTTCCACTCCGGGTGGGTGGCGACTTCCCCGACATAGGCGTCGTATTCCGCCGCGCGCGCAGCGGTAACCGCGCGCTCCCAGCGGAAATTGGCCATGGCGCAACGCAACGTGGCGCCCATCGGCACAGCGGCGGCATCGGAGGCAAGTTGTTGAAGGGAATGGGCAAGATTCATGGGAGAGGGGATTATAGCCCAAGCGAGTGGGATGGACACCCCGATATTCGCGCAAAGAATAGGCGGTGAAAACACTGCTGCCGGGTTCTCAGTTTGGCGTCGGATTACTTCCTTGAGCGCCGCCGCGTGGACGTGAGTTTGTTTCGAGTATGGCAAAAGACCTCTTTGGCAACACTTCAAGATGAAGCCATCATAGCCATTAACTATCGATGTGATTTCTACAATTCATTAGATTAATGACTGTCATTTCCCTACCATGGGAACCGTCAACCGACTCACCCACCTCAAGGAGCACCGCCATGAACCCGAACCCCGCATCGGTCACCATCAAAAACCTCGAAGCCGCTTTTGCCGGCGAGGCTATGGCCAACATCAAGTACCGTTACTTCGCCAAGCTGTGCCGCGCCGCCGGCGACGAGGCGACCGCCAGGGTGTTCGAGGAAACGGCCGACCAGGAAGTTCAACACGCTTTCGGCCATCTCGACCTGCTGTTTCCCGCCGCCGCGATGAATCCGGCGCGCTGCCTAGAAATGGCGATAGCCGGCGAAACCCACGAATACACGGAAATGTATCCGTCGTTCCGCCACGCCGCCGAAGCCGAGGGACGTAGCGACGCGGTCAAGGAAATCGACCAGCAGATCGCCGAATCGAAGGAGCACGCCGCGCTGTTCTCGGAAACCCTGGCGAAAGCCGCCAAGCGTTTCGCCGCGCTGGCCCGCGTCGAGGAACGCCACGCCAACCATTACCGCGACCAACTGGCCAAAGTCGGCGCCTAACCCTTCCACACTTGCGAGGAGCATAAATCATGAAACAATTTCAATGCATTATCTGCGGTTATCTCTACAATGAAGCGCAAGGCGATCCGGAACACGGCATCGCGCCGGGCACTGCCTGGGCCGACGTTTCGGAAAGCTGGAGTTGTCCCGACTGCGGCGTAGCCAAAGCGGATTTTGAAATGGTGGAAATCGCCGCGTAGCGGCAGTTAACCCACCCTTGACGAAAAGGAGAGAATCATGGGAAACGCCAAAAAATTTTCGCCGACCAAAATGGATATCGGCATTTCCGAAAAAGACCGGGCCAAAATCGTCGATGGGCTGAACCGCCTGCTCGCCGACACCTACACCCTGTACCTGAAAACCCATAATTTCCACTGGAACGTCACCGGGCCGATGTTCCAGACTCTGCACCTGATGTTCATGGACCTCTACAACGAGCAATGGCTGGCCGTGGACCTGATCGCCGAGCGTATCCGCGCCCTGGGCTTTCCCGCGCCGGGCAGCTATGGAGAATTCGCCGCGCTAACCAGCATCAAGGACAGCGCGGGCCGTCCCAACGCCAAGGAAATGATCCAGCAAATCGTCGAAGGCCAGGAAGCCGTGACCCGCACCGCTCGGGAAATCGTCCCGATCTCGGAAAAATGCGGCGACCAGCCGACCCTCGACCTACTCACCCAGCGTATGCAAATCCATGAGAAAAACGCCTGGATGCTGCGCAGCTTGTTGGAGGAATAGATCATGCGGCCCATCGTCATCCTCGGCAGCGGCCTGGCGGGCGTCAGCCTGGCCCGCGAGTTGCGCAAGCTCGACAAGGAAATCCCGCTGGTCCTGGTCACGGCTGACGATGGCGCTTTCTATTCCAAGCCCAATCTGTCCAATGCCCTTGGCGCCGGCAAAAGCCCCGCCCAACTGGCGCTCACCCCGGCGCCGCAACTCGCCGAGCAACTCCACGCGCGAATCCTCGCGCACACCACGGTCAGCGCCATCCATGCCGTGCAACGGCGCATCGACACCAGCGGCGGGCCGCTCGAATACTCGAAGCTGGTGCTCGCCATCGGCGCCCAGCCGATCCGCCCCGCGCTGGATGGCGACGCTGCCGCCGACGTGCTGACGGTAAACAGCCTCGCCGATTACACGCGGTTTCGCGAACGCCTCGCCGGCAAGCGGCGCATCGCCATTCTCGGCGGTGGCCTGATCGGCTGCGAATTCGCCAACGACCTGTGTCTAGGCGGCTTCGCGGCGACCATTTTCGACCGCGCCAAGCAGCCGTTGGGCCGGCTGTTGCCGCCGCAGGCCGGGCAATTCCTGCGCGCCCGCCTGGAACAGGGCGGCGTGACGTATCACCCGGAAACCAGCTTGATCCGCGTCGAACGGCACAATGGGGGCTACCACCTGAGCGACGACCACGGCGCGGAACATCAGGCTGATCTGGTGCTTTCCGCGGTGGGCCTCCAGCCCGCCGTCGAACTCGCCCGCACCGCCGGACTGACGGTCCGGCGCGGCATCGTGGTGGGGCGCGGTCTGGCGAGCAGCGATCCCCACATCTACGCGCTTGGCGACTGCGCCGAAATCGGCGGGCTGGTGCTGTCCTACGTCCTACCTATCATGCAGGCCGCCCGCGCACTGGCCCAGACTCTCGCCGGCACGCCCGTGGAGGTGAGCTACCCGGCCATGCCGGTGGTGGTGAAAACCCCCGCCTGCCCGACCGTGGTCTGCCCGCCCCCGGCCGCCGCTACCGGTATCTGGCATGAGGAAAGCGGCTCCGCCGGGGTGCGGTCAATCTTCGCGGACGATACCGGCAAAGCCTTGGGCTTCGCGCTGCTGGGTGAGGAAACGACCAAGGAAAAAGTCACCCTCGCTGGGCAAATGCCGGGTTGGCTGTAACACTGCACTCCCGCGATGCTTAGTGAAATTCCGGCTGGCGCAGGTCGGCGAGCAGGGAAGCGTGGCGTTCCTCGATGTCAGCGAATTCCAGCATGAATGCGGTTCCATTTCGCCCCTGCGAACCGGGGAGGGGTTCCATCAAATCCCATAAGCCCTGCGCAGCAAGCTGATCGGGGATTCCGGCGCGCGTCCGTCGTTCAGGCAGTGTTCGATGCGATGGGCGGCCATCGCGCAATCGCTGCCGTAGTGATCGGCCTGGGCAGCCCTGACCCGTTCCGCCACCGGTTGGACGATTTTCATGGCGCTGGTGTGAAACTCCTTTTTCACCGCGTAGGTGCCGTCGTGGCTGGAGCAGCGCTCGATGATCTCGACCGTGGCGCCCGGCACCAGCGCCAGGATTTCGCGGGTCTTCCGGCGGATATTCTGGACGCGCTGGTGGCAGGCGGCGTGGTAGGCCACCTTGCCCAGCGGCTGTTTGAAGACGGTGTCGACCTTACCTTCCTTGTGGCGCAGTAGCAGGTCTTCGAAGGGATCGTAAAACGCGGCGCCGACCTTCAACACCGCGGGGTCGTCGGGAAACAGCAGCGGCAGCTCCATCTTGAACATCAGCACGCAAAAGGGAATCAGGGCGGTGAGATCCCAGCCTTCATCGACCAGTCGCGCCAGTTCGGGAATGTTGATTTCCTTCAGCGCCCGCACCGCTTCCAGGTCGCCTGGTTCCATCGTGGGCATCCCGCAGCAGGTCTGGCGGCGCGGGGTGGTCGACCAGTTCGAAGAGCGTCGGAAAGGCGTGGCACAGGCTTACGCAATGGCGGGTGGGCGCTTCCAGATTGTTTTCGCGGATGGCGTTGGCCATTTCCGTTCCCTCCAGGTGGATGAGGGGCCGCCGACCCCTTGACGCGGCCGGCTCGTCGCTGGCCGTCACGCGGCCATTTCGTTCAAGGCGCGCTCTCAAGTCACTCCCCATAACTGATTGATTTTACGATGTGGTTTCTGAGTGACTTTCGGGCGATTTTCGACTTTTGCCCGATTACCCCGCTAACCCGGCGATTGGGATTGGCTATGACAAATGGATAGTTTTCAACTATTAAACCAAGATTGGCAATTGATTTGATAGATTGCCGTGCGCCACCTACAATGAAATCACCATCCGGTTATAAAGGCGGACAAAATGACCCTCACCGACCTCCGCTACATCGTTGCCCTGGCCCGCGAACGCCACTTCGGGCGGGCCGCCGAAAAATGCTTCGTCGCCCAACCCACCCTTTCGGTAGCGGTGAAAAAACTCGAAGACGAACTGGGACTCGCCATTTTCGAGCGTAGCGCCGGGGAAATCCGCGTCACCCCGGTGGGCGCGCAAATCGTCGCCCAGGCCGAACGGGTGCTCGGCGAATCCGCACGAATCAAGGAAATCGCCCAGCAAGGCAAGGATCCGCTGGCTGGCCCGTTGCGCCTCGGGGTGATCTACACCATCGGCCCCTACCTGCTGCCGCGCCTGGTACCGCTCCTGCGCGAACGCGCCCCGGCCATGCCGCTGGTGATCCAGGAAAACTATACCGAGCGCCTCGTCGAAGCCCTGAAGCGCGGTGAACTGGATCTCATCATCATCGCCCTGCCTCACTCGGAATCCAACCTCGCCGCCCAGGCCGTCTACGATGAAGCCTTCCGCGCCCTGGTTCCCGCCGGTCACTCGTGGACCCGCGAAAAGGCCATCGACCCGGCACGCCTGCTCGACGAACCCCTGCTCATGCTGGGCGCCGGCAACTGTTTCCGCGACCAGGTGCTCGACCTGTGCGCCCACGCCGCCGATGCGGCGCCCGGCAGGGCGCCGCAACTACTGGAAGGCGGTTCGCTGGAAACCATCCGCTACATGGTCGCCGGCGGCATCGGCATCACCGTCATGCCCGCCAGCGCCGTGGACAATCTCCCCCCCGACGACCCGCTGTTGCGCGCCCTGCCCTTCACCCCGCCCGACCCGACACGCCGCGTCGGTCTGGTGTGGCGCACCAGCTTCCCGCGCCTCAAGGTGATCGACGTGGTTAGGCAAGCGATGTTGGACTGCAAATTGGCGGGGACGGCGATGGTGCAGACCACTGCGAGAACGCTCTGAATTACCCGTATTAACGGGGGATTCAGAGCAGGCCAAAGGTTCTTTAGGAACGAAACAAAAGAATGGTATGATGAATTTATAGTGGTTTTAGTAGTTACTTATCGCCGTGAATCCCCCCTCCCATGAAACGCCAAATTCCCAGTCGCCAGCTAAGCAACCGGCTCCGTCACAGCCTCACGCCGTAAACCACAACCTGTTAATTCAGGCACTTGAATTTCATCAAGCGGGAAGGTTTTCCGAAGCAAAAAGTATTTACCATCACCTGCTGTCCCAACAACCTCAAAATTACGTTGTCCTAACCAATTTTGGAACAATGAGCCTCCAGGCCAACAATCTTGAAGAAGGAGTGCGCCTGCTGAAACTATCACTGGAGGTTGAACCAAACCAGCCGAATGCCTTTAGCAATCTGGGGCTTGCGCTCAGTGCCTTAGGGCGGCTGGACGAGGCGCTCTCAAGCTACGAACTCGCCATTAAATTGAAGCCGGATTACGCTGAAGCATTTAATAATCGCGGCAACGTGTTGCGAGACATGAATCGGCTGGATTTGGCACTTGCAAGCTATGAGCAAGCCATTGCATTGAAACCGGGATATGCTCAAGCACTTAACAATCGCGGCAACGCACTCTACGACTTGGGACGACTAAATGACGCACTCGCAAGCTATGATCGTGCAATTGCCTTAAATCCGGATTTTGCGGAGGCATTTAATAATCGCGCCAACACATTGCGGGATCTCAAGCGCCTGGATGAGGCGCTCGCCAGTTGTGAGCGGGCGCTTGCCTTGAAGCCGGGCTTTGCCGAGGCATTCAACAATCTCGGCAACGTATTGAGGGATTTGGGGCAACTGGATAGTGCCCTGGCGGGCTACGAACGAGCTATTTCCCTGAAACCGGATTACGCGGAAGCGCTTAACAATCGTGGAAACGCACTGAGAGCCGCTAAGCGCCTCGATGAGGCGCTCACCAGTTACGATCAGGCTGTTGCCGCAAGGTCAGATTTCGCGCAAGCACACAACAATCGCGGCAATGTGCTAAGGGATTTGAAACGCTTGGATGAAGCACTCGCAAGTTACGATCGGGCAATTACATTTAGGCCCGATTTCGCGGAAGCACACAACAATCGCGGCAACGCACTAAGGGATCTGAAACGACTAAATGAAGCGCTTGAGGGCTATCGACAAGCAATTGCCCTGAAACCGGACTTCATGGAAGCATTTTATAATTGCGGAAACGCATTAAGAGATTTGAAACGATGGGATGAGGCTCTCGTCAGCTACGATCATGCGCTTGCCTTGAAATCGAATTATGCCGAAGCGTTGAATAACCGTGGCAACGTGCTGAGAGACTTGAAGCGACGGGAGGAAGCCCTCGCCAACTACGATCAAGCGATTATCTTGAAGCCGGACTTTGCGGAAGCATTCTATAACCGCAGCAACGTATTGACGGATCTGAGGCGCCTGGATGACGCACTCAAGAATTGCGAGCATGCGATAGCCTTAAATCCGAAATACGCCGAAGCATTTAACAAATGCGGTCACATTCTTAGCGACTTGAACAAACTGGATCAGGCACTCGCAGCTTATGATCGCGCAATTGCCTTAAAACCGGACTTTGCGGAAGCCGTAAATGATCGCGGCAACGTACTGAGAGACCTGAAACGACTTGATGAAGCTTTGGCGAGCTATGACCATGCCATTGCCTTGAAACCGGATTTTGCAGGCGCCTATTGGAACAAGTCGATCTTCAAAATCCTGGTGGGCGACTACCCGGAAGGTTGGCAATTATTTGAATGGCGGTGGAAAATCGAGTCCGGCATTCAAGCCAAGCGAGATTTCGCCCAGCCCCTTTGGCTCGGGCAAGAGTCCATCGCCGACAAGACGATTTTATTGCATGCCGAACAAGGCTTTGGGGATTCCATTCAGTTCTGCCGCTATGCCCCGATGGTGGAAGCACTCGGCGCAAAAGTAATCATCGAAGTTCCCGAGGCATTACTGTCCCTGCTCTCATCCCTGAAAGGAAATTTCACGATAGTCGAAAGAGGAAAGCCGCTCCCCTCTTTTGATTTGCATTGCCCCCTAATGAGCCTGCCACTGGCATTCCAGACCACGACAACAACGATTCCTGCCGCCATCCCCTATCTCTTTGTCAACCCGCTAAAACAAAGAAAATGGCAAGAACGCCTGGCACCCAAGACCATGCCCAGGGTGGGTCTGGTATGGTCCGGCTCGGCGGACCACGAGAACGACCACAACCGCAGCATACCCGCGGCATTAATAGAGCCGCTGACCCGCTTGCCCTTGGAGTTTCACTCCCTGCAAAAGGAAATCAGACCCAGCGATACCTTGGCCTTGCATAAACACAACAAGATCATTTCGCACCAAGAGGATATCGACGACTTTTCTGACACCGCAGCGCTAGCTCAACAGATGGATTTGATAATTTCCGTGGACACGTCAATCGCCCATCTCGCTGGCGCACTGGGAAAACCTTTATGGGTATTGCTTCCCTTCACACCCGATTACCGCTGGATGCTGGATAGAGATGACAGCCCATGGTATCCCACGGCCGGCTTACTCAGACAATCCAGAGCCGGTGATTGGTCAAACGTAGTTGCAGATGCAACTGAACGACTTGCAAGATTATTTCGCTGATTACACCGGTGAGACTATCAAGACGGTTCCTGCCTTTACAAGAGCCAGAGCGGGTAGATTAAGATCGTTCCGGATATCGGACGCCCAATCAGGCATTCGTCAATTCAGCAGGCATCGCACTTCAAATTTCGATCGGCACGTAATGACAATTGCCCCATTTCCGCCTTTGCCCTGGCAGGTGGCGACGTAAGAATTTTGGATTGCTCCAGGAATTGCCGAAACAGCGGGGCATTTACTTCATCCGGATTGTCCAACCCCCAAACCTTGTCCCTCACCCCCTGCACGACAAGATATGTCACAGCGGATTCAATGGCGTCCATCACACACAGTTGCGCCGGTTCATTTCGGGCAAAACCACTTTCCAATTCCAAAATGGAATCCACTTTGACGTATCGAAAAACATTCATATCAAGCTGGAAGGAAAAAATTGTTTTCGTCGTCGATACGCTATTCAGAATTCTTCCAGTGCGGATATCCACAGTACGCAAATTGACAGTAACTTGATCGACCCGGTATTGCGTGGTTGCGCCGACTCCCAGATACTTGGCCCCGTCACCACCGGTCCTGACATTGCTTTCATAGGCGACAATCCCGCCTTCCAGCAATACGCTGGCAGACATCAATTGCGGCAGCGAATTCACATCCTTGGCATCCCCCGCACGAACGATCCTTCTTTCCGTCAACAGGTTTTGAAGATTTTCGCGTTCAACAGGAATAAACCACTGAGAATCGAGAAGCGCTTTTACCAAAAGCGACGATGCCCCCTGCGTCACAGAGGTTGAAAAGCTGCTGTCCGGCGCCGGCTTGTACTGGCCGGATTGATCGCGAAAGGAATAAACGGCTGCGACAATTTTACCTTTTGGACGGGGAAGCCCAATCAGGTTTTCGTGGCTACGAGTGGTAGGAGTCAGGCTTGCAGGAGAGTCCTCAAGTTCAGCCGGAATTTTCAAACTTCCCGCACACCCCGTTAACAACAGAAAGACACAAAGCCCGATTCCGCGCCATATCAATTTGAAATTATCCACGCCTGCCCGTTTCAATAGCTAACCGTCTGTGAACCGACCTGGAAAGTAGTCGACTGGCCGGTTGACTTATCTGTCGTTACGACTTGCATGACTCCGCCACCGACATTGGAGATATTAATCACGAAATCCGTCGTTTCTATGGTTCCGGGGATCAAATTGCCACTTCGGTCAACGACGCCACCCGAGATTGTCGAAGCCATACGGCTTAGAATGGATCGCTGCAAATTTTCGTTGAACTGCTGCAACGGCGTTTGCTGTGTAGTGGATTGTTCCCCTTTGAACTTATTTTGTGCTTGGGCGGAATTGAGCAGATTTACCCCATTTTGAGGGTTTCCTCCAAAAGACGGATTGACCGGCGTATAAACCAATTCGCTGGCATTTGTCGCAAAAGAAAAAATTGCGCAGAACCATATTGCATATTTCATCTAGAAACCCACTTTTTATAAAAAACCGACCTAATATTCAACTTTTCCCATATCCGGATCGACAAACAAATTCGAACGATCCAATTCTTCGTCGACAATTTTTTGATATACGCTGGAAGCCGCGGCATCCGCAATTTCCTTCACCCTGGAACGGCCAGGGGTAAGAAATGTCTGAAAAACCTTCACAAACCGATGTTCGACCCACACCATGCTACCCCACCGGGCAGACGGCCTTTCATAGATTGCCAGGCTGATTTTGCTTGACGCATAGTCCTCCAGCCATTTCCCCGAAAAGTTGCGAAAAAACTCCTGACCAATCAAGGAAAAGGTTTGATTCACCATACTCCCTGGGAAGTCTTGCTCGCCAAAAACCGTTTCGTTCAAGCGCTCGTTATTCTCGATCTTTTCGGTTGATTCAGCCACGCAATGGCTGGCACTCAACAAAAAAATAGCCGCAAACACCCAACAGACTCTTAGGGCCGTCAATTCGTCACCGCCCCTGAATTATTTTTGCCACATTGTTGTTTCCGACCTGATTCAGGTTCACTACTTGGCGGTTTCCGGCCTGAATGATTTCCGCAGAGTTTCCGTTTCCGTTTTGGGTCAAAACGGCCATATTGCCCGAGCCAGCTTGATTGAGCTTTGCATTGTTTGCGTGTCCATTTTGTGAAGATTGCACAATATTCAGCTCACCGGATTGATTCAGGTTTATCGAGTTTTGGCCGAATTGCTCGACATAGGCTTGATTTTTTAAGCCGGACTGCAGGACTTCAGCCAGATTCCGGCTACCGTCCTGCCGGACATCCAGAAAATTCGAGGCCCCGCGCTGAGTCGCGGCAATGACATTCTCGGCGCCGTGCTGCAACACCCGCGCTTCATTGTGGGCGTTGTCAATATCGAGCGGGAGGGCGACAAGTTCACTTTGGGGATAAATATCCTCCGCCATGGACATGCCGCCCATAATAGCAAGCGACACAGTCAGAACAACTAAACAAAAAGCCTTTCCAACCCGCCGGAAATTTGCATTTGTCATCGAGAATCCCATTATTGCGAAGCCCGCATCTTGATTGCCCCTACATCCCCAGCCCATAGGGCTTGCAATAGGCATTGCTGACGTTCGCCAGGGTATCCAGATACGTCAGGCTGCCGGAGGGAGGAATGAAGTAAAAGCCCACGCCATCCGTCGTTACCCCGAGAATCCAGCCGCTCGGATAACTACGCATGAAATACTTCCCGTCGCTGCTCGAAACCGTTGCCGCCCGAGCGTTGAATACCGGGCTGTACAAGGCTTCCGCGCAATAAAACACCGCTTCCGCGCCAACCGACGGACTTGGGCTGGGCGTTACGCTGACTCCGGCCGTCGCCGTGCTGCTGCCTGCCGAGTTGTGGGCGGTAACGCTGCAAGAATACTGCACGCCTGCGGTCAGCCCGGTCACGATCAACGGGGAGGTTGTTCCGGTAACGGTTTTGGTTATCCCGCCGCCGGTACAACTCACCGTGTAGCTATCTATGGCGGCTCCACCGTTAGTCGCCGGGGCGGAGAAACTCAGCGTGGCTTGCTGGATACCGGGAACAACCGTTACCGACTGCGGTGCGGATGGCGCCGTAACCAGGGCACTAGGTGTAACGTTGACGCTGGTCGAAGCAGTGCTGCTGCCTGCCGAGTTATGGGCAGTGACGCTGCACGAATACTGCACACCTGCGGTCAACCCGGTAACGACCAGTGGCGAGGTCGTTCCGGTGGCAGTCTTGGTTACCCCGCCGTCGGTACAACTTGCCGTATAGCTATCAATCACGGCACCGCCGTTGGTGGCTGGCGCCAAGAAACTCAGGGTGGCTTGCTGGGTGCCGGGAACAACCGTTACCGACTGTGGCGCGGAAGGCGCGGTGGTCGAAGATCCAGCCGTGGCAACGACGCTGGTTGAGGCAACGCTATCGCCTGCCACGTTATGGGCGGTGACACTGCAGGAGTATTGCACTCCCGCTGTCAGCCCGGTTATGACGAGTGGGGAAGTTGACCCAGTAGCGGTTTTAGTAATGCCGCCGCCGGTACAACTGACCGTGTAGCTATCTATCGCGGCGCCGCCCGTTGAGGCAGGTGCGCTAAAGCTGAGGGTGATTTGCTGGGCACCGGCGGTGACTGAAATGGATTGCGGCGCAGTGGGTGTTGACGCGGATGAGGAACCCGCGCCAAGGTTGACCATGCGGATGCGCTCATTAAACATATCGCTAATATATAAGTTTCCACTGACATCCAAAACAAGACTGGCTGGGAATTTCAGGCTTGAAGATATAGCCGGGATACCATCCCCGCTATAAGTACCAGTACCATTTCCAGCCACTGTTGAGATCAGCCCGGTGTCGATTGAGACTTTCCGGACACGATGATTGTAATAATCTGCGATATAGATATTGCCCCGACCATCAAGCGTTATACCGGAGGGATAAGCCAAGCTTGAATTTGTTGCCAAACCATCCCCATTAAATCCATATGTATCATTTCCGGCAACGGTGCTGATAATTCCTGACTCGACCGCTACTTTCCTGATGCGGTGCTCTTCGGCAATATACAAATTTCCCAGCCTATCGACTTGCACATCCCTTGGCGCTGCAAGTTTGTAGGAAGTTGCCAGCTGCCCATCAGCAACTGAGCCGCCACTACCGGAATTTCCAGCTACTGTCTGTATTACACCATTGGTTACTTTACGTATTCGGTTATTTCCCCAATCCGCAATATAAAGGTTATCTGCACTGTCAAAAGCAAGGTGAATGGGCGCGTTAATTTTTGCTGCTGTCGCCGGCCCGGCATCCCCCCCAAATCCCGCATTTCCATTTCCTGCCACGGTTGAAATAACCCCAGTCGCGGCCGAAACTTTTCGAATGCGATGCCCGCCATGCTCAGCTATATACAGATCTCCCAAGCTGTCCAACGCCACCCCCGATGGCCAATTCAACTGTGCAGAAGTTGCCAGACCACCGTCCCCCCCAGAGCCGGCCCCCCCTGTACCGGCTATCGTCGAAATAATTCCCGTGCTAGCCGCGACCTTACGAACGTAATTGTTATAAGAATCGGCGAAATATATATTTCCTAAGGCATCCATCGCTATTCCATTAGGGGCATTAAGCGTCGCGTTAGTAGCAATCCCCCCATCGCCGCTATAGCCAGTAGTTCCATTTCCCGCCACGGTCGTGACGGTTCCCACCGGAATAGCTCCCGCTACCGAAATTTGAAGTAACAGGAATATGGCTAAGTAACGTTGCGCAATCTGCCGGAATGAGGATGTAGACGAATTTATCCCTGCTCGGAAGCTCTCTATACGGTTCATGGCGTTCCCTTTATGAGGGATGAGTGACGCAAAGCACACCCATCCCACCTGAAAATTGGCTAGAAATTATCGTGTTGAATGTCAAAACCCCAGCCCATAGGGCTTGCAATACGCATTGCTGACGTTCGCCAGGGTATCCAGATACGTCAGGCTACCGGCGGGGGGGATGAAGTAAAAACCCGCGCCATCCGTCGTTACGCCGAGAATCCATCCGCTCGGGTAACTACGCATGAAATACTTCCCGTCGCCGCTCGAAACCGTTGCCACCCGCGCATTGAATACCGGGCTATACAAGGTCTCCGCACAATAAAATACCGCTTCCGCGCCAACCGAAGGACTGGGACTGGGCGTTACGCTGACTCCGGCCGTCGCCGAGCTGCTGCCTGCCGAGTTGTGGGCGGTAACGCTGCAAGAATACTGCACGCCTGCGGTCAGTCCGGTCACGACCAACGGAGAGGTTGTTCCAGTGACAGTTTGGGTTACGCCGCCAACCGTGCAACTCGCCGTGTAGCTGTCGATTGCGGCTCCACCGTTGGTCGCTGGCGTTGAGAAACTCAGCGTGACTTGCTGGATACCTGAAGTAATCGTCACCGACTGCGGCGCGGATGGCGCGGTGACCGGAGACGCGGGGGTGACGTTGACCACGGTGGATGCCGGACCGTTACCAACTGAATTGTGCGCAAACACACTGCAGGCATATGTCATTCCACCGGTCAGCGCAGAAAGAGTTAGCGGCGAATTGGCCCCGCTGACGGTTTTGGTAACCCCGCCGCCGGAGCAACTAGCAGTATAGCTGTCGATTGCTGCACCGCCATTGGAAGCGGGTGCGGTGAAACTCAAGGTAACCTGCTGGATGCCCGACGTGACGGAAACCGATTGCGGCGCCGTGGGAGCCGTTACCGGGGAACTTGGAACGACGCTGACCGCAGCGGATGCCACGCCGTTTCCCACCGAATTGTGAGCATATACGCTGCACGAATACACCGTTCCACCGGCCAGGCCGGTAACGGTGAGCGGCGAACTTGGCCCACTGGCAGTTTGGGTGACGCCGCCGGCGGTGCAACTGGCGGTATAGCTGTCGATGGTTGCTCCGCCATTGGATGCGGGGGCGGTGAAGCTTAATGTCGCCTGAAGAATACCGGAAGCTGCGGCAACGGTTTGCGGGGCGCTGGGGGCAATAATGGAAACTGCGCTTGGCCCCAGGTTGACCATGCGGATACGACTATTTGAATTGTCCGCAAAATATAACCCCCCTGAAATATCTAATACCAATCCAGTTGGGAAACCTATTGTTGCCGATGTTGAACTCCCTCCATCTCCGCTAAAACCGGATGTTCCTGTACCCGCAACTGTTGAGATGATTCCTGTACCGGCAGCTACCTTGCGAATTCTATTGTTATTGCCATCAGAAATATACAAATCACCAGTTACAGTTGTGACCATATCGTATGGAAAGAAAATGCTGCTATTGGTCGCTACACCACCATCACCATTGAAGGCTGCATTTCCATTTCCTGCAACTGTGCTAATTTGTCCAGTACCAACCGATACAAAACGGACCCTGTGGTTGCCACTATCCGCAATATAAATATTCCCTGCCCCATCTACTGTCACCCCGTATGGGGAGGACAAATGCGCGGAAGTCGCCATTCCTCCATCTCCGCTGAACCCGCTAGATGTGCCGGTGCCTGCTACAGTCGATATTATTCCTTGAGTGCTTATTTTTCGAATGGCATGGTTGTTCACGTCGGCGACATATAAGTTTCCCGCATTATCAAATGCCATTCCTGCTGGATAATTTAGACTGGCTACAGTACTCCCCCCTCCATCCCCTCCAAAAGCACCAGTTCCATTTCCGGCGATTGTAGTAATAATTCCTGTGGCAGCATTAATTTTCCGAATTCGATGATTCCAATGGTCCGCGATATAAACATTCCCGGAATTGTCTACTCTTACAGCGATCGGATAGTTCAACATGGCTGAGGCTGCAGCACCTCCATCGCCGCTATACCCGTTAATTCCCGTGCCTGCCAGTGTGGAAATTACTCCAGTAGCAGCAGACACCTTACGAATTCGGTGTCCATAAGTATCCGCAATGTACAGATTGCCGGATTGATCCAACGCAACACCTTGGGGGTTGTGTAAAGCTGCCGATTTGGCAGCCCCCCCATCACCGCTATAACCGGTGGTTCCGTTTCCCGCTACGGTCGTAATAGTCCCCACCGGAATAGCCCCCGCTACCGAAATTTGAAGTAACAGGAATATGGCTAAGTAACATTGCGCAATCTGCCGGAATGAGGATGTAGACGAATTTATCCCTGCTCGGAAGCTCTCTATACGGTTCATGGCGTTCCCTTTATGAGGGATGAGTGACGCAAAGCACACCCATCCCACCTGAAAATTGGCTAGAAATTATCGTGTTGAATGTCAAAACCCCAGCCCATAGGGCTTGCAATAGGCATTGCTGACGTTCGCCAGGGTATCCAGATACGTCAGGCTGCCGGAGGGGGGGATGAAGTAAAAGCCCACCCCATCCGTCGTTACGCCGAGAATCCAGCCGCTCGGATAACTACGCATGAAATACTTCCCGTCGCTGCTCGAAACCGTTGCCGCCCGAGCGTTGAATACCGGGCTGTACAAGGCTTCCGCGCAATAAAACACCGCTTCCGCGCCAACCGAGGGTGTGGGGCCGGCACTCGGCGTCACGCTGATGCTGGCCGTCGCCGTGCCGCTGCCTGCCGAGTTGTGGGCGGTGACGCTGCACGAATATTGCACGCCTGCGGTCAGCCCGGTCACGACCAGCGGGGAGGTTGACCCGGTGGCAGTCTTGGTTGCCCCGCCGCCCGTACAACTCGCCGTGTAGCTATCTACGATGGCACCACCGGTTGAACCGGGTGCACTGAAGCTGATCGTGACTTGCTGGGCACCGGAGACAACTGTTACCGACTGCGGTGCGGATGGCGCCATGACCAGGGAGGTAGGGGTAACGTTGACACCGGTCGAAGCAGCGCTGCTGCCTGCCGAGTTGTGGGCGGTAACGCTGCATGAATACTGCACACCTGCGGTCAACCCGGTCACGACCAGTGGCGAGGTCGTTCCGGTGGCAGTCTTGGTTATCCCGCCGTCGGTACAACTCGCCGTATAGCTATCAATCACGGCACCGCCGTTGGTGGCTGGCGCCAAGAAACTCAGCGTGGCTTGCTGGGTGCCGGGAACAACCGTTACCGACTGCGGCGCGGAAGGGGCGGTGACCGAGGACCCAGCCGTGGCAACGACGCTGGTTGAGGCAACGCTATCGCCCGCCACGTTATGGGCGATGACGCTGCAGGAGTATTGCACCCCCGCTGTCAGCCCGGTTAAGACGAGCGGAGAGGTCGAGCCAGTGGCGGTTTTGGTTATGCCGCCGCCGGTACAACTGACCGTGTAGCTATCTATCGCGGCGCCGCCCGTTGAGGCAGGTGCGCTAAAGCTGAGGGTGATTTGCTGGGCACCGGCGGTGACTGAAATGGATTGCGGAGCAGTGGGTGTTGACGCGGATGAGGAACCCGCGCCGAGGTTGACCATGCGGACAACCTCCCCTTGCATGTCACTAATATATAAATTTCCGCTGGCATCTAAAACTACACCTTCTGGCGCGAGCAATCTAGCGGACGTTGCCGGCCCACCATCTCCAGTACCGCCATACACTCCATCTCCGACAATCGTGGAAATCATCCCGGTATCCACCGAGACTTTGCGTACCCGACGATTGTAAACATCTGCGATATAGAGGTTGCCCGCGCCGTCAAGCGCAATTCCAGCGGGATTATATAAGTTTGAACTGATTGCCAAACCATCCCCATTAAATCCATACGTATCGGTTCCGGCGATCGTAGTGATAAATCCTGTTCCCGCCGCCACTTTTCTAACGCGATGTTTGTCCACAATAAACAAATTTCCCAACCTATCGACTTGTATGCCTCTGGGGGCTACGAGGGCGGCATAGATTGCTGGAACATCATCACCTGCAATAGTACCGCTTCCGGCCACCGTCTCTATTACACCACCCGACACTTTGCGTATCCTTTTATTTCCGTAGTCCGCAATATAAAGATTATCGGAGGCGTCCAACGCAACGCCCGTTGGCGTATTTAGATATGCATTTAGCGCCGATCCATGATCGCCGCCAATTCCTGCCACTCCATTTCCCGCCACGGTCGAAATACTCCCAGTCGTGGCTGAAATTTTCCGAATGCGATGCCCTAGCGTTTCAGCAATATACAAATTGCCTGCGCTATCCAATGCCATGCTCAATGGTGCATTCAACTGCGCAGAGGTCGCCAGACCTCCATCCCCTCCAGAGCCGGCAACACCATTACCGGCGAGGGTCGTAATAATCCCGGTATCCGCCATAACCTTACGGACACGATGACCGCCATATTCGGCGATGTATAGATTTCCTGAATTGTCCATCGCCATTCCAGCTGGAAAATAGAGTGTTGCGGCGGTAGCAACGCCACCATCACCAGCCCCCCCGGCAACTCCACTTCTTCCTACCACGGAAACGATGGTCCCCACGGGAATGATGGGCGTCAACGGATACGCACCCACCTCCAGAGCACCAAGTAACATCGACACGGCCAGTAATGCATTAATAAAATGGCGCCAATAGCCCGTACATTCCACTGGAGTTACCATGATTTCCCCTTTGTTAATTAAAAGCGCGCGCCAACAGCGGCGTTGTTGCTCTGGTTGACCCAGGCGCGGTTGTTGCCGCCGCCGCTTTGGGTTATCCCCGCGGTATTTTGAGTGCCGTTCTGGTAGACGCCGGCATAATTCCCGGTAAACCCGGCCTTGTCGGTCCAGGCGCCCCAACCCGTGGCGGAAGCGGTTTGGGTGATCGTTGCCTTGTTGCCCGCGCCGAGTTGTTCGGCGCGCCCGAAATCGTAATTTCCGCTTTGGTCGATACGGGCTTGTTGCCCGGTACCGCTTTGAACCATTTCGGCGTGCATGTCGTGGGCGGAATGCTGGAGGATGTCGCCGATCAAGCCGGTGCCGGCTTGGTTGGTGACCGCCGCTGCGTTATTGGCATTGGTTTGGCTGATGTTCATGGCGCTGCCGGTGCCGCTTTGCGAGACGAGGGCGCGCAGATTGTTGCCGTTTTGCTGGAGAACAGTAAGGGTTTGTCCGTCGCCGTTTTGCGAGGCAATGGTGTTTGCCAGCGTGGCCTGACTCTGGGTGACGGTTGCGGCATTGTTGTTTCCGGTTTGGGTCAGGTTGGCGACGGCGGCGTTGGCATTCCCCTGATTAACCGTGGCGAGATTGTTTCCCCCCGTTTGATTGACCGCTGCAGTTGCGTTGTCGGAAGCGGTTTGCATGACCGTTGCGGTGTTGGTATTGCCGTTTTGATTTACGCTTGCCGTTGCCCCATTGCTGAATTGGGAAATTTCCGCGGAATTGTCCGAGCCTGCTTGCAAAACGTTCGCGGTGTTGTTGTCTGCGGCAATCACGGAAAGCGAAGTGATTGCCAGGGCAACGGAAGCGGCGATCAGAGTTAATTTACGCATGGTCTCTCCTTGTGGATTTGGTTGACTGGGTTGCCATGACACTTGGCGCTCCAGGAAGTTAAGTGAGGAAACGGGGGCTTTGAAAAAACCAGAACAGCATTACAAGCACATGCCCCCTATTAACCTTGTGCATTTCACAAAGTATATTTTTAAAAATTTCGGCGACAACCTGTAATAAGTAACAGCTTGTTGCAATTTTCGATTTATGATAGCGGAATATCTTTTCGCGTTGAACGTTATTAACAAACACTTATCCGTCAACAAGCTACGACACAAACACTATGCAAATAGTTATGATTTTTTAGAATATAAAATTCACACCTATTTAATTAATCAAAAACATTCTCAAGTAAATTATTTTTTATTCGATTTATCGCAACATAGAATTCAAATCCGCCAATATGGCATCTATTTTTTCTCACCTGCTTTCGGGATTGCCACCCTGCATTGGGAAGCCCCTGACGCAACCGTCTCCAGCGCCCCCCAAAAATATTTGCTCAACCTGTTACTTTTGACAGGTGGCAAGCCGGTTTTTTTAGGGCAAGATCACGGCCTTGCTACTGTGCAGTAACACTACGCACCGCGTCCCAAGGGCGAGTTTCAGTCATGAATAGATTCGTCGCATTTCTGTGCGTTGGGCTAGCGACCATTTCGACCGGCCACGCCGAAAATCGGCTTTTCCCCACCGATATCCTATCTCCGGGGGAGATGGACTGCATCGCGTCGATCAGCCGCGACACCCATTCCGCCAACCTGAACTTCAAGGGAAATGCGGGGAAAACGTCTTTAGACCTCACGAAGCAAACGGGCCAGGTGCGCTATGGACTGGGATCGAACTGGCACATCGGCGCGAGCCTCGACTATCGTTCGCAAGCGGTGGTGCGCACGGATTACCGCAATCCGGCGGCGCATTACGTCGATACCGGTTCCGAAGGATGGCAAAACCCCAGTCTGTGGGTAAAGTACGGTTTCATCCACGACAGCACCTCGCCTGTTTCCTTGAGCGGGGCGTTGCGCGTCACCCCCAACGCGACGGGCAATTCCAGCACTTACCAAGGCGATCTCACGCTTGGCTGGCGAAACAGCGACACGCTCAGGCTGTACGGGGCTTTTTCCGCGATGGCGGCTGCGGCGTCCAACCAGGCCGATACCGTTGGAATTAGCGTCGGCCTGCATAAGGATATTTCGGATAATGTGACCCTGGCTCCCCGTGCCGCTTACTTCCGCCATGGGGGAACGTCGTCTTTCTCCGCCCTGACGCAATACGGCGTCGGGTTGTCGGTCCAGGTGCGGGTTGATCGAAACACCTATCTGCTGCCCAACATGGCCCTCTATCGAAATTCGTCGGCAATTAGCCAAGGCGGCCTCCATGAGGATGCCACCCGCAACGGCAAGGCTGTCCGACTCAGTCTTTACCATTTGTTTTAGCCGGAATGCGTCGCCGGCAACGAGATACCACGCAAACGTTTCCAACTTATCGGGAGGTTTCATGAAAAAGCTACTGGTCGCAACGCTTGTCGTATTGTCCACGCAAGTCGCTTGCGCCGATGTCGGCGGCATTTACCTGTCGCCCGACGATCCGGCCCTGGTCGTTACCGTCCACCAGAACGGCAACACCCTGGTGGTCCTGCAACACAACCCGGTGGCGGCGTATTCGACGATTGATCTGGGCGACGGTCAGGCCGCCGTGCCGACGCTGCTCAATTCGCTCTCTTACTACGTCGGACAACTATCCGCCGACGCCAAGAGTTCGACCGTCATCGGCTTGGCAGCCGCCGGCACCTGCGGCGGTGTCTATCAAATCCAGTTTTCCGCCAACGCCTTGAGCATGAGCTTGAAAGGCCTGCAGCAAACCACCGCGGGCACCAACCAGGGGATCGATTGTGCAACGCTGTCGACCAAGCTGAAATCCGCGGAACAGGGCGGGGCACCGACGCTGGTCAGGATATTCTAAAAATTCATCGCGGCGCCTGAAAGGAAATCGTTCTGTGCCCCCCTCCGAATATCCGTCATGACTATCGCCATAACCCATTAAAATGCGCAACATCGATTAACCCGTTGCCACGGAGTCCCCATGAAATTCACCGACCTCCCCATCCATGCGCGTTTCGAGCTGGAGGGGGCGATATACCGGAAAACCAGCCCGATGCTGGCCAGCCCGGAAAACGGCGGCGCGGCACGGTTTCTCGCGCGTTTTGTGCAGGTCGTCCCGCTCGACGGGCAACCCCGCCCTGCCCCGGCGGCCAGCAAGGAATTGGTACGGGCGGATGACGTGCTGGCCGCTTTCGACGTATGCTACGCGGGCGTGACGCGCAAGCTGGAACAGGATGGGCTGCCTGACCTGCGCGCCGCACTGGAAGCGGGGCGGGAGGAATTTATCGCCGCGCTCGCCGGCCTGAAAAAAACATAATCTCTTCGGAAGGAACAACATGAGCAACCTGGATAACCTCAACAGCCAATTCGCCATCGCCGGCCAACTAAGCTTCAAGACGGCGGGTGACGGCTTGATCGTGGCGGAAATCGCCAACCCTCACGGCACTGCGTCGATCTGCCTGCAAGGCGGTCACCTGATGACCTGGCAACCGGCGGGGGAAAGCACCCCGGTGATCTGGCTATCGAAGCTCGCCAAACTCGCGCCGGGCAAGTCGATACGCGGCGGTGCGCCGGTGTGCTGGCCGTGGTTCGGCGCGCACGCCACGGAAGCCAAATTTCCGGGCCACGGCCACGCCCGTACCGTGCCCTGGGACGTGACGGCGACCCGCACGCTGCCCGACGGCGCCACCGAAATCGTTCTGCAACTTCAGGAAAGCGATGCCACTCGCGCCATGTGGGCGCACCCCAGCAAGGCGGAAATTCAGGTCACGGTCGGCCAGACCCTCAAGATCGCCCTGAGCACCAGCAACCTCGGCAAAGAAGATTTCGTCATCGGCGAGGCGCTGCACACTTATTTCCAGATCGGCGACATCGCCGACACTCAAATCCGCGGGCTGGAAGGCTGCGAATTCATGGACAAGGCCGACGGCGGCGGGCGCAAGCACCAGGACGGCGTGGTGAAATTCAGCGGCGAAACCGACCGGGTCTACGTCAACACCGAAGCCGACTGCTATATCGACGACGCCCGCCTCAACCGCCGTATCCGCGTGGGCAAGAGCGGCAGCCGCTCCACCGTGGTGTGGACGCCGTGGACGGAAAAAGCCGACAAGATGGGCGATTTCGGTCCGGACGGCTGGCGCGCCATGGTCTGCGTGGAAAGCGCCAACGCCCTGGAAAACGTCGTCACCGTGAAAGCCGGGGAATCTCATACCCTGGCGGTGGAATACGGTGTCGGTTCGCTGTAACCCCTGCCGGGCAACCCGGCCATGCTGACCCACGCCCAAGCCAGCCAGCTTTACCGGCTGCGCTGGACGGCCTTCGCCATCGTCGGGCTGGCCTACATCCTGTCGTTTTTCCACCGCTTCGCTCCGGCGGTCATCGCCGGGGATTTGCAGGCGGCTTTTTCCGCCAGCGGCGCGCAGTTGGGCGGCTTGGCGGCGACGTATTTCTACATCTATACGCTGATGCAGATTCCCACCGGGGTGCTCGCCGACACCCTAGGGCCGCGCCGTATCGTGACCATCGGCGGGGTGATCGCCGGGGCCGGCGCGCTGCTGTTCGGGCTGGCCGATACGCTTACGCTGGCCTCCGTGGGGCGCCTGTTGGTGGGGCTAGGCGTATCGGTCACTTTCATTTCGCTGCTGAAACTCAACGCCGCGTGGTTCCACGACCGCCATTTTGCCACCCTGACCGGGCTGACCATCCTGCTCGGCAATGTCGGCTCGCTGCTCGCAGCGTCGCCGCTGGCGTGGGTGCTGGCCTACGTGTCGTGGCGCACGGTGTTCGTCGCGGTGGGCGGGTTGTCGCTACTGTTGGCGGGGCTGGCGGGGCTGTTGGTGCGCAACCATCCCGGCGAGGCGGGGCTGCCCAGTTTGCGCGAAATCGACGGCAAGACGGCCCACCCGCCGCACCAGGGACACTGGTATGACGGCCTGCTGATCGTGGTGAGAAACCGCGCCACCTGGCCGGGCCTGTGGGTCAATTTCGGGGTTTCCGGGACGTTGTTCGCCTTCGGCGGCCTGTGGGCGGTGCCGTTCCTGCGCGACGTGTATGGCATGGATCGCAGCGCCGCCACCGGCCACACCACCCTGCTGCTGGCCGGATTCGCCCTCGGCGCTTTTTTCATCGGCACCCTCTCCGACAAGCTGGGGCGCCGTAAGCCGGTGATAATCGGCGCGGCGCTGGCCTATTGCCTGTGCTGGCTACCCCTGTTGCTCGGCTGGGCGTTGCCGGGCGGCTTGAGCCACGCCCTGTTTTTCGTGATGGGTTTGGGCGCATCGGGCTTCACCCTGACCTGGTCGTGCGCCAAGGAGGTCAACCCCCACGCCCTTTCCGGCATGGCGACCAGCGTGGTCAACACCGGCGCCTTCCTCGGCACCGGCATCCTGCAACCGCTGGTGGGCTGGGCAATCGACCAGGCGCAACGCAGCCACGGCGGCGCGGCCCCGGTTCTGGCCGATTACCAGACCGGCATGGGCATCATGCTGGGATTCGCCCTAGCGGGGCTGGGCGCGGCCTTTTTCGTGCGCGAGACGTATTGTCGCTATGTCGCGGCGGATTGAACCTATCCCTGTTCCAGCAATCTCGCGAACGCCTCGTAAAAAGCCGGTTCCTGGCACGCCGCGACGTTGAAGCGCATCCAAGTGGACGGTTCCTGGTGGGGCCGAAAGAGATTGCCGGGGGCCAGCATAATGCCCTTCTCCGCGGCTATGCCGGCGATTTTCACCGGGTTACCCTGTTCCCCCAGGTCGGCCCACACGAACATTCCCCCTTCCGGCTCGACATAGGGCGACAGGCGCAATTTTTCCAGGTTTCGCAGGGTTTTCTCGCGGGCTTCCCGGAGCCGCCCGCGCAGGCGGTCGAGGTGCTTGCGGTAGTGGCCGTCGGTAAGCAGTTGGTGGATCAGGCGCTCGACGACCTCCGAGGTGGTCAGTCCGGTGAGCAGCTTGATGTCCGCCAGATCCGCGGCGATTTCGCGCTTGCAGGCGACGTAACCGACGCGCAGGGCGGCGGAAATGGTCTTGGAAAAACTGCCGAGGTAAATCACCCGCTCAAGCTGATCCAGAGTCGCCAAGCGGGCCGGGCTGCCGGGGTGAAAATCGCCGTAAATGTCGTCCTCGACGATCAGGAAATCGTGCTTTTCCGCCACTTGCAGCACCCGGTAGGCGGTTGCCTGGCTGATGGCGGCGCCGGTGGGATTGTGCAGCACGGTATTGGTGAAAAACAGCTTGGGCCGATGTTCCCGCGCCAGGGCTTCGAGCGCGGCGGTGTCCGGGCCGTCGGGTTTCCACGGCACGCCGACGAGTTTCGCCCCCAGCGATTTGAGCGCGCCAAACAGGATGAAATAGCCGGGGTCGTCCACCAGCACGGTATCGCCGGGACGCAGGAAATAGCGCGCCACCAGGTCCAGGGCGTGGGCGGCCCCCTTGGTCAGCAGGATTTGCCCGGCATCGGCGGTCACACCGATGTCCGCCAGGCGGCGCTGCAATAGTTCGCGTAACGGCGGGTAACCGGCGGGATGGCCGTAGCCGGTGAGAAAGTCGCCGCCTTTCCCGGCCAGCGCGCGCAGACTGCGGCGGATGCCCGCTTCCTCCATCCAGCTCGCGGGCAGCCAGCCGGCGCCGGGCAAGGGTTCGCCAGCCGCCTGGCGGAGCGCGTTGCGCAGCAGCCAGAGCACGTCCACCGCCCGTTCCAGCTTGAGCGGCGCCTCGCCGGCCAAGTCGGGAAAGGGCCGCGCGGCAACGTAAAAGCCCGAGCCGGGCCGCGATTGAAGCAGCCCCAAAGCGACCAGGCGGTCGTAGGCTTGTACCACGGTGAAGCGGCTGACCGCGTGGCGGGTTGCGAAATCGCGGATCGACGGTAGCCGCGAACCGGCGCGCAGGGCACGTTCCTCCACCAGTTTTCCAATGGCGGTGACGATCTGGTCGGTCAGCGGGGTGGGGGAATTCGAATCAAGGCTAATCATTGTCATGGCGACTGTTCCGGTGATGGCGCCGGTACAGGCGCCGGGATTATCCGGCGAACTGTACCTGTATTGTCAGAAACGCGTCCGCTATTGTACGGCTTTTGCGGACGAAATCATGACCCCAGCGAAGACCGAGGATACCTCCACCCCGTTGCGTGAAACGCGCGGCCTGCTGTTTGGCCTGTGCGGTGTGGCGGGCTTTAGCGCCACCCTGCCCGCCACCCGGGTCGCGGTGGCACACCTCGACCCGCTGCTGGTGGGACTAGGGCGATCCGTGGTCGCGGGCATCCTGGCGGCCTTGCTGCTGTGGGCAACGCGCCAGCCGTTTCCCCAGCGCAGCCAATTCAAAAGCCTGGCGCTGGCGGCGGCCTGCGTGATCGTGGGATTTCCCTTGTTGTCCTCATGGGCGATGGTTAACCTGCCGGCCGCCCACGCGGCAATCATGATCGGAGTCATTCCGCTGCTCACCGCTGCGGCAAGCGCATTGCGTAGCGGCGAACGTCCGTCCACCGGTTTCTGGCTGACCGGCCTTGCCGGGGCGGCCCTGATTATCGGTTACGCATTCGCCGGAGGCGCCGCCCACATGCAGCTCGCCGATGCGGCGTTGTTGGGGGCAGCCTTGGTGGTGGCGGTAGGCTATGCGGAGGGCGGTCGCCTCGCCCAAAGCCTGGGGGGCTGGCAAACCATCTGCTGGGCCTTGGTTCTCGCCGCGCCGTTTCTCGTGCTGCCGGTGCTCTACGCGGGACTGCGCCACGGCTTGGCGGCGCCGCTGCAATCCTGGTTGGGCTTCGCTTATGTCGCGGTGGTCAGTCAACTGCTGGCGTTTTTCCTGTGGTACCAGGGATTGGCGCTGGGCGGTGTGGCACGGGTCAGCCAGGTGCAGCTCCTGCAACCTTTCATGACGCTGGGCGTGGCGGCGCTCCTGCTGGGCGAGCCCGTCACCCCTTCCATGCTGGCCTTCGCTGTCGCGGTAGCCGCGGTAGTCGGAATCGGACGGCGCATGCCGATCTATACCCCGGAGAAACACCCATGAACATCCCAATATTTCAAGTCGACGCCTTCACCGACCGGTTGTTCGCCGGCAACCCGGCGGCAATCTGCCCCTTAAGCGCGTGGCTGGACGAGACGACGATACAGGCGGTGGCGGCGGAGAACAATCTCTCCGAAACCGCCTTTCTGGTCGGAAACGACGGTCGCTACGGACTGCGCTGGTTCACGCCGCTCGCCGAGGTGGACTTGTGCGGCCATGCCACGCTGGCTTCCGCCTACGTTGTTTTCCACGTTCTCGAACCCGACCTGACGGAATGCATTTTCGATACCCGCAGCGGCACGTTGCGGGTGCGCCGGGAAGGGGCGTGGCTGCACATGGATTTCCCCGCGCTGCCGGCGCTTCCCTGCGAGTGCCCTGGCGAGTTGGCACAGGCGTTGGGCGTTACGCCCGGCGAAGTATGGCGGGCGGAAAAATATCTCGCGGTCTTCGCCGACGAAGAGGACGTCCGCGCCCTGGCACCGAACATGGATGCCTTGAAGCGCCTCGACGCACAGGGGGTGATCGTCACCGCGCCGGGCCGCGACGCCGACTTCGTGTCGCGCTTCTTCGCCCCCAGGCTGGGGGTGCCGGAAGACCCGGTGACCGGTTCCGCGCATTGCACCCTGGTTCCCTATTGGGCGCGGCGCCTGGGCAAGCGGACTTTTCTCGCCCGCCAGGTTTCGCGGCGCGGCGGGGAAATCCGCTGCACACTGAACGGCGAGCGGGTCGGCCTGGCGGGCCAGGCGGTGCTCTATCTGCGCGGCGAAATCACGCTGCCGGGTGGAATGGAGGCAAAGTGAGCGCCGCGACCGGCTACGTCAGCGCCGATTATCTGCAGCGCACCGCGGCACGCTGCCGCGAGGCGATCCTGATTTTTTCGCGGGCGTATCCTGAAGATAAAATTTGAGGCTCAGCGCGTGCGCTCTTGCCCTTATGTAATCCACCAACCCGATTGGGGAGCGTTCTTAATCGCGGTTTCTGCATTCTTTCTCGCGAAACGAAATAGTTGGCACCAGCTCGGCACTGTGGTGATGCTCATCGGCGTACCCGCCGCGAGGCGGGTGTCGATTTCGCTCACCGAGGCGTTGGCACCGGTTGCGCCGGGCGTCCACACGTCCGGGCTGCCGCCCGACCACTGGTTTTGCGCAAGGCTGAAACCTTACCGCTCAAAACAGCAATCAAATACTGATTGCACACTCTAATATGCTCTGCTAATGTCTGATAGATGAACAGCACGCAACGCAAGACCTTGGAAGCGATCTTTTCCGACCCGGTCAACGGCACCATCGAATGGCAGCGGATCGAAGCCCTACTGGTTGCTGTGGGTTGCCGGGTCGTTGAAGGCAGCGGTTCTTCGGTGGGGTTCGAGAAAAACGGGATTCGCGTCCGGTTCCATCGCCCGCACCCCAACAAGGAAGCCCTGAAATACCGGGTAAAAGATGCCCGCGCTTTTCTGCAACAAATTGGAGTCATCCCATGAACGCCATCAGTTACAAAAATTATTCGGCACGGATCGAATACGACCCCGACGACCACATCTTCGTCGGGCACCTTGCCGGCATACGCGACATCGTCGGTTTTCATGGCGCCAGCGTGGACGAACTGGAATCCGCGTTCCGCGAGGCGGTGGATGACTATCTGGCGATGTGTGAGCAACTCGGGCAATCGCCCGACAAACCCGCAAGTGGCAAGATGATGCTGCGCGTTCCGCCGGAGGTGCATCGTGCCGCGTTGGTTGCTGCCGAGACCTCCGGCGTCAGCCTCAACCAATGGGCCGCCCGAGTGCTCGCCGAGGCGGCGCATCACGCCTGAACGGCAGTCGAGTTTCGTTGGACTGACTCAGGAAGCCCAACATTTCCGCTGCTCAACGCCTGTTGGGCTGTCGTTCCTCAGCCTAATCTCCGGCCTGGTTGCACGACCATTCCGATACGGTTCGAGCGGAATGGGAAAAGCTGAACAGGAGGAAATAACCCTGTCCGATACTTATCGTATTACCGCCGTGGCGGTGGCGGGTGACAAGACGTTACGCGTCACCTTCGGCGGCAACAAGGCGATGCCGGTCGAGGCTTTTCGCGCCTGGATGCCCACCATCTGAGCCTCAGCCAAGCCGCCGACGCCATTGGCCTGTCGCACCGCACAGTGAGCCGGTATCGCACCGGCATGAGGCCCGTGCCGCACACCGTAGCGCTCGCCTGCAAGGGCCGGGAAGTCGAGCAAGCGGCGCTTGGTAAGCGCTGCCGGACATTAGCATCGGACGGGAAATCCCGTGGGCACGATGAACCCGTGCCTACACTACCCATGCTGCTCAAGATGGAGAAGATCGGCAGGGGACACGTTAGCTTCCTTGCCTGCCCGTAGGCAGGGCAGGGCTTGCTTCTCCCCGGAGAAACCGCCTTAATCCATTCCTCCGCACACCGGGCAAGCGGGATCCTTGGCAAGGCGGATGCTGCGCCATTCCATGCGCAGGCCGTCGAGGAGCAACAGCCTGCCGTTCAATGTCTCGCCGACGCCGCTCAGCAGCTTCAGGGCTTCGGCGGCCTGCACCGAACCGATGATGCCGACCAGTGGGGCGAACACGCCCATGGTGGCGCAGCGCTCGTCTTCCTCGCCGCTGTGTTCGGGGAAAAGACAGTGGTAGCAGGGGCCGCCGGGGCGGCTGAAATCGAATACCGTGACCTGCCCGTCGAAGCGTACCGCCGCCCCGGATACCAAGGGTTTGCGTAGGCGCACACAGACCCGGTTGACGGCGTGGCGGGTGGCGAAATTGTCGCTGGCGTCGAGAACGATGTCGACGTCGGCGGCGAGCCGCGCCAGTTCGTCTTCGTCGAGGCGTTTTTCGATGGCGGTCACTGCCACTTCGGGATTGATGCCGGCCAGCGTCTGCTCGGCGGAAGCGGCCTTGTTCATGCCGACCCGCGCGGTGGCATGGACGATCTGGCGTTGCAGGTTGGTGAGATCGACCGTGTCGCCGTCGCAGATGACCAGTTTGCCGACGCCCGCTGAGGCGAGGTACAGGGCGACCGGGGAACCCAGGCCGCCGGCTCCGACGATGAGGGCTTTGGCGGCGAGGAGTTTTTCCTGGCCTTCGATGCCGATCTGGGGGAGGAGGATGTGGCGGCTATAGCGGAGAAGCTGGGCGTCGTTCATTTTCACCGGTTCTCCGCATCAGGGTGCGCGTGGCGCACCCCGCACACATCAGCGGTTTTGCAGGATTTGCAAACCCTTGAGCAGGTTGATTGCCTGGTTGAACTGGTAGTCGTTCTTCGAGATCAGTTCGCCGGGAACCTTGTCGTCCTTGCTTGCGCCCGGCTTGCCGTCCTTGCCCTTGGGCGCGGATTTAGCGGGGGCCGGCAGCTTGATCGAAGCGGGTTCCGACTTCACTTCGTCGTCCTTGTTGCCATTGGTGAGATGGCGCTCCAGGTCGGCTTCGCGCAGGTGCATCCCCTGCTCCACGCCGCTCACGGTGGCGTCGTCCACCACGATGTCGGGAGTGATGCCCTTGGCCTGGATGGAACGCCCGCTCGGAGTGAAGTAGCGCGCCGTGGTGAGCTTGATGGCGGTATTGTTGCCCAGCGGCAGGACGGTTTGCACCGAGCCCTTGCCGAAAGTCTGGGTGCCCATGATGATGGCGCGCTTGTGGTCCTGCATGGCGCCGGCGACGATTTCCGACGCGGAAGCCGAACCGCCGTTGACCAGCACCACCATCGGCACGGTTTTCACGCCGGCAGGCAGGCCTTTCAGGAAATCTTCCTTGCCCAGGCCGTGGAGGTAATTCTCGCGGCTGGCGGTAAGGCGCATCTTGGCGTCTTCGGTACGCCCGTCGGTGTAGGTCACCAGCGCATCCTTGGGCAGGAAGGCGGCAGCCACGCCCACCGCGCCGTTGAGCAGGCCGCCCGGATCGTTGCGCAGGTCGACGATCAGTCCCTTGAGCGGTTCCTTGTTCTGTTTGTACAAGCCATCCAGAGCCTTGGCGAGGTTTTCGCCGGTGTGTTCCTGGAACTGGGTGATGCGCACGTAACCGTAGCCGTCTTCGGCGAGCTTGGACTTGACGCTCTGAATCTTGATGACGGCGCGGCTCAGGGTGAAGATCAGCGGTTTGCCTTCGCCCTTGCGCACCACGGTGAGGGCGATCTTGGTGCCGGGCTTGCCGCGCATCCGTTTCACCGCTTCGTTGAGGGTCAGCCCCTTGACCGGCGTTTCGTCGAGCTTGACGATCAGGTCGCCGCTTTTCAGGCCGGCCTGGAATGCCGGGGTATCCTCGATGGGCGACACCACCTTGACGAAACCGTCTTCCATGCTGACTTCGATGCCCAACCCGCCGAATTCGCCCTGGGTACCTACCTGCAGATCCTTGAAGGCATCGTTGTCGAGATAGGCGGAATGGGGATCGAGGCCGGACAACATGCCGTTGATGGCTTCGTTGATGAGTTTCTTGTCTTCCACCGGTTCGACATAATCGCTCTTGATCTTGCTGAACACTTCGGTGAAGGCACGCAACTCGTCGATGGGCAGTGGAGACGCGGCTTTCTCGGCGACGGCAGAAAGATTCAGGCTGATTATGATGCCGGCGAACACGCCGAACAGAATCAGTCCTACATTTTTCAATTTGCCGCGCATTTCAAGTCTCCGAAAAATTCAATGATTGGGGGTTAGTGTCGAGTTTTAAGCTTTGGTTGCAAATTTCTATTTCAGGCTGACCCAGGCCAGCGGATCGAAAGGCCGACTCTGGTGACGAAGCTCGAAGTATAAACCGGAATCCGCGATTCCGCCGCTATTTCCCACGCTGGCAATGGCATCGCCGGCCTTCACGCTGGCGCCGGCCTGCTTGTAAAGCGACTCGTTGTTGCCGTACAAACTCATGAAACCGCCGCCGTGATCGATGATGATGATGTTGCCGAAACCGCGCAGCCAATCGGAAAATACCACCTGACCCGCTGCCACGGCTTTCACCGCCTGCCCGGCTGCGGCACGGATGAACAGGCCTTTCCAGGTTGTTCCGCCGTCCTCGCGGGGGCTGCCGAAACGGCCCGCCAGGTCACCCTTTATCGGCAAATGCAGCTTGCCCTTTAACTGGCGGAACGGGCTGTCGGAATCATCCGGCGCGGGCAGCGCCGCGTTATGGAGGGTTTCCGCCGGCTTGGCTTTTTTCTCGCGGGGCGCCTTGGCGACCATCTTGCTCAGTTTTTCGATGAGGCGGGTCAGGCGTTTTTCGTCGTTTTGCAGCTTGCCGATTTCGTGGCGCTGGCTGGTAATTTTCTGGTCGAGCTTGGCGAGCAGGGTTTTGCGCGCACTCTTTTCCTTTTCCAGGCGCTTCTTCTGGGCCGCCTGCTCGGCGGCGATGCGCGCCAGTTCCGCGGCTTTTCGGCGGCTCGCTTCGGCCAGGTCGTCGAGGCGCTTCAGGTTGCCGCGCAACCCCTGGATCAGCGCGGCGCGGGAGCGGGCGATTTCGGTGTAGTAACGCAGATGGCGCGCCAGTTGGTTGGGATCCTGGCGGTTGAGGAGAATTTCCAGGTAATCGTGCTGGCCGTGCAGGTACAACTGGGTCAGCAGCTTGGCGAGGCGCGCCTGCTGCTCGACGATCCCGGCACGGGTGTGGCCGCTGTCCTGCTGCAGACGTCCCAGGTCGCCGTTGATGTCCTGCTGCTGGCTGGAAAGCTCGTAAAGCTTGCGGTTGCTGGCGCTGATCGACTGTTCCGAGGATTTCAGCGCGTCGGCGGCATCCGCCTTGGCACCCTCGGTGCTTTCGACCTCTTTTTGCAGGGTGCGAATGCGCTCGCGCAGATCGGTCAATTCGTTTTTCGGCGAGGCCCCTGCCGTCAGGGAAACCACCAGCCCGGCGCAGCACAGCGCCCACATCAACTGCCGGCGGAATTTGCGCAGCCGTCCGAGCCCCGTCACCGTTTTATTTAAACTCGATGAGCGGTTCGCCGCTCATTTCCGGCGGTTGCGGCAAGCCCATCATTTTCAGGAGAGTCGGGGCCACGTTCTTCAAGGCGCCGCCGTCCTTCAGCGTGGCGGGACGCCCGACATAGAGGAACGGCACGTCGAAGGTGGTGTGCGCGGTATGCGGCGCACCGGTGACTTCGTCGAGCATCTTCTCGGCGTTGCCGTGGTCCGCGGTAATCAGCACTTCTCCGCCCACCGCCTGCATTGCCGGCACCACGCGGGACAGACATTCGTCGAGCACTTCCACGGCCCGCACCGCAGCGGGCAGGATGCCGGTGTGGCCGACCATGTCGCCATTGGCGTAATTACACACGATGGCCGCGTACTTTTTGCTCTCGATGGCTTCCACCAGCTTGTCGGTGACTTCGCGGGCGCTCATTTCCGGCTGGAGATCGTAAGTCGCGACGTGCGGCGATTGCACCAGGATGCGATCTTCCCCGGCAACCGGCGCTTCCACCCCGCCGTTGAAGAAGAAGGTGACGTGGGCATATTTCTCGGTTTCGGCGATGCGCAACTGGTGCAGACCGAGGCTGGAAACCACGTCGCCGAAGCCGTTGTGCACGCTATCCGGGGGAAACGCCACCGGCACGTGGAAATTCTTGTTGTAGCTGGTCAGCGTGCAGTAGGTGGCGAGCTTGGGATACACGGCCCGCTCGAATTCGGCGAAATCCGGCTCGATGAAGGCGCGGGTGATTTCGCGGGCGCGGTCGGCGCGGAAATTCATGAAGACGACCACGTCGTCGTCCTGGATGCGCACCGCTTCGCCGATCAGGGTGGGCTTGACGAACTCGTCGTTCTCGCCGCGCGCATAGGCGGCCTGCAAGCCGCTCACCGCATCGGGTGCGCTGAACTCGGCACGGCCGGTGGTCATCATGTCATAGGCGACTTTCACGCGATCCCAGCGCTTGTCGCGATCCATCACGTAATAGCGCCCGCCGATGGTAGCGATGCGCCCCACCCCGAGTTGCGCAAATTTCGCTTCGGCGTTTTTCAGATAACCTTCAGCCGATTGCGGCGGCGTATCGCGCCCGTCCAGGAAAGCATGGAGATAAAGCTTGCTCACCCCGGCCTTGGCCGCCATATCGAGCATCGCGTGGATGTGCGTTTCCTGGCTGTGTACCCCGCCGTCGGAAAGCAGGCCGAAGACGTGCAGAGCCGAGTCGTTCTTGAGCGCCGTATTCACCGCCATGGTCAAGGCGGCATTGGAGAAAAACTCACCGCTGGCAATCGAGCGGTTGATGCGGGTTAGTTCCTGGTACACCACGCGCCCCGCGCCGATGTTGAGGTGACCGACTTCCGAATTGCCCATCTGCCCGTCGGGCAGGCCGACTTCGCCGGCGGACGTGTGGATCAGGGTATGCGGGCAATCCCGCCAGAGCTGGTTCCAGAAAGGCATGTTGGCCAGGGCGATGGCATTGTCGGCGCCGTTGGGGCGATAACCGAAGCCATCGAGGATAATGAGCAATACAGGAGTCACCTTCATACCGGGTTTGGATTTACAATCGTCTCTATAAAGTTGCGAATTTTATTATATTTTGATAAAACACGCATTATTCAAAAAATTTCCGGTTGTTCACGGATCAATAAACAGGGCTAGGGGCAGAAATGAATTTCGAGCAGGTTGAATTGATGGACAAGGACGAGCATATCGAACAGGCATCGCGCGCCATGAAAGCCATGTCTCACCCGCTACGCCTGAAAATCCTGTGCGTCCTGGGCGACCAGGAAGTCAGCGTCCAGGATATCGTCGACAGCGTCGGCACCTCGCAAAGCAACATTTCCCAACATCTCGCCATCCTCCGCGACAAGGGCGTGCTGCGCACCCGCAAGGACGCCAACCGGGTGTTCTACCGGGTGGGCGACCCGCGCACCCTTAAGCTCATCAGCATGATGCGCGACGTATTTTGCGGTTTTACGAAATAACCGCCGCCGCCCCCTTCAAATTTTCAAGCGCTCCACCACCTTGCCGTTGACCAGGTGCTGCTCGACGATTTCGTCGATGTCCTCCTTGTCGACGAAGGTGTACCACACCGCTTCCGGATAAACCACCAGCACCGGCCCCTCGCCGCAGCGGTCCAGACAACCGGCGCTGTTGATGCGCACCTTGCCGGCGCCATTCAGATCGAGCGCCTTGATCTTCTTCTTCGCGTAATCGCGCATCTCCTGCGCGCCATGGTTGGAACAGCACGGCTGACCGTCCTCGCGGGTATTGGTGCAGAAAAATACGTGACGCTGGTAATAGCTCATTCGGTTCTCCCTTGAGGCTTAAAAGCAATTGCACCCGAATTTCCGGGCATCCGGGGCTGATTGTACCAAGGCGCGCCGTGAACAACGCCTTATTCTGAGGTGGACGTTTCCATGTTTCAATCCTCGCCCGTCCCGGAGGACGGGCGCTACAGTGCTGCTGTAAGCGCTTGCCGGTGTTGAAGAAAAATACCGGTTTGCGCGAACCGCCGGGGCGCAGCGTTCCCGGCGGTTTTGAGTGCTGCAAGGAAGAGAGGTTTTTTCATTGCTTTCAGTCGCTTGGCGGCGGCGCGAACCTCTGGGGTTTGCGCCGTCGCTGGGGGTTCGCGCGCCTTGTTCCGGCCCGCTTGAGGGATTAAACCACGAGCGGCGCATCGAAATCCACTGCCTTGATGTTGCCGAATTCCTTGACGTGCATTTCCACCGGTTCGGTGAGGCGATACAGGCGCAGGCTGTCTTCGGCTTCGTTGATTTCGGCGAGCAGGCGGCGTTCCAGGGCCTCGTAGCCCATCAAATCGACGCGACATTCGAACACCGATTTCTGGACGCGCTGGCCGACCGACAGGCAGACCTTGGCGACGCGGCGCAGGCGTTTGCGGCCGGCGGCGGTTTCGGTGGAAACATCGTAGGTGACGATGATGAGCATGGTCAGCGATAGAGGAAGGGTAAATAGCCTTCCGCCATTTCGCCGCGTATGGCGCGCGCCATGAAGCGGGCCTGGAGTTGCGGAAGCAGGCCCAGCGGGGCTTTGGCGTCGAGCAGGGGGTGGGTGATTTCTTCCTGTTTGCGTTCCTGGTAGGCGATCACCACGGCACGGCGGGCGTCGCCTTCGAGCATGACCGCGCCGCCTTCGCGTTCGGTAAAGTCCTTGGCGGCGATCTGGCCGCGATTGACCAGGGTGAGCGCCAGGCGGTCGGCGAGGACGGCACGGAATTCTTCCATGAGGTCGAGTGCGAGCGCGGCGCGTCCGGGGCGCACGGCGTGGAGGAAGCCGAGTTGTGGGTCGAGGCCGACGCTTTCGGCGGCGCTGCGGCAGTCGTTCATGAGCATCGAATAAAGAAACGAGAGCAGCGCGTTCATGCGGTCGCGCGGTGGGCGGCGGGTGCGTCCGTCAAGGCTGAAGTCAGCGCGGGCATCAGGGCGCACGAGGTGGGTGAAGGCGGCGAAATAGCGTTTGGCGGCCTCGCCCTCCACGCCACGCAGGGTGTCGAGGTCAGGTGCGGCGGGCAGGTTGCGGGTGCTGTTGGCGAGGGCTTCCGCCGCTTCGCTCAAGGCGCGCCGGTCGGTTTCGTCGTCGGCTTCGCGCGCACCGCGCAGGAGGATCTGGCGGCTGTTGCGCAATTTGCCGGCGATGGCGGCGCGGGCGGTATCGAGGGCGAATCGGGCATCCCCGGCGACGCGGTGCTGGGCTTGGCGCAGCAGGATATTGCCGGACACTGCGCCTTCCAGACGCGCTTTGAAGCGCCCGTTGCGATCCAGCAGCACCAGCGATTTGCCTTCGTCGGCGAGGCGGTGCATCAGCGCGGGGGAGAGCATCGCGTCGCCGAAACACACCACGCCACCGAGGTGGTGCAGCGGCACCTGGAGGCGTTTGACGTGCTCCACGTCGATGCGCAGGGTGTCGTTTTCGAGATGGGCGTAAGCACCCGGCGTCATGATGTAGAGCGTGTTGAGGAGGGTGCGCATGGGTGCTATATTGGGTACATCATTGCGTACCGGAGAGAGTCATGGATTTTGTCACCACCAAGGAATTGCGCGCCGAATCGGGCAAGGTATGGGCCAAGCTGGAGGCCGGCGAGGAGATCGTGATCACCCGCAACGGCAAGCCGTTTGCGCTGCTGGTGCATTCCGATCCCGAATCGCTGGAGACCACATTGCGCGCGATACGCGCGGAACGTTTCGCAAATACCGTGCGGAAGATGCAACAGCATTCCATTGAACTCGGGCTGGACAAGATGACAATGGAGGAAATCGACGCCGAAATCGCGCTGATGCGCAAGGAACGCCGAGAGCGCGATGCGGGCAGTCATTGATACCAATGTGTTGGTTTCGGCGCTGCTCACGCCGGGCGGCGTTGCATCGCGTCTGGTTGAGGCGATACGCGACAATAAATTGCAGCCCGTCATCAGCCATGAGGTGCACCTGGAATATGTACAGGTGTTGAACCGCGAAAAATTCGGCTTTGTAAAAAGTGAAGTCGCCGACCTGCTGGACGACTTGATGCAGTTGGGGTTATTCGTAGTGCCTGAGCCGCTGGACACGACCCGCTTGCCGGATCCGGATGATGGGCGATTCATCGCTGCGGCACGCCTTGCGAACTGCGTTGTCATCGCCGGCAATCCCCGCCATTTCCCGCCCGAGAGCGGCATCAAGACCCTCTCCCCCGCCGAAGCCTTGGCGCACCTCACGACATAGGCACTCATTCGCTCACCTCATAAAGGCTCGCCGCCACCTCGTGTTGGCGGGATTTCCCCGCCAGCGCCTGGGGTTGGCAAATATCGGCCAGCGAACATTCGCGGCAGCGCGCATCGTTGACCGGCGCGGGCAGCTTGCCGGACGACAGCATGGCGCGCACGGCGGCGACGGTTTCTTCAAGCTTGGTGCGCAGCGCCGGGGTGATCGCCACTTCGCGGCGGCGCCGTGAGGAATGATGGTAAATCGCGCCCTTGGGCACCGCCTTGCCGGTCATTTCCTCCAGACACACGGCTTGGGCGGCGAGCTGGAGGTCGTCGTGAAGTTTTTCGCGCTTCTTGCCGTGTTTGTATTCCACCGGGTAAGGCGTCCCGTCGGGGAGGAATTCCACCACATCGCATTTGCCGGATAACCCCAGCCGCTCGCACCACACCGGCAAGGCGCGCTCGACGCGGGCGGCGGTCTTTTCCTCGAAACCCGGCTCGTCCACCCGCTCATGCACCGCGTTGCCGCGCTGGGTGTGGACGTTTTCGGCAAACGCCTGCTCCAGGTGGATCAAGCCGCACTGGCGCGGGCAATAGCTCCAGTGCTGCATGCTGCTTGTTGAGGATGGCTTTTTCCTTGACGTATATCTCGAACGGCGGTTGTTCGCCTTTGACGATGCCGACGAAATTACGCACCTTGCGCTTGAGGCTCACGTCCGTCACCAGCCCGCGCCCGGTTTCGGCATCCACGCGCGGCAGGTTGCCGGCGTCCGGGTCGCCGTTGGGGTTGCCGTCCTTCACGTCGAACAGCAGTACAAAATCGTAGCGATTATTCAAAGCCATGCTTATTCTCCTTGTTCGTTCTTGTCGGATTTAGTGAAAAATGCCTGCCGCTGATGGTAATAGCCGATGGCGAAACGGCCTTGGTCATGCAGTCCGAGTTGGGCGGGAAAATCGTCTATTCCGTCCACGATCTGCCCAATCAGCTTTTCCAGGTTCACCGCTTCGCCCTTGTTGTCGAGCTTGGCGACGTGATGGTTCTTGAGCTTGAGCAAGGTCGGGAAAACCGTTACCGGGGTACTGGATGCCGCGCCGTAATAGCGATCCCGGATCGTCGCGTTGAGATTGGGGCTGGCGCGTTCCTGTGCGCGTTCCAGCACCGCAAACAGGCGGCCCAGCCGATAGGCGGGATTGAGGTTGTTTTCGTCCAGGGACATCTTGAGTTCCTCCATTTTCGAGTAACGGTTGAGACTAGCCTTGATGATGGCGGCACGCGGGTAGGTCACCTCCTGCTCCGCACGAATTCGGCGAATAGCGCCGGAAAGCAGGGTTTGCGGATAAGGCAGCCCGCCGATCACGCTGCGCAACAGTTCGCCGCCCAGGTTGGGCGGGATGTTTTCCGCCTTGCCCTGCGTCGCGGTGGCGACCAGCAGGCGAAACAACGATAGGGTGTCCGCCTCGTGCGGGGCATGGTCAATGCGCAAATCGTCGAAATGACGGCGGATGTTGACGGCCAGTTCGGCGACGCTTCGGGTTTCCCAGAAACGCACGGCGATGCGCGCGGCGTTGGGGGCCAGTCCCAGCACGTAAAAACGGGTGTCGCCGTCCTCGAAAAACTCGGCCCCGGAATGCGGCGCGGCAAGCAAGGCCTTTACCGCATCCGTGCCAATGTCCGGGTCGTCGCGCTCCGCCTCGCCAAGCGCGCGGGGGAACAGGGTTTCCATGGAATGCCCCGGCTTTTCCGCCCAGAACACGGTGGACGCGTCGCCGACCTGAATGCGCTGCTTCGAGCCTTTCGCCAGCAAGTGGTTGAGCGCGGTGGTGTAGGCGAAGGCTGCGCGCTTGCCGACCGGGGCGTTGGCGCCTTGTTCCTTGGCGTAGGAACGGAAAGCGTCGAGATTGAAGGAAACGATGTTGGCACCGGAACTCTGCGCGCCCCACACGCCCTTGATCGACGGGTGCAGACGTTCCAGTTCGTCCGACTCGCCCGAAACCAGACACAGGCCGGCAGCCGCCGAATCACCCGCCCCGGCGCTGGAGAGCGCCGCCATGATGGTGGAGGGTGGTATTCATCACCCATTCCTCATCACCCATCACTGCGGAATTCAATTCAAACCGCATGGGCGTCGTGTTTTGACCTCACTTGGCTGATACGAGCCTAAACAGGCGGGGGAATTCGTTCCCTCGCCAACCCCACTTCCCGGATCACTCCAGCTTCCGCTTCAAAACCCGATATACCGCATCGTCGTTACGCTTCTCGATCACCGCGATTTGCAGAGCATGATCGGCCTGGGTATAGGCAATCCGATACTCGCCGATGTCCACCCGGAAATATCCGGCGATGCCTTTCAGGGCGATGGCGTCGTTAGGGGCCGGCTCCCTGGCGAGTTCCAGAACCTTCATCATGACTTGGCGGAATTGCTTGGGCGGCAGGTCGCGCAGGAAGGCCAGTGCCTGCCGGGAAAGGTCAAGCGCCGCCATGCCGTTCTTCCATTTCGGCGAGGAAGTGCTGGGTTTCCTCGACTCCCGCATAACCTTCGGCGATGGCGTCGCGGATTTTCCGGCTGAGCGCCAGGTCTTCCAGGCTTTGCAGATGTGCGTATTCCTCGGCGGAAATCAGCACGACGGCTTGTCTTCCCGATTTCTCGATCATGACCGGTTCTCTCTGGGCAATATCCAGATACAGGCCAAATTTACTTTTGACTTCGGTTGCGGTTGCGGTTTTCATATTACCTCCATGCGAAATGCACGAATCGTGCGATTCGTGCATTATAGTCGCGAGTGCCGCCGAATCAAGCCTGCAATTGATCCGGTGCCAGCACGGCATCCTTGTCGATGGACAGCCCGCGCTTTTCGTCATAAAGCCCGTCGCAGGTTTGCGCATGGACGCCGGGGAATAGTTCGGTCACGTCGCCACGCTGGGCGAGCAGCCGCCAGTCGCGTTCGCGGAGATTGACCGTGTAGCGTTGCAGTTTACGCAGCAGCGCACGGCGTTGCCCCGCCTCGGTTGCGCCCGCCAGCGCGGCGAGCAGGCCGGGACTTTCGCCGTAGCGGACGATTACGGCGCTCTGCCCGTCTTCGTCGATGAGGCGGAAGCGTTCGGCGGCGCTGCGGAAGCTGAGTTCGCCCTTTAGCGCGCCGCCGCGATTATTCATGTCGAGCAGGGCGACGATGTCCTTGCCGTCGAGGCTGTTGAGGCTGGCGTAGTAAAGCCGGAAATAGGCCTCGAAATTAGCGCGGGTGAGCGGGTCGCCGGGTGCCAGGCGCAGGATTTCCGCCCCGCCTTGCTGGGCTTTGAGAAGCAGGCCGGGCGCGGCGGGCTTGGGCGGGACGAACACCACCACCCGGCCTTTTCCGGGCAATTCGCCTTCCCGGTTGCAGCGCCCGGCGGCTTGGGCGATGGCGTCCAACCCGGCCAGGGCGCGGTAAACCACGGGGAAGCTCATATCCACCCCGGCTTCGACCAATTGGGTGCTCACCACACGGGTGGGGATGCCGTCCTTGAGCCGCTGCTTGATTTCGGCAATGACCCGGCTACGATGTTCGCCGCACATCAGCGCAGAAAGATGAATCGTATCCTTGGGCATCAACTGATGCAGTTCGCGGCAATCGGCGCGAGAGTTGACGATGCACAACACCGAGGGGTATTGCTGCAATTCCAGGGCGATGTCTTCCCAAGTGAGCGGCGTGGAAAAATCGCCAGGCAATTCCGTTTCAACCCGCTTGAGGTCGGTATAAAGGGCGTCCGGCTCATCCATCAGTTCGTACACATTGCCCAAGCCGGGGAATTTTTGGCGGGGTGAAAAGGCCGGCTGGGTGGCGGTGGAAAGGACGAAGGTCACGCCGTAATTGCGTGCCAGATCGTCGATCACATGCAGGATCGGGCTGAGGAATCCCGGGGGCAGCAGTTGCGCTTCGTCGATCACCACCACGCTCCCCACGATGTTGTGCAGCTTGCGGCACCGACTGCTGCGCGCGGCGAACAGCGACTCGAAAAACTGCACGTTGGTGGTGACGATGATGGGCGCATCCCAGTTTTCCGCCGCCAGCCGGGAGCGCGAATCTTCCTTGTCCGGGTCGAGATTGCTGTGATGCTCGATGACGTTTTCTGCGCCGAAAATGTCGCGGAAGATGCCCGCCGTCTGTTCGAGGATGCTGGTGTAGGGGATGACGTAAATCACCCGTCGCTTGCCGTGCTGCAACGCATGATCAAGCGCGAAGGCCATGCTGGAAAGGGTTTTGCCGCCACCGGTCGGCACCGTGAGGGAAAACAGGCCGGGGGCCAAGGCGGATTTTTCGCGGCACTGCCGCAACACCTCGGCGCGAATGCGATTGACCGGGGAGTCGCCGCCCTTGCCTGCCATGTAGGCGTCGAAGCGCGGCAGCAATTCCGCCAGCACCGGATACGCCGCGCGTTGTGCGGCTTTTTCGCCATCCATGAAAGCTTCGGTATCGAGAAAATCGGCATCGACCAGGCAGGAATAGAGCAGCCTGATCCATAGCGCCCATGCGCCTTGTTGCGGCGGCGATGAAGCGGGGCGCGGTTGATCGGGTAACGCCGGTGAACCCCTTAAAGCATCTTCCAATAGCCCTTGCTGTTTACCTTTTTCAATTCGCTGGAACAAGGACGATTGCCCCGCTTCACCGGTGTTCCAGTCGGGCAAACCGGCGTGGTGCCCGGCAATCAGGTAAGCCAGGATGCGCCCCTGCAACCCGAGCTTTTCCACGGCATGAATCGCCCCCGCCGTGGAATGATCCACCCGCCCCGGCCCGCCTTCGATGTGGGCTTCGGAATCAAAACCGCTGGCTTTTCTGATGTAACGCTGGAATGGCGGGCGGGATTTTCCCAGGTCGTGCCACAGTCCGGCCAGCCTTGCCCAGTCGGTCGCGCCAAAGGCGGCGGCGAATTCCTCTGCCAGTCGGGCAACGCCGTTCGCGTGATCGGGAAGCAGGTGTTGGTGCCATTGCCCGTCGCTATCCCGGCGAACATGGGCGAGATGGCGTTGCTGCTTGGTATCGAGGGGGGATTCAGGAATCTCAGCAGGCATGTTGCGCTCCCTGGGGGTCGATAGGGGCGATTTCCCCCCGAAGAGACTCATTGGGTGAGCCTGTCTGAGCCTGCCCGAAAATATTTTTCGCCCTGTTCAGCGCTTCAGTTCAGCGGCCCGTTTGTTATTCCCCCGCGCCTTATCCGCCGGGTATTTGGCGGCGTTGATGGCGATTTTCGCTTGGGCGGCTTCGAGCAGGTCGATGCCCAGCACATCGGCGAGGCGGGTGAGGTAGATGAGGTTGTCGGCGAGCTCCTGGCGGACTGCTTCGCGCTTTTCCGCATCCAGTTGCAGGCTTTGTTCGGGGGTGAGCCACTGGAAATGTTCGACCAGTTCGGCGGTTTCGACGATCAGCGCCATCGCCAGGTTTTTTGGGGTGTGAAATTGCTCCCAATCGCGTTCGCGGGCGAAATCGCGTAATGCGAATTTCAGGTCATCCAGGGTTTTCATCGGCTGTTTCCTCTTGCGGTTGGTAGGCCCGCCACCACCACGGTACGGCCCAGCCGGCCATGGCGAGCAGGACGTTGGTGATGTCGGGACGATGGCCGGGGACGCCTTGCTGGGCGAGTTCCACGGCGACGGCGACCAGCGCCAGGGGAATTCCGCCCCACAAGGCGTGCTGGCGGAACGACGTACCGGCCTGGGCGAGTGCCGCCAAGGCGAGGAACGGCCACAATCCGGCGACCAGTTCGGCGAAGCCGGACAGGCTGTGCATCCGGCCGGCGAAGGGGATCCAGTTGACCTCGCGGGGCGGCTTGAACCACAGGCTGAGTTCCGGGGCCAGCTTGGCCAGTGCAAAACCAATCAGGATCGCCACCGCTGCGACGATCAGGCGCAGTGGACGGGGCGCGCGCAACAAGGCCAGCGCGCCGGCCAGACCGAGCACCGCGCCGACGCCGGTTTCCAGGGAGAGCCGCCAGCTCATCACCGGGATGCGCAGCAACAACACTACGATGATGAAGGCCACGAACATTGGCATGATGCTTTTCGCCGAGCGCGCGTAAAGGGTGACGAACAGCCCCAGTCCGGCGATGCTCAGGCTGTCGGCGGCGAGTTGCTGCCAGTGCAGCAGCGAGGGCTGCATCAGCGCGCGCCACAGCGACCACAAACCGCGTTGCAGGCTGTCCGGGTCGAGGTAGAGGAGCAACGGCACCAGTTGGGCGAATCCCCACAGCGCCAGCACCAGCAGCCCCAGGTCGGCGGTCGGCCCCGGCAGGAACCACTGGCGACGCACTTGCGCCAGCCGCCGCAGCGGTCCCCAGCGCGCCTGGACCAGCGCTGCACCGAGCGCACCCAGCGCGGTCCCGAGACCATTGAGCAGCCAGTCGAGGCGCGAGGAAACCCGTCCCGGCAGCCACACCTGCAAGCTTTCCATGCTGAAACTCAGCGCCAGTCCGAGCAGCGTCGCCGCCAGGAAGGCCAGCCAGGGATTGAGGCGATAGCGTAACGAGCGCGCCGCCAATCCGCCCAACGGCAGGTACACCAGCACGTTGGTGATGATGTCGGACCGCGAGACATGGCGCGACCAGGGTGCCGTGAGGAAATCCAGCGCGGCATCGAGCGGGCCGTGCCAGCCGATGAAGGGATAAAGGCTGCCGTAGACGATCAGCGCGGCATAGATCAGGGCCGGAGTGCGGGCGCGGCTGGCGGCGTAGGGCATGATCTCAGCGCACCTTGATTTCGGTCCACAGGCGGGACAGGATGCGGCGGCTCTGCACGTCGAAATCGCGCAGCATTTCCAGGCGCGGCATATCTTGCGGGGGCGGGAAGATCGCTGGATTGGCGGCAATCTCCGGGCGGATGCGCGCAGTGGCGGCGCCATTGGGGTTGCCCGCGCCGATCAGGTTGGAGATGTCGGCGGCGTTGGCGCCGGTCAGCATGAAGTCGATGAACTGGTGGGCGAGGTCGGGACGCTTGCCGGACTTGTGCAGGACGAAGTTGTCCACCGCCAGCACTGCGCCCTCCCGAGGGGTGGCGAAGCCGATGCTGAAAGGCCGCCCCGCCGTAGCCGCATCCTGTTGGGCGCGGTACATGTCGTTGGAGTAGCCGTGGGCGACCCAGATATTTCCGATGGCCAGATCCTTGATGTAAGTGCTGTTGGAAAAGCTCGCCCAATACGGCTTGGCGCGCACGATGAGGTTCTTTGCCTCGTTCCACTTGGCGGGGTCTTTTTCCTGCACGCCGTAGCCGAGATAGCGCAACGCCGCCGCCATCAGCTCGCGCTGGCTGTTCAGCACCGTGACCTTGCCCTTCAGCTTGGCCAGGTATCGCGGCTCGAAGATCAGCGCCCAGGTATCGGTCGGCAAGCCCAGTTCGCGGAGTTTTTCGACATTGTAGCCGAGCAGGGTGATCGAATAGGCGTAGGGCACCGAATAGCGGTTGCCGGGATCGTACCAGGCGTTCATGAATTCGGGCTTCAAATTGCGCAAGTTGGGCAAAAGCGCCTTGTCCAGCGGGCGTAGCGCGCCGCGGCGGATCAGCGCCTCGACCGCATTGCCGGTCGGTACCAGGATGTCGTAACCGGCCGCCCCGGCATCCAGCTTGGCGAGCATTTCCTCGTTGTCCGAGTAATAGTCCTGCTTGACCCGGCAGGAGCAGTGCGCTTCGAAGCGCTGCAGGGTTTCCGCCGAGATGTAGTTGTTCCAGTTGTAGACGTAGAGGGTGTCCTCGGCGAGAGCTTGCGCCGACAGCAACAGCAGAATTGCCGCGTACAGCCGCTTCATGTCTCGCCTTTCAGCACGTCCGGTGCAAAGCGCGCAGCCAGTACGATCAACGACAGGGTAACCAGCATCAACAGCGTGGATACCGCGTTGACCTCGGGGGTCACCGCCACCTTGATCATCGAGTAGATTTGCAGGGGCAGGGTGGTCACCCCCACCCCGGCGACGAAAAAAGTAATGACGAAATCGTCGATGGAAAGGGTGAACGACATCAGGAATCCCGCCACGATGCTGGGCAGGATCAGCGGCAGGGTGATGCGCCGGAAGGTCTGCCAGGGCGAGGCGCCCAGATCGCGGGCCGCTTCGAAAATGCTCTCGTCCATGCCAGCCAGGCGCGCCCGCACGATGATGGCGACGAAACCGATGCTGAAGGTGATGTGGGCGATCAGGATGGAAAACATCCCCAGCGTCAAATCCAGCACCTGGCGGAAAAACAGGAGCAGCGACACCCCCAGCAGGATTTCCGGCATCGCCACCGGGGTCAGCACCAGGAACGGCATGAAGCGTAGCCGGTAGCGGTGCATGGCCAGCCCCGCCATGGTGCCGAGCAAGGTAGCGATGGTGCTGGCGATCACCGCGATCAGCAGCGAATTGCTGGCCGCCCCGAGCATTTCCTGGTCGTGAAGAAGCTTGTCGTACCAGTTCAGGGTGAACCCCACCCATTCGGCGTTGAGGGCCGAATCGTTGAAGGAAAACAGCACCACCACCGCCAGCGGCACGTAAAGGAAGGCGTAGGCGCCCAGCGCCGCCGCCCACAGCCAGCCGCCCGGCTTCATGCCGTCCGCCCCCGGCTGCGTCCCGCCCATGCCGAAAAACCGGCCAATGCCAGCACTGCGAGGGTGAGCATGATGGAGAGCATCGCCCCCAGCGGCCAGTCGCGATTGTCGAGGAACTGCTCCTTGATGAGGTTGCCGATCAGGATGTCGCCGGTACCGCCCAGCAGTTCGGGAATCGCGAACATCCCCAGCACCGGGATGAACACCAGCACCGACCCGGAAAAAATGCCCGGCAGACTCAAGGGAAAGGTGATGCGCCAAAAGCGCGTCCAGGCGTTCGCCCCCAGGTCCTGGGCCGCTTCGAGCAGCGCCGGGTCGTGTTTTTCCAGGTTGGTATAGAGCGGCAGCACCATGAACGGCAGGTGTACGTAGACCATCCCGGCGATTACCGCGAACGAGGTGTAGAGCAGGTTGAACGGCCCGAGGAGGAGTATCCACGCATAAATGCGGATCAGGAAATTGCTGGCGAAGGGCAGGATCACCAGCAGCACCAGCAGGTCGCGGCGGCTCGAAGGGCTGCGCGCGATCAGCCAGGCCAGCGGGTAGGCGATGACGATGCACAGCAGGGTGGTGAGCGCTGCCACCCCGAAGGACTTGAGAAAGATTTCCAGATACACGAAATCGCTGAAGAAGAACCGGTAGGTTTCCAGCGTGAGGCCGCTGTCCACGCCGAACCACGGCAGGAGCGGCGCGAGTCCGCCGAATTCGCCGGGATGGCGAAACGAGGCCAGCACCACGATCAGGCTGGGCGCGACGAAAAAAACCACCAGGAACAGCGTCGGCGGCAGGCTCACCAGCCAGCGGGTGAGGCGCGCGAGGCGGGCTTCCAGGTCGGGCTTATTCATGGAGAAACAACCCCGCGTCGTGGCGCCAGGCGATCGACACGCCGTCGCCGGCCTTGAAGAAAACCGCCCGCCCCGGCGCGGAATTGGCGAGCAGGGCCTCCAGCACCACGCCGTTTTCCAACTCCACCTTGTACACCGTGACGTCGCCGAGATACAGGAGGCCGCGCACCGTGCCGTGGAAATGGTTCTTCAGTTCATGGGCACCGCCCCGCGCGGCGATGCGGATTTGCTCGGGGCGCAGCGCCAGTGCCCCGCCCGCGCCGATCTTCGCGCCCCCGGCGGGAGGCGCGGCGACATTGCCCAGCCCGGCCACCTCCAGCAGCAGGTAGTTGTGGTGCACTTCCTTGACCTGCGCCGTGAGCAGGTTGATGGTGCCGATGAAATCGGCGACGAAACGGTTGCGGGGAAAGCTGTAAAGGCGCGCCGGCTCGTCGAGTTGCTCGACCCTGCCCTCGTTCATCACCGCGATGCGGTGGGAGAGCGCCAGCGCCTCCTGCTGCGAATGGGTGACGAACACGAAGGTAATCCCCACGTCGCGCTGCAGGGCAATCAAATCGCCTTCCATCTGTTCGCGCAGCTTGGCGTCGAGCGCCCCCAACGGTTCGTCGAGCAACAGCAGACGGGGGCGGTTGACCAGCCCGCGCGCCAGCGCCACCCGCTGTTTCTGGCCGCCGGAAAGCTCATGGGGATAATGACCGGCCTTGTCGGAAAGATGCACCTGCGCCAGCGCCTGTTTGACCCGCTCGCGAATTTCCTCCTCGCCTTTTCCCGCCATTTTCAGGGGAAAGGCCACATTGTCGCGCACCGTCATGTGGGGAAACAGCGCGTAGCTCTGGAACACCGTATGCACCGGACGCTTCTCCGGCGGCGTGCCGGCGAGATCCCGCCCGTCGAGGAGGATATGCCCGGCATCGGGTTCGTCGAAGCCGGCGATCAGCCTCAAGAGCGTGGTCTTGCCGCACCCGGAAGGGCCGAGCAGGGTGAAGAATTCCCCGGCCTCGATGGACAGCGTCACGTCGTCGAGCGCGACCAACTCGCCGAAGCGCCGGGTGACGTTGCGGATTTCGAGGAGCGCCGCCATATCCGTTTTATCTGCGCAGCGGCTTCATAAGTCAGATCCCGCCGTGGGTAGGTGGATGATGATGGGGGGCTTCGCTCACATGCGAGGTCTGCGCCGCAGCGTGGTGATGCAACGCCGCATGGGCCGGCCCGGCGAGCGTGGGGCGCCCCACCCAATGCGGCAGCAGCGAACCGGCCACCATCCCGGCGCCGCTCATCAGCAGACCCACCAGTTGTGCCGGCCACACGGTGTCGGGCTGGAGTACCTCCAGCAACACCCAGGAAACCAGCCCCGCCGCGATGGCGAAATAGGCGCCCTGGATGTTGGCGCGCTTCCAGTATAGTCCGGCGAACAGCGGAATGAAGGCCGCCACCAGGGTGATCTTGTAGGCGTTCTCGACCATCTTGAAAATGCTCGCCCCGGAATTCAGGGCGAAGCCCAGCACCACCACGGCGAAGCACAGGATCACCCCGCGCATCACCCGCAGAAAGGCGTGGTCGCCGAGATTGGGGAAGAAATTGCGCACGATGTTCTCGGAAAACGCCACCGACGGCGCCAGCAGCGTAGCCGACGAGCAACTCATGATGGCGGAGAGCAGCGCACCGAAGAACACCACCTGGGCGAACACCGGGGTGTGCTGGAGGATCAGCGTGGGCAACACCAGTTGGGGGTCTTTGTCGAGCAGTTCGCCGAACATCGCCGGGTCGATGAGGGTCGCCGAGTAGGCCAGGAACATCGGCACGAAGGCGAACAGGAAATAGATCGAGCCGCCCAGCACCGAGCCGGTGATCGCGGTTTTTTCGTCCTTGGCCGAGGTGATGCGCTGGAACACGTCCTGCTGCGGGATCGAGCCGAACATCATGGTCACCCACGCACCGATGAAGGGTATCCACTCCGCCGCATTCGCCGCCGGGAAGAAATCCAGTTTACCGGCCTGGGAAGCATGGCTGACCACCGCCCCGACCCCGCCGGTCATGCCGCTGATGAGATAGCCGATGTACAGCATCCCGCCCATGATGACGGTCATCTGTACAAAATCGAGAATCGCCACCGAGAGCATCCCGCCGAAGGTGGTGTAGGTCAGCACGATGGCCGCGCCGAGGATCATCCCCCACTGCTGATCGATGGCGCCGTCGGTAACCACGTTGAACACCAGCCCGAGCGCCTTGATCTGCGCCGACACCCAGCCCAGGTAGGACGCCACGATGCACAGGGTGACGATGACCTCCACCACCCGGTTGTAGCGCAGCCGATAATAATCGCCGATGGTCAGCAGGTTCATGCGGTACAGCTTGCTGGCGAAAAACACCCCGGCCAGGATCAGGCACAGGCTGGAGCCGAAGGGGTCGGCCACCACCCCGCGCAAGCCTTCCTTGGTGAAAGTGGCGGATATCCCCAGCACCGTCTCCGCGCCGAACCAGGTAGCGAACACCGTCGCCGTCACCACCGGCAGCGGCAGGTGGCGCCCCGCCACCGCGAAATCCTTGGCGCTGTGCACGCGCGTCGCGGCCACCAGCCCGATGCCGATGGACAACAGCAGATAGAGGACGACGAACCAGATCAGCATGGCCGGATAAACTCGCGCAGAAAGTGGGGATGGGAAAGAATTATAACCAAAAGGGGAAAGCGCTGGCGGGGGAAAGCGGCGCTCTGCCAGCGCTCAATTATTTTCCTGATTGGCGCTGATTTTCAGCTATTGGTTCGGTTCTTCGGAGCGGCCTTGGCCGCGATTGCGGTGCCTCTTCGTGATACCTTCTGTCGCGGGCAAGCCTCGCTCCTACAGGATAAAGAGTCATTTATTTGAAACATCCGGCCAAGCTGAAGATCAGCGCTCATCAGGATTATTTTTCACCTACCTGTCATTTATTACAGTTACCGTAAGGTTGGGGATTGTGGACAATAGTGCTTTCCCCATCTTCGAGAACATCATGGTCAAGGTTCAAATCTTCATCGATTCCCAATTGGTCCGCGAACACGAATTCAAGGCCGGCGAGCGCGAGCTTTACATCGGCCGCCGTGCCAGCCATCCCATCCACCTCGACGACATCGCCGTCAGCGGCGACCATGCCCGCCTGACCCTGGGCAGCGCGGTGGTGGTGGAAGACCTGAAAAGCACCAACGGCACCCTGCTCAACGGCGCGGCGATCTCCCGCCCCACCCCGCTCAACCCCAGCGACACCATCCAGATCGCCAAATTCCACTTGCGCATCGCCGACCAGCGCAACAATGTCGCGGCTGAGACCCCCACCATCATCGTCGAACCCAGGACCATCCCCCTCCACGGCAAAAACGCGACCCTGGAAAAGACCGGGTTCTATTCCTATGCCGAATACCGCAAACAGATTGAGGAAGGGCCGCAGGAATAGGATGCGCCGAGCGGCGTTCCGCGCCGCTTCCCTGGAACACCTTCAATCAATCTAAAAAAGCAATTCATGAACTGCAAAGGCGCGAAAGCGCAAATAAATCAAAAATATGGCGTATCGAGTTGGGCCACCCAAAGAGTGAGAAGGCAAGCCTCCCAACCATCGTTGCAACCAACTGTTTTCCTTTGCGTAATCTTGGCGTCTTAGCGCCTCTGCGGTTTGCAACCGAGGTTTTGCGGATCAATCAACTTGGCGATAATTCGCCACTTCCAGCAAATTCCCATCCGGATCGCGGAAATACACGGAAAGGATCGGCCCCCTCGCGCCGCTGCGTTGTACCGGGCCTTCGACGATCGCCACGTGGCAGGCTTGCAGGTGGGCGATAACCTCATCCAGCGGGGTAGCGGCGATCAGGCACAGGTCGGCGGAACCGGGAGTGGGAAGCGCGGCTTTCGGCTCGAATTCGCAGGCTGCCTGGTGGAGGTTGATCTTTTGCTGACCGAAGGCCAGGGCTTTGCGGCCTGCGCCGAACGTCACCACCGCCATGCCCAGCACCTCGGCGTAAAAGGCGCAGCTAGCGTCGATGTCCCGGACGGTGAGGACCAGGTGGTCGAGGCGCTCGATCTGGATCGCCATCAATACCTGGAATAGCCGTCCACGCCGAAAGGCGGCCAACGTCCCACCAGGTTTTCCAGCATGGTAAGTTCGGCGTCGCTGTGATTCATCACCTCGGCGGCGGACATTTCGCCGTCGCGCGCCAGGAAAAGCGGATGTTCGTGGTGGGTGGTGCGGTAGGTGGTACGGTGGCCGCCGCTGGTTTCCACATCGGCTTCGCCGTAGCACAGGCAGAAATAATTGCGCTCCGCCTCGACCGCTTCGAGATAGCCGCCGGTGCCGCGGATGCCGATGGTGGCGGTGGGCGTGCGCAAGGTATGCTCGCCCTTGGCGAACACCGAGAGGACTTTGCCGGTGATGAGGCGCAGGGTCTGCTTGACCGCATCCGCGCCGAACTGCACCTGGCTGTTGTCGCGGATCAGGAAGGCGTCGCGCTCGATCACCAGCACCGTTTCGCTGGCCTTGCCGGTTTCCACGGTATCACCGCGTTGCACCGGATCGCCGACCTTGGCGGGACGCCCGTTGATTTTCACCTCGCCCTTGAGGTGGTTGAGGCCCGGCTTGATGGGGATATCGCCCTTCGCCAGGGCGGCGCTGATAAAGCCGCCGATGCCGCCCGCGCCCAGCGCGCCGGAAGCCAGGAGGTGACGCAACAAGCGACGGCGGGAAGGCGACATATCCATGTTCACTCCATCAAAAAGTAGCCGAGCAGCGGCGTCAACTGGCCGAGCAGGACCAGGAACAGCAGCGTGGCAATGACCATCTGCCAGCGCCTTTCGGACTTCTCGCGGGCGGCCAGTTCGAGGCGCAGACGGGCGAGTTCCACGTCCTGCGGGTGGTTGAGGTGGGCATGGAGGAGGCGCGGTAGTTGCGGCAGCACCGTCGCCCAGTGCGGCGCTTCGCTCTTGAGGGTCTTGACCAAGCCGCGCCAGCCGAGTTGTTCGCCCATCCATTTTTCCAGGAAAGGCTTGGCGGTCTGCCACAGGTCGAGGTCGGGGTCGAGTTCGCGCCCCAGCCCTTCGATGTTGAGCAGGGTCTTCTGCAACATCACCAGTTGCGGCTGGATTTCCACGTTGAAGCGCCGCGAGGTCTGGAAGAGGCGCAGCAGCACGCGGCCAAAGGAAATCTCCTTGAGAGGCCGGTCGAAAGCCGGCTCGCACACCGCGCGGATCGCCGCCTCGAATTCGTCCTCACGGGTGTCGGCGGGCGCCCAGCCCGATTCGATGTGGGCCATGGCGACGCGCTTGTAGTCGCGGCGGAAAAACGCGAGGAAGTTCTGCGCCAGATAATTGCGGTCGCGATCGGTGAGGGTGCCCATGATGCCGAAATCCAGGGCGATGTAGCGCCCGTCGGGGGCCACCAGGATGTTGCCGGGATGCATGTCGGCGTGAAAAAAACCGTCGCGGAATACCTGGGTAAAAAAGATTTCCACCCCGGCGCGAGCCAGCTTCCGGAAATCGATGCCTTGCGCACGCAGCTTGTCCACTTGGCCAATCGGCACGCCGTCCATCCATTCCATCACCATCACTTCGCCGTGGCACCAGTCCCAATAGACTTCCGGCACCAGCAGCAACTCGGAGTCGGCGAAATTACGCCGCAACTGGCTGGCGTTGGCGGCTTCGCGCATCAAGTCCAGTTCGTCGCCCAAATGTTTTTCGAATTCGGCGACCACTTCGCGGGGCTTCAAACGCTTGCCGTCGGCCCACAGAGCCTCCATGAGGCCGCCGCCGACGTAGAGCAGGGCGATGTCCTTGGCGATGGTGGCGGCGATGCCGGGACGCAGGATTTTGACCGCCGCCGGACGCCCGTCGTGGAGACGGGCGCGGTGCACCTGGGCGACCGAGGCACTGGCGATGGGGGTCGGATCGAACTCGGCGAAGACTTCCTCGATGGGCTTCTTGTAGACGCGGCGCAGGGTCGCCAGGGCTTTTTCGGTGGCGAACGGCGGCACGCGGTCTTGCAGCTTGGCGAGTTCGTCGGCTATATCCAAGGGCACCAAGTCGCGGCGGGTCGAGAGCAATTGCCCGAACTTGACGAAGATCGGCCCCAGGCTTTCCAGGGCGAGGCGCAGACGCACGCCGCGCGGGGCATCGAGGGGCCGCCAAGCGAGTGCGATCTTGACGAACCAGCGCAGGAAACGGAAGCGTTCGTGGCCGAGGAAGAACTCTTCGAGGCCGAAACGGAAAACGACTTGGAGGATTTTGAGGAGACGCAGCAGACGCATTTTGTCGGGCACAAAAAAAACCGCCCCCGGTCGGGAGGCGGCGGTTGGTTCGAAGGTTAGGCCGTTTGCTGAATGCCTGCCACGAACCACGTGGCGTTAGGCTGGGACAGCGACTTCTGGATATTCCAAATCTCGTCGAAGGGTTCGGCGGAGCCGCCGACTTCCTCGCGAATCAGCCCGTAGAAGCGCACGCTGGCGATGCAATGATCGTTTTCCGTGACCACTTCGAGGATCGCCGCGTCGAGCTTGACCACTTCGGTCTTGTTTACCGTCGCGCCGCGCTCCTTGAGTTGCATGACGATCTCGGCATACATCTCGCCGGTCACGTATTCGCGGATGTCGGCCAGGTCGCCGCTATCGTAATCGGCCTGCAGGCGGATGAAATGTTTCTGGGCTTCGCGCAGGAACGGCTCATCCTCGAACCACGCCGGGCGGGTGGAGGGCGCTGCGGGAGCGGCAACCGCATCCGCCTGCATGACCGGGGTAAAAGCCGGTTCGGCGGACGGCATCAGCGGCTTGAACGGCTCGGGCTGTGTCGCCGGTGGCGTCGAGGTGCCGCCGGTATTCACCATGCCCATCACGGTGTTCTCGCCCATTCCGGCGTATTGCATGGGTTGCGGCTGGGGCTTGCGTACCATGCGAAAGATGAATACCGCCGCCGCGACCAAGGCCAGGATCATCAAAATGCTGCCGATGCCGCTGGCCAAGCCGCCCAGACCGCCCAGGCCGCCGCCCATGAACATCGAAGCCAGCAAACCGCCGGCGGCGAGACCGGCCAACGGCCCCAGCCACTTGCTCATGCCGCTCGCCGGAGCGGGAGTCGGCGCCGGGGTGGGCTTGGGTGTTGCGGCAGGCGCCTGCGCCGGCTTGGCGGGCGCAGCATTGTTTTGTTGCGGCGCGGACATGGTGCGCTGCTTGCCGATGTTGCCGCCGCCGCCGAAACGCTTGGCGTCGGCGTCGTGTACCGACAAACCGAAGCTCAGCAGGGCCACAAAAAATACGGAGAGAAATTTCTTCATTGGATTACCTCGTTGGTAGTTAAGTAAAAGCAGTTCTTAGTTTTGAGTGTTTAGTGTTGAGTTGTGGAATGCGCTTCGCGCCTGATTCAAATCCGACGCGCTTTGCGCGGCGACATCAACTAAACACTCAACACTAAACATTCAAAACTGTTTTTGCCTTTCACTTACAGCTTATAGCCCTTGTGCAAGGCAACCACGCCGGCACTCAGGTTGTAGTATTCGACCCGCGCGAAGCCGGCCTGTTCCATCATGGTCTTGAGGGTTTCCTGGTCGGGGTGCATGCGGATCGACTCGGCGAGGTAACGGTAGCTGTCCTCGTCGTCCGCCACCAGTTTGCCCATCATCGGCAGAATGTCGAAGGAATATTTGTCGTAAATCCCCTGCAAGGGTTCCCATACCTTGGAAAACTCCAGCACCAGCAGGCGTCCGCCGGGACGCAGCACGCGGTACATGTCCTTGAGCGCCTCGTCCTTGTGGGTCATGTTGCGCAGCCCGAAAGCCACGCTGACGCAATCGAAATAATTTTTCGGGAACGGCAGCTTTTCGCCGTCGCACTGCGCCGCCAGGGGAATCACCCCCTCGTCGAACAGGCGGTCGCGCCCGACCGTGAGCATCGAGCTGTTGATGTCGGTGAGAATCACCGTGCCGCTCTTGCCGGCGCGCTTCACGAAAGCCCGCGACAGATCGCCGCTGCCGCCTGCCACGTCGAGTACCCGGCTGCCTTCGCGGACGCCGCTCTGCTCGATGGTGAAATGTTTCCACAAGCGGTGCAGGCCACCCGACATCAGGTCGTTCATCAGGTCGTAACGGTTGGCCACGGAATGGAAGACCTCCGCGACCTTCTGGGCTTTTTCGCTCTCGGCGACGGTCTGGAAGCCGAAATGGGTGGTGTTTTGCATAAAATTCAAGGTTTTCTTCAAAGAAGCTATCTTAACCCGAATTTTTCATAAATTGCACGTGCCCTCGCTGGTCTTTTGTTTCATATGCAAATTCCGCTCAGTCGGGCGTATGAATAACTACGCCACTCCTTCGCAAAATTCACCTATGAAACAAAATCCTGCGCGATCATCACACGAATTTATGAAATATCCGGGTTAACCGAAGTCCCGCCCTTTGGGAAAATCAGCCGCCGCCGGCTTTTTCCTTGCGGCGCAACATTTCGCCGATGATTGCGCCGAATTGCTCGGTCACTTCGTGGCGGATGAAAGCCGCGCCGATCAGCGGCGCCACCCAGAAACTCGGCACCGCTTCGTTGTGGTAAGTAATGCGCACCCCGCCGCTTTCCACGGCGATGCGGGTGATGGTCTCCATGCGCTTCATGTTGCCCTTGAGCACCCGCGATTTGATGGTTTCGGGCGGGGTCAGTTCGAATTCGCGCAGGGATTCGTAGGAAAACGACAGGATGCCGTAGCGCAGTTTGCCCTTTTGCTCGAGATGCGGCGGCTCGCCGGGCTTGGAGACGATGCGGCTTGTTTGGAGATTGGGGATGAAATCGGGAAAACGCTCGAAATCGGTGAGCACCGCCCAGGCTTCCTGCGGCGCCACCGGCACGTGCATGACTGCATCGACGCTGACCACGGTTTCTTCGCCGCGCGCGATGTTGACGGTGACTTCCGGCTCGCGCAGCGGGTCGGCGCACACGTTGCCCGCCACCACGAAGCAATACAACAGGGCCAACCTAGCGATCCGCGCCCAGTCGTCATGAATTTGCAACATTCGCGTCATAATATGAAAAAGCCCTGTTAAATCTGGAAAACCATTCAATGCCCGCCACCATACTGATAGTGGAAGACGAACCGGCGATTCAGGAATTGGTCGCCTTCAGCCTGCGTCAGGCCGGCCACCTTCCCGTCGCCGCCCATAGTGCCGAACAAGCCCTCGACATCGTGCGCGCCGCCCTCCCCGACCTGATCCTGCTCGACTGGATGCTGCCCGGCATGAGCGGCGTGGCGTTCGCCCGCAAGATCAAGAGCGACGCCGCCACCCGCGAGGTGCCGATCATCATGCTGACCGCGCGGGGCGACGAACAGGACAAGGTCACCGGCCTGGAAACCGGCGCCGACGACTATATTACCAAGCCTTTCAGCCCCCGCGAACTGCAAGCCCGCATCAAGGCGGTGCTGCGCCGCCGCGCCCCACAAATGACCAGCGACCCCGTGGAAATCTGCGGGCTGCGCCTCGACCCGGAAAGCCACCGGGTCAGCGGCGACAGCAAGCCGGTGGAGCTCGGCCCCACCGAATTCCGTCTCCTGCATTTCCTCATGACCCACCCGGAGCGCGTCCATTCGCGGGCGCAACTGCTCGACCAGGTGTGGGGCAACGGCGTCTTCGTCGAGGATCGCACCGTCGACGTGCACATCCGCCGACTGCGCAAGGCGCTCGAAGAAACCGGCCACGACCCGCTGGTGCAGACGGTGCGCGGCTCGGGCTACCGCTTCTCGGCCACCCCGGAATGATGCCATACTGCCCGGGTCACTGAACCGCCTTCCGACATGTCCAATTTCTGGCTGCGCCCGACCCTCACCCTCATCTCGCTGGCCTTCCTGACCCTGCTGGCGTGGGCCATCGGTGACGCCATATCCGCCCTGCTGTGGTTTAGCGCCGGCCTGCTGGTTTACCTGGGATTCCACCTGCGTAACCTGCATGACCTCGCTACTTGGCTGAAACAGCCGGACTCCAGCGAAGTACCCCACGGCAGCGGCATGTGGGCCGACCTATTTTCCCTGCTCTACCAGCGCGAGCGCAGCCTGCACAGCAGCCGGCGCGACCTTTCCGCGGCATTGGAACGCTTCCAGCGCGCCGCCGAAGCCATGCCCGACGGCATCGTCATGCTCGACGACAAGGATCGCATCGAATGGTGCAACGCCGTCGCCGCCGCGCAACTCGGCATCGACCTGGAGCGCGACCGCGGCCAATGGCTGTCCTATCTGCTGCGCCAGACCCAGTTCACCGAATACCTGGCCGCCCAAAATTACCACGAACCGCTGCTCATCAAGTCGAGCCGCACCCGCGACCTCACCTTATCGATCCAGTTGGTGCCCTTCGGCGACGCCCAAAAACTCCTGCTGATCCGCGACATCACCCAGATCGAGCGAGTGGAAAACATGCGCCGCGACTTCGTCGCCAACGTCTCCCACGAATTGCGCACCCCCCTCACGGTGGTGGGCGGCTTCCTGGAAACGCTCTCCGACGCCGAGCACCTGGACAGCGCGGAAACCCGCCATTTCCTCCAGATCATGTACGGACAGACCCAGCGCATGGAGCGACTGGTGGAAGACTTGCTGACCTTGTCCAAACTGGAAAGCGGCAACGGCGCCCACCACGACAGCCCGGTGGACATTCTCCGCCTCATGGAAACCCTATATCGCGAGGCGGAATCCCTGAGCGACGGCCACCACCGCCTCACCCTCGACATCCAGTCGCAATGCGGCCTGCTCGGCAACGAAGACGAGTTGCGTAGCGCCTTCGGCAACCTGGTCAGCAACGCCATCCGCTACACCCCGGATGGGGGAAGCATCACCCTGGAATGGAAAAACCTCGACGACGGCCTGGCGTTCTCCGTCGCCGACACCGGCATAGGCATCGACGCCCAGCATCTGCCCCGCCTCACCGAACGCTTCTACCGCGTGGATCGGGGGCGCTCCCGCGAAACCGGCGGCACCGGCCTGGGGCTGGCCATCGTCAAGCACATCCTCACCCGCCACCAAGCCAAACTGGAAGTGGAAAGCCAACCCGGCAAGGGCAGCACCTTCCGCTTCCTGTTCCCCGCCAAACGGGTGATTGATCCAAAATTAAGCAATTCTTGAACCGCAAAGGCGCGAAGGCGCTAAGAAATGACGAAGAGCAAATATCGATCCGGCCCACCCAAAGGGTGAGAAAAACGACTATTTGCATTCTGTGCCGTAAAAACTTACCAAACCTGCCGTATTTCTTTGCGTAACCTTTGCGCCTCTGCAGTTCCTGACCGGGGTTTCTTGGCTCAATCGGGGAAAGACGCTTCCAGCGCCGCTTGAAACGCCGTGCGCAGCTTGCCCGGCAAATCCGCCACTTGCGGCGGGTTTGCCTCGCGTAGCGGCTGGCCCCAGATCGGATTGGGAAAATGCCGGTCCTCGCGAAAACGCGGGATCACGTGCCAATGTAGATGCGGCACCACGTTGCCCAGGCTGGCGAGGTTGATCTTGTCGGGCCGCATCACCTCGCGCACGGCCTGTTCCGCCGCCAACACCACCGCCATGAAATGCTTGCGCCCCATCGGCCCGAGATCGGTCATTTCCGCCACATGGCGTTGCAGGATCACCCGGCAGAACCCCGGATAATCGGGATCGTTCACCAACACCAAGCGGCACAACTCGTTTTTCCACAACACCTCGCCGCCGTCGTTTTCGCAAAGTTCGCAGGACATTGGGCTATCTCTCAAAATATCGGACGGCTATTATCTCCGAAATTCCGGCGCCATCTAATACGCGCCATCCCCCTGGGGAGAATGGCGCGAGAGTCAGCTTACTGGCAACCCGCCTGAGTCTGCCAGGTGGTCAAAACGCCGAGGTCCAGCAGGGCATTTCCGGAGAGCAGCCCGAGATAGATCAGGTGCGCGTCGCTGGTGGTAATGCCCAGATAGCTGTTGGTCTGGGAATAATAGCGGTAATAGTATGGCCCCAGCGCTTTGGACACCGCTCCGGATGGCGAGAACAATTCCGGGTAAGTTCTTTCCCCCCAACCGAACACGCAGTCGGCGCGACTCGTCAAAGACGATGGTGTCGTCGTACCGCCCTGAGTCAGGATCAGCGAAAGATTATCGGCATAGCCGTCGTTGGAGCTTCCCGAAGCCCGCGAAAAAGCCATCCTTACCAGCGCCGAACGGGCGCCGACGGGAACGCTGGCGCTGGTACTGCGCTCCAGCAAGGAGGTGGCGCTGCCCCGCTCGCTCGCCAATACCGGGCCGATGGTCGCGGTCGCCCCGACTTGCCTCTGGCTGGCGTCGTAGAAGGTCGCCGTTACCGTGACGTTATCGTTCTGACTGCTCCAGCCGCCCAGCCAGCCCGCCAGGGTATAGCTGGCCGTTCCCGAATCGATGGAGGTAGCGGCAAAGCTAAGGCTGACGGTTTGCGACGCCGCCGCCGAGCCGACGCTGCCGCCGTAGAAGAAATTATTGCCGCGCGAACTCGGCCCCGGCGACGTGGGCGCGATGTAATCGCCGACCCCATATTGGAGGATGGTGACGTTGCCGTCGGTACTCCAACCGGGGAAGGAGGTCACGTCGCTCGACGCCGCAGCCACCGATTCGGCATCGCCATTGACCAGCAAATTGCTGCCGGAGGTTCCGCCGGTAGTGGATGCGGCGCAGCCGTACACCACCAGGGTGGAGGCGCCGCTGGGATTGCGGCATACCGACGCGGCACTGGCGGTGACGGTATAAGTCCCCGCCGGCAAGGTATCGTTGACCAGGAATTTGCCTTCGCACCAACCGGCGTAGCAACCGCCCTTGGTGGTGGTCTGGCTCAGCGACACGCCCGGCCCGGTCAGGGTGGCGCTGATGCCGCTCGGCGACTGGGCGGAGTCGTACCAGATACGCACCCAGGTGACGTAGCTGGAGGACGACAGCGTAAAGGTGTCGGTTTGCTCGTATCCGCAGGCGCCAAGGTACGAATATTCGTAGAGTTTTATTTCGCTAGTACAAGCTTCGAACTGGTTGGCGCCCGCAGTGCCAAAGGTAAACAAGCAAAGCACGGCAACGGCGAGACGGTGAAACAGGGAGTTTTTCATGATCGGCCCCTCGAAGAGAAAGTCACGACGCAAAAACCCGGCCCTTGGATTGTTTTATTTGAAGTGGCTGGGGAATGAGTGGAAAGACCCGCCATGCGAGTCGTTCCATACCGTGAATATAGACAAGCCGGTCTTTTTTGCCGGAAATGTTGCGGCGCCCTCGCCCAGGACGGGCGAGGGATAAGGCGGTTTTAGTGGTGCCTGCCGCCGGGACGATGCGACGAGGGATTGCGGGCGGCAGTGGCGCCGCCGCCATTGCCGCTGCGCGGAGCGGCCGGTTTCGGCTTGGCGGCACCGGCCGGTTTGGCGGTTGCCCCCGGTGTGCGCGGTGCGCCGGTGCGCCCAGCACCCTGACCACCACGGGGAGCACGTTGCTGCTGGCCGCGCCCCTGGTTGCGCAGGATCGGTTCCGGCTTGGCGTTGCGGTCCGGCTCGAAGCCAGGCACCACTTCTTCGGGGATTTCGCGCTTGATGAGGCGCTCGATGTCAGCCAACAACTTCAACTCGTCCACGCACACCAGCGACGAAGCTTCCCCTTCGTTGCCGGCGCGGCCGGTACGGCCGATGCGATGCACGTAGTCTTCCGAGACATGAGGCAACTCGTAGTTGACCACGTGCGGCAACTCGCTGATATCGATGCCGCGCGCGGCGATGTCGGTCGCCACCAGCACCTGCAAGGCGCCGCTCTTGAATTCGGAGAGCGCCCGGGTACGTGCCGACTGGCTCTTGTTGCCATGGATCGCCAGCGACGAAATACCGTCCTTGGAAAGCTGTTCGGCGAGGCGGTTGGCGCCGTGCTTGGTGCGGGTGAACACCAGCACCTGGAACCAGTTGCGTTCCTTGATGAGGTGCGAGAGCAGTTCACGCTTCTTGTCGCGATCCACCGGGTAAATCTTTTGTGAAATCGTTTCGGCGGTCGCATTGCGGCGCGCCACTTCGATCATCGCCGGCTTGTTCAGCAGGCCGTCGGCGAGGGTCTTGATTTCGTCCGAGAAAGTCGCGGAGAACAGCAGGTTCTGGCGATTCCTGGGGAGCAGTGCGAGCACCCGTTTGATGTCGCGGATGAAGCCCATGTCGAGCATCCGGTCGGCTTCGTCGAGCACCAGGATTTCGATATGCGACAAATCCAGGGTCTTTTGCTGGACATGGTCGAGCAAGCGTCCCGGCGTGGCGACCAGAACATCCACGCGGCTGCGCAGGCGGGTGATTTGCGGATTGATGTTGACGCCGCCGAACATCACCATGGAATTGATCTTGAGGTGCTTGCCGTATTCGCGCACGCTTTCCTCGACCTGGGCCGCCAGTTCGCGGGTCGGGGTGAGAATCAGGGCGCGGATCGGCGCACGGCCTTCGGAGGGGCCTTTGACGCTTTTATCGGAAAGCCGCTGGAGGATCGGCAACACGAAACCGGCGGTCTTGCCGGTACCGGTCTGCGCACCGGCGAGCAGGTCGCCGCCCGACAGCACGGCGGGAATCGCCTGGGCCTGGATCGGCGTGGGTTCGGTGTAACCGCGCTCGGTAACGGCGCGGACAAGTTCTTCGGACAAGCCGAGGGAAGCAAAAGACATGGAATTCCTGAAATAAATATCGGCCAGTCGCTAAACAGAGCGCCAGTCACAGGCAGAAGGGGATTTTGATAGGAGACCGCGGCGCGAAGACTGGAAACAAAAGCCGCAGGGAGCGCATTGTAACAGAAGGCGAAGGGGGATTTGCCTTTAACTTGAGGCGATCGCACCGGACGACCATTTGAAGACCCGCGCGGAACGAGGCACAATGGGGGCTTGAGAGATTATTTGGCGATGCGCTTCGACCTCGCGGAAGCGCTCGGAAATGGGCATGGATCCCGAACACCTGCAACTTCTGGTAACCCGCGTCATGCCCTTCGGCAAGTACAAGGGGCGCCTGCTGGCCGACCTGCCGGGGCAATACCTGAACTGGTTTGCCCGGGTAGGCTTTCCGTCCGGCGAGCTGGGGCGCCTGTTGGCGCTGATGCAGGAGTTGGATCACAACGGGCTGTCCGCCCTGCTCGACCCCTTGCGACAGCGATAAATCCTCCGGGATTTTCAGATATGGGATAATACCGGCATGACTGACCAAAAAACGACTAATCCTCGGCGTCGCCTGCAAGAACTCCAGGCTATCCCGGAACGGCTGCGCACCGAGGAACAATGGGACGAAATCAACGAGCTTGAAATCACCCTGGCCCCCGTGAACCGCGGGGAAGGTACCGAACAAGGGCAAGGCGCGCGGCGCGGCCCCCCCGGCCCCGCCAAGGCGCCCCGACCGAGCGGCGACGGGCAAGCCAGGAAACCGTTCAAAAAATTCCACAAAAAGCCGCCCCCCAAGGACAAAGCCCCTTGATGGCGGCCTTGGCCGGCACTCCCTGAACACGCCGTTTCAGCCAAGGATGCGCTGAAACGGCTCGCTTTCCCGCAATCAACCGATAAGCCCTATGTCGCCTCTCCATATCCTTCTGCAACGCCCCGGCGTTGTCGCCGCCACCCATTCCGGCTCCTTTCATGCCGACGATGTCTTCGCCGCCGCGGCATTGCGCCTGGCAAACCCAGAGGTGACGATTCTGCGCACCCGCGACCAGGAACAACTGGATAACGCCGATGTCCTGTTCGACGTGGGCCGTTCGTTCGACGCGGCGACCTGCCGCTTCGACCATCACCAGCGCGAATACCGGGAAGCGCGGGAAAACGGCCTCCCCTACAGTTCCTTCGGCCTGATCTGGCGGGAACTGGGAGCACCGCTATGCGGCTCGCCGGCAGCGGCAGCGCGGGTGGATCGCTGGCTGGTGCAAGGCGTCGACGCCCTGGATTGCGGCATCGCCCCCAGCAACGAAAACGCGACGTTTTCGGTGATGTCGATTTCCTCGGCGCTGGGCGGCTTCAATCCGGGCTGGCAGGACGACACCTCCGCGCCATCCCGCCAAGCCGCCTTCGAGGATGCCGTCAACGTGGCGAAAGCCGTTCTGCAAAACGCCATCCGCAGCGCCAACGCCCTGGAGAAAGCCTGTGCCGTGGTGGCGCAGGGCGTATTGCTGGAAGTCGGGCGCCTGCTGGTGCTGGACATCGACGTGCCGTGGAAGGAAGTCGTGCTGGGATCGCCGGAATACGAGCGCATCCTGTTCGTGGTTTCCCCGGACAGCCAGGCGAAATGGCACGTCAACACCGTTCCCCTAGCCCCCGGCAGCTTCGACAACCGCAAGCCGCTGCCCGCCGCCTGGGCCGGCCTGGAAGGCGCGGACCTGGACGCCGCCACCGGCCTGCCGGGCGGTATCTTCTGCCATCGCGGACGCTTCGTCGCCGGCCACCAGACCAAGGAAGGCGCCCTGGAAATGGCGCGTCTGGCGCTGTGGGATTAAAGCCCAATTCATCGCATCACCCGTAACGAGTCGATTTCATGCCCTTCACCGAATCAGATACCACCGCCCTGGAAACCTGGCTGGCCGCACCGCTGTTCCACGGCCAGGCGATGCACCTCGACAAGCTGCAAGGCTTTCTGTGCGCCGTCGTCAGCAGCCCGGAAATCATCCCGCCCAGCGCTTGGGTCGGGGAAGTGCTGGGTGGCGAACCGGATTACGAATCGTTGGAGCAGGCCACCGAATTCATGGGGCTGCTGATGGGGTTTTACAACCAGGTCGCGACCGACCTGCTCGCTCCGCCGCTCCAACTGATACTCAAGCCGCTCGCCGGCAGCGACTCGCGCGCCGATTACCAAGCCTGGTGCGAGGGCTACATCCTGGGCTGGGGACTCTCCACCGAGGAATGGCTGCGGCCCGGCAACGAAGCCCTGAAAAAGCTCACCTTCCCGATTCTCTACCTGTCCGGCGCCTTCAAGGAAGAAGCCGAACGCAGCGGCCGGGAATACGTCGAAGAAGAGGAAGACCGCAAGGTCTGGCAGGATTGCGTGGGAATATTGCCCCAAGCGGTAGTGGGAATTTTCAATTTCTGGCTGGCCCGGCGGAAATCCACGCCGATCCGCCGCGAAATCACGAAAGTCGGGCGCAACGACCTGTGCCCGTGCGGCAGCGGCAAGAAATACAAGCAGTGCTGCGGCTCGCCGCAACGCCTGCACTAATGCGTCCGCCGGCCACGCCGGATTACCTGACCGGTTACCCGCCGGCGCTCACCGAGCAGGTTCGGCAACTCATCGCCCAAGGCCAACTGGCCACGCTACTGCTGAAAAAATACCCGCAAGCCCACGCCGTGCGCACCGACAAGGCGCTCTACGACTACGTACAGGAACTCAAGAACGCCTACCTGCGCAACGCCGGGCAACTCAGCAAGGTAGGCTTCGACGGCAAGCTCCACGTCATCCACAACGCGCTGGGCACCCATACCAACATTTCACGGGTACAGGGCGGCAAGCTCAAGGCCAAGCGCGAGATCCGCATCGCAGCGGTATTCAAGGAAATGCCGGCGGAATTCCTGCGCATGATCGTGGTGCATGAACTGGCCCACACCAAGGAACGCCGGCACGACAAGGCTTTCTACCAGTTGTGCCGACACATGGAACCCGCATATCACCAACTGGAATTCGATCTGCGCGCCTATCTCTGCCACCTCGACACCACCGGGCAGGCGCTGTGGGCGGCGAGGGTAGACCCACGGTAGGAGGGGGTTCACCCCCGAAGCGGTATACGCCGAAGAGACAAGGCTGTCGCGGGCAAGCCTCGCTCCTACGGAGAAACACCCCTCATTTTCCCCCTTGGAGTGCCGGCAAGATGCCGATACTCCACATCACCCCGCCAGCACCCGCACCTTCACCGACTTGCCCTTCACCTTACCCTCCGACAGGCGGCGCACCGCTTCACGGGCGATGTTGCGGGTAATCGCGACGTAGGTGGTCTGGTCGGTCACGGTGATCTTGCCGACCTGCTCGCGAGTCAGCCCTGCTTCGCCGGTAAGCGCGCCCAGCACGTCGCCGGGGCGGATCTTGTCCTTGCGCCCGCCGAGGATTTGCAAGGTCACCATCGGCGGCACCAGCGCCGCTTGATTACCGCTTTGCAGCGCGCCGAGGCCGTGCCATTCCGGTTCGCTGCCCATGATCTGGGCAATCGCCGCAACCCGGCGCATGTCGGACGGGCTGCACAGGGAGAACGCCCAGCCTTCCTCGTCGGCGCGACCGGTACGGCCGATGCGGTGGATATGCACTTCCGGTTCCTGGGTCACATCGACGTTGATAACCGCTTCGAGTTGCTCGATATCCAGACCGCGCGCCGCCACGTCGGTCGCCACCAGCACCGAGCAACTGCGATTGGCGAACTGGATCAACACCTGATCGCGTTCGCGCTGTTCCAAGTCGCCGTTCAAGGTCAGCGCCTGGAAGCCCTGGGCGCGCAGTACGTCCAGCAAATCGCGGCACTGCTGCTTGGTATTGCAGAAAGCCAGGGTGCTCACCGGGCGGTAATGCTTGAGCAGGATGGCGACCGCCTGCAAGCGCTCCTCGTGTTTCACCTCGTAGAAACGCTGGCGTATCTTGGCGCTATCGTGGCGCTCCAGCAGCTTCACCTCCTGCGGCTTGCGCAGGAACTGGCGTGCCAGCCGCACAATGGCATCGGGGTAGGTTGCCGAGAACAGCAGGGTCTGACGCTCCTTGGGGCATTGCTTGGCAATGAAAACGATGTCGTCGTGGAAACCCATGTCGAGCATCCGGTCAGCCTCGTCGAGCACCAGGGTGTTGAGTCCCTCCAGGTTGAGGCTGCCGCGCTCCAGGTGATCCATGATGCGTCCCGGCGTGCCGACCACTACATGCGCCCCGTGTTCCAGGCTGGCGCGCTGGGGGCGCATGGTGGTGCCGCCGACCAGCGAAATGATCTTGATGTTGTCCTGAAAACGCGCCAGGCGGCGCATTTCCTGAGTCACCTGCTCGGCCAATTCGCGGGTCGGGCACAGCACCATCGCCTGCACCCCGAAATGGCGAGGATTGAGGCGGGTCAGCAGGGGCAAACCAAATGCCGCGGTCTTGCCGCTGCCGGTCTTGGCCTGGGCGATCAGGTCCTGACCGGCCAGCGCAATCGGCAGACTGGCCGCCTGAATCGGCGTCATGGTCAGGTAGCCGAGCTGCTCCAGGTTCGCCTTCATGGCGGGCGACAGCGGCAGTTCGTTGAAGGAACGTCCGGCAGCATCGGCTGCGGACGGGGAAGCGGGGGTAGGGGTGTCGGTATCGGTCATGCGTAATTATCCGCGACTGGGGCGGGAAGTGGCTATAAAAATTTCAGGAGAGGGGAAAAGTCCCCGCCCCCAGTCCCGGCGAGGTGATCGCCATCCTTGCCACTCCCGGCTTTGTCGAAGTTCAACAACGCAACTCACACATCCTGAGTGAGAAAAACAACCAATTTCCAGTTACTGGATTTGTCCGAACCGACGAGCCAAACACCAACCATAAACCAAGCGTCAGTTGGGTCGTATTTGCTCCTGCTATTTCCCCAACAAAAAAACGGCGGCAACCCTTCCAGGTTGCCGCCGTTTTTCATTTCAAACCGAACCGGCTTACTTCGCTGCGCTGATCTTTTCGAACTTGGCCTTGAGCTGGTCCTTGCTTTCTTCGTTCTTCGGGTCGGTGATGATGCAATCGACCGGGCACACGGAGACGCATTGCGGTTCGTCGTAGTGGCCGACGCACTCGGTACACAGGGCGGGGTCGATCACGTAGATTTCGTCGCCTTGGGTAATCGCGCCGTTAGGGCACTCGGGTTCGCATACGTCGCAGTTGATGCATTCGTCGGTAATCATCAGGGCCATGATAGTTTCCTCTAGGTTAAGTTAAGACAAAATCCGTTTCATCATGCGGGCTTTGATCTGGGGGTGCACGAACTGGCTGACATCCCCGCCCAACAGTGCGATTTCGCGCACCATGCTGGCCGAGATGAACATGTACTGTTCCGAGGGGGTGAGAAACACTGTTTCAACCTCGGAATACAGGCTGCGGTTCATCCCCGCCAACTGAAATTCATATTCAAAATCCGATACCGCGCGCAAGCCGCGCAGTACCACCCGCGCGTCGTTTTCGCGCAGGAAATTCATCAACAAGCCTTCAAAGCCGACGACCCTGACGCTGGGCAGGTCGGCCAGCACCATGGCCGCCATTTCGACCCGCTCCTCGATCGGGAAGTAGGGCTGCTTGCCGGGGCTGCCGGCCACCGCGACGATCACTTCGTCGAAGAGGCGCACGGCGCGCCTTACCAAATCTTCATGCCCGCGCGTCATGGGGTCGAAGGTACCGGGATATATCGCTTTGAGCGTCATGCCGTTTCTCCTTCCCGCGCGAGTAGGTAATAAAACACGTTGCCGGCGCGGCCTTCGCGCCGGATTTGCCATTCCGGCCCCGGTTCCAGTGGTTTTTCGCTTTCCGCGTAAACCAGGCCGTCCGGGTTGAGGCGAGCTTCGAGAAACGGAAATAATAGCGTCAAAACATCTTTATGGAAAGGTGGGTCGAGGAATATCACGTCGAAGCGCCGGGTTTCACGGGGCAGGAAATGAAGGGCATCGGCGTTGACGATTTCCAGGTTGCGCGCGCCGAGCTTGGCGGCGTTTTCCTGGAGGGTGCGCTGGATGCCGCGTTCGCGTTCGACCATCACGACTTTCGCGGCGCCGCGCGACAGGGCTTCGAATCCCAGCGCACCGCTGCCGGCGAAGAGGTCGAGGCAGGTTTTGCCGTCGAGGGTCTGGCCCAGCCAGTTGAACAGAGTTTCGCGCACCCGGTCTGAGGTCGGGCGCAGGCCTTCCACGACTGGAAAGGTGATCCAGCGGCGGCGCCATTCGCCGCCGATGATGCGGACCTTATTTTGCTGGGCCATCGGCGGCGACCAGCACCGTCACCATGGCGTCGGGATCGACGCGCCTGGCGAAAGCGGCCTTGATGTCGGCGACGCTGACTTTTTCCACCTTGGCGGAAAAGTCGTCGAGATAGCTGAGCGGCAGGCCGTAAAAGCCGATGGCAACCAGGTAGTCGAGGATTTTCCGGTTGCTGTCGATGCGCAACGGGAAGCCACCGATGATGTTGTTCTTGGCTTGCTTGAGTTCGGCTTCGCTGGGGCCTTCGGCGACGTAGCGCCGCACCGTGTCGCGCACCACGGCGAGAGCCTGGTCGGCTTGGTCGCGCTTGGTTTGCAGGCCGATCTGGAAGGGGCCTTCCTGTTTCATCGGCATGAAGTAGCTGTAGGCGCTGTAGGCCAGGCCGCGCTTCTGGCGGACTTCGTCGATGAGGCGCGAGTCGAAGCCGCCGCCGCCGAGGACGTAGTTGCCGACATACAGCGCGAAGTAATCCGGGTCGTCGCGCTTGATGCCGGGAATACCCATCAGGATGTGGGCCTGGGTGGCGGGATGGGCGATGCGCCGGGTTTCCGCCTTGATCTTGAGCGCCACCGGAGGCAACGGCTGGGCGGCGTTGCCGCGCGGCAGCTTGGCGGTGAGCTGGGTGACGATGGCGCGCGCCTGTTCCGCGGTGACGTCGCCCATGATCGCCACCTGGGCATTATCGGCGCGGTAATGGTCTCGATAGAAATCCTGCAGATCCTGGCGGGTCAGGGCGCTGACCGTCGCTACCTCGCCGCTGGATTGCAGTCCGTAAGGGTGCTTGCCGTAGAGCAGCGCCATGAAGGTCTTGGCGGCGATGTGGTCGGGCTGGGTTTCGGCCTCCTTGATGCCGGCGATGGTGCGGGCCTTCTCGCGCTGGATCACGCTTTCCGGGAATTCCGGCTGCTGGATTATCCGCGCCATGACGTCGAGCGCCTGGTCGCGCTCGCGGGCGCTGCTGAGGGTGCGCAGGCCCACTCCGGCGCGGTCGGCATCGAAGCCGCCGCTGAGTTGTGCGCCGACGTCGGCCATGCGCTTGGAGATTTCCTCTTCGTTCAGGCCGCCCGCGCCGCGCGCCAGCATGTGATGAGCGAGTGCGGCGCGCCCGGCTTTGTCCGCCGGGTCGCGGCTGTAGCCGGCGCTGAAATCGACGCTGATGTCGAGCAGCGGCAGGTCGTGGTTTTCCACGAAATACACGCGCACCCCGTTATCCATGCGCCAGAACTGGATTTTCGGGGCGGCGAGGGCGAGGCCGGTTTGCACCAGCAGGAATACGGCGAGAACGAGCTTAATTGGCATGATGCAACCCCTTCGGCGCTTGGGCCGGTTTGACGTTATCCAGCGGTTGGGGATCGAGTTCGGCCACCGTGAGGTGGTCGTCGATCAGGTATTTGCGCGCCACTTCGCGCACTTGCTCCGCCGTCACGGCCTTGAGTTTGTCGAGCATGGTGTCGAGCGATTGGTAGGACATCCCGGCGGTTTCCACCTCGCCGATCAACATCGCCTGGTAGAACATCGAGTCGCGTTGATAGACGTGGTTCGCCACGGTTTGCGCCTTGACGCGCTGCAGTTCCTCTTCCGTCACGCCGGCGTTCTTGATCTTGTCGATCTCGACGCGCAGCGCGGCTTCCAGGTCGGCGACGCTCTTGCCTTCCGAGGGCGTGCCGTCGAGCAGGAACATGCTGGGGCCGCGCGCGATCAGGTCGTAGCCCGCGCCCACCGCGCTCGCCACCTGCTGTTCCTGGATCAGCGACTTGTTGAGGCGTGCCGAGGCGTGGCCGTCGAGAATGGCGGCCAACACTTCGAGGGCGTAGGGTTCCCAGTCCTGCGCGGGGTTTTTCAGGGCGGGCGCGTGGTAGCCCATCAACAAATAGGGGAATTGCGCCGGAGCCTTCACGGTAAGGCGCTTGATGCCGTGCTGCTCGGCCTCCACCGGCACCTTGCGGGGCGGCAGGGGCTGGGCAGGGATTTTTCCGTAGTATTCCTGGGCCAGCTTGAGCACCGCCTGCGGATCGACGTCGCCGACCACCACCAGGGTGGCGTTGTTCGGCGTGTACCAACTGCGGTACCAGTTGCGCGCGTCTGCGGCGGTCATATTTTCCAGGTCGTTCATCCAGCCGATCACCGGGTGATGGTAGGGATGGGACTGGAAGGCGACCCCGCGCAATTGCTCGTAGACCAGCGCCTGCGGCTTGTCGTCGGTACGCCAACGGCGCTCTTCCATCACCACCTTGATCTCCTTGGAGAACTCCTCGTCGCTAATGACCAGGTTGTGCATCCGGTCGGCCTCCAGGCGGAACGACACGGGCAGGCGGGAAGCTTGCAATTGCTGGAAATAGGCGGTGTGGTCGCTGCTCGTGAAAGCGTTTTCCTTGCCCCCTGCGGCGGCGATGATCTTGGAAAACTGGCCGGTGGGCACGTCCTTGGTGCCCTTGAACATCATGTGTTCGAGCAGGTGGGCGACGCCGGTGGTGCCGCTCACCTCGTCCATGCTGCCGGCCTTGTACCATACCTGCGAGACAACCACCGGGGCGCGGTGGTCTTCCTTGACGATCAGCTTCATGCCGTTGTCGAGCTTGAATTCAGTGGGGTTGGCGGCTGCTGCGAAAGGCAGCAGCCACGCCAGACAACCGGCGGTAATCAGTAAGTTGCGCACAAAACCTCCTAATCGCCTAAAATGGCGGGGTTCAAAATTATAGCGTACCGTCTGACCAAACCCACCCATGTTTAGTTTCTTCAAAAAATCCGCCAAGGAAGACGCTCCGCCCGAGGAACTCCGTGTTGAGGGAAATTCCGCCGGAGAAAAAGCCGTCGAGGAAAAGCCCCTCAGTTGGGGCGAACGGCTGCGCCAGGGGCTTGCCAAGACCCGCGAAAACCTCAACAGCAAACTGTCCGGCCTGTTCGGCGGCGGCAAGATCGACGAGGAACTTTACGAAGAACTGGAAACTGTTCTGCTTACCGCTGACGTGGGCGTCAGCGCCACCCAGGCGCTGCTCGACGATCTGCGCAACCGGGTGCGCCGCCAGGGTCTGACCGAGGCCTCGCAAATGCAGGAAGCCTTGCACGACGCACTGGTCGACATGATAGCCGTGCTGGAAAAGCCCCTCGACATCGGCACCCACAAGCCGTTTGTGATCATGCTGGCGGGCGTCAACGGCGCCGGCAAGACCACCACCATCGGCAAGCTCGCCAAGCATTTCCAGGAACAGGGCAAATCGGTGCTGCTCGCCGCCGGCGACACCTTTCGCGCCGCCGCCCGCGAGCAATTGCAGACCTGGGGCGAGCGCAACAACGTCACGGTGATCAGCCAGGAAGGCAACGATGCCGCGGCGGTGATCTACGACGCCATCCAGGCCGCCCACGCGCGCGGCATCGACATCGTGCTGGCGGATACCGCCGGGCGCCTGCCGACCCAGTTGCACCTCATGGAAGAGCTGAAGAAGATCAAACGGGTGATTGCCAAGGCGGAAGCCAGCGCCCCCCACGAAGTACTGCTGGTGCTCGACGCCAATACCGGGCAAAACGCCCTGGCACAGGTCAAGGCCTTCGACGGCGCGCTGGGTTTGACCGGGCTGGTGCTCTCCAAGCTCGACGGCACCGCCAAGGGCGGGGTGATCGCCGCCATCGCCAAGACCCAGCCGGTGCCGGTGCGCTTCATCGGGGTCGGCGAACGCATCGACGACCTGCGCCCCTTCGTCGCGAAGGAATTCGCCGACGCGATGTTTAAATGATCGCGTTTAGCCAGGTCAGCAAGCGCTATCCCGGTGGTTACGAGGCGCTGCGCGACCTGACCTTTTCCATCGAGCCGGGCGAAATGGTGTGCGTCACCGGACATTCCGGGGCGGGCAAAAGCACCCTGCTGAAGCTCGTCGCCGCCATCGAGACGCCCAGCAACGGCAGCGTGGTGGTGAACGGCCAGAACATCGGGCAGATCCGGCGTAGCGCGATTCCCTTCCTGCGCCGCAACATCGGCTTGATCTTTCAGGATCACAAGCTGCTCTACAACCGCACCGCTTATGAAAACGTCCTGCTGCCGCTGCACATTGCCGGCTTCGACCCGGCGGAATCGGCCAAGCGGGTGCGCGCCGCGCTCGACAAGGTGGGCCTGCTCGACCGCGAGAAATCCTTCCCGGTAGCGCTTTCCGGCGGCGAGCAGCAACGCCTGTGCATCGCCCGCGCTATCGTCAACCGCCCGTCCATCCTGCTTGCCGACGAACCGACCGGCAACCTCGACGCCAATTACGCCCACGACATTCTGGAAATGTTCAAATCCTTCAACCAGGTCGGCGTCACCATCGTGATCGCCACCCCCGACCCGCAGACCGCGCGCGACCTGAACGCCCGCCTGCTGACCCTCGACCACGGGAAGCTGGCATCATGAGCGTCTGGCTGATCCAGCATCGGGCCGCGCTGGCCGGCGTCTTGCGGCACTTCGCCCGCACCCCCTTTGCCAGCCTGTTGACGGCCCTGGTGATCGGCGTGGCGCTCAGCCTGCCCGCCGGACTGTACTCCTTGCTCGTCAACATTCAGGGACTGGCCAACCACGCCCAGGGCGAGCCGCTAATCACCGTGGTGCTGACCGCCACGGCCAACGCCGAGGCCATCAACGACCTGCAAGCCAAATTGAGAAAGCGCGAGGACATCGCCGAATTTACCTTTATCCCGCGCGATCAGGCCTTGCAGGAACTCAACCGCAGCGCCGGGGTGGGCGACGTCACCGCCGGTCTGGATAAAAACCCGCTCCCCGACGTCATCACGGTTCGCCCCGCTTCCACCGACGCACCCGCGATCACCAAACTCGGCGAGGAGTTGCGCAAGTTACCCAAAGTGGAAACGGTGCTGCTCGACGAAGCCTGGGTGAAACGCCTCCATGCCATGCTGCAACTGGGACGCGAAGGGGTTACCCTGCTCGCGGTATTGCTGGGGTTCGCACTGGTGGTGATTATCGGCAATACCATTCGCCTGCAAATCCTCTCGCAGCGCGAGGAAATCGAGGTCAGCAGCCTGATCGGCGCCACCGACGCCTTCGTGCGCCGGCCTTTCCTCTACCACGGCGCCATCCAGGGCGGCGCCGGCGGTGCGATTGCCTGGCTGGTGGTAGCCGGCGCTTTCCGCCTGCTCAACGACGCCATCACCCGTCTGGCAGCGCTGTACGACCTGAATTTCCAGCTCGCCCTTCCCGCAACGCCCGACATCCTCGCCCTGCTGCTGTTCGCTACCGTGCTGGGGTGGATGGGCGCCTATCTGGCGGTCGGCCGTCACCTTCGCGAGATTTTCTCGTAGGCCGCGCTAACATGGCGCGCAGCCCTGCCGCTTGCCCATAGGGGGCAAGCGAACCTACGCCATTTCGGAAAAGAACGATTATCTGCGCGTGAAATCAATCATGATGCCGCCCGGCTCGCGCTGCACATAGGCGATGTTGATGCCGTCGCCATAGCGATCCTGCAGTTGGGCGAGCAGCGGCAGGGGGTCGTGGTCGTTGACGAAACGCATGGTCTCGCCGGGATGGAGCGAATCGAGCGCGCCGAAAATCGCGGCATGGCGGAAACGCTTGGCAACGCCACGCGCATCGAAGGGGTAGAGCATATCGGCGGAAATGATGTTGGCGCAGGAATGGGACATGTAAAACTCCTTAAAGTGGATTGTAAAATATACCTTACCATTTTAATCTGTTATTAAGGCGCAAATCAACACATTAGGAGCCTGTCGGACTTGAAGAATCGAAGCGCATCGGGGTTCGCAGGCAAGCCGCGTAGCGGCTGCTCGCAAAATTCGGCTGGGCGAGGACAGACAAATTTGCAGCCGATTTCCTTTAAGTCCGACAGGACTCCTAGGATTGGATTTGGCGGTGCTTGCCGCCGTATAATCCACCATCCTTCCCGCAACTGGCCCAACCATGCTTTCCCGCACCCCCGAACCCGATTTGATGGACGATGCGGCACAGGCGCAAGCCTATGCCGACGCCGATTTCAGCGCGCCGCACGACGCCTTCGTCGGGCATTTCCGCCGTCTTTTCCCGGCCTTCGCAACCGGCCGCGTGCTCGACCTGGGCTGCGGCCCGGCGGATATCACCCTGCGTTTCGCGCGGGCATTGCCGCAGGCCTCTTTCGTGGGCATCGACGGCGCGCCGGCGATGCTGGAACTGGGGCGGCAGGCCGCCATCCGCAACGGCCTGGATGACCGGATCGCCCTCGAACAACATTACCTGCCCGACCCCGATCTGCCCAGCCAGGCCTGGGACGCCGTGGTCAGCAACAGCCTGCTCCATCACCTCAATGACCCCTCCGTGTTGTGGGACACCGTCGCCCAAGTGGCCAAGCCCGGTGCGCCGCTGGCGGTGATGGACCTGTTGCGCCCGGCTTCGCTCGACGAGGCCGCGGAGTTGACCACGCGCTATGCCGACGACGCACCGGAAGTGCTGCGCCGCGATTTTTACAATTCCCTGCTGGCCGCCTATCGTCCCGACGAAGTGCGGGCGCAGCTGGCTAGCGCCGGCCTCGCCCATCTCAACATCGCGGCAGTGAGCGACCGGCATTTACTGATATGGGGAACCCGCTGAAATGTTTGCCAATCCCTCTTCCGCCGAACTGTGCGAACTCTTGGGGCGCATCAAGACCATCGCCGTGGTGGGCCTCTCGCCCAAGCCAGACCGCCCCAGCTACGTGGTGGCACGGGCCATGCAGGGCTACGGCTACCGCATCGTGCCGGTACGCCCGGCGACCGCAGAAGTGCTGGGTGAAAAATGTTACGCAAAGCTTTCCGACGTGCCGGACCGAATCGACCTGGTCGATGCCTTCCGCGCCGCCGAGCATCTCGATGCGCTGGTCGATGAATGTATCGCCCTGGGCATCCCCGCCATCTGGATCCAGGAAGGCATCGTCAACGAGGCTGCGGCGCAACGCGCCCGCGACGCCGGCCTGACGGTGGTGATGGATCGCTGTATTTACAAGGATTATGTGGCGTTGTGCGGTTAAATTCAGACGCACAAGATACTATCATTTGATACTATAATCGGACCATGAACAGCAAACACCGGAAAACCTTGTAAGCAATTTTTGTCGATCCGCCGTTGTCCAATATTTTTTGGAAAGACATCGAAGTCATGTTGGAAAGTTTAGGCGCAAGGGAATCCGAAGGAGCGGGTTCGAGGGTGCGTTTTCTGCTGAATGGGGTGCCGGGTGTATTTCATCGTCCCCATCCTCAGAAGGAAACCAACAAGGGCGCAGTCGAATCCGTGCGCAAATTCTTGAAGGATGCGGGGGTCGAGCCATGATGAGTTACATGGGTTATTTTGGGGCGGTCAAATTTGATGATGAGGCCGGAATTTTTCATGGGGACGTGCTCCTGGCGAAAGGGGCTGTCACCTTTCAGGGAAAATCCGTGGATGAGCTTAAACAGGCTTTCCAGGATTCGGTGGACGACTATCTGAATTTTTGCAAGGAATCGGAAATTGAGCCGGAAAAACCCTTTTCCGGCAAACTGGTGTTGCGCATGAAACCCGAATTGCACCGCGCCCTGGCGGTTGCCGCACGTCATGAAAACAAGAGTTTGAATACCCTGATTACCGAGCGTCTGGCTGAGGATTTCGGCATAGCTGTCTGACCCCTTCTTTACCCTTATTCGTGAAAGACTTTTGATGCGCTTGAAATTCACCAAAATGCACGGCCTCGGCAACGATTTCGTGGTGTTCGACGCGATTTCGCAACTTGTCGAGTTGACGTCCGCCCAGTTCCGCTTCATCGCCGACCGCCATTTCGGGGTGGGTTGCGACCAGATCCTGCTGGCGGAAAAGCCCAGCCGCACCGATGTGGATTTCCGTTACCGGATTTTTAACGCCGACGGCGGCGAGGTGGAGCAATGCGGCAACGGCGCGCGCTGCTTCGTGCGCTTCGTCCATGAGAAAGGGCTAACCGCCAAGCGCGAGATTCGCGTCGAGACCGCTTCCGGGATCATCGTGCCGCGTCTCGAAGCCAACGGCGAAGTGACGGTCAACATGGGCGCGCCGCGTTTCGAGCCGGCGGATATTCCCTTCGTCGCGACGCAGCGCGCCGTCACTTATCCGCTGGAACTGGCCGGCACGACTCTGGAAATCAGCGCGGTATCGATGGGCAATCCCCACGCGGTGACGCTGGTCGAGGATGCCGATGCCTATCCGGTTGGCGCAGTCGGCCCGCAGGTGGAAACCCACCCGCGCTTCCCGATGCGCGTCAACGCCGGTTTCATGCAGGTGCTGGATCGTCATGCCATCCAGCTGCGCGTTTTCGAGCGCGGTTCCGGCGAAACCCTGGCGTGCGGCACCGGCGCTTGTGCGGCGGCGGTGGCCGGGCTGGCGCGCGGCCTGCTCGACAGCCCGGTACGGGTGGTCACCCGCGGCGGCGAACTCTCCATCGCCTGGGCCGGCGAGGGCCAGCCGGTGCTGATGACCGGCCCCGCCACCACGGTTTTCGAAGGCGAGTTGGAAGTTCCGGTAAAATAGCTTTTTTCATCTGGTTTCCGAGGACTTGAAATGACCGCACCGTTCGTCGCCGTTCTGATGGGTTCCGACTCCGACCTGCCCGTGATGCAGGCCACGCTCGATACCCTCACCAGCCTGGGAGTTTCCTGGGAAGTGAAAATCACCTCCGCCCACCGTACTCCGGCGAATACCATGGAATTCGTGAAATCCGCCGAAGAGCGCGGCTGCAAAGTGTTCGTCGCCGCAGCGGGATTGGCCGCCCATCTGGCAGGCGCGGTAGCTGCCCACACCACCTGCCCGGTGATCGGCGTGCCGATGGACGGCGGCCCGCTCAACGGTTTCGACGCGCTGCTTTCCACCGTGCAGATGCCCGGGGGAATTCCCGTAGCCTGCGTCGCCATCGGCAAGGCCGGGGCGAAGAACGCCGCCTATCTGGCCGCGCAGATCCTCGCCCTGGGCGATCCCGCCTTGGCGCAAAAGCTCAAGGACGAGCGCGCCGTCAATACCGCGCAGATTCTCGCCAAGGATCAGGCTCTACAGGACAAGCTGAAAGGCTGAGTCCTGAACCGGGAGAACACGCTTTGGGACATCCCGCTCTCCCGCTTTCATCCTTCTTCCAGCAGCGCCTGCGCGCCCATTTCCGGCGCGGCGGGCTGATCGCTTATGCCACCGAATCGTGTTTCGGGCTGGGCTGCGACCCCGCCAATCCCGGCGCCGTGCGGCGTCTCCTGCGCCTCAAGGGGCGTCCGCAGGACAAAGGGTTGATCCTGATTGCCGCTACCCTGCAGCAATTGCGCGGCTACATTGCCCCGCTCAGCGAACTCCAACAGCGCCAGGTCTGCGCAACTTGGCCCGGTCCGCACACCTGGCTGGTGGCGGCAGGAAAAAAAACCGGGCGCCGGCTGCGCGGCGAACATCCGACCCTAGCGGTGCGCGTCACGGCCCATCCCGGCGCGGCGGCGTTGTGCCGGGTACTCGGTTCGCCGCTGGTATCGACCAGCGCCAACCGGGCCGGACATGTTTCCCTCAAGACCGCCGCGGCATGCCGGAAAGCCTTTGGGCGTAAGGTGCTGGTGGTGCCGGGGCGCATCGGCCGAGAAAAAAAGCCCTCGACCATCCATGACTTGGCAAGCGGCCGGATCATCCGCGATTAAACCAACAAAAAACTATTGAGGAGGAGAACCATGCAGATTTTCCGTACCAAACCGATCACCCCCAACGAGTTCAGCGATACCGGCCTGAAAAAGTGCCTGACTGCGGTCGACCTGACCTTGCTGGGGATCGGGGCGATTATCGGTACCGGGATTTTCGTGCTGACCGGCATCGCCGCCGCCCATCAATCCGGCCCGGCGGTAGTGTTGTCCTTCGTAATTTCGGGCGTTGCCTGCGCCTTCGCCGCGCTGGCCTACGCGGAACTCGCCGCTGCCATCGGCGGTTGCGGCAGCGCCTATGGCTACAGTTATGCGGCGTTCGGCGAGATAGTCGCCTGGCTCATCGGCTGGATATTGCTGCTGGAATACAGCATCGCGGTGTCGGCGGTCGCCAACGGCTGGTCGGGCTATTTCAACAACGCGCTCTCGGCAATGGGCATGGGGCTGCCGGAAGCGCTCACCAAGGCGCCCGAACTGGGCGGCATCATCAACCTGCCCGCCAGCGCGGTCATCCTGACGCTGATGGGGCTGTTGATCGTCGGCGTGAAGCAAAGCTCCCAACTCAATACCGCGATGGTGGGCGTCAAGCTCATCACGATCCTAGTCTTCATCGGTATCGCCGGCTTCAACGTCCATCCCGAAAATTGGCAACCGTTCATGCCCTACGGGTGGTTCCACACCTTGCCGGACGGCAAGACCGTAGGAGTGCTGGCGGGCGCATCGCTGGTGTTTTTCGCCTACGTGGGTTTCGACGCCGTATCCACGGCGGTCGAAGAAGCCAAGAACCCCCAGCGCGACGTGCCGATCGGCATCATTGCCTCACTGGCTTTCTGTACCGTGGTGTATATCGTGGTGTCGGGATTGCTGACCGGCGTGGTGCCCTACACCGAACTGGGCGTTTCCTCCCCGGTCGCCCACGCTCTGCAACTGATGGGCTATCACTGGGCCTCCGCGCTGGTTTCCACCGGAGTTATCGCCGGGCTGACCACGGTGATGCTGGTACTGTATTACGGGCTGACCCGGATCATCTTCGCCATGTCGCGGGACGGGCTGATGTCGCCGTTTTTTTCCAAGGTCCATCCGAAAACCCAGACCCCGGTGCGCGTGATCGTGCTGTGCGGCATCATCATGGCGGCAGTGGCCGGCCTGTTCCCCCTGGGTGCCTTGGCGGAACTGGTGAATATCGGCACGTTGGCCGCCTTTGTGCTGGTATGTCTGGGGGTCATCATCCTGCGCGTCCGTCACCCCAACTTGCACCGTCCCTTCAAGAATCCGCTCAATCCGGTGTTTCCGCTGCTTGGCGCTTTCTCCTGTTCGGCGCTGATGGCTTTCCTGCCCAGCACCACCTGGCTGCGTTTTCTGGTGTGGCTATTGATCGGCGTGATCGTCTATTTCACCTATTCGATTCGCCATAGCAATCTCGCCGCCCGCAAATAAAAAAAGGCGCCTTGCGGGCGCCTTGCCGAGTCGGCTCCGGCACTAATTTTACGGTTTTGCCGCCCAGGCTGCGCAGTACGCCTTGGGAGAAATTTCCGTGTCGCCCGGGAATATCTTGCAGGTGCCGAGATCCTTGGGGGTCTTGCCCGGAACGAATTGGACACAATTTGCGCAATCCTTGTCGCCGTTCGGCGTGTCCTGGTATTTCATCGAGGTACGCATCCCTGCGTTGGTGGCGGCAATGGCATTGCCGCTCAGGACGGCGACCGGGATCATGGCAAGGGCGGCACCACCCATTTTGAGAAACTGGCGGCGAGCTGGTTTGAGGTTGTCTTTCACAATCGATTTCCTTTTCGCTATGCGGTTGATGATCCCTTGCGGGACTGCGTTGTTGCCCGCCGCCGTTAAGGTCGGTAAGCAGTCCGTAATTATGAGCTTTTCCGCGTTGCGCGAATAGCCATCAAGCGTCGGAAAAGTGGTGAAGCGCCGCTAATCAGAAATAAAAAAGCCGGCACTAGGCCGGCTATTTTCTTCACGAGGAAGATTACTTGAGGGAGAGCACCCAAGCGACGATCTTCTTGATGTCTTCGTCTTTGGTAGCAGCATTGCCGCCCTTGGGAGGCATCGGCACCTGACCCCACACGCCCGTACCGCCGGCGATCACTTTCTTGGTCAGATTGTCCAGAGCCTTGGCATCGCCGGCATACTTCTTGGCGACGTCTTTGTAGGCCGGACCAACGACCTTGGCAGCCACCTGATGGCAAGCCATGCAACCACTCTTCTGTGCCAGCGCGGTTTCGTCCGCAGCTACGGCAGAACCTGCAACCATGAGACCCGCAGCGGCAACCACACCCATCCAACGTGCTTTCATCAAACGCTCCTTCATTAAGTCATACACAAAAAGTGCTATCTTATCCAAGTTTGCCGGCTTTGAAAACCTGATGAAGTTCTTCGGGTTTTGCAATCGGCGGCAGGCAATTAACGCCCTGGCACAGCCAAGCGTTGACTGTCGCGCTTTCCGGCTTGTTCAGCCCCCCCGGCAGCGGGCCGCTGCCATTGGGCAGGGTTATGCACAATACGGACGGCTCGGCCATTTTCTCTACTGCCGCCCGCCACACCGGCAGGTCATCCACCGGGCCGCGCAAAACCAGGATGGCGGGCGGGGTCAGGTATTCCTCCAGATTGCTCAGGAAGGTGGTGTAGCTGGCCGAATGTTCGGCGATTTCCGGATAGAACAACCGTAAGGCGCGTTCCGCGGCGACGAGATAACGGGATACCCCTAGCAGATGGCCAAGCTGCTGCAAGGCGCGCGCCGCCACCGCGTTGCCCGCCGGCAGGGCGGAATCGGCACCGGGCTTGGGTCGGGAGATCAGGGTTTCATGGCGATGGGCGGTGAAATAGAACCCGCCTTTCTCGTGGTCCTCGAATTCGTCGAGCAGGGCATCAGCCAGGGTACATGCAAAAAACAGGTCGGTGCGGCGGAACTCGGCCTGGAGTTGGGCGAGCAAGGCATCCAGCAAAAAGGCGTAATCGTCCAGGTAGCCATTCAGGTGCGTCTGACCGTCCGTGTGGCTGGCATGGAGAACGCCGTCCCGCCACATCGTAGCGCGCAGAAAATCGACGGTTCCGCGCGCCAATGCCACCCATTCCGGCTTGCCGAAAATCCGCCCGGCATTGGCCAGCGCCTTCGCCGTGAGGGCATTCCAGGCGGTCAACTGCTTGTCGTCGCGGCTGGGGCGGATCCGTTTGGTGCGGGCCGCGAGCAATTTTGCCTTGGCACTGTCGAGGCGCCGGCGGGCGATTTCCGGAGCGATGCCGAGGCTTTCCGCGACCTTTTCCAGGGGCGTGAAGACATGCAGATGCCAATGCTTGCCCTCGAAATTGGCGGGCCGGTCGAGGCCGAAATGGGGGGCGCACAGGGCATATTCTTCCGGGGTCAGCAAAAGGGCTACCTGATGCGGCGTCCAAACATAGAATTTTCCTTCCACATGTTCCGAATCGGCGTCCAGCGCCGAATAGAATCCGCCCCCGGGAGCAAACATTTCGCGTTGCAGCCATGCCACCAGGGCTTCGGCGGCACGGCGCAACGGCTCGGCGCCGCTGGACTGCCAGCCCAGCGCTAGTACGTCGAGGAGCTGGGCGTTGTCGTAGAGCATTTTTTCGAAATGGGGAATCATCCACTGCTTGTCCACGCTGTAGCGGAAAAAACCGCCGCCGAGCTGGTCGGCAATCCCCCCGTCGCACAGCCTTTTCAGGGTAAACAGCGCGATTGCCAGGGCTTGTTCGTCGCTCGAAGCGGCAAAGCGGCGCAGGCAAAATGTCAAATCGGCGGGTTTGGGAAATTTGGGGGCGTCACCGAAGCCGCCATCCACTGGGTCGAACGCCTGTTCCAGGGTACGCAGGGCGACCCGTAGCGGACGCTCGTCGAGAACCTTGGCGCCGCCGCGCGGCTGACTATCGACCAGCATGGCGCGCAGGGAATCATTCTGCTTGCGGATTTCCGAGCCGCTGCGCTGAAATGCGGTGGCGAGTTGATCCAGCAGGTCGCCAAATGCCGGCAGCCCGTAATGGGCGCTCTTCGGGAAATAGGTGCCGCCGAAAAAGGGGGTCTGGTCAGGGCTGAGAAACATGGTCAACGGCCAGCCGCCGGGGCGTCCGGTCAACATGGCGTGGGCGCTCTGGTAGATTTGGTCGAGGTCGGGGCGCTCTTCGCGATCCACCTTGACGTTGATGAACAGTTCGTTCATGCGCGCCGCGGTAGCGTTATCCTCGAACGACTCGGCGGCCATCACGTGGCACCAGTGGCAAGTGGAATAACCGATGGACAACAGCACCGGCTTGTTCAGGCGTTGCGCTTCGGCAAACACCGCCGCGCTCCAGGGATGCCAATCGACTGGGTTGTGGGCGTGTTGTTGGAGATAGGGGCTGGTTTCGTGGACGAGATGGTTGGGCATGGCGGCATCCTCCGGGGATATGCCGGAATGATGCTATACCATACTAAATTAGTCAACAATCAGTTTTGCGGGGGCGGCGCGACTTTCAGCACTTCTTCGAGGGTGGTCACCCCGGCGGCGACCTTTTGCGCACCGTTGATCCGGAGCGGCTTCATGCCTTCCTTGTAAGCCTGTTCGCGGAGCGCCGCAAGGTCGCAATTGGCGATCACCAAGCGACGCAAAGCCGGCGTCATGACCAGCATTTCATAAATGCCGATCCGCCCCATGTAGCCGGTCATACGGCATTCCAGGCAGCCCTTGGGCTGCTGGACGGTGGCCGGGAGAACCGATTTCCACGGCGCAACCAGGCCTTTCCATAATTCCTCGTCCAATACGCCGCGTTCCTTGCAGTGCGGGCACAGGGTGCGCACCAGGCGCTGGCCGAGTACGCCGAGCACGGTGGTATTGATGAGATAGGGCGGCACGCCGATGTCGAGGAGGCGGGTGATCGCCGCCGGGGCATCGTTGGTGTGCAGGGTGGATAGCACTAGGTGGCCGGTGAGCGCCGCCTGAATCGCCATTTCGGCGGTTTCCGCGTCGCGGATCTCGCCCACCATGATGATGTCGGGATCCTGGCGCAGCAGGGTGCGCACGCCGCTGGCGAAATCCAGGCCGATGTTGTGCTGCACCTGCATCTGGTTGAACTGCGGCACCACCATTTCGATGGGGTCTTCCACCGTGCACACGTTGACTTCCGGGGTGGCGAGCTGCTTGAGGGTGGAATACAGGGTGGTGGTCTTGCCCGACCCGGTCGGACCGGTCACCAGGATGATGCCATGCGGCTGGCTGATCATGCGGTTCCAGGCGTTCAGTTCTTCCTCGCCGAACCCCAGTTCCTTGAAATCCTGCACCAGCACGTCGGGGTTGAAAATCCGCATCACCAGTTTTTCGCCGAAAGCGGTGGGCATGGTGGAGAGGCGCAACTCGACTTCCTGACCGCTGGGGGCGCGGGTCTTGATGCGCCCATCCTGGGGGCGGCGTTTCTCTACCACGTCCATGCGTCCCAGCGCTTTGACGCGACTGGTCACGGCATTCACCACGGCAATCGGTATCTGGTAGACGGGATGCATCACCCCGTCGATGCGGAAACGCACGTCGCCGTATTCGCGGCGCGGCTCGACGTGGATGTCGCTGGCGCGCTGCTCGAAAGCGTATTGCAGCAGCCAGTCGACGATCTGCACCACATGCTGGTCGTTGGCGTCGAGCTTGCCGCTCTTGCCCAGTTCGACCAGTTGCTCGAAATTGGTAAGTCCCGACGGCCCGGCGAGGCTGTGCGACTGCACCGCTTTTTTCACCGAGCGCGCCAGATTGTAGAACTCGGCAAGATAGCGGGTAATATCGGAAGGATTGGCTATCACCGTCTTGACGGTGACGTGGAGAGCCTGCTCCAGCTCTTTCTGCCATTCGAAGACATTGGGTTCGGCGGTAGCCACCACCACCTCGCGGCTGGTGTATTCAACCGGGAGGATTCGGTAACGCTCGGCATAGGCATGCGACATCGCGTTGGTGGCCGTCACCACGTCGATCTTCAGCGGGTCGATGTGGAAATACGGTAACCCGACCCGCTTCGCCAGCCACTCCGACAATACCTCCTGATCCAGCAGCGGATGGGGCAGCAGCAGGTTTTTCCACTTCTGGGTGGCGATAATCACCAGGGGGTGCAACTCGCTCTTGCCCACCGCGCGGCGGGTGAGCTTGAGCTTGTCGGCGGCGTCCGCGCCGACCAACCCATCGGCAACCAGCCAATCGAGAAGCTCCGCGAGTTCGAGCTTGCGGTTGATCCGGGCTTGATGGCTGCCGTGCGACATAGGTTATTTTTTCCGGGCCAATTGCGACACGTCGCGCACCGCCCCCTTGGCTGCCGAGGTGGTCATCGCCGCATAGGCTTGCAGCGCCGCCGAGACATGCCGGTCGCGGTTGGCCGGCTTCCAGGCTTTGTCCGCCTTCGAGTCCATGCTGAGACGGCGATGGGCCAAGTCCTCGTCGCTAATCCTGAGATTGATGGTGCGACCGGGAATATCGATCTCGATGGTGTCGCCTTCCTCGATCAAGCCGATCGCGCCGCCTTCCGCCGCCTCCGGAGAAGCGTGGCCGATGCTGAGTCCCGAGGTGCCGCCGGAGAAGCGCCCGTCGGTGAGCAGAGCGCACTGCTTGCCCAGCCCCTTGGATTTGAGATAGCTGGTGGGATAGAGCATTTCCTGCATCCCCGGCCCGCCGCGCGGGCCTTCGTAGCGGATCACCACCACGTCGCCGGCGACGATTTGGTCGGCGAGAATGCCTGCTACCGCGTCATCCTGACTCTCGAAGACGCGTGCCCGTCCGGTGAATTTGAGGATGCTTTCGTCCACGCCCGCTGTTTTCACGATGCAGCCGTCCAGCGCGATGTTGCCGTAGAGCACCGCCAGGCCGCCGTCTAGCGAATAGGCATGGGCCTTGTCGCGGATGCAGCCGTTTTCGCGATCCATGTCGATGCTGTCGTAGCGTTTGTCCTGGCTGAAGGCGGTGACGCTGGGTACGCCGCCGGGTGCGGCGCTGAAAAGCTTCCTGACGCTTGCGTCGCTGCTTTGCATCACGTCCCAATGCTTCAGGCCATCCTTCATGGTGGCGCTATGCACTGTGGGCAGGTCGCCTTGGAGCAAACCGGCGCGCTCCAGTTCGGCGAGAATGGCGACGATGCCGCCGGCGCGATGTACGTCTTCCATGTGGTAGATCTGGGTGGACGGCGCCACTTTGCACAGGTGCGGTACCCGATGGGAGAGGCGATCGATGTCGTTCATGGTGAATGCCACGCCGGCTTCATGGGCTGCCGCCAGCAAGTGCAGGACAGTGTTGGTCGAGCCACCCATCGCGATGTCCAGCGACATGGCATTTTCGAACGCCTCGAAGGTGGCGATGGAACGCGGCAGCACCGAGGTGTTGTCGCGCTCGTAATAGGCTTTGGCGAGCGCCACGATGGAACGTCCGGCTTCCAGGAACAGCTCCTTGCGGTCGGCGTGGGTTGCGACCAGGGTGCCGTTACCGGGCAGCGCCAGCCCCAGGGCTTCGACCAGGCAATTCATCGAATTGGCGGTAAACATCCCGGAGCACGAACCACAGGTCGGGCAGGCGGAGCGCTCCATGGTGTCGGTTTCCGCGTCGCTGACGCCGGCATCCGCCGCCGCCACCATCGCATCGACCAGATCGAGGGCGATGGTCTTGCCGTGAATGACCGCCTTGCCGGCTTCCATCGGCCCGCCGGAGACGAAAATGGTGGGGATATTAAGGCGCAGGGAAGCCATCAGCATCCCCGGTGTGATTTTGTCGCAGTTGGAAATGCACACCAGCGCATCGGCACAATGGGCATTGACCATGTATTCCACCGAATCGGCAATCAGGTCGCGGCTGGGCAGCGAATAGAGCATCCCGCCGTGGCCCATGGCGATGCCGTCGTCGATGGCGATGGTGTTGAATTCCTTCGCCACGCCGCCGGCTTTCTCGATCTCGCGCGCCACCAGTTGCCCCATGTCCTTGAGGTGTACATGCCCCGGCACGAATTGAGTAAAGGAGTTGGCGATGGCGATGATGGGCTTGTCGAAATCGCTGTCGGTCATGCCGGTGGCGCGCCACAGGGCGCGCGCGCCGGCCATGTTGCGGCCATGGGTGGAGGTTTTGGAACGGTAAGCGGGCATGGGGCGATCCTTGCAAAGTCAAAACGATACGGCATTTTCGCGGAAAGACGGGGTGGGGGCAAGGATGGCTATAAAAGGATGTCTGCCGCACTGCCTGCTGCCTTGACTTGCAATTCGGCGGTGCTGTAGATTTGACCGGATTGCCGATGGATGAAAAGGAGTGTCCGAATGAGTACAGCCTTGTTGCTCCAGCCCTCGCTCTACGAACAACTCTGTGACTTGCCGGAGGGAACGACGGGCGAAATTCTCAACGGTCAGTTGCACGCCCAGCCGCGCCCGAGCGGGCGGCATGGACTGGCGGAAGGGGCGCTGAGCGCCCATGTCGGTGGGAAATATGGCTTTCGCGGTGGGCCGGGCGGCTGGTGGATCATTCCCGAACCGGAAATCCATTTTGTGCGCGACACTGAAGTGGCGGTTCCCGACCTGGCCGGCTGGCGTCGCGAACGGATGCCCAAGGTGCCGGATGGGCATCGCTTCGAAGTGGTGCCGGATTGGGTGTGCGAAATTCTTTCCCCGAGCACCCTGCGCAAGGATCGCTTCATCAAGCTGCCGCTTTACGCCAAATATGGCGTCGGCCACGCCTGGCTGGTCGACCCCGAAGCCCGCACTTTGGAAGGATTCGAATTGCGCCAGGGGTTTTGGGCGCTGATCGCCACGCTGAAGGACGACGATCCGGTGCGGGTGCCGCCGTTCGACGCCGTGGAATTCCCGCTGGGGGATTTGTGGGGGTAAAGTGGGTGCTGAATTTTAACTATTTCAGGAAACTTTCGTGAACCAGGCCAAGCTGCAAAAACTCTCTGAAGCCGAATACCTCGCGATGGAAGCGCAAAGTCCGGTTCGCCACGAACTGGTGGGCGGGCAGGTCTATGCCATGGCCGGCGCATCGGCGCGGCATAACCGGATTGCCGGGGCGCTATACGCGAAACTGCTGACCGCAGCGGGAGCGGATTGCCAGGTCTTCATCAGCGACGTGAAGCTGCGCGCCGATGATTTCCCCACCTACTACTATCCCGACGTGATGCTGGTTTGCGACCCGTCCGATGACGACGCGCTGGTGAAAACCCGTCCCTGCCTGCTGGCTGAGGTGCTTTCGCCGACCACCGAGGCCACGGATCGGCGCGAGAAGCTGGCGGCTTACCGGCGTTTGTCCTCCTTGCGCGAATACCTGTTGTTGTCGCAGGACGAGCCGCGCATCGAAATATACCGGCGGCGCGGCCTCGCGGAATGGCTGGTGGAAACACTCGGCGCGGAGGATGTTTTGCACATCGACTGTTTATCGGCGGAAGTGTCCGTTAGCGAGCTGTACCGGGGAATCCTGGAATAGCAGGGTATAATCCGCCGCGTTTTCCCCAATATCCTTGCCGATGCTGATTCACCCCCAATTCGATCCCGTTGCCATCCATCTCGGACCGCTTGCCGTGCATTGGTATGGTTTGATGTATCTGCTGGCGTTCGGACTGTTCCTCCTGCTCGGGCGGCTGCGCATTCAGACTCAGCCGTGGAATGGCTGGAGCGTGACGCAACTCGACGACATGTTGTTCTATGGCGTGCTCGGGGTGGTATTGGGCGGGCGCTTGGGCGAAGTGCTGTTTTACGAGCCGGGCTACTACTTTTCCCACCCCCTGGAAATCCTTGCCGTGTGGAAAGGCGGGATGTCCTTCCATGGGGGCTTTCTCGGAGTGCTGGTGGCGATGGCGCTGTTCGCCCGCAAGGCGGGTCGACCGTGGCTGGCGCTGATGGATTTCGTCGCCCCCTTGGTGCCGCCGGGATTGGCTGCCGGGCGACTAGGCAATTTCATCAACGGCGAACTGTGGGGGCGTCCCACCGACGTGACGTGGGGGATGGTGTTCCCGAACGCCGACGGGGTGCCGCGTCATCCTTCGCAGCTTTACGAATTCGCCCTTGAGGGGGTGGCCCTGTTTGTCTTGCTGTGGCTGTTTTCGCGCAAGGAGCGACCCATCGGCGCAGTTTCCGGAGTATTCCTGATCGGTTACGGGGCATTTCGCTTTATCGGCGAATTTTTCCGCAACCCAGACAACGGCATTTTTGGCCTGATGACTTTTAACGTAAGCATGGGGCAATGGCTTAGCTTGCCGATGATTCTGACTGGCGTGGCGCTACTGCGCTGGGCATACCGAAAACCGTGAACCGCGAACTTTTTCCGGACTGCGAAATCTGCTAGTCTTCTACCTTTATTTTTCCTCAGGCTTGGTGCATAAAACATGAGCGAATTTCTTTTCACCTCCGAATCCGTTTCCGAAGGCCACCCCGACAAGGTCGCCGACCAAATTTCCGATGCCGTGCTCGACGCCATCCTGACCCAGGACCACAAGGCGCGGGTCGCCTGCGAAACCCTGGTGAGCACCGGCCTGGTGGTTATCTCCGGCGAAATCACCACTACCGCCACGGTCAACTACATCGACGTGGCCCGTGCCGCCCTCAAGCGCATCGGCTACAACAGTTCGGATATCGGGTTCGACTACTACACTTGCGCGGTGCTGACCGCGCTCAACAAGCAATCTCCCGACATCGCCCAGGGCGTCAACCGCACCCCCGAGGAAGAAATGGACCAGGGTGCCGGCGACCAGGGTCTGATGTTCGGCTACGCCTGCGACGAAACCCCGCAACTGATGCCGATGCCGATTTACTACTCGCACCGCCTGATGGAGCGCCAAGCGCAATTGCGCAAGGATGGCCGCCTGCCCTGGCTGCGTCCCGACGCCAAGTCGCAGGTCACCATCCGCTATGTCGATGGCAAGCCCAAGGAAGTCGATACCGTGGTGATTTCCACCCAGCATCATCCCGACGTGTCCCATGCACAAATCTCCGAAGCGGTGATTGAGGAATTGGTCAAGCCGGTGATCCCGGAAAGCCTGCGAGCCGCCAACATCCGCTACCTCATCAACCCCACCGGCCGTTTCGTAGTGGGCGGACCGATGGGCGACTGCGGCCTGACCGGGCGCAAGATCATCGTCGACACCTACGGTGGTGCCGCGCACCACGGCGGCGGAGCCTTTTCCGGCAAGGATCCGTCCAAGGTGGACCGTTCCGCCGCTTACGCCTGCCGTCACGTCGCGAAGAACATCGTTGCCGCCGGCCTGGCGAGCAAGTGCGAAGTTCAGGTCGCTTACGCCATCGGCGTCGCCAAGCCGGTCAGCCTGATGGTCAACACCTCCGGCACCGGCAAGATCGCCGACGAGAAAATCGCCCAACTGGTCGAGCGCCATTTCGACCTGCGTCCGCGTGCCATCATCCAGAGTCTCAACCTGCTCCGTCCGATTTACCACAAGACCGCCGCCTACGGTCATTTTGGCCGCGATGAGCCGGAATTCACCTGGGAAAATACCGACAAAGCGGCAGCGCTGAAGGCTGACGCTGGTCTTTAATCATTCTGAGCATGAGCCGGCGGGGGCAGCCGTTTTGCGGTCGCCCCCGTTGTCGTTTTCATGAAAGCCAAGAAGGGCAATTTCCTGTGGCGCTGGCTGGGGCGCGGCATTCTGCTGGCCGTGGCGGCATTGCTGCTCTATCAAGGCTGGATATACGCGCAGATTTGGTGGTGGGTGGATCACAACCCGTCCTCCACGGCGTTCATGGATGCGCGCCTTGCCGAGTTACGCGAAACTCGTCCAGATGCCCAGTTGCAGCAGAAGTGGGTTCCTTACGCCAATATTTCCAGAAATCTCAAACTTGCACTGATCGCAGCGGAAGACACCAAGTTCCTCGATCATGAGGGGTTCGACTGGGACGGCATCCAGAAAGCCTACGAAAAGAACCTCAAAAAAGGCAAAATCGTCGCCGGCGGTTCGACCATCAGCCAGCAACTGGCGAAAAACCTGTTCCTCTCCGGCAGCCGCAATCCGCTACGCAAGGTGGAGGAAGCCATCATCACGGTAATGCTGGAAAACACCCTGAGCAAGCGCCGCATCCTGGAGATTTACCTCAACGTCATCGAATGGGGTAACGGCGTATTCGGCGCCGAAGCGGCGGCACGCCATTACTATGGCATAGGCGCCGCAGGAATCGCCGCCGAGCAAGCGGCCCGGATGGCGTCGATGGTCCCCAATCCACGCTATTACGACCTGCACCGCAACGCCCGCGGGCTGGAGAAAAAATCCCCGATCATCCTGACCCGCATGAACCAGGTGCAAGCGCCTTAGAACGCGCGCCCCAAGCCAAACTTGCGTTGACGCGCTTTCTCCCCGGCAGGTAAAATGCCGTCGTTCTTATTTCAAGGCGCAGCCATTTTGGACAGTCCCAGTTGTAAGTTACTCAAAACAGTAACCTCCTAGCGGTTGATCTCTCCTGGCTTCTCGGCCATGTCTTGATTCCGCTGGGTTTTAGCGGAATCGGATACCTCGGCACTCTTCAGTGGTTTCCCTTTCTTGATGTCATAAGTATTTGCGGCGGTTGCGCGCGACTTTGCGCGACAACTCTTTTTTGCCGCCGGGAGAAAACGCATGACTGAAGCAAAACAGCCGGAAAGCGTGCAGGATAACCTGCAACAAGTCATCACCCTGCTCAACAAGCACAAACTGGTGGAAGGCTTGGTACACAAGCAGGATATGCCCAAGCACGACCTGATCGAATCCCTGGTTCACAAGCAAAATCTAGTTGAATTACAGAGGTTGTTGAGCCAACTCTCCCCCCAAACGGTTGCGCGCATTCTTGAAACGTTATCTCCGGATGACCAAAAGATCGCCTGGCCACTGGTCCGTGACGATCAGAAGGACGAAATTCTGCTCGAAATTTCGGACTCGGTGAGGGTAGAACTGGTTTCCGAACATAAGTCACGCAGCCAAAGCATGATGATCCGGGTATTTGACCTTCACGAAGGGCGCTTGCGGCAAATTCCCGTGGAAACTCGTCAAGACCTTGCCTTGGCGCTGCCCATCTGGGTCGACTTGGTAACCCCCGATGACGAGCAACTGGTTTGGGCGCGCGAGATATTTGGCGTGGAATTGCCCAACCCCAAGGAACTGACAGATCTGGAAACCAGCGCCCGTTTTTATGTGGAAGAAAACGGGGAAGTGCATCTGCATTCCGATTTCCTCCTTGATCGGGAAGACGAATCACGCAACGTGGCGGTGGCATTTGTTATCTACAAGGGCACCCTGTTCTCGGTGCGGAGCGAGGAATTGCCGGTGTTTCGCCTGCAGCGTTTACGCGCCAGGGCGCACACCGGATACGTGACGGAAGCCAAGGATGTATTGCTCGATCTCTATGCCGCCGACGTGGAGTACTCCGCGAATGCCCTGGAGGACGTGTATGCCAAGCTGGAAGAGGTCGGCAAGCTGGTGTTGAGTTCCCATATCACGGACGAGGAAGCGGCGAAGATTCTTGCTGCAATTGCAGAGGCCGAGGATCTCAACGGAAGAATTCGCCGGAATGTCCTCGACACCCGACGCGCTTTGTCCTTTTTGATGCGCGGTAAATTTCTGTCGGATGCCCAACATGAGGATGTGCGCGAAATTCTGCGCGACATTGAATCGCTGGATGGGCATACGGCATTTTTGTTCAACAAGATCAATTTCTTGATGGATGCCACCGACAGTTCCATCAACATCAATCAGAACAAGGACATCAAACGGTTAACCGTAATTAGCGTCGTGTTTATGCCTTTGAACGTGCTAGCCGGGATTGGCGGAATGTCCGAATTCTCGATGATGACGCAAGGAATTCCGTGGCCCTACGCTTATGGCAGCTTTGTCGTTGGATTGATAACGATAGGCTGGCTGACATTTATGGGCTTGAAATTTTTTGAAAGCCGCAAAATCAAGAAAAACCGGGAATCCAGCCGCAGAATAACCTGACAAAACAGTCATGGTCGCTGTTGGATGCGGGACACCTAACCCATCTCGTCTTCGTGGAAACGCCGCTGGATGGCCTCGATCTGCTCACGGCAGGAGATCAGTGCGGCCACGCAATCCGGGTCGAATTTTTCCCCCGCCAAATTGAGCAACAGTTCGAATGCCCGCTGATTACTCCACGCCTCCTTGTAGGGGCGAGCACTGGTCAACGCATCGAACACGTCGGCGACCGCGACGATCTTGGCCTCCACCGGGATGCCCTCTCCCACCAGTCCGTAAGGATAGCCGCTGCCGTTGAGCGCTTCGTGGTGATAGAGCGCGATGTTGCGCAGCACGTCGACGTGGCGCAGGCTGGTCAGCCCGAAATTCTCCAGCATCCGGTCGATGATTTCGGTGCCTTTGGTGGCGTGGGTTTTCATCATTTCGAATTCGGCATCGGTCAGCTTGGCCGGCTTGAGCAGGATGGTGTCGGGGATGCCGATCTTGCCGATGTCGTGGAGTGGCGAGAAAAGGAAAATATGCTCGACGATTTCGTCGCTCAATTTGAACTTGGGTGCCACCTCGCGAGCGACCAGGCGCGCGTAATTGGCCATCCGGTCGAGATGGGCGCCGGTTTCGAAGTCGCGGTGCTGGGCCATGTCGGTGGCGGTACGCACGGTTGCCAGCAGGGTACGGGTATGCGACAACTCATGAATCACCAGAAGCGACAGCAAATGACCGAGCATGTCCAGATAATGTAGGGACGTATCGTCGAAGACCTTCTTCTGGTAGGAATTGAAAAACAGGAAACCGAAAAACACGTCATTGAGGTACATCGGCAAGGTATAGCTGGCGCCGTACCGGACCGAGGTGATGCGCGCACTAGTGCCGTAGAACTCGTCGAGGTCATTGAGAACACGGGGCCGGCCTTTTTTGAGAATTTCCTGGAGGGAGCCGGAATCGCTCAGCACCGCGTCATGGAGGGTCAGAGGCTGATCTTCGCCGCTGCTGTGCACGTAGGTCTTGAGTAAATCGGTCTTGGCATCGTAAACCGCCACCGCGATACGGTCGAGAAACGGAAAACGCTGCTTCAACAGGTGATGAACCGAGCGGATTTTGTCAGGCAAGGGCAGCCCGCTGTTGAGCACGGAAAATTCGTCCTGATGATCGTACATGAAAGGTCTTGCATCTCCAGATTAATTGAGGAAAATCATAACATGGCTAATTTCCCTATAAAATCAGTTAATCGTCTAATCTGGGAATTATTTTTTGTGAATAATTCTATTCATTGTGAATATGAGTCGCCTTGCGGCACTACGTAAACCGCGCAGAATGTGCGCCGACTTTTGTTGGAATTGTGATAGGTTTTGCTGCTCGGCAGGCTGAGCAAGGGTAAGATGTTACGTTGACTTGATGGCGTCTCGAATCGAGATGACACCCAATCGACCCGGAGGAAGCAGTTTTGAGTAACGATAACGCCGCTTTGTCGCGTTCCATCATCGGAAACCTCGCCGAATTGCGCGAAGGCGAAGTGGCCTTGCCACGCTTCCTGTTCAAACATGCGGACGGGCTGTATGTCGATCCGGCCAAGCTGGATGACCTGGAAGCCCTGCAAGCCGCAGTAGATCGCATTTTCAGCGCCGGCGCCTGTTTTCAAGGACTCGACTACGCCGCGTTCACCCATCTGCTATACGACCTCGACTTGCTGAAGACCCATTCCCAGGGTGGCGAAACCACCAAGCCCCGGCGACTGGCCCGCGACATCGTGGCTTTTCGCGCATCGCGGCGTACCTTGTACAAGGCGGTCAAGATGGGCGACGGCAAAGTGGAATACTATTTCGAGCCGGTATTCGAGGAGGACGACGGCGGAAACACAGACCCCGACGGCAAACCGGCGCTGACCCGTGCGACCCTGGATTTCGACGAGTTCGTGGCGGACATGTGGCTGAAAGGCATCCGTTTCGGGATCAACGAGCCAACAGTCCGCGAGTTCATCGCCACCGGCACAACCGGTCGCTTCGTCATCGCCCGCCGTCGTGATGCGATATTGGGCAAGGCTGCCGACATCCAGGAACTGGCCGAGGAAATCCATCGCGACGACGCGCCCAAGGAATTGCCCAACGGCAGGCTGGATTTACGCCAGTTCAAGAACCGTTTTCCGCAAATCAACAAGGGCGTGCATTTGCTGAAGAAAATCCCGTTGGTGCTGGGTACGCCGGGCCGGGAAATCTCCGGCCATCTCATCGAACCGCCCATCCCCAAGGATTTCGATCTGGGAACCCTGGCAGGGCCGGGAACCACGGTGGTCAGAGATGCCAACGGCGAGTTCATCGTGTCGCAAAACGATGGATTCCTCAACCTCGACACCCAGACCAACCAGATTTCCATTACCGAGAAAATCGTCAACCGCGACGGAGTGAGCGTACGCACCACCGGCGACCTGTTGCTGACCGGCGACGAATACGAGGAATATGGCGAGGTCCAGGAAAAACGCACTATCGAAGGCAACAGCATCATGATTCATGCCGATGTGTTCGGCATCGTTTCCTCGCGCGGCGGCACCATCGATCTGAAACGCAATCTGGTCGGCGGCATGGCGCTCAACCAGAAAGGCGATATCGTCATCGAAGGCGTCGCCTCCGGCGCAACCCTCCACACCCGTAGCGGCGTGATCCGCGTCAAGCGCGCCGAAAGCTGCGTGATCATCGGCACCAAGGTGGTGATCGAAAACGCTTCCAATTGCGACATCCTTGCCGAAGAAGTGGAAATCGGCCTTGCCGAAGGATGCGCCCTGGCCGCCAAGGTCATTCGCATCGAACGGGCCGTGCCACGCAAGCAAAGCGAAATGCTGGGCTTCGTGATGATTCCGGACCAAGGTGAATTCAAACGCAAGATCAACGCGTTGAGCGACAAGCTCGAAGACCTGAAAGCCGTTCTCGGCAAGATGATAGCGGAAAGCGAAAAGCTCAAGGCAAACCCGGATTTCCGCAAATACGTGACCATCGCCGGCAAGGTCAGAAAGGGTGAAATCACCCTGACCCCCGAGCAACAGACGAATTTGCAGAAGATGGCAGCCGCGCTGTCTCCGCATCTTAAACTGCTCGCCAAGCTGGGCGAGAACACCAAGGCCAAAATGGCCGAGCAATCCGCGCTGGAAAACCAATTGGCCGAGCTCAAGGAAATAAAGCGCGTCGCGGAGGCCGGGATCTCCTGCAACGTCGCTGCCGTTGGCGACGAAATCCACATCCGCACACTGCCACTCAAACCCGATACCCCTTCTCTTTTCGACACGCCGCCCAAGGAACTCAAGGTTAAATTGCGGGGCACCAATAGCGTGGGTGAAATGCTCTTCGCCGGAAGCAGCGGAACGTTCCAATGGCAGTATTCTTCGCCGCAGGATGCCAACGCGTAAGTTTCCGTGGGCTTCAAAAAGCCCGGCTTGGGCGCCTCCGTGCGGAGGCTGCTTGATTTTTCATGGCGACGCCCCCATTAAAGCAGAAAGCGGGGGGTGATTTTTGCTCATTATATTAGCGTCTGCTAATATGTTAACTCTTGATCGAAGGGGTAAGCCGTGTTTCGTTTCATATTGTTGACGCTGATCGTCCTGCTGTCGGCACCACTCCAGGCGGCGCCGCTTGCCACGGCCAAGGCCGAATTCCGCGAAGTCGACCTGACCTATGCGACAGAAGCCCTGATCGAAGCGACCAAGCAATCCACCGTGGCGGCGCAAATTGCCGGGCGGGTGGTGGAAATCAAGTTTGACGTCGGCGATTACGTGCAAAAGGGCCAGGTTATCGCGCGCATCGACGAACGCGAAGCCGGCCACGCGCTGGCCGGCTCTGAAGCGCAAGTGGCGCAGGCCCAAGCCAATTTGCAGAATACCAAGGCGACCTACGAGCGCACCCGCCAGTTGTTCGAGCAGAAATTCGTCAGCCAGGCCGCGCTCGACAAGGCTCTTGCCGACTATAAGGCCGCCCAGGCACAAACCCAGGCCACCCTGGCGGGTGCCGGACAGGCAGCCACCGCCAAGGGCTACACCACCCTCGTCGCGCCTTACAGCGGCGTGGTCGCGGCACGCTTGGTCGAACTCGGTGAAATGGCCACTCCCGGCAAACCGCTGATGGTCGGCTTCGACCCCAAGGATCTGCGCGCCGTCGCCAACGTTCCGCAATACAAGCTTGCCGAGATTCGCCGCGCCCCGCGCGCCAAGGTGGAATTCCCGGCCCTCAACAAGTGGATCGACGCCCAGGCCGTGACCATCCTCCCCGCCGCCGATGCCAAAACCCACGCCACCCGGGTACGTCTCGACCTGCCGGAAGCCTTGCGCGACGTGTATCCCGGCATGTATGCCCGCGCCCATTTCAGCATCGGGCGCGTCAAGAAGCTGCTGGTGCCAGCAGGCGCGGTACTGCGCCGCAGCGAAATCACCGCCGTTTACGTGATCGACGCCAAGGGCGGCATCGCCTTGCGTCAGGTGCGCCTTGGCGAGCCGGCAGGCGAAGGACAGGTCGAAGTGCTGGCCGGACTGACCCCCGGCGAGACGGTGGCGCTGGAGCCGGTCAAGGCCGGCATGGAATTGAAAGGCAAGTTTTAAGTGCTGAGTGTTGAGTTTTGGAATGCGCTGCGCGCATGACGGGCTTGAGACAAGACGCGCGCAGCGCTACAACATCACTAAGCACCAAACACTAACAACTCAACACTGAATTTAATATGGGTATTTCCGGACGTATCGCCAACGCTTTCCTGCAATCGCAGATGACTCCGCTCATCGCGCTGATCGCCTTTCTGCTCGGGCTGTTCGCGGTATTGGTGACGCCTCGCGAGGAGGAACCGCAGATCAACGTGACCATGGCCAACGTCTACATTCCCTTCCCCGGCGCGTCGGCGAAGGATGTGGAAAGCCTGGTGGCGACGCCCGCCGAGCAAGTGCTGTCGCAAATCTCCGGGATCGACCATGTTTACTCGGTATCGCGTCCCGGCATGGCGATCCTTACCGTGCAATACCTGGTCGGACAGGATCGCACCCAGGCGTTGGTGCGCCTTTACGACACCATCCAGTCGCACCGCGACTGGGTATCGCCCAATCTCGGGGTGGGTGAACCCATCGTCAAACCGGTCGGCATCGACGACGTGCCGATAGTCTCGCTGACCCTGTGGACTGCCGACCCGCAGCGCGGCGCGTATGAATTGCAGCAGGTCGCCCACGCCGCCGAAATCGAACTGAAGCGCATCAAGGGTACTCGCGAGGTCAATACCCTGGGCGGGCCGGCGCGAGTGGTGCGGGTCATCATGGATGCCGAACGCATGGCTGCGCATAACGTCTCCGCCCAGGACATCCGTGCCGCCTTGCAGGTGAGCAACGCCTCCCAGCCTTCCGGTTCGCTGGTGTCCGGGAACAGCGAAGTGCTGGTGCAAACCGGGACTTTTCTGTCTTCCGCCACCGACGTGAAGGAGCTGGTGGTAGGGGTTTCGGAAGGTCGCCCGGTCTTCGTCAACGACGTGGCGCGGGTCGAGGACGGCCCCGACCAGCCGTCGCGCTACGTGTGGCTGGGTACCGGCCCCGCCGCGCAGGCCAAGCAGATCAAGGAACAGGGCGAATTTCCCGCCGTGACCCTGGCGATTTCCAAGAAACCCGGCGAAAACGCCGTCGAGGTCGCCGAGCGCCTTATCAAGCGTATCGAGCAACTCCACGGCAGCATCATCCCCGAAGGCATTCATGCCACGGTGACGCGCAACTACGGCGAAACCGCCAACGACAAGGCGATGAAGCTGATCGGCAAGCTGATCTTCGCCACCACTTTCGTGGTGTTGCTGGTGCTGTTCGCCCTGGGCAAGCGCGAGGCGGCCATCGTCGGGGTGGCGGTGCTGCTGACCCTGGCCGCGACGCTGTTCGCCTCGTGGGCGTGGGGTTTCACGCTGAACCGGGTGTCGCTGTTTGCGCTGATTTTCTCCATCGGCATCCTGGTTGACGATGCCATCGTGGTGGTGGAAAACATCCACCGTCGTCGCCAACTGGAACCCGGCAAATCGCTTACCCAGGTGATCCCCGAAGCCGTGGATGAAGTCGGCGGACCGACCATTCTCGCCACCCTCACGGTGATCGCCGCGCTGCTACCCATGGCCTTCGTCACCGGCCTGATGGGGCCGTACATGAGCCCCATCCCGATCAACGCCAGCATCGGCATGTTGATCTCGTTGGCCATCGCTTTCATCGTCACCCCGTGGCTGGCGCTCAAGCTCTCCAAGCATCACGGCGCCGAACCCAGCAGCGCGGAGGAAGAAGGTCGTCTCTACGCCTTCTTCAAGGCGCGCCTCACGCCCTTCCTTAACCGCGAGCAAGGCAAGGGGAAACGCAACAAGCTGTGGCTGACCATCATCGGCCTGATTTTCCTGGCGGTGTCGCTGGCGGTGTTCAAGATCGTCATCATGAAAATGCTACCCTTCGACAACAAGTCGGAATTCCAGGTGGTGGTGGACATGCCCACCGGCACCCCGCTCGAACAGACCGCGCGGGTGATGCGCGAAATGGGCGCCTATCTCGCCACGGTGCCGGAAGTGACCGATTTCGAGGCTTACGCCGGCACCGCCTCGCCGATCAACTTCAACGGTCTGGTGCGCCAGTATTACCTGCGCAAAGGTTCGGAAGTCGGCGACATCCAGGTCAACCTAACCGACAAGCATCATCGTGAGCGCAAGAGCCACGAAATCGCCCAGTCCGTGCGCCCGGCCATCGAGAAAATCGCCGCGCAATACCACGCCAAGGTGAAAGTGGTGGAAGTGCCGCCCGGCCCGCCGGTGATGTCGCCCATCGTCGCGGAAATCTACGGCCCCGATTATGAAGGCCAGATGAAAGTGGCGGAGCGGGTACGCGCCGGATTCGCCCAGACTCCCGACATCGTCAGCATCGACGACAGCGTCGAGGAGAACGCCGGCAAGTTCGTGTTGCATGTCCTGCAAGCCAAGGCCGCGCTGATGGGTGTGGCGCAAAAGGACGTGGTGGAAGTGATGAAAATGGGCCTGGCCGGCGAGGAAGTCACGCCGGTACACGAAGGCGAAGCCAAGTTCGAAATCCCCGTGAAAGTCACCCTCGACCCGCAGCGCCAGTCCAGCCTCGATGAGCTGCTCAAGCTCACCGTGCGCGCCCGCGACGGGACGCTGGTGCCGCTCTCCGAACTGGTCGAGGTGCAGCCCACGGCGCGCGAGAAAACCATCTACCACAAGGATTTGCTGCCGGTGGTATTCGTCGTCGGCGACATGGCCGGCCCACTCGACAGCCCGCTCTACGGGATGTTCGAGATCCGCTCCGGCTTGATCGGCCAGGAACTGAGAGAAGGCGGCAAACTCGGCGACACCTTCATTACCCAGCCCGATGACCATTACGCCGGTTACAGCCTGAAATGGGACGGCGAATGGCAGGTGACTTTCGAGACTTTCCGCGACATGGGCATCGCCTACGCGGTCGGGTTGGTGCTGATTTATCTGCTGGTGGTGGCGCAGTTCAAGTCGTACCTGGTGCCGCTCATCATCATGGCGCCGATTCCGCTCACCATCATCGGCGTGATGCCGGGCCACGCCCTGCTCGGCAGCCAGTTCACCGCCACCAGCATGATAGGCATGATCGCCTTGGCCGGGATCATCGTGCGCAATTCCATCCTGCTGGTGGATTTCATCAACCAGCAAGTCGCCGCAGGCATGGCCTTTCAGGAAGCGGTGATCCGCGCCGGCTCGACGCGCGCCAAGCCGATTGTATTAACCGGGCTGGCGGCCATGCTGGGCGCGCTGTTCATTCTCGACGACCCGATTTTCAACGGACTGGCGATTTCGCTGATCTTCGGCATCCTGGTCTCCACCGTGCTCACCCTGGTGGTGATTCCAGTACTGTATTACGCGGCGATGTACAGAAAAATGTAGCCCGGATGAAGCGCAGCGAAATCCGGGAGCATTTGAAACAACGCAAATAGCAGCGGCGTTTCCGACCACTGTTTCCGCCTCGCGGCGGCCCCGGATTCCGCGTTGCTTCATCCGGGCTACGGCCACTTAGATTTTCAACTCAACCAAGGAGAAACCCATGACCATCAATCGTATCGTTCGCATCGTTGCCGGCTTTTTCGTGCTGCTCTCGCTCGCTCTGGGCGTGCAGGCCAGCCCGCTGTTCGTCAACGCCAACTTCCTGTGGTTCACCGCCTTCGTCGGCGTCAACCTGTTCCAGAGCGGCTTCACCAACCTGTGCCCGCTGGTCAACATCCTCAAGGTACTGGGCTTCAAGGAAGACTGCCAAAGCTGCTGACCTCAAGTTCGAATCCGTGATGGAAGGCACCGGGGCGACCATGAACAAGCGCCATTGACCAATGCCGAAGTGGCGGTTTCCATCGTCAATCCTGCCCAGGTCAAGGACATTGGAGCGGGCTTGGCGGTGCGTACCAAGCCGATGCCGTGGACAGCTTCGTGCTGGCCCGCTACGGTGCACTGCTCAAGCCTGCGTCATGATCCCGCTGCGCGAACGGCCAAGGAAGGCTGCCATCCGATCCGTACTCGGCTAGCCACCACGGGATATGGGCGGTGAGCACCTTGGTATCGGCTTGTACCATGGCATTCCCTTCTCAAGTTTAATCATGGTGATTTGTACAAGTCGGCGGTGAAGCCGGGCTGTGCGAGTCGTCCTCTTGCACTTAACGGTGCGGCCAGGTCGGCAGAAATTGCCGTCTTGACCGCTTGTTTCTGAAAGCGGCAAATCCGGAAAAACACCGTGGAATCCAAGGGTGCTCGGGAGAGCGCAAGCGGTGATGGCATTTCCCGACCAACCATGCCGCCTATCGGTGGCCCCTGATTACATTTCTTTCCCTCCGCGCTTGCTGTAATTGGTACGAGGTTTGCTTCGCTATATCACTCCAATTGCGATGAAAAGGCGCTTCCATGAAAATCTCCAATAGTTACGATACACCGCAGCCTTTCGGACAGGCCACCGCTACATCAGCCAATGCCGGGGAATCTTTCCAGTCCGTGTTAAGCAAGGCACGGACGAATGCTTCCAGCGCGCCCGCGACCGAATCGCCCAGTACGGCGCCGAAAGATTCGTCAGCCAAAGCCAAAGGACCGACGGCGCTACAGGAATTGCTCGATTACATGAAGAAAACGCCGGAACAGCGGATGCGCGAAGCCATCCTCAAGAAGATGGGGCTGACCGAGGAAAGCCTGAAAACCATGCCGCCGGAGAAACGGGCCGCCGTGGAGGAGACCATCGCCGCCAAGATCAAGGAACTCATGCAGGAACCGAAGGAAGCGGAAAAGGCGCAGGCGCAAACCGGCAAGGGTGCGGCACAACTGGGCTTGGCGACGAGGTGAGTGAACGGATCGGATTATTTGTAATCAGTTACTTGGATGATGCTTCTTGAGAGCCACCCTAAAACGTGCCGGCAAAAGAACTTTCAAGGCATATAACACGGGATTTTCTGCGTAACATATTGTTTTAACGGGATTGATTGGCAGCTCCCCCTGATTTCCCGGAAAAAACACCATGACAACCCCGACCTGATAGTTGAAGTCGCTAACCTACCCAATCCCAAAAAATGAAACACCTGTTACTTTTTACAGGTGACAACATAACAAATTGAAATTTCAGTAGAAGAATTTTTAAGGCCGGCGAAAATAGTTCAAAACCCCGCCAATTCGACCCCAAAAATCGGCTCGCCCACCGAAAAAACCTCACCCCTTCTGACACCCCCCGCAATAAAACGTCGCTCGCTGTCCCTGGCGCAGCGTGAGGATGGGTGCGCCGCACACCCGGCAGGGTTCGCCGGTGCGGCCATAGACGAAATACTGCTGCTGGAAATAGCCGGGGTTGCCGGCGCTGTCGGTGAAGTCGCGCAGGCTGCTGCCGCCAGCGGCGAGGGCGTCGCTGAGGGTTTCCTTGATGGTCTGGGCGAGGCGCTCGTAGCGCTTGGCGCTGAGGCGTCCGCAGGCGGTTTGGGGGCGGATGGCGGCGCGGAACAGGGATTCGTTGGCGTAGATGTTGCCGACGCCGACCACCGTGCCGCCTTCCATGAGGAATTGCTTGACCGGCAGGTTGCGGCCCCGGCTGGCGCGGTACAGTACGTCGCCGTTGAAAGCCTCGCCGAGCGGTTCGACGCCGAGTTTGGCAAGGAGGGGGTGAGCGAGTGGATCGTCCACCGTCCATAGGATCAGGCCGAAACGGCGCGGGTCGCGCAGGCGCATGGCGAGGCCGTTTGCCAGGACCAAATCGAAGTGGTCGTGTTTTTCCGGCGGAGTGGTGGCGGGAACCACCCGCAGGCTGCCGGACATGCCGAGGTGGGCGAGCAGCCAGCCGCTGTCGCATTCGATGAGAAGGTATTTGCCGCGCCGCGCAACGCCGTGGATGGTCTGCCCTGGCAGGGTTGCGGGCAGGTCGGCGGGGATCGGCTGGCGCAGGCTGCCGTTGCGGATGACCACGGCGCGAATGGTCTGGCCGGTGAGGTGCGGTGCGAGTCCACGGCGGGTGATTTCGACTTCGGGTAGTTCGGGCATGGGGTTGTCAGTTAATCAATAAACGCCGTAGAACCCGGATTGTTCGAGACCTCATAAAATCAATGGGTGGTAGGTCGGGTTTTAACCCGATATCACGGGCTGAAGCCCGTCCTACCCACGTCTGCGCCACCATACCCACGACCCGGCGGACAGGAAGGCCAGCGGCAAGCCGGCGAGGAATATCAGCAGCATGGCGAGGGCGGCGTTCTTGCTCAAATTGAGGCGGGCGTCGCGGGCGGCCCTGGGCTGGATGGCGATGAGGTCGTCGTCGCCGGCCAGCCAGTTGACGAGATTCAGCGCGAGATCGAGATTGCCGCCCAGACCGAGAAAGGCATTGGAGGCGAATGCGGCACTGCCGATCACGGCGACGCGCTGGGTCTGGTCTTCGACCTGGCGCTCCAGCGCAGCGGCGAGGGTGGCGGGGCCGGCGATGTCGCGCTGCGGGTCGAATTCGGCATTTGCGTCGGGGGTGTCGCGCTCCACCCAGGCTTCCGCGGAGGTTTCGGCGAGCGGCGCGTAGTGCCAACCGCCGCTTTCGTTGAAGCCCAGCGGGCGCGCCAGGGGAAACACGGTGTCGAGGTCGAATTCGGCGGTGGCGGCATGGCGTCCGTAACTATTCACCAGCGCGGCGGGCACCGCGTACTTGCCGCGCGCCTGCGGATCGAGCAAGGTGCCGGCGGGCAGCGCCAGGCCGAGGGCCTCGACCAGCGGCTGGTAGCCGTGGAGAGGGCCAGGCTCGACCAGCCACAGCAGGTTGCCGCCGCGTTCCACGTAGGCGCGGATTTTTTCCGCTTCGCCGGGAAGCAGGTCGGTTTGTCCGCCGGTAATCACCAGCAACGAGGATTTGCGCGGGATCTCCGGGGCGCTGCCGAGATTCAGAGGCTGCGCCTTGATGCCGCGGTTCGCCAGTTGGCGGGCAAACTGGCCGAGGTCGTGGGGGGCGCCGCCGTTGGCGCGCCGTTCGCCGTGGCCGTCGAGGAACAGCGCGGGCGGGCGGTTGCGGGTGAGGCGCAGCAGGGTGTTGGTAAACGCCTGCTCGTTGAGGTTGGTGAGGTGTTCGCTGCGGTTCTTGTAGCGCAGCACCAGTTCGCCGTTGGCCTGGATGCCGGCGTCGCGCGCCTGCTGCGGGGCATCGGCGGGATCGACGAAGGTCAGGGTGAGGTCGGGCTTGACCAGCCGGTAATCGGCGACGAAGTCGTGGATGATCTTGCGCACGTCGCCCAGTTCGATGTCCTGGCGGCTGGCATAGGCGGTGACGCTGACCGGGCCGGCCATCTGTTTGAGCACCTTTTTGCTGGTGGCGCTCAGGACGTGGCGGTGGTCGCGGGTGAGATCCCAGGATTGCGGATAGCGCTGCGCCAGCACCGCCACCCCGGCGGCAATCAGCAGCGCGACCATGGCCAGCACGGCGTGGCGCAGACGGTCGCGGCGCGTCCAGCCGCCGGCCTCGATTTCCAGGCGGCGAATCGCCAGGGCCAGGAACAGCACCGCGAAAGCCAGGTAAAACGCCGCGTCGGCACTGGCCAGCAGGCCACGGTTGAACGATTCAAAATGCTTGAGCAGCGAAAAAGCGTGAAGCAGGCTGCCGGGTTCCTGCGCCCCCAAGCTGATGAGCCACAGGCCGAGCAGGATGCCAAAGGTGCCGAAAGCGGCGAGGATCGGCTGGGCGGTGAGCGCCGAGATGAACAGCCCCAGCGCGGCAAATGCCCCGACCAGCAGCAGCAGGCCGAGCAGGTTGGCGACGATCAGCCCGCCATCCACCGCGCCGCCGAGGATCAGAGATACCGCCATCAGGGCGGGCAGCGTCAGGGTGAGGGCGAGAAAGGCGTACAGGCCGGCGAATTTCCCCACCACGATTTCGCTCATCGACAGCGGCGAGGAGAGCAGCAGGGCGAGGGTGCGCTCATGGCGCTCTCCGGCGATGCTGCGCATGGTCAGCAGCGGCGCGGCAAGCATCAGCAACAGGGCGGCGTAGCCGAACAGCGGCATGGCGACGACTTCCGTCACGCCGGGCGGGTTGGCGAGTTCGACGAATTGCGGCTGCACCGCCAGGAAGGCGTCGACCTCCCCGAGAAACAGCCAGCCGAGGATCAACTGCAGGCCGGCGAGAAGCAGCCAGGCCAGCGGCGTGGTGAAAAGGCGGCGGAATTCCTGGGCGGCGAGGGTGAAGATCATGCGCTTTCCTCCGCACCGGTGAATTGCAAAAACGTCGTTTCCAGTCCCGCAGTGCCGCCTTCGTAAACCAGGCGTCCCTCGTGGAGAATGTGCACCCGGTCGCACAGGGCGGCGGCTTCGTTGAGGGAGTGGGTGGAAAACAACACGCTGGCGCTATCGCCGAGTTCGCGTATGAGTTGGCGGATTTCCACCATCTGCACCGGGTCGAGGCCGGCGGTCGGCTCGTCGAGGATCACCACCCGCGGTTCGTGGACGATGGCCTGGGCGATGCCCACCCGCTGCCGCCAGCCCCGCGACAACTGGGCGATGGGCCGCTGCGCGACTTCTTCCAGGGCACAGCGGGCCTTGGCGCGCAGTACCGCCCCGGTGGGGTCGGCGACGCGGCGCAGACGCGCGGCGAACAGTAGGTATTCGTTGACGCTCATGTCGGGATAAAGCGGCGGCGGCTCCGGCAGGTAGCCGAGATGGGCCTTGGCGAAACGCGGGTCGCGTTGCAGATCGATGCCGCATACGGCCACGCTGCCGGCATCCGCGGCCAGCGCCCCGGCGAGCATTTGCAGAAGGGTGGATTTGCCCGCGCCGTTGCGTCCCAGCAAGCCCAGCACTTCGCCTTCGCAGAGCGTCAGCGACGCCGCGTGGATGGCTTGGCGCGCCCCGAAACGGCGGTCGAGTTGGCGAGCTTCAAGGGTGGCTGGGGGCATGGCGGGCGGCTATGAAAAACCGGGAATATAGCCTAATATGGCGAGAACCATATAGAACTTCAAGGGAATTTAGCTTTCCAATTTCCCTGTCCAAAGCATAAGCATTCAAGTATGAACCCCAAATATCCCGTTCTGATGTTCGCTCTGCTGGCCCTCGCCGGCTGCGCCCAAGTTTCCGTAAAAAAAGCCGAGACGCCCGCCGCGCCGCTTGCCGCAGCCCATCCGAGCGAAGATTCGAAAACCCATAAAGCGGATTTGCCCAGTGTCGAACTGACCGGCCAGACACTTTACCAGTTCCTTATTTCCGAAGTGGCGGCGCAGCGCGGCCAAACAGGGTTGGGCATGGAAGGTATCCTCGGCCTCGCCAAGACCACCCGCGATCCGCGCCTCGCCAAGCGCGCCACCGAGCTTGCATTACAAGCCCGCCTCGAAAGCCGGGCGCTGGAAGCGGCGCGACTGTGGCTGCTCCTCGATCCCGCCGATGTGCGCGCCCGCCAGACCGTGACCGCCTTGCTGGTTAACAGCGGCCTGTTGAATGACGCGCGCATCCACCTCGAACGCTTGCTTGCCGAAGAAGGCAAGAGCGTCGGCAATTCCTTCCTCGGGCTGCACCAGATGCTGGGCCGCCAGACCAACAAGGCGGCGGTGCTGACCCTGGTTCAGGAACTGGCCCAGCCCTTCCCCGATTTGCCTGAAGCGCACTTCGCCGTGGCCCAGGCGGCCTGGATGGTGGAAAAGGACGATCTTACCCTGAAAGAAATCGGCGAAGCGCTACGGCTGCATCCCGATTGGGAAATGGCCGCGTTGTTCCGCGGTCAGGTCATGCAGCGAACCTCGCCCGCACAAGCGCTCGACGATTATCGGGAATTCCTTTCCGCCAACCCCCAAGCCCTGGAAATACGCCTGGCTTACGCGCGGTTGCTGGTTGGTGAAAAGCAATACGCAGAAGCGCGCGTCCAATTCGAGAAGCTCGCCGCCGACAACCCCGACAATCCCGAAGTCAGCGTGGCGCTGGGGCTGCTGTCCCTGCAGTTGCGCGATTACGACAAGGCCGAGCGTTACCTGAAACAGGCGTTGGCGGAGAAATACCGCGACGTCAATTCGGTGCGCATGTACCTTGCCCAACTCTACGAGGAGCGCCACCAGTACAGCGAGGCGGCAAACTGGTTCAACAACGTCACCCCGGGCGAACACTTCCTGGTTGCGCAGATCCGCTATGCCGCCATGCTCGCCAAGGACAACCAAGTGGCGGAAGCGTTGCGTCACCTGCACCAGATCAGCGTCCAGACCAACCAGCAGCGCGTCCAGGTGGCGCTTGCCGAGGCGCAGATCCTGCGCGTCACCAAATCGTTCCAGGAAGCCTACGACCTGCTTACCAAGATGCTCGACAAGCTGCCCAATTACCCGGATCTGCTCTACGACCGAGCCATGGCTGCCGAAAAAGTCGGGCGCTTCGACGTGCTGGAGCAGGATTTGCGTAAACTCATCCAGATCAAGCCGGAATACGCCCACGCCTACAATGCCTTGGGCTACTCGCTGGCGGAGCGCGGCGACCGCCTCGAAGAAGCCGCCAAGCTGATCGACCGCGCCCTCAAGCTGGCTCCCGACGATCCCTTCATCATGGACAGCATGGGTTGGGTGCAATACCGCTTGGGCGCTTACGACAAGGCCATCGACTATCTGCGCCGCGCCTATACCGGCCAGCCCGACCCGGAAATCGCCGCCCACCTGGGCGAAGTGCTGTGGGTCAAAGGCAGCCGCGACGAGGCCGGCAAGCTCTGGCAATCCTCGCTGAAGGACAATCCGGACAACGAAGTGCTGCTGGATGCCATCAAGAAGTTCAAGCCGTAACCGCTTTGCCGCCGTTGCGCTGCTCGCCGTGTTGGCGGGCTGCGCGGACGTTCCGGCGCCCCCCGCGGAAACCCTTGCCGCCGCACCGCTGGCCGGCATCGAGGCGATTCGCGGTTTCGATCTGAGCGGGCGCATCGCCGTGAAATACGACGGACTAGGCTTCTCCGGCTCGCTACGCTGGTCGCACGATGCCCGCCGCGACGATATCCTGCTGCTTTCCCCGCTTGGCCAAGGGGTAGCGCGCATTGTCCGCGACGCCGACGGCGTCACCCTTACCAGCGCCGACGAAACCCCGCACCGCGCCGCCAGCGTCGAAGAACTCACCCAGGCCTTTCTCGGCTGGCGCTTGCCGATCCACGGCCTGGAACACTGGGCGCTCGGCCTGCCCGCCCCGGAAACCGGCTGGCGCGGCGAGAACGGCGCCAACGGACGCCCCGAACGCCTCTATCAGGACGGCTGGAAAGTCGATTACGAGCGCTACCGTACCGTGCAGGGCGTCGAACTTCCGGGCCGCTTGGAAGCGGCTTACGGCAATACCCTGGAAATCCGCCTGGTGATCGACCGCTGGAGCCTGCAATGACCGGCTATCCCGCTCCCGCCAAGCTCAATCTGTTTCTCCACGTGGTGGGGCGGCGCGCCGACGGCTATCACCTGCTGCAAAGCGTGTTCCGTTTCGTCGATTTCGGCGACACCCTGCATTTCGCGGTGCGCGGCGACGGCCTGATCCGCCGCGTCAACGCGCTGCCCGGCCTCGACCCGCAACACGACCTATGCGTGCGTGCGGCGCGCTTGTTGCAGGAAGCAAGCGGCTGTCAGATGGGCGTGGACATCACCCTGGAAAAACGCTTACCGATGGGCGGCGGGCTGGGCGGCGGCAGCTCCGACGCCGCGACCACCCTGCTGGCGCTCAACCGCTTGTGGAAAGTCGATCTGTCCCGTGCCGATCTGCAAAATCTCGGTCTGATGCTGGGGGCGGACGTACCGGTATTCGTGTTCGGCCACAGCGCTTTCGCCGAAGGCGTGGGCGAAATTCTCCAGCCGGTGGACCTGCCTCCGGCCTGGTACGTGGTGCTGACGCCTCCCGTTTCGGTACCGACCATAGAGATATTTCGCGACAAAGAATTGACACGGGATACGTTTCCCATCAAAATGGCGGCCTTTTCAACGGGGCATGGCCATAACGACCTGCAACCCGTGGTGTGCCGGAAGTATCCTGAAGTCGCCGCCAGCATCGCCTGGCTCAAGCAATACGGCGACGCCCGCATGACGGGATCAGGCGCCTGCGTATTTGCGGGCTTTGATACGGAACAGGAAGCACGCGCGGTGCTCGCGCGGCGTCCGGACGGAATGGAAGGATTTGTCGCAAAGGGCCTGGATGACCATCCTTTGCGAAGTTTTGCAAGATAATTGGGGAGTCGCCAAGTGGTAAGGCACCGGATTTTGATTCCGGCATTCGTAGGTTCGATCCCTACCTCCCCAGCCACACAATACGGGCGGGTTTTTACCCGCCCGTCCTTTTTTCTAAGTTGATTTGATAGGGGCCAGCATGGGTTACGGAAGCATGATGGTGTTCACCGGCAATGCAAATCCCAAGCTTGCCGAGGACGTTTCGCGCCACCTCAACAAGAACCTGGGCCGCGCCACCGTCGGTCGCTTCAGCGACGGGGAAATCCTGGTCGAACTTCTCGAACACGTGCGCGGCAAGGATGTCTTCGTCCTCCAGTCGACCTGTGCGCCGACCAACGATACCCTGATGGAAGTCCTGGTGATGGTCGATGCGCTGAAGCGCTCCTCTGCCGGACGCATCACCGCCGCCATTCCCTATTTCGGCTATGCCCGCCAGGATCGCCGCCCGCGTTCGGCGCGCGTGGCGATTACTGCCAAGGTGGTCGCCAACATGCTGCAAAGCGCCGGGGTGGATCGCCTCCTCACCATGGACTTGCATGCCGACCAGATTCAGGGCTTCTTCGACATTCCGGTCGACAACATCTACGCCGCGCCGATCCTGCTGGGCGACGTGTGGAAAGCCAACCACCCCAACCTGATCGTGGTATCGCCCGACGTGGGCGGCGTGGTGCGCGCCCGTGCCCTGGCAAAACGTCTCGACGTGGACCTGGCGATCATCGACAAGCGCCGCCCCAAGCCCAACGTGGCCAAGGTGATGCACATCATCGGCGACGTGCGCGGCCGCACCTGCGTGCTGATGGACGACCTGGTCGATACCGCCAACACTCTTTGCGAAGCCGCCGCCGCCCTCAAGGCGCACGGCGCGGAGAAAGTAGTGGCCTACTGTACCCATCCGGTGCTGTCTGGCCCGGCGGTGGGGCGCATCCAGAATTCCCACCTCGACGAACTGATCGTTACCGATACCATCCCGCTACGCGAAGAAGCGATCAATTGCGGGCGTATCCGCCAATTGTCGGTCGCCGAACTACTCGCCGAGACCATGCGCCGGATCAGCAACGAGGAATCGGTCAGCTCGCTGTTCATGGAGTAATTTAAAAGCGGTGTTGAGGGTTTAGTGTTGAGTGTTAAGTTGTTGTCGCGCTTTGCGCGGCTTTCAATCCAAATCTGCGCGTAGCGCAGTCCGCCACTAAGCACTAAAAACTAAACACTGAAAACTGTTTTTTCAACCGGGTAGCCTGGTCGCGGGTGCCCACAACCTTGGAGTAAAACATGACCATTGAAATCATCGCCGATAAGCGTGAGTTGCAGGGAACGAGTGCGAGCCGCCGCCTGCGTCACACCGGCCGCATTCCCGGCGTCGTTTATGGTGCAGGCAAGGATGCCGTCGCCATTGGCCTGGAGCATAAGGCAATTTATTTCCTGCTGAAGAACGAAGCGTTCCACGCCTCGATTCTCTCGCTCGCCATCGACGGCAAGAAGGAGCAGGTTTTGTTGCGCGACTACCAAGTCCATCCCTACAAGCAACAAGTCTTGCACATCGACTTCCAGCGCGTCAGCCAGACTGAAAAGATTCACATGAAGGTGCCCCTGCACTTCGCCAACGCCGAAAATGCGCCTGGCGTGAAGCTGTCGCACGGTATTGCCAGCCACATCATGACCGAAGCCGACGTATCCTGCCTGGCAAAGAACCTGCCGGAATTCATCGAAGTCGATCTGGGCAACCTGCTAGCCGGCCAGTCCGTCCACCTGTCGGAAATCAAGCTGCCCATGGGCGTTGAGTTCGTCGATCTCACCCATGGTCACGACCATGCCGTGGCAACCATCGTCGTGCCGCGCGGTGCCAAGGAAGCTGCCGAAACCGCTGCCGAATAAGCGGTTCTCAGCCACCGAAGAAGCCCGCCCCGTTATTCGGGCGGGCTTTTTTTATTTGAATCTTTGCGAGAATATGCCATGAGTGCAATCCGTCTGATCGTCGGCCTCGGCAACCCCGGCAGGGAATACGAGGCGACCCGCCACAACGCCGGATTCTGGTGGGTCGACCAAGTTGCCGCGGAAAAGCGCGCCACCCTCAATCCCGAAAAGAAATTTCACGGCCTGGCGGCGCGTCTGTCGTTACCCGGCCACGAATTGTGGCTGCTCGAACCGCAGACCTTTATGAATCGCAGCGGCCAGGCAGTCGGCGCGCTGGCGAATTTCTACAAGATCGCCCCGCCGGAAATCCTGGTCGTGCATGACGAACTCGACCTTCCGCCAGGCACCGCGCGCCTCAAGCAGGGCGGCGGTCACGGCGGCCACAACGGCCTCAAGGACATCGTCGCCCATCTCGGCAGCGCCGATTTCTGGCGCCTCCGGCTAGGCATCGGCCACCCCGGCGAACGCAACGAAGTGGTGAATTACGTCCTCAACCCGCCGCGCCGCGAGGAACATGGGGGCATCGTGGCGGCCATCGACAAGAGTTTGGCGGTGCTGCCACAGCTATTGACCGGCGATTTTGCGGCGGCGATGATGAAGCTGCACACCCAAGATCAGAAGAAATAGAGGCTACCACCTCATCGAATATTTGGCGTTTTGGGGGCCGATTTGGCTCCTTCTTCTGCAGCAAGCGATCTGCCAGAATTGAGCCATCTTTGGGCCTCTGGAAAATGCCATGAAATTGAAACCGACCAGTTCAATTTGGGAAACGAAAATTTCCCTACGATTCACCTTCTCTTCTTCAACAAGAAGAAGTGCCACGTCCCGAGAAAAAAAGAAATTCGCCAGCTTCATCGCGAGAATTCGGCAATTTTTTGCGCATTGACAATGTCAATACATGCACTATCCTCATCGCTGGCAACGGTTTTCGATGACCCGTTGTTTGTGTTGACCGAGGCATCGCGTAACGACGAGGCCCGTGAGGCTGCCATCGGTTTTGCAGTAATGGGCCGGTTGCTCTACGTCGTTCACATCGAATTCGAGGGTGACCACATCCGCATCATTTCCGCGCGTCGCGCGGAACTCGCCGAGGAGCAACGCTATGTTGACTGACCGCTTGAAACAACGCCTGAACAAGGACCGCCCGACGACTTCCATCACCCTGCGCATTCCGGTGGACGTGGTGGAATCCATGAAGAAGATCGCTCCGCAGCGCGGCTTTTCCGGTTATCAAACCTTGCTGAAAGCCTACGTCAGCGAAGGGCTGCGCCGCGACGAAGCGCAATTCGGCGACGCCCAGACCGCCCGCCTCAAGGAGGCCCTGAAAAGGCACGGTGTTTCGGCGGAAATCATCGAAGAAGCTGAACGGGACTTGGCCGCTGCCTGACCCGCGCCGCAGGCGCACATCCATTCAACACTCAAAACTGAACACTAAACACTGCTTTTTTCAGGCCTCCAGCGCCCGCATCTCGGCATTGGCGTAGCGCAGCCGCGCCGCCAGCGTGCTGGCGAGGCTCTCCAGCAGGTGGATGGCGATTTTCTTGTGCTCCTCGGCGATCTTGTCGAAGGTCCGCCGTGGCAGCACGTATAGGTCGGCATCGGTAAAGGCGATGGCGTCCGCCGAGCGCACCGCGCCGTCGAGGAAGGCCATTTCCCCGAAAAAGTTACCCTGCCCGAAGGTACTGAGATGGTGGCTCTGGGTGCCGTTGAGCGGCAAGAGAATACGGACCTCGCCACGGCGGATCAGGAACAGTTCGTCGCCGGTATCGCCGTGCGCAAAAATTTTCTCTCCCGCCCGGCAGGAGCGTTTTTCCATGCAGGTTTCCAGGGCCGCCAGGGTCTGCTCCTTGCGCCCCTTGAAAAAGCCGAATTCGGCCAGTTCCAGCGCCTTTTCCTCGCTGCGCTCCAACGCGGCCTGTTCCAGGATGCGGTCCTCCACCCATTCGATGGCATCGTCGAGTTCTTCGAAAACCCGCACCGGACTTTCCGCCCGCACCAGTCCGACTTGGTCAAAATACTGCTGCATGTCCTTGCCGCTCGGTAGATTCTTGGGCATCTCGCTGAAGATCAGGTAGCCCTGGCGCTCGGCCAGCATGTCCTTGACCTGGTCGAGCATGTGGATGGCGGTGATGTCCACGGCATGGACACGGCGCAGGTCGAGGGTCACGTATTTGCGCAGCTTGAGTTCGGGTTCCAGGACGCTGTAGAGTTGGTCGGCGGTGCCGAAGAACAGGCTGCCCTGCAGCTCGAAAATCACCGACTGGTCGCCGTGCTGTTCGAGAACTTTCATTTCCTCCTGGATACGGATCTGCTTAGAGAACGTCTGGTTGCCGTAGGACTTGCGGCGCACGATGTTGCCCCTGATTTCCTCGCGCACGAACAGCACCACGGCGAGCACGACACCCACGCCCGACGCGGCGATCAGGCTGACGGTGAGGGCGGTCAGCACCACCGACGCGATCACCCCGAAATCCAGTATGGTGGAGCGTGATTTAAGGAAATTCAGACTGTGGCGGTCGATCATGCGCAACCCTACCACGATCAGGATGCCGGCCAGCGCGGCGACCGGCACCCAGGCGATGAGCGCGCCGAGAATCAGGAAGGCCACCAGTGCCAGGGCGCCCTCGATGATCCCGGCAAAACGGCTGGCCGCGCCGCTGGACAGGCTGACCAGGGTCGCGCCCATGGTGCCGGCGCCGGGGATGCCGCCGATTGCCGCGGCGGCGATGTTGCCGATACCTTGGCCGATCAACTCGCGGTTGGAGTCGTGGCGGCTGCGCGTTAAGGCGTCGAGCACCACGCAGGTCTTGAGGGTATCGATGGAGAGCAGCACCGCCAAGGTCAGAGCCGGCACCAGCAATTCCTTGAGGTTGGACAGACCGAGGCTACCCAGCGCCTGCCAGCGGCCGCTAAAGGCGTCGAGGAATCCGTCTCCGCCCCCGCCCACCGGGCCGACTATCAGGGCGTTGCCGGTCAGCTTGAGCAGCGTGGCGTCTATCGTCCCCAGGCCGAAGTAGGTCAGCATCCCGGCGATCAGGGCGAGGATGGCCGCCGGCACGGCTTTGGTGACGCGCGCCGCGCCGGCCATCACGGTCATTGTCACTGCCCCGACCACGATGGCCTGCCATTGCCACAGCCCCGGTTCGGCCAGGGATTCCCAGAAATGAGCGCTCTTGGGGGCGCCGAGAAATTTCGGTACCTGGCTGGCGATGATGTAAAGCCCGACGCCGCTCAGGTAACCGCTCACCACCGGGTAGGGCATGTATTTGATCAGCCGCCCCAGGCCCACCGTACCGAAGACGACTTGCAGCAGCCCGGCGAGCAGTCCCAGCACCGTCAACAACAGTAGAACCGCGGCGACGCCGACGTCCTGGTGCAGCATGTCGATGGCGAATGCCGATAGCACCGCCGCGGCAGGGGCGCAGGGCGCGGTGATGAGGCGCTTGGCGCCGCCCAGGGCGGGGGCGATGAGGCCTAACGCGGTGGCGCCGAGGATGCCGGCGAGCGCGCCATGGGCCACGTAGGAACCGCCAAGCGGCGAATAGATGGCGACCCCGAAAGCGATCGCCGACGGCAAGGCAACCAGCATCGCGGCCAGCCCTCCCCAGAAATCGCCGGCCAGGTTATCGGGTTTGGTAATTTTCATGGCTACCCCTTGGTTTTCTTGACCCTGCGCTAACGATTAATCATAGTCCCTTCAGGCTGGAATAAGTGAGGGCATTGTGACTGCGCCGCTGATTTTGTTTGGAGCATTCGACCGACATAACCTCGGTGACCGGTTGTTTCCCCACGGAGGCAAAACGCTGCCACACTCGACCAGTGCGAGATTTACCGCCGCCATTTCGCCGAATGGCGCAAATTGCTGCCAAAGCACTTTGGATGAGTCCACCCGGCGGGTTACAATGGCGCCTTTGCAAGTCATTGCCGCTGTTCGCGAAAAGGCGGCGCTTGCGCCCGGTCCCGGTCTTGAATGCACGGCGGGACACTCAACTCAAAGGTTCAAATTCTATGAAATGCGGTATCGTCGGATTGCCGAATGTCGGCAAGTCCACCCTCTTCAATGCCATCACCAGCGCCGGCATCGCCGCCGAAAACTACCCCTTTTGCACCATTGAGCCGAATGTCGGCATCGTCGAAGTGCCCGATCCGCGCATCGATGCGCTGGCGGAAATCGTCAAACCGCAGAAGGTGCAGCACGCGGTGGTCGAGTTTGTCGACATCGCCGGCTTGGTGGCGGGCGCTTCCAAAGGGGAAGGGCTGGGCAACAAGTTCCTCGCCAACATCCGCGAAACCGACGCCATCGCCCACGTGGTACGGTGTTTCGCCGACGATAACGTGGTGCATGTGGCCGGCAAGGTTGATCCGATTTCCGACATCGAAGTCATCAACACGGAATTGGCGCTGGCCGACCTGGAAACCGTCGAAAAAGCCATCTCCCGTTCCGCCAAGCAAGCCAAGTCCGGCGGCGACAAGGATGCCGCCTTGCTGGTGGCGTTGCTGGAAAAAATCAAGGTGCATCTCGACGGCGCCCAGCCGGTGCGCAGCCTCGGCCTCAACGCAGACGAGAAAGAACTTATCAAACCGCTGTGCCTGATGACCGCCAAACCTGCCATGTACCTGGCCAACGTCGACGAAGGCGGTTTCGACAACAACCCCCTGCTGGCCAAGGTCGAAGAATTCGCAAAGCGCGAAAACGCACCGGTAGTGGCCATCTGCGCTGCCCTGGAAGGCGAGATCGCCGACCTCGAAGATGAGGACAAGAAAGCCTTTCTCGCCGACATGGGCCTCGACGAACCCGGCCTGAACCGGGTTATCCGCGCCACCTACAAGCTGCTCGGCCTGCAGACCTATTTCACCGCCGGGGTCAAGGAAGTGCGCGCCTGGACCATCCATGTCGGCGACACCGGCCCGCAGGCAGCGGGTGTCATTCACACCGATTTCGAGCGCGGTTTCATCCGCGCCCAGACCATCAGTTTCGAGGACTTCATCGCCTGCAAGGGCGAGCAGGGCGCCAAGGAAGCCGGCAAGATGCGCTCGGAAGGCAAGGAGTACGTGGTGCAGGACGGGGACATCATGAACTTCCTGTTCAACGTCTAAAGCAACTTGGGGGTTCCTCAACGATGCTCAAGTTGCCGCCGCTTTACCATGTCGGGCAGTTGCTGTTTACCCAGCGCGTCGTGAAAAAAGTGCCGCGCGGCACGAAAATCAAGGTCAAATCGTTGCGTACCATCATTAACGGCTACCGCTACGAGATCGAGTGGGAAGCGCATCAGCGCGAGTGGTGTTACGAATTCGACCTGGGCAAGATGCCGCCAAGTTGAAAGTCAGTTGACAGCGGGCGTCCGAATGAGGAAAATACGCTCCTTTTTGAAAATCGCCGCTTAGGCGAACTCCAAGAAAACACTGGTGATATAGCTCAGTTGGTTAGAGCACAGCACTCATAATGCTGGGGTCGGTGGTTCAAGTCCACCTATCACCACCACACAATAAAAAAGGGCTTGCGCGATGCAGGCCCTTTTTGTTTTCCGCGTTTAAGCATGGTCAGAAAAGTCTACATCAAAACCTTCGGCTGCCAGATGAACGAGTACGATTCGGCGAAGATCGCCGATCTGCTGGCATCCACCGAGGGCATGGAATGCACCGACGATCCCGCCCTGGCCGACGTGCTGCTGCTCAACACCTGTTCGGTGCGCGAGAAGGCGCAGGAGAAGGTGTTTCACCAATTGGGGCGGTGGCGGCCGCTCAAACTGAAAAATCCCGACCTGCTAATTGGCGTGGGCGGCTGCGTGGCCAGCCAGGAAGGCGCGGCCATCGTGGCGCGCGCCCCTTACGTCGACCTGGTGTTCGGCCCGCAGACCCTGCATCGTCTGCCGCAGATGCTGGCAGCGCGGCGCAGCGAGCGGCGCGTGCAGGTGGACGTGTCCTTCCCGGAAATCGAGAAATTCGACCATCTGCCGGAAGCCCGCGTGGAAGGGGCCGCGGCCTTCGTGTCGATCATGGAGGGCTGTGGCAAATTCTGCACCTATTGCATCGTGCCCTATACCCGTGGCGGCGAAGTATCTCGCCCGCTCGACGATGTGCTGGCCGAATGCCGTTCCCTGGCCGAACGCGGGGTGAAGGAAATCAACCTGCTCGGGCAGAACGTCAATGCCTATCAGGGAGAAACCGGGGAAGGCGTTAGTGCCGATCTCGCCCTGTTGCTGCACCTGGTCGCCGACATTTCCGGCATCGAGCGGCTGCGCTTCACCACTTCGCATCCCAACGAATTCACGCCGCCCCTGATCGCGGCCTACGCGGAAATTCCCAAGCTGGCGAGCCATCTCCACCTGCCGGTGCAGGCCGGTTCCGACCGGGTGCTGGCAGCGATGAAGCGCGGCTATACCATCCTCGAATACAAATCGCTGATCCGCAAAATCCGCGCGGCGCGCCCGGATATTTCGATTACCTCGGATTTCATCGTGGGCTTCCCCGGCGAGACCGAAGCGGATTTCGAGGCGACCATGAAGCTGGTCGAGGAAATCGGCTTCGATGCCAGCTTCAGCTTCCTGTTCAGTCCGCGCCCCGGCACCCCAGCGGCGGAAATTCCCGACGACACCCCCCAGGAGGTCAAGCTGGCGCGGTTGGCCCGCCTCCAGGCGTTGATCGAAGCCCGCACGCAGGTTCTCAGCGAGGCGATGGTCGGCAGCGTGCAGCGCATTGTGGTGGAACGCGTCGCCAAGAAGGATCACAATGAACTGTCGGGACGCACCGCCAACAACCGGACGGTGAATTTCCCCGGCAATCCGCGCCTCGTTGGCCAGTTCATTGACGTCCACATCACCGCCGCACGGCGCCTCAGCCTGCGCGGCGAAGTGGTGGTGAAATAACAGTGTTGAGTTTTGAGTGCTTAGTGTTAAGTTATGGATTGTCCTTGCCCGCCGCATAGCGGCGACAACAACTAAACACTGAACACTAAGCACTGAACACTCATAATCCGAGCACTGAAATTTATGTTTGATATTGCCTTTACCCCCGTCGATAACGTCCGCCTCGCCAACCTTTGCGGCGCGCTCGACGAAAACCTCAAGCAAATCGAAACCGCGCTGGACGTGACCATTGCGCGGCGCAGCGAGCATTTCACCGTGCAGGGGGAAGAAGCCCAGGCGGCGCTGGCCTTGACGGTGCTGGAAAAATTTTACGAACGCGCCAAAACGCCCTTGAGCGTCGATGAAATCCAGTTGGGCCTGATCGAAGCCGCCAACGCCGAGCGTGTCGCCGACAACGAGGAAATGGCCCCGGTGCTGATGACTCGGCGTGCCGACCTGCATGGCCGTACCCCGCGCCAGAACCAGTATTTGCGCAAGATCCAGGAATACGACATTACTTTCGGCATCGGCCCGGCGGGCACCGGCAAAACCTATCTCGCCGTCGCCAGCGCGGTGGATGCGCTGGAACGCGATCTAGTCAAACGTCTAGTGCTGGTCCGTCCGGCCGTGGAAGCCGGCGAGCGCCTGGGCTTCCTCCCCGGCGACCTGGCGCAGAAGGTCGATCCCTACCTGCGCCCGCTCTACGACGCGCTCTACGATCTGATGGGCTTCGACAAGGTCGCCAAGCTTTTTGAGCGCGGCACCATCGAAATCGCCCCGCTCGCCTACATGCGCGGACGCACCCTCAACCACTCCTTCATCATTCTCGACGAAGCGCAGAACACCACGCCGGAGCAGATGAAGATGTTCCTGACCCGCATCGGCTTCGGCTCCAAGGCCGTGATCACCGGCGACGTGACCCAGATCGACCTGGCCCGCCACCAGAAAAGCGGCCTTAACGACGCGCAAGAGGTATTGGCGAATGTACGCGGCATCGCCTTCAACCACTTCCAGTCCGACGACGTGGTGCGCCATCCGCTGGTGGCGCGCATCGTCGATGCCTACGAGAAACGCGAAAACGCCGTATTGAAGACCGGAAGTTAGGTCATGACCGCGAACTCCGCCAAACTGAGCCTCGCCGTCCAATACGCCGCCCCCCCAGACGCCCTCCCCACTCGTTCGCAATTCCGCCGTTGGGTAAAAGCAGCGCTGGAAGGCGATGCCGAATTGACCTTGCGCCTGGTTGACGAGGAGGAGGGGCGGGCGCTCAACCGAGATTATCGTGGCAAGGATTACACGACCAACGTGCTGACCTTCGTTTACGACGATCTGCCTTACGTGGCCGGCGATATCGTGATCTGTCCGGTGGTGGTGGCGCGCGAGGCCGCCGAGCAGGGCAAGACGTTGGAGGCGCATTACGCCCATCTCACCGTGCATGGCGTGTTGCATCTGCAGGGCTACGATCACGAAAGCGACGATGAGGCCGAGGAAATGGAAGCCCGCGAAACCCAAATCGTCACAAAACTGGGGTATCCTGATCCATATCGGGTGATGGGGAATGAGTGATGAGTAATGGGTATAATGCCCGCTGAGATTTCCCATTCCCAACCATTCATCACCCAATCACCAATCCCATGGAAGAACCCGACAAACCCACCTGGCTGGAACGCTTGAGCAATTTCCTGTTGCGTGAGCCGGAGGATCGCGAGCAATTGATCGCGTTGCTGCATTCCGCCTTCGAGCGCAACCTGATGGACGGCGACGCGCTGACGATGATCGAGGGGGTGTTGCAGGTATCCGAGATGCAGGTGCGCGACATCATGATTCCGCGCGCCCAGATGGACGTGATCGACATCGCCGAAGCGCCGGAGACCTTCATTCCCTTCGTCATCGAAACCGCCCACTCGCGTTTCCCAGTGGTCGACAAGGAAAAGGATGACGTGCTGGGCATCCTCCTCGCCAAGGATTTGCTGCGCTATTACGCCGGCGAGGAATTCGACGTGCGCGACATGCTCCGTCCGGCGGTATTCATTCCCGAGGCCAAGCGCCTCAACGTGCTGCTCAAGGAATTCCGGGTCAGCCGCAACCATATCGCCATCGTTGTCGATGAATACGGCGGCGTGGCGGGACTGGTGACCATCGAGGACGTGTTGGAACAGATCGTCGGGGAAATCGAGGACGAATTCGATTACGACGAGGATGAGGACAACATCTTCAGCGACGCGCAGGGCCGCTACCGCGTCAAGGCGCACACCGAAATCGAGGATTTCAATCAGACCCTGGGCACGGTGTTCGGCGACGAGAATTACGACACGGTCGGCGGGTTGGTGATCCATGCCCTGGGCCGTCTGCCCAAACGCGGCGAACAGTTGATGATCGGCGACCTGAAATTCACCGTGCTGCGCGCCGACAGCCGCCGCCTCCACAGCCTGCTGGTGGAGCGCCATCACGGGTCACCGGTTGGTAACGAAGCGGGCTGATCGGCTTTAAAGCTGCAAGGGTTTTCGCTAAACTGGCGTTTGATGAATCACACAGTTAACTGATCGCTCGGGTTGGCCGAGCATTTTGGGAGTTTCTTATGACGATTAGTTCGGTTTCCAGCGGGATGTCGCAAATTCTTCAATTGGCTCAATTGGATCGCCAGTTCAGCAGCCAGGTTGCCGAGCGTGCCCAGAAGCAAACGCAAATAGCCGAAGCCACCGTGAGCGCTCTCCTGAACACCAAGATCGAGGCTTCGCAGGCAGCGGTGAAAGCCTCCGGCATGAGCCTCAAGGGGGCACGGGTCGACGTGTACGCTTGAGTTTTCCGCAATGACCGCACGGCGCCGGGCGCCTTGAGGGCATTCAAGCGGTTGCTCCCTTATTCCCATCACCACCGCAACGCGAGGCTGCAGCTACTCGCCTCGCTCTACGGGTGGTTCCATTCCGCGCAACCAACTCTGGATAATTACTCGATTCCCAGCAAGGCTTCCATTGCCGCTTCGTAGTCCGGTTCCTGGGTGATTTCTTCCACCAGTTGCGAATACACCACCTTGTCGTTCTGGTCGAGCACGATCACGGCACGAGCGCACAGCCCGGCGAGCGGGTAGCTCTTGATGAGAACCCCGTAATCCTTTTGGAAATCGCGTCCGCGCAGGGTGGAGAGGGTAACCACGTTACTCAGCCCTTCCGCGCCGCAAAAGCGGGCCTGGGCGAACGGCAGGTCGGCGGAAATCACCAGCACCACGGCATCCTTGACGATGCTGGCTTCCTCGTTGAAGCGACGGGTGGAGGCGGCGCATACCGGGGTATCGATACTCGGTACGATCGACAGAACCTTCTTTTTGCCACGGAAGTTGCTCAACGAAACATCGTTCAAGCTCTTGTCCACCAGCATGAAGCTGTGGGCCTGATCGCCGGGTTGGGGAAAATTGCCGATGACTTCTTGGGGGGTGCCTTCGAGGGTGACGGTAGACATGTTTCGTTCCTTTTCTGAGGTTACCATTTGCGCTTGGCGCAGCCATTCCGCGTGATGTGCGGCTTACCCAAACCGGGAAGAGGTGGCGCAATTGCCGCCTTCCCCAGTATGCACTGCGCTTTTCGGAGGTGCAAGCCGCACCGGGAATGGCGGGGCATCGCGGCTTTCAGGCGGCGCTGTCGACGAGTTTCCGGTAGTCCGTTGCGTCGAGCAGCGCGGAAAGATCGGCGGGGGCGGCGATGGGACGGATGCGAAAAATCCACGCCGCATAAGCGTCCTGGTTGACGGCTTCCGGTGCATTCGCCAGTTCGTCGTTGACTGCCGTCACTTCGCCGCTCAGCGGTGCATAGAGGTCGGAGGCCGCCTTGACCGACTCGACTACTCCACAGGCGTCTCCGGTTTGGACCTGTCGACCGATTTCCGGGGCGCCGACGTAAACCATGTCGCCGAGCTGTTCTTGGCCGAAATGGGTAATCCCGCAGGAAACCGTCCCATCGGCTTCCGCTTTGGCCCATTCGTGAGTGGCGGTGTATTTGAGGTCATTGGGTAAATTCATGGTGTTAACTCGTGGTTGCGGAATAAAACAGGTAAACCCGGTAGCCTGCCGCTTGCAGCTCACCGAGGTCGAGGTGAAGTTTCACGTCGACTTCCTCGTTGGCGGGCATCCCGTTTTTTTGGTCGGTGTCCTTGGGCAAGTATTCCTGCGGCTGGAAAATCCGCCGTGCGGCCAGCTTGTCCTGGTAATCGGTGAGGGTCAGTTCGAAGAGCGGATAGCTTTGCGCATACGCCGCGCGGTTGCGCAGGATGGCACTCAGCACCACGATACCGGCGCGCCCCGGTTCGGCCTCCAGCGAGGAGGTTTCGATGCTCAGCAGGTCGGGGTTCTGGGGCAGCGCTACCCGGCAGCCTAACCCGCCGCATAGTTGTTCGAAAAGGGGGCGCGTGGTCGGGTTGTAGGCGATCAGTTCGGTGCGGAAATGCACGGCGCTTTGCAGTACCAGCGCCGCCAGCAACGCCAGCGAGCCTAGCGGCATCACCCAGCGGGGCAGCGGTTTCTTCGGCTTGGGCGGGGGGGGCGTAACGTCGGGTGGAGGTGCTGGGTCAAGCGGTGCAGCGGCAGAATTGGCCGTCTCAAGGGGCTGCGGTTCCGCTGGGGCGGTGAATGCGGAAATCGCCTCGGCATGTAATTGCGCGGCCAAGCGGTCGAGTTCCGGATCGGATTCGGGCGGAACTTCCGGTGCAAGCGGCGCCACTGGTTCGGGTTCCGCGCTGAACTCGGGCGTCGGCTCGATTTCGGCGGGGGGGGCTTCGTCGTTGACCGGGGCAATCCGGGTCAGGGTTTCCGCTTGCGCTGGCGCGGTATCGTTGTACTCAACCAGGAATTCCTCTACTACCAATTGGCCGGGAGCGGACTGCGGTTCGTCAGCCGGCGGGTTATCCGCCAAGACATCCTGATCAGGTGCACCGATTTCGAATTCGACCTCCCTCTCGGGAGCCGGCGCGACTTCGCCAGGAGGCAGGGGAATGGGCAGCTCGGGGGGGGCGAATTCAGCGACGATCCCGATCGGCTCAACTTCGAGCGGCGGACTGGGCGCTTCGGGCACCAGCATGGCAGGTGGAGTGATTGCCGACGTTGGCTCGGCGTGTGCAGGCGGTTGTTCAGGAGGGATCGGAGGGTAGTTGAGCGTCAGCGTCTGATGAGCGTTGAAAACCTTGCCGCAACGCCCGCACCGTACATCCCCCTGCCTCGCCAGCAACTGCCCGGCGGTCACGCGGAACGTGGTACCGCAGGCCGGGCAGGTGGTGGTATGCGCCATCAGCGTTTGACTCCCGCCAGGCATACCCAGCCTTCGTCCTCCGCTGCTACGGTGATGTCGAAAAATTGCCGGTAGATCGCCAGTACATCTTCCGCCTGGGTGGCGAGTACCCCGGACAGGGCGATTTTCCCGCTCTGTTTCACCGCCTGGGCGAGCAGCGGTGCGAGAACTTTGAGCGGGTTGGTGAGGATATTTGCCACCACCACGTCGGCAACGATGTGCGGCGCGTCGTTGGGCAGGAAGAATTCGACGGCGGTGTGGTTCTGTTCGGCGTTCTGGCGGCTGGCGACGATGGCCTGCGGGTCGATGTCGATGCCGACGGTTTTGCCGGCCCCCAGCTTCACTGCGGCAATCGCCAGGATGCCCGAACCGCAGCCGTAATCAAGGACGCTTTCGCCGCCCTGGAGATGGCTTTCCAGCCATTGCAGGCACAGGCGGGTGGTGGGATGGCTGCCGGTACCGAACGCCAGGCCCGGATCGAGAATCAGGTTGATGGCGTTCGCATCGGGGGCGCTATGCCAGGTGGGGGTGATCCACAGGCGTTCCGAGATGCGGATCGGTTCGAATTGCGACTGGGTGAGACGCACCCAATCCTGTTCCTCGATGGTTTCCACCACATGGCGCGGAATCGCATCAAGGCCGGCGGCAGCGACGGCAGCAGCGACGATGGCCGGGATGTCGGCATCGGCATCGAAGAGGCCGCTCACCACGTTGTGCTGCCACACGCTGTCGGTGGGGGAACCGGGTTCGCCGAAAATCGCCTGTTCGTTGACGGTTTCGGCGTCGGCATCCTCGATGGCCGACGACAGTGCGCCCAAATCCATCAGGGCATCGCTCAATGCGCCCGCGCTATGTTCGTCGGCCTGGATTTTCAGCGATAGCCATGCCATGGGATCAGGAAGCTTTTTTCTGCGCTGCCAGCTTTTGTTCGAGATAGTGGATGCTGGACCCACCTTGCAGGAACGCGGCGTCGCGCAACAAATCGCCGTGCAGCGGGATGTTGGTCTTGATGCCTTCCACCACCATTTCCGAAAGCGCCGTCTTGAGGCGTGCGATCGCTTGTTCGCGAGTGGTGCCGTAGGCGATCAGCTTGCCGATCATCGAGTCGTAATACTGCGGCACCACGTAGTTCTGGTAGGCATGGGAATCAACGCGGATGCCGGGGCCGCCGGGTACGTGATAAACGGTGATACGACCCGGCGAGGGTACGAAGGTGTAGGGGTCTTCGGCATTGATGCGGCACTCGATGGCGTGGCCGGTGAAGCGGATGTCCTTCTGCTTGTAACGGAGCTTTTCGCCGTTAGCGATGCGGATCTGTTCCTGGACGATATCGACGCCGGTAATCAGTTCGGTGACGGGATGTTCGACCTGCACGCGGGTATTCATTTCGATGAAAAAGAACTGGTCGCTTTCATAAAGGAACTCGAACGTGCCGGCGCCCCGGTAGCCGATGCGCCGACAGGCGGCGGCACACGCCTCGCCGATTTTGTCGCGGAGCTTGGTATCGAGCAGCGGCGCCGGCGCTTCTTCGAGGATTTTCTGGTGGCGGCGCTGCATCGAGCAATCGCGCTCGCCCAGGTAAATGGCGTTGCCGTGTTCGTCGGCCAGTACCTGGATTTCGATGTGGCGCGGGTTTTCCAGGTATTTTTCCATGTACACCATGGGATTGCCGAAAGCGGTCTGGGCTTCCGACTTGGTCATGGCGACTGCGGCAAGCAGTGCCGCCTCGGTGTGCACCACCCGCATCCCGCGGCCGCCGCCGCCACCGGAGGCCTTGATGATGACCGGATAGCCGGTTTCCCGGCCCATCCGCAGGATTTCCGCTTCGTCTTCCGGCAATGCACCGTCGGAACCCGGCACGCACGGCACGCCGGATTGCTTCATGGCGTCCTTGGCGCACACCTTGTCGCCCATCAGGCGGATGGTTTCAGGGCGCGGACCGATGAACACGAAACCGCTGTTTTCCACGCGCTCGGCGAAGTCGGCGTTTTCCGAAAGAAAACCGTAGCCGGGATGGATCGCCTCGGCGTCGGTGACTTCCGCCGCGCTGATGATCGCGGGAACGTGCAAATAACTATGGGCGGATTGCGGCGGGCCGATGCACACCGATTCGTCGGCCAGCTTGACGTACTTGGCGTCGCGGTCGGCTTCCGAATAAACGGCGACGGTCTTGATGCCCAGTTCGCGGCAAGCCCGCTGAATGCGCAGGGCGATTTCGCCACGATTGGCGATGAGGATTTTTTCGAACATATTTAGCCCTTCAAGGAGCGCGCGGCGGAAAATCGCGAGCAGGCGTATTTCCCCTGCCCTGCCTCCGGCCAACCTGCCCCGGTAATCAACCGATAATGAACAGAGGCTCGCCGTATTCCACCGGCTGGCCGTTCTCGATCAGGATTGCCTTGACGACGCCGCTCTGGTCGGCTTCGATCTCGTTGAGCAACTTCATGGCTTCGATAATGCACAGCGTATCGCCGACGCTCACGCTCTGGCCGACTTCGACGAAAGATTTGGCGCCCGGCGACGGGGAGCGGTAGAACGTCCCGACCATCGGCGACTTGACCTGATGGCCTTCCGGCTCAGCCGCCACGGCGGGGACTTCCGCAACCATCGGTGCGGCAGGAGGGGGGGCATAGCCGCCCTGCGGCGCATAGCCGGGCGACATCATCACGGTTTGTTGGGAAACCGGGCCGAAACGGTTGATGCGGACTTTTTCTTCACCTTCGGTGATCTCCAACTCGGCGATGCCGGAATCACTTACCAAATCGATCAGTTTCTTGATCTTGCGTAAATCCATGGTTTAGTCCTTTTTATAATGCAGCGCGAAATCCAGTGCCAACTCATAGCCCTTGGCACCCAGGCCGCTGATGACGCCTACCGCCAGATCGGAAAAATACGAATGCTGGCGGAAAGGTTCGCGTGCGAAAACATTGGAAAGGTGAATCTCGACGAAAGGGATACCCACCGCTGCGAGCGCATCGCGCATGGCCACGCTGGTATGGGTGTAAGCGGCGGGATTGATGATGATGAAACGGACGCTGCCGTCGCGGGCTTGCTGGATGCGAGTGACCAGTTCGCCCTCGTGATTGCTCTGGAAAGTCTCCAGTTCCACCTCGGCGGTGGCGGCTTGTTCGACCAGCCGCTGGTTGATCTGCTCCAGGGTGTCGCTGCCGTAATGGGTGGGCTCGCGCCAACCCAGCAAATTCAGGTTGGGGCCGTGCAGAACCAGAATCTTTTCCGCACCCGTCTTGCCCGTTGGTTTGCTATTCATGGCGGCAAGTTTGCCGAAATACAAGGAATTTGTCCAGTTTTTCGGGGAAATTCCCCAAATCAAGACAGGAACAGGCTTGCCACGGCGCTTCCCCCGCGCCGGCCCCATCTCAACGCGAGAAATACCCACAAATCCGCGGCAATTTTCTCCCGTTTGGTGAAATTCGCCGATCCGCGCGGGAAACTTATGCGTCGGGATGACACATCGCCAGCACGCCGTGAAACACCTCGCGCGGCAGATTGCGCCCGATGAACACCAGCACCGATTCGCGCGGTTCGCCATCGTTCCACGGTGCGCCGGGGGTGCCGCCGGCCACCGCCTGGACGCCTTGGAAAATCAGGCGGCGCGGATCGTCCTGGATGTTGAGGATGCCCTTGTAGCGCAGCAGATCCTTGCCGAAGCGCCCGATCAGTTCGCCGAAAACCGCTTCCAGGCGCTCGTAGATGAACGGCTCGCTGCTGCGATAGACGAACGAGCCGATGTCGTCGTGGTGGTGATGGTGGTGTCCGGCGGCGAGAAAATCCGGCTCGATCTGCAGGATGTCGTCGAGTTCGAAACCGTTGATGTCCAGCACCTCGGCTAGGTCGGTCGCGCCGAACCGCATCCGGCGTATCGGGGCGCGCGGGTTGATCGCCTGGAGGCGGGCGATCAGTGCCGCCGTTTCCGCTTCCTCGACCAGATCGGTCTTGGACAGCAGGATGCGGTCGGCGAAACCCGCCTGCTCGCGGGCTTCGCGATGTTCGTCGAGTTGCCCCATGGCGTGTTTGGCGTCCACCACGGTGATGATCGCGTCCAGATCGTAAGCGTCGCGGATCGTCTCTTCCATGAAAAAGGTCTGCGCCACCGGCAACGGATCGGCCAGCCCGGTGGTTTCGATAATCGCCCGGGTGAAATCGAGTTCGCCGGCGGCGCGGCGTCGCGCCAGGTCGCCGAGGATACGCACCAGGTCGCTGCGCACGGTGCAGCAGATGCAGCCGTTGTTCATCACCACCACTTCGTCGTCCGCCTGCTCCACCAGCAGTTGCTGGTCAATGCCGGCCGCGCCGAATTCGTTCTCGATCACCGCGATGCGTTGGCCATGCTGCTCAGTGAGGATACGGTTGAGCAGGGTAGTTTTGCCGGCGCCCAGGAAGCCGGTGAGGATCGTGACGGGTATCGCCTGCATGGAAGGACTCCTCGGGGGAAAAGTGCGGGAAAGCATAGGATCGCTCGGCGTGGGCGCCCAAGCGTTTTATAACAGCGGCGCAACCAGCCTCTCCAGGTCTTTTTCGCTCAAGCCACCGACCTTGGCGGCGACGATCTTGCCGCTACGGTCGAGGACGGCGCTGAACGGCAGGCCGCCTTGTTGATTGCCGATGGCGCCGGCCAGCTCGTAAGCGCTGTCGTCGCCGAGCAGTATCGGGTAGTTGACGGCATTTTCCCGGACGAAGGCCTGAACCTTGTCCTTTTCGTCGAGGGCAAGTCCGATGAAGATCAGCCCGCGGTCGCCGTATTGCTCCTGCATTTTGACGAAGCCGGGGATTTCCTGGCGGCACGGCGGACACCAAGTCGCCCAGAAATTAAGCACCACCACCTTGCCGCGCCACTGCGCGAGCGGCTGGCGTTGGCCGGCGAGGTCGGGGAAGGCCGCGGCGAAGATATGCTTTTCCGCATCGGTGCTGACGACTTGGCGGATGCCTTGGGGCTGGCTGGTGCCGAGCAGGACGGCATAGGCGCTGCCCAGCACGGCGAGGATCAACAGGGGAATGACAAATCTACGCATGGGCCTATTTCAGCGCCTGCAGCGATTTCAGGAATTTCTCGGGCTCCTCGTACCCGATCACCCGCCCGCTCTCCTTGCCGTCGCGGCCGAAGAAGATCACCCCCGGCGGGCCGAACAGGCCGAAGCGCTTGAGCAGAGCCTT